>ENA-UOOI01000071-UOOI01000071.1-fermentation-metagenome-genome-assembly--contig:-NODE-71-length-119089-cov-27.111078_pt1 | contig 119089 bp, 120 predicted proteins | sample MGYA00245779_ERZ724027 | MGnify/ENA primary metagenome ERZ724027 (study PRJEB28704, sample SAMN03018318) | fermentation metagenome | biome: anthropogenic terrestrial biome; feature: soil...
AGGGGTGTCAAAAGAACCGTTTTTCTGACAACCCTGGTTCATTATAGGCTGTTCACCCGATCAAATTATTCCAAACGGCCGAACCGGCCAGATATAATGATAAAATTAAAAAAGAAAATCAAATTGGAGGGTTAATCCTGATTGGCGCGGAAAATCTGATCGAATTGCGGAGCAAGCTTGACGAAGGCATTCAATACCCGGGGATCAAAGAATTCCGGACGGGTTCTTCCATCGCCGCAGGTTATTATTTCCATAGTGCGGTAATGGGTAAAACCAGGTTTATAAGGCCTTTTGCTTCTCAGGGCATCATACTGGTCGCAAATGGCTACTATTCTACCTTCCATTGGTATCTGTTCACCGATCAATCCCCGGGGATAGCCGGAACCATCCCAACGTTCATGATGGGTTAAGGCAATAGATTCGACCATTTGGATTTTTTGCTGTTTGGATTGGGCAACTATGCTGGCACCGGTCAAGGTATGGTTTTTCATGATTTCAAATTCTGCTTTGGTCAACGGTCCCGCTTTGAGCAATATGTTGTCATATATGCCTATTTTGCCAATATCGTGCAGTGGTGCGGCAAAGGCGATAGATTCGACAAAATCAGCCGGCATATTTAATTCCTGGGACAGAAGGGGAGAGTATATGCCCAGACGCCTATTATGCAATCCGGAATCACCGTCTCTTAATTCCGCCGCCGCGGTCAGCCTTTGCACCACTTCGCTGCTTACTTCCTGGACCATATTAAGGGCCTCGGTTAACTCGCGGGTTCTCTTTTCCACCGTTTCTTCCAGGTCTTTTTGATAATTTTTTTGCATAAGGGTGTACCTGGTCAAGCGGATGGCTTTGTCCAGTACGGTCAAAAACTGATTCAGATCAAGTGGTTTCAAGATAAAATAATCCACCCCTAGATTGATAAGATCCAGCAAATAGCCGGCTTCATCATGGGCGGATATCACAACTATTACCTGCCCGGGGTTTAAAAACTTGATTTGCTCTGCCATTTTGACCCCATTCATACCAGGCATGTTAATATCGGTCAGGACCAGGTCGTAAGTGGTCTGTTGGTATTTTGCCAGACCGTCTTGTCCGTCTTCAGCGGTGGTGACACTGCTGAAAAGGGTAGAAAGCAGCCGGGCGGTATTCTGCCTTAAATCATTATCATCCTCAACGTATAAGACACTTATTCCCTGTGCCGCTTTTTTAATTTCCCGGGCGTTGATCACTCAAGTGCCCCTTTGCCTTAAAACGGTAGTTCAATAGTAAAACATGCACCATTATCCAGGTTTCTGGCAGTGAGTTTACCGTGACAATGTTCTTCAACTATTATTTTAGACATGTACAGCCCCAGACCGGTACCTACACTTGCACCTTTGGTGGAAAAATACGGCTCAAAAATTTTATCTATTATATCATGGGGGATTCCGCCGGCATTATCAATTATATCCACCACCTGATAATTATTTTTTTCATAGCCATGGATAATTATCTGGGGCTGACTAGTCTCGTTTTCAACAAAGGCATCGGAGGCATTTTTTAAAATATTCATATATACCTGCATCAATTCATTGGGGTAGGTCAAAATTGGATTGGTAAAGGCATAGTCCTTGATAAGTTTGACATGCTTATATTCCAAAGATTTACCGATGATTCCCAAGGTACTGTTGATCACATCATTCATAATAACAGTATCCTGGGCGTTATCAGGTTTAAAGAAATGTCTGAAATCATTGATAGTATGTGACAGGTATTGCGCATGCTGGTTGATTTCGGCCAATAAAGCTATAAATTGTTCCTGATCAAACATGTCCAAATCGACCAAAACTTTCAGGTTGCCGGCCAGGGTACTGATGGATGACAACGGCTGGCGCCACTGATGGGCTATCATACCAATCATTTCTCCCATTGCTGCCAGCTTGGAATTCTGCACTAACAATTGTTCCTGCTGTTTACGTTCCATGAATTCTTCCTGCAATTGAGTATTCAGGGCTTCCAGTTCATCAACCATATTATTTAAGACATCTTGTTCCTGACGCAACTCTTTTTCCTGGTATAAGTGGCAATTTTCCACTTTGTTTAAACCGTTGAAAATGGCAATAGCCATCATCTGACACGAATTATAGCCACAAGCGGCACAGTTGCGGAAATCTCTTTCCTCCGCTTTGTGCATCTGAGTATAGATTTGTTTAAACTCAGCTGTGCTGGGGATCTTAATTTGATTGCGATAGGATAAATCCCGGTAATAATAGTCGAAATTATATTCAGCCAGTGCATCTTGTATAAATAAGGCTATTTGTTCTTCCTGCACCGCATCTCGGCTGGCTCTTTCAGCGCGGATAGTCATGGTGGTTTCGATGTTATTGATGCTTTTGGCCCGGTTAATACAGCCGGCTCCCATATTGCAGCCTTTTTCGCAACTTAAAATATCAACCAGAAGAGGCAAGCCGGGCTGCCCTGTTTTAATATCGTTTTCAAGGTCGGAAAGATATTTTTCATATACCAGAGGACCTTCAATTTTACTGATAGCACTGCCCGGGGTGGTCTGGTAATGGTGTAAATAACATTCCTTTAAGCCGCCGGGAGTGGAAAAATTAGCGGCCATTCCGGCTGCAACGGTATTATCAAAATGACCGTCGTCCAGCAGGGACAAATTTATGTTACGGTCATTGAAAATTCTATCCAGGGATTGGTAGATGACATTATACTGTACCACTTTACTATCATGAAATTCACGCCGCTTGGCCAGGCAGGGAGAAATAAAGGCCAGACGGGCATCAGGATGCAAGGATTGCACATAAATGGCCATATCGTATACCGGACTGCCGGTAGGAGCCAGATGTCCGATCAGGGCCGGGTGGTGTAATTCTATATAGCGGACAATAGCAGGGCAGCTGGAACCGATCAGAGGCAGCCTGGCCCGGCCTGAAGTCATTGCTGCATGATAACAGGCCACGGTTATTTCCGCTCCCAGTGCGACATCATACACCGCCTTAATTCCCAGAAGTTTTAAGCCGGTTATCAATTGAGGAAGATTATAATTGCATTGGGCTGAAGGGGCTACCAGAGCTACGATTTCCTGATGGTCAAGATCCTCCACAAACTGAGCGGCATCATCAATGGGAAAACGGGCGCTTTTTTCCATATCTCCGCCATGGCTCTTGATGCAGGCATCTATACAGCGCCCGCAGCCTATACACAGAGCTGTATCGAATTTCACCACCTCACCGCTGCCATTGCTGCATACCTTAACCGGGCAAACAGCTATGCACTGGTGACAATTTATGCAATTTTCCGACTTAATTCCTATTACTTCAATTAGGTCATTCATCATTATCTTTCCTAATAGTATTTTATACAGTATAACTTCCACAAATCTTCCAGATTACCTTCTTTAATACAATAAAAAACAGAAAATGGTTTATGCAGAAAAGCTGAAAAAATGTGACCGACCCGCTTATAGTTCTTCGATGATAGTTATTTTTCTTGCTTTTATTTGCTGGTTTCTAAATTCATCTTCCCATCTTTATTCTGAGGGTGATATTTTCGCTGAAGAATTATACTGTGACGTTATCACTGATCAACAATATTATTGTCGAATACTAGCTTGTAGTGTACGTTCCAGAGCTGTATAATATTGCCATACTGATCTATAGAGGCGAAACCATGTAATAATATATCAGCGTAAAGGAAGCCCCGTTGAAATGGGGTATTTCTGTAAGGCGGGTACAGTTGCTGTGCAAGCACGAGCGAATTGAGGCTTATTCCGCCCTTGGCGATGTATAGGCTATATCCCCAAAATGCGCAGAAGCCTATAGATGGCTACAAGGCAGTAAAAAAGCACATTAAAAATATCAGGATGCTATGAGCTTGTGCTCATTGTATAAAACGAGATGGAAAGACAGGAAAGCGATCTCGTCGTCTTCCAAAAAAGAGGTGCTTACATGGAATCCAAAGAGAAAGTAATTGCTTTATACAAATATATAAAAGAGCTTTGCGCGCTGAAATATCGAGTTGTTACCGATGTCAATGAACAAATTTGGACGCGCTATTTGAAAGATATTCCTGATGACCCCGAAAATATTGCAATTTTTTATCGGGACAGAGTGGAAGAAGAAGCGGATGACAACACTGTTTTGCTTACAGTGAAAAAACCGAATTTCCAGCGCTGTCAGGAGCCGCCTGATATTTTGAAAGCATGGTTGAAGCCGGGCTGGGATCGCTATGCAAATGAAGTAAAAGTAAAAAAGACTTCATCTGATAATGTTTCCCCAAATCCCGATGAAGAGCCGCCCGAGCAATTCAGCGACTCAGTGCAACGGATACAAGCCTTTAAAAAATGGACTGCTCAAAGAACCGTTTGGGCCGAAAAGCAGCGTGCTATTAACAGGATACGGCGTTTCTTTGCCCAGTTGTTTGAACTATATACCGATTTGGAACGTGATTCGGAAACGCTAGAATTGATGGCAGGCAACGGAATCGTAAAGGAAACAGGCAACGATACCATTAACCACCCGATATTGCTTAAACGTGTAAAGCTGCAATTTGACGCCAAAACAAATGTGATCAGCATTCACGATACGGATAGCGAGCCTGAGCTTTATGCATTACTTCTACAAGAGATGAGCGAAATCGATCACGGTGCGGTAAAGCAGCTCAGCGAAGATTTGCATGAAAATTTTTATCATCCGTTGGATCGTAATGATTCTCCGGATTTTTTGAAAATTCTAACGCATCGGCTCTGCTCCGACAGCCGATTCATTGCAAATGAAAGGGATAAAATCAGCAGCGGAGATAGACTTATTACTACATTAGATCCTGTGTTTTTTATCCGTAAGCGCATTGATGGTACATTGAAAGCAATTGAGGATATCATTAAAAATATTGAGAACACTGGCTATGTCCCCGGACATCTCACGGATTTAGTGGCCGGAGGCATGGTTGAGATTCCTGAGAACAACCACGAACCAACAATAGAAGAACAGCTTGCTGCTTTAAACGGCGAAAGCCTACCGATTCTGCTCTCGAAAGAAGCGAACCGAGAGCAGCTTGAAATCGCCGAACGTATAGAACATTATAATGCTGTTTTGGTACAGGGACCTCCCGGAACTGGGAAAACCCATACCATTGCAAATCTACTCGGGCATTTTCTGGCGCAGGGAAAAAATGTTCTAGTTACCAGCCATACTAAAAAGGCACTTTCCGTGCTTAAAGAAAAGGTGCCGGACGAAATTAAAGATCTATGTGTTTCGGTTCTGGATGATACCAATCAGGATATGGTCCGCTCTGTTGACGGCATTTCGGAATATATGTCGAGGCATACGGCAAACGAGCTAAAAAAACGGGTTGATTCGGGAACACGTCAGCGTGTAGCGATCATCAATCAACTTGCTGAGGTTCGAAAAAGAATTTATACCATTAAATATAGAGAATTTAAACCTATTGTGTTTAATGGAAACAGCTATTCCCCCGCAGAAGCTGCCGAATTTGTAAACGCCAACGCAGGAAAAATGTCATACATACCTGGAAAAGTTAAACTCTACCACCCATTGCCCGCTACTGTTGAGCAGCTTATTCAGCTTTATCGAAGCAACGCCGGATTGACGGAAGCGGAGGAGCAGGAGTTGGCCTGTGGTATCCCGTCTCCTGACAGCCTTTTTCTACCATCAGTATTTGAAAAGGAGCTGCACCAGGCCGCCGAATCCAGATCCATCATTACGCAAATCGCGTCTGTACTAAACCTTAAAATAGATATCCAACCGGACAAAAAAGCTGTATTTGTAAACAGCGGCTCAGGTGTTATTACGATGATCCAAAATCCGACCGTGGAAACACTGGGACAACTCGTACAATATGCAAACACTTTCAAAAGCATTGACGGTTGGATGATTTATGCCGCTGTGGACGGCCGCAAGGGGGGCGGATACCGCCAAAGATGGGAGATGCTGGTCAGCGCTATTGAGGATGCAGCGGCTTATGCTGATTCTATTGTCACTCAAATGACCGGAAAAAACATTGAAATTGCCCCTGAAGCTGCAGCGATACACTTGCAGTCGCATCTGCAACGGCTGATAGAAGTTTTTCGCAAGAAAGGAAAAATTTCAAAGATTGATTTATTGTTTAATAAGCCTTTGAAAACTTTGTTTTTAGGCGTCAGCATTAATGGGGCACTAATTATGTCGGAAAATGATTGCATGTTGGTGAAATATCGATTAACGCTTGAGGAAAAAAGAAGTCAGGTGGCTTTGTTATGGGATGAGCTGATGTCTACGCATGGCGCGCCAGAATTTTTCTCACTAGACAACGAGCCTGAGCGAATCGGGCTGCAGACCATTCCTAATATTGAACGTTATCTGAACTGGTATCAAAATGAATACGCAAAACTGCTGCGGCTTGTCAGGCAGGCCGGGCTGAATTCCGAAGCGATTTTTTGCGAATCGGAGATGGAGTCCGAGTTAACCCATACCGAAAAAATGCTCTGCACAGCTCACAAGATACTGCCACATTACATTGAACTGGCCAATCAGCTGATGATTTTATGCGGTATTGAGGAGCGCAAAAATCAGACGATCCGGACTCTGAACGAAGGAGAGCGCAGGCGTTCTTCTATCTGTAATTCGCTGTGCAGTGCAGTTGAGCATGGAGAGGCTGAAGTATATGGGTGTTGTTACCGACAGTTGTCCGAGCTGTACGCCAAAAGTTCGCTCAAAGCATCCCGTGAAGAAGTATTGGCTATCATAGCACCTATTGCCCCAGAATGGGCGAACGCGATCCGAAATCGCGCGGGCATTCACGGGAATATAGATTGTCCCAAGACTATCGAGGACGCCTGGAAATGGAAACAGTTTGCGGGAATTATCGACTCTATAATCTCAGAACCCTTTGAAGAATTACAGCATAAAGCGGTTATGCTGGACAAAGAGCTGCGCAAGGCCACCGTGAGAGTTGCATCCGACAGGGCGTGGCATCATCTGATGCTCCGAACAGAGCGCAACTTGAGTATGCGGCAGGCGCTGATGGGATGGAAACTTACGGTCAGAAAAATTGGAAAAGGAACCGGAAAAAACGCCCCGGCGCTAAAAAAACAGGCGCGGGAATTGATGGCGGTATGCCAGAGGGCTGTTCCTGCCTGGATTATGACGGTTAACAAGGCTATGGAAAGCCTTGACCCTGCCCGCAACTCCTTCGATGTTATTATTATTGACGAGGCTAGCCAATCCGATATTTCGGCGCTTGGCATTGTGTATATGGCAAAAAAGATAATTATTGTGGGGGACGATAAGCAGGTCAGCCCAATGGCTGTAGGCGTGGATATCGACAAGATGAATGCATTGCGTGATATGTACATCAAAGGCATTATTCCCGCTTGGCATCTGTACGACGCAAAGACATCTCTCTATGACATTGCTGGAACCACGTTCCAGCCATTAATGTTGCGTGAGCATTTCAGATGCCTTCCGGATATTATCGGTTACAGCAACAAGTTGTCCTATGAATATAAAATCAAACCGCTGCGGGATGCTGGGAGCAGTGTACTGTCTCCTCCGGTTGTAACATTTAGAGTAGATAACGGAATTCGAGAGGGTAGGCAGAAAATTAATACAAAAGAAGCAGAGACAATCGTGGCTCTGATGATGGCCTGCATGGAGCAAAAGGAATACAACGACATGAGCTTTGGTGTGATTTCACTCCTGGGGGATGAGCAAGCAAAAAAGATACAGCAAATTATTTTGCGGAAAATCGACCTTGCTGTTATTGAACAGCGACAGATCCTGTGCGGTAATGCCTCACACTTTCAAGGTGATGAGCGCGATGTGATATTTCTTTCTTTGGTCGACAGTAATGAGGGCGATGGTCCTCTTAACATGGCCGGTGAAGGTGCTGATCAATCAAGAAAACAAAGATACAATGTCGCTGCCAGCCGAGCCAGGGATCAGTTATGGATAGTGCATTCCCTCGATTATACGAGAGATTTAAAAAACGGCGACCTGCGCCGTGATTTGTTGGAATACGCAGGAAACCCTAGGGCGTTTGCTCAATTGGCAGAACAAGTCGAAAGAGAAGCAGAGTCGCCGTTTGAGGAAGCCGTTGGCAAGGCGTTGGTCGCTTCTGGTTATCACTTGGTGCAGCAGTGGCAGGTGGGTTCTTACCGCATTGATATGGTTGTATTGTACAAGGGTGGTAGCGTTGCCGTGGAATGCGATGGCGAAACGTTCCACAGCGGCGATGAAAAGGTTCGCGCCGATATGGAACGCCAAGCAGTTTTAGAGCGGATAGGCTGGCGCTTTATCCGTATTCGGGGAAGCGAATATTATCGCGATCCGAATAAGACAATGGAGAGGGTCAAATATAAATTGAGCGAATACGGTATCTTTCCTGAAACAGTCTTGAATAAGCCCGCAGTGCAACCAGCATCAGAACTGCTCGATTGCGTAAAAATCCGCGCAGCACAGATATTGGATGAATGGAACGCAGAAAACGATGGTATAGCTACAAATGTTCCGAATAAAGCTGGCATTATTGTGATGCAAAAGCCGGAAAGTGTGATGTCTGCAAAAGAGGACGGCAAGATGTTTGCGCAAATAACGATTGCTCCAAATTCGCCGTCAGTAAAACTGCAAAATAAGGCACAAAAAGAGTCAACAAAAAGAATTGAACAAGCATCTTCTATTTCTGTCATCAGAGAAAATCAGAAAATTCATGTAGCACCAAAAAAATCAATACCGTCAAGGGGAAATTCTCTTGTCGATTCGCTTAAAGAAGCAGGCGTCAGGTACATTGATAATCGCACGCAGTCCGGAATCATATGGGTGCCTTTTTATAATGAAAATAAAAAACAGGTCGAGCAAATGCTCAGTAAATGTGAATTGCGTTATAGCTTTGAAAGGCGGGGCTCAAAAGCTACGGGCAACCAGCCGGCATGGAGAATTATGGCGGATTAAAGGAGACCGAATACATGACGGCTAAAAATGATTTTAAATTTGAAATTATTAATGAACTCGGCGTGATATCAAAAAGCAGCAAGGGGTGGCGCAAAGAGCTCAACCGCATTAGCTGGAACGGCGCGGAGCCAAAATACGACATCCGGGACTGGGATTCCAAGCATGAGAAAATAGGAAAAGGCGTAACTTTAACGGAACGGGAGCTACGTAAGTTGAAAGAACTGATTGATGCAGAAGTTGCCTTTCTTGAAAATGGGACATAATTCACAATAACCTTCTAAAGTTTCTTCCTTTTCAAAATAGAGAGCTAAGATACGACCGGTGGCATCGTTAATCGCACAGTGCAGGTGCAAGTAAGAAACATTACCAAGCCAATCAAAAATGGAAGCATCCCATTTGAGCCATTTCACCCTAGCATTCCCGTGCATTTTTCGAGCGTTGTTTTTTAGGTTCGCGCTTCGGAGAGAGACACCGGCGGCCTTAAGATATTTTGAGACGATGTTTCAGCAAGCACAGCGATAGCATGACGGAAATTATTTATGGTTCCCATTATATCTTTATTCTGGATGACGTTTTCCCTGAAAAATTATACTATGACATTGCTACTGATTAAGGTATTACTGATTAACAACACAATTGTCGGTTCGTGTCTTGACAAACCCTGGTTTGGTTGAGTATAATTTTGTAAACCGTTGACGAGGAAGTAAAACCACAAAGCCAGCCTTGCAGAGAGTCGGGAAAGGTGGAATCCCGGCAGGAAATGGAGTGGACAAATGGGCCTCCGAGGGCGGAGTGAACGAGCCGTAAGGGTTTCAGTAGCTTCCGACGCAAAAGCCAGCGTTAAAGGGCGATGGGTGTGATGGCACTCTGTAAGAGGGGATGCGTTCCGTGTAATGCATCAAGTAAGGTGGTACCGCAGGTTTGACACCTGTCCTTAATTAGGACAGGTGTTTTTTGTTGTTATACACCTTGAGGGCCCGCAGGGAAGGACACCCGGGACAAATATAATTTGACAGGGAGGAAATTTTGTAATGAAAAAGTTGTCAAGAATTATTGCTCTGGTGTGTATGTCGACCTTATTACTGCTGTCATTGTCAGGGTGTTCATCAAGTCAGAAGGACTCTGCCAATAGCAACGAACAGGAAAAACTGAAGATTGGTATAGTACAAATAGTAGAACATCCGTCCCTTAATACGATCAGAGAATCTTTTATAGCTGAACTGGCCAAGGAAGGCTACAAGGACGGGGAGAATATTACCATTGATTATCAGAATGCTCAGAACGAACAGACTAATCTTAAGACTATCTGTCAGAAGTTTGCTAATAATAAATATGATTTGATTGTCGCCATTGCTACTCCTTCAGCCCAGGCTGCGGTGGGTGAAACCAAAGATATTCCCATTGTATTCTCCGCTTGTACCGATCCGGTGGGCTCAGGCCTGGTGAGCAGCATGGAGAAGCCGGGTAAAAATGTTACCGGTACCTCTGATGCGGTCTCGGCTGAAAAAATCATGGAATTGGCCAAACGGATTACACCCGATATCAAAACCGTAGGAGCGCTATATAATTCCGGTGAAACCAATTCCCAGGCGGTGGTTGAAGATTTGAAAAAATATGCTAAAAAGAACGGTTTGACCGTAGTGGAAGGTACGGTAACCAATTCCTCCGAGGTACAGCAGGTGGCCAGTTCACTGGCAGGCAAAGTGGATGCTATTTTTTCACCGATTGACAATACCATAGCCTCAGCCATGCCGGTAGTGACCCAAGTAGCCAACAAAGCTAAAGTACCGGTATATGTAGGTGCTGATTCCATGGTCAAGGATGGTGGCCTGGCTACTTATGGTATAAATTATCCGGTCCTGGGTCAGGAGACCGCCAAAATGGCAGTTGAGATTTTGAAAGGTAAAAAGCCTGGAGATATTGCAGTTAAGACCATGTCCGATATGGACATCTATATCAACCAGGATACCGCTAAAGCCATAGGAGTTACCATCCCCGGGGATGTTTTAAAAGAAGCCTCCCAGATTTTCGCGAAATAAATTAGAAATTTAATAATTCCAACAGAGGTAGCGGAGATGTGAAGTCTCCGCTACTGGCTGGTTAAATCTAAACAATTGCTGGTATACTTAACACATATTTATTTATAAAGGAGTTCATCGTTATGAGTTTATTGTCGCTGCAGGGTTCGGTGGAACTGGGTATTATATATGCCATTATGGCCCTGGGGGTCTTTATCTCATTTCGAACGCTGGATATACCTGACCTGACAGTTGACAGCAGTTTTACCCTGGGAGCAGCTTTCTCAGCGATATTGTGTACCGGAGGCCAACCTTTGGCAGGGATAGGAGCCGCTTTTGCCGCCGGGTGTGTGGCTGGTTCGGTAACTGCTCTGCTCCACACCAAACTAAAGATTCAGCCTTTGCTGGCCGGTATTCTGGTTATGCTGGGGCTTTACTCCATCAATTTAAAGGTAATGGGCAATAAACCCAACATCCCTTTGCTTAATAAAACTACCGTATTCGATATGTTTGAAACCGTGCTGGAAAACACTAGAGCGGCCGATTATTCCCATCTGATTTTGCCTACGGTGATACTTCTGATTATTTTGATTATGTTGTTTTTATTCCTGAAAACCAAGTTTGGTTTCGTTTTGAGGGCGACCGGTGACAATGAGCAAATGGTCCGCGCCCTGGGAGTCAACACCGATTTTACCATACTTATAGGGCTGGCTTTAGCCAACGGTCTGGTTTCTCTGTCCGGAGCCCTGCTGGCCCAGTATCAAACCTTTACTGATATCAGCATGGGAATTGGTATGGTAATCATCGGGCTGGCTTCGGTCATCATTGGTGAAGTAATCTTTGGGAGCAGGCCTTTATTACGAAGACTCATTGCGGTTATACTGGGTGCCATACTTTACCGTCTGATTATAGCTTTTGCATTGGAAATGGGAATGCCGCCCACCGACCTCAAACTGGTTTCGGCGGTAATTGTTGCTCTTGCCATGGCCATGCCGGTCATCAAAGGACATATGATTTCGCTTAAAAAGAAGATAATGCCGGTATTAACAAGATATTTAATGTTACTTAAGAAGAGGAGAAGCGGGAATAAGCAAGGAGGTCAGGCATAATGCTTACAATTTCCAATATCAGCAAAATTTTTGGCCAGGGTACTACCAATGAGAATCTGGCTATTGATGATTTAAGCCTGACGCTGGAGGATGGCGAGTTTGTAACTATCATAGGCGGCAACGGCGCCGGCAAGACCACCTTGCTTAATTGTATTGCCGGGGTTTGTGCTATAGATAAGGGCAAAATCATGCTTGACAGCATGAATGTGACCTTCTGGCCCGAGTATAAACGGTCCCGCTATCTGGGCCGCGTATTTCAAAACCCCCTGCTGGGTACGGCTTTTGATATGACCATCGAAGAAAATCTAGCCATTGCTTACGCCAAGGGTAAGCCCCGGGGGCTCAGACCCGGTATCGGTAAAGCCGATGCTAAAATGTTCCGGGAGTGTTTGGCTGAGCTGCAATTAGGATTGGAAGACCGCATGGGGAACAAGGTAGGACTCCTTTCGGGCGGACAGCGCCAGGCTCTGACCTTGCTTATGGCTACCATTGTGAAGCCGAAACTTTTGCTTCTGGATGAGCACACGGCTGCATTGGACCCGTCCATAGCCAAAAAAGTGCTGCAATTGACCCGGGATATCGTAGCTGAACACAAATTGTGCACCCTGATGGTGACCCATAATATGAAAGCAGCATTGGAGTTCGGCAGCCGAACAATTATGATGCACCAGGGAAAAATAATGCTCGATATTAAAGGCCAGGAAAGAGAAAACATGACGGTGGAAAGATTGATTGAACAATTCGGACACCAGAGTGGTACGGAGCTGGATAATGACCGGATGCTGTTGAGCTAGTTAATTCAGCTCTCAGTACTCGCAGGCGGTTCTTATGCTTGGCTTTTAGAAAATGATTTGCCTATGGAGGCCGGCGGTGAGGCATAGCCCGTTTGCTCCATGCTCCGGCAGTGGAAACACCAACGGCTCATTGCGCGGCTGATGGGGCACCGCTCCTATTCACATCCGTGTTCAGAGTCGCGCTCGCGGCGTCCATGCCGCTCGGCCCCATCCTCCGCTCAATTTCGCCGGGTGTTTCTCACCGCCTCCGCAAGTCGCGCCCTGACTATACCCCACCGCCTACCGCCGGGAATAAGTTTTATAGCAAAGGCTGGAAGAAATCAATCTTCCAGCCTTTATTTGTTTGACCGCTTTTAATTGGGAACAAAAAAGACATCTCCTGGGTCTATGTATATATTGACGGGCGGTGGGAGATTTTTAATTATATCCCGTTGATCTTTGCTCACTTCCCATTGAATATGAAAATCACCCAATTTACCTGGTTGGGATCCGATTTTGAGATAAAGCGTAGTGCGAAACGGTGCTTCGCTTTCCTCTGTGATCCATACGGGAAAACAGTTTTCCCGGCTGATGTCATCCGCCAATTTTATATGATTTGCTCTTATGCCGGTAAAGCCTTGCTCTTGCTCGATCTTCATGTTGGTTTTGACCTGTATGCCCCAATCCGGGACCTCAACCATATGCTCCGATTTGCGAACGGCTGGGGCAATATTTTTGCATCCCGTGATTTTGGCTGTTTCCAGTGACGCCGGACTTTGAAATATTTCTTTCTTCAAGCCTAACGTCTCGACCCTGCCGGCATTTAACACCGCGATACGGTCGCACAGGCGATAGGCCTCCTCTATATTGTGGGTAACAAACAGGGTGTTTCCTTGAAATTCGTGGAGTGAGACCAGCATTTCCTTCATCATGTGAACTTTCAGGTGATTATCCAGGGCGGAAAAAGGCTCGTCCAGCAGCAGAAGCTCGGGTTCAACCGCCAGTGCCCGAGCCAGCGCCACGCGCTGCTGCTGCCCTCCTGAGATTTGAGCCGGATAGCGTTTTTCCATACCGGCCATATGAAACCGTTCCATCAATTCGACTACTTTTTTATTTTTATCTGATTTGGATAATGCGTCCAGACCAAAAGCAATATTTTCAGCAATCGTCAGGTGAGGGAACAGAGCATAATTTTGAAACAGGAAACCGGCCTTCCTATCTCTCGGCGCCAAATTTATTTTTTGAGTGGAATCGTAAAAGGTTTTTTCGTTCAGGATGATTTTGCCTTCGTCAGGATTGATCAGCCCGGCAATACAGTTCAAAAGCATGCTCTTTCCTGAACCGGAAGCACCCAATATCCCAATGATGCCTTGCTCGCAGGCCAGCTTGGCCTGTAAACTGAAGCCGGGCAGCTTTTTTTTGATGTCTATATATAATCCCATGTTATTTCCTCCCGGCGCCAAGTTTTAATTTGCTTTGGGCGCTATTCCAATAATTCATCAATACAATGACGGTCAGGGAAATAGCCAGAATAATCAGTACCCAGATTAAGGCGACTCTCATGTCACCGCCCAGGGTGGCGAAATAAATAGCAATTGGTATCGTCTGCGTTTGGCCGGGAATACTTCCTGCCACCATCAGGGTGGCACCAAATTCGCCCATTGACCTGGCAAAGGAAAGAGCGGTGGCGGCTGCTATGCCGGGCCAGGCCAGGGGGACTGATACGCGCCAGAATACCTTCCATTCTGAAACGCCCAAAGTCCTGGCGGCATTGAGAATATTGGCATCGATTTGTTCGAAAGCACCTCTCGAAGTTTTATACATCAGGGGAAATGCGACTACTACTGATGCGATGACTGCCGCATACCACGAAAAAATTATATTTACGCCGAACAGGTTCAGAAATTTGCCTACCGGGCCATGTTTACCGATCAATAATAGGATGCCAAAACCTGCCACGGTTGGAGGGAGGACAAGCGGCAGGGTGAAGATTCCGTCCAGCAATCCCTGCCACCTGCCTCTGTAATTGGTCATCCACCATGCTATGGAAAGTCCCAGAAAAAAGACGATGATAGTTGCGATAAAAGTTACTTTGATAGAAATCCATGCCGGGGATAAATCAAAATTCATGGCGATTACTCCATAACTTTATTTAAAACATTTATAAAACTTCAAAACCATATTTATCAAAAACGGCTTTAGCTTTAGCTGAGGTCAGGAAATTCAGGAAATCCCTTGAAGCAGTATAATTATTGGTTGATTTAATAAGCGCTGCCGGGTATACAATAGGGGTATGAGACGCTTCCGAGGCGGTTGCGATAGTAGTGACTTTAGTTGAAATTTTGGCATCGGTCAGGTATACTACGCCTGCATCAACATTGCCGGTCTCGACCCAGTTCAGTACTTGCTTAACATCCTGGGCATAGACTACTTTTGCTTTTACTTTATCCATAATGTTCAGGTAGGTAAACACATTTTCGGCATACTTCCCGGCGGGAACAGTTTGGGGTTCTCCCAAAGCAATCTTCTTAATGGAAGAATCGGATGCTACAACGGAAAAACTACTGTTGACCGGGACTTTTGAGCCAATGGGGACAACCAGGACGAGTTTGTTGCCCAGCACGTTCCTTACCGTGTTGTCAATTAAAAGGCCTTTATTCTTTAAAGTATCCATGTTAGAGGTAGCGGCGGAGAAAAATAGATCAACATCCGCACCCTGCTCGATTTGTTTTTGCAATGTACCTGATCCTGCGAAGTTGATAGTCAGGGTTGTCTTGGGTTTTTCTTGCAGATATAAGTCTTTTACCTCGGTTAATGCATCTTTTAAGCTTGCTGCCGCAGCTATAGTCAGATTGACTTTGGTGGTGATATCGGCGGCGATAGTACCATCTTTGGCCGTGGCACTGACTCCGTACCCCATGGCATTGGCTATCGACCTTACCGGAATATAAATCCGGCCGTTTTGGTTGACTGCCGTTGTGTCCATGGTAATAGTTCCATAAGCGGTAGTGATTTCATTTGAACCCATTTTGACCTTGATCGTTCCATCAATTATGGCGGTTTGGGTATTTTGGTCCCAGGAAACTTTTGCCCCGAGTTTTTCCGCAATAACCCGGATGGGCGCTTGCAGCCGGTTGGCTGAATCGATAAAAGGGGTTCCATACGCAGACGAAATTGAAATAGGATTGCCGTCAAAGGAAACGATTGGTTTGGTTGCCGCTGATGCCGGAATGGACATACCAAAAAGTAATGCCAGCATAGTGCTCAACACTAACAATTTTTTAAACAGTTTCACAATATTCCTCCTTTTGTTTCAATTTCAATAATTAGCTACCATATAACAACCTTTATTATCACCTCGCTTTAAACAGTTACCCGGCAGGATTCGACTGCAAAACAAAACTAAACAAAAAAAGAACAAAAGTAATTACATGATCAGACAAAAACTAACTTAAAATAACTTATTAATATGTTAAATTAAGATGCAATTACTGTCAATGATGGTGGCCTAATACATGAAAGGAATTAATAACTATACCTGAAAAAAGATTTGGAGATTTGGGTGGCCGATAAACAGGAGGAAATGATCCGGACTATAGAAGCTAAGATGAAAAGCAGGACATGCAGTGAATGGACAGAATTCTTCGCGGATGACGATATTTGTTTTGCTCCCGTTCTGAATCTGCAGGAGATGAGTGAGCACCCCCAGGTAAAAGCCAGAAATATGATAATGACGGTGGAGAATTTTAAAGATACCGGAAAAGACCTGATGATTATGGGGAACCCCATAAAATTATCAGATACTCCGGCCATAGTTAAAAATAAATTTGCCGAAATAGGACAAAACACGGACGAAATTTTACAGCAACTGGGGTATAGCCGGGATGCCATTGACCGGCTCAGAGCCGAGAAAGCCATTAAATAGCTAAACCAGTCTTTGCAAATAGAGTACGGGCCCGGGCTCGTACTCTGGTCTTTTCTGCTTTGAAAGCGGGCCTTAAGGGCCTGCCCTACCAGATCCGGGATGCCTGTGTTCGCACAGACCTTTTGCAGAGAGCTGAAAACTAGCCAAATTTGGGAGGAAGAGTCTTATTGGCTGACCTTGCTATCTGGTCGATGGTTTGCAATCCTCTGGTCAGCAATAATTTGGAATGGCCATAGGCCAGAATCTTACTGTTTTCATCAGCGATAGTGGCTTCGGCCAGGCCGATCGTAGTACCGCATTTAACCCGCTCCCCAATGATGGTCAGTTCACCCGCCTTAACCGAAGCCAGATTGCTCACATTCACATCCAGGGTAATTAACCCGGTATTCTCGTCTAATTCACCATATACGGCCCAATAGCCGGCCGCATCAATCAAAGATGCATAAACTCCGCCCTGAACTACTCCATAAGGGGACAGATGCCGGATAGATATATTCATTTTGAGTAAGGAATATCCGATTTTAATATCCTCCAATGTCATAGCCAGCAGTTGGAAATAAGGGCTTGAATTGACCAGTTTCATTAATTGCTCCACGTGTTGGCGGTTTAGCTTCAAATTATTCCCCTCCTGTTAAATTAATTATGCTGCTCTGATGAAATTATCACCTGCCCCAAAATATTTTTACTTTAAACAGGATGTTGGCTGCCTGGTTATGCTGCAAAGTCTACCAGCATGGATTACGGCAGTACTCCGGTTTATCACCGCATGCGGTTACAGGGTGAACCGGTTCTGTTTGCTTTATCTTCTGCTCTTGCGGATCAAAATGCGGGCTTCCTGCTTTTAGCAGAAGGTTTAAACGGTTGTTTCAGCCCGGATGTAAAGCTATAATGGACTCGTTATTGCAATTAGAATCGATATATTGTAATATGCATACAAAATTAGCAATATATATAATCGCATCTACACATATTGAATCAATAGATGAGGAGTGGTTGTAATGAGCATCAAGATTATTACCGATAACTGCTGCGACCTGCCCCGGGAGTTACTGGATAAATATGGTATTACGGTTGTGCCGTTAGGAGTGAGATTTGGAGACGAAATAATTCCTCCCGGTGAATTTGATAATAAGGCGTTTTATATAAGAATGCAGCAATCTGACTGCTTGCCCAGTACTAACCAGCCTGCCCCGGGAGATTTTCTAGCAGAATATAATAAAGCATTGGAAAATAATCAGGAAGTGATCAGTATACACCTTTCTTCCGGTATATCAGGAACTGTACAGGCTGCCACCCTGGCGGCAGGAATGGTCCAACAGGGTGAAATCCATGTGGTAGATACACTGAAGGCGTCAGTGGGGCAGGGGTTATTGGTATTGGAAGCGGCCCGTTGGGCTGCCCGCGGTGAGAAAGTGGCTGCCATTCTTCAGCGTCTGGAGGAAATGAAACGGCATTTGCGCTGTGTTTTTGTGGTGGGAAATCTGGATGCCTTAATAAAAGGTGGCCGTTTATCCCGGGTCAAAGCCCTGGTAGCAGTAAAACTGGACATCAAACCCGTTCTGCACATGGACCCGGAAGGGAAAATTGTTCCCCTTGACCGTGCTCGCGGACACAAAGGTTCTCGCAAAAGGCTGTTGGAGATTATGGAAAGCCTGGGTTCCGATCTTGAGCGTCAGACGATAGGAATCTGCCACAGTGCCTGCCTGGAAGATGCTGAATATTTGAAACAGGCTATTAACGATCGCTTTGGCTCCCGGGAGGTTATCATTGGGGAAATCGGTCCGGTCATTGGTTCACATGTAGGTCCGGGAACCTTCTCGGTTTTTTTCGAGGACTAAATCGCCCAATCCCTTCCGTTTGTTACCGCTTTGTAACCACTTCACCGAAACCAGGTCTTATAATTAGGTAAAGGACAAACGAAAGGAATTGGTATTATGAAAAAGAAATCACTGCGGAGGAATTTGTCTTCATTGTTAGTGGCGGCTTTTATTTTAATGAATGCGTCCGGACCTGCAACGGCAGCTGCAACGAGCAAGGATGCGGGAGATATCATTAAGATAAAACTTAATGATAAGTATCTGGTTACCGATACCGCTCCCATCATAGAAAATGGGGTCACTCTGGTACCGGTCAGAATGATTTCTGAAGCATTGGGAGCCGCCGTAAACTGGAACGATCAGAATCGTTCCATCACGATTAAGACTAAAGATGATGGCGAAATACTGCTTAGTATTGGCAGTCCAGAGGCTACTGTCAGCAGCAAAGCCGGTTCCAGGGCAGAGCGGATGGGAACGGCGCCTTTCCTTAAAGATGGCAGGACCATGGTACCCTTGCGGTTTATCGCTGACCAATTAGGCATGAATGTGAACTGGGATAACTCCAGCCGTACTATATCTATTACCGGCAGTAAAACTGAAAACATGCCAGACAGCGTAAAGGTCAGCAGCAAAGTCATAGAAAACCAAACGGAAGTTTCTGTGGTGAAAATGACTATCCCTCAAATAGAGGGGATGAAAGAGAAGCAGGTCCAGGACAGCCTTAATAATAATTTTGAAAAGCAGGCTTTACAATTCCAAGAGGACACCTTGGCCGGGCTGGATGAGTATGTAAAAGAATGCCAAAAGGAAGGTTGGCCTATCCGGGCCTATGAAGCCGTGGCGGACTACCAGGTTACTTACAGCGGAAATGATGTGCTTAGTCTCTATGTAGACTACTACGCTTATACCGGCGGGGCCCACGGTTCAACCGACCGGGTGGCATCAACCATAGATCTGAAGACCGGGAAAGAATTGCAGTTAAAAGATTGGTTTAAATCAGGGGACGATTATGAGAAAATTATAAATACGGCCATCAAACAACAAATGCAGCTCGACCCAGACCAATACTTCCCCGAAACCTTGAAGGAATGGCAGGGCATTTCGGAGAATCAGCCTTACTATATTGAAGATGGTAATCTGGTCGTATATTTTGCTCAATATGAAATTGCTCCCTATTCCAGTGGGATTCTCGAATTCAAGATTCCACTCGCAAATGGCTCTCTGGAAGCAGGGGCGTAAATCTTTAAAGCCCCCATACCGGGCCTTGAACCGTAGCAGGCCCTACGGCCCGACGTCAGGAAGGGCCTCAGGGCCGGTTGTGGATTTCTCCCATGTTATGCTTATGTACTGGCCCACGGTTTTATCTCGGGCAATCTGAAAGATAATCCTGTATTTACCGTAATAATTAACAGTGAACTGAGAGTTTTGCATAATTCCCAAAACCCTATTTGTCATTGCTATGAATAACGTTTTTTTGTCATCCTGAACGTAGTGAAGGATCTTTCCATCTCGGAGACTGCAAGATCCTTCACTATGTTCAGGATGACATACTATTCGTTTATTGTGGTGCGGACATCGCGTGATAATTCTGAGGCAAAGCCTAAGAATCTTAAGATCCTTCGGCTTTGCCTCAGGATGACATGCGCAAAGTTACTGTTTAATCATAGGAAAAAGTTAATTATGCAAAACTCTCAACTATATAGAAGGAGTGGTAAATATGAGAAGAGCAATGACATTTTTTCTGGTTCTACTGTTATTACTGTGTACTCCCGCCTTTGCGGCAGCTGAACCGGCTACCGGGGATTTTGCGGATATCCAGGGGCATTGGGCCGAGGGTGAAATCAGGACGGCCTGCAATCTGGGCCTGATGAGCGGGGTTGGAACTACTGCCCAGAGATTTAAAATATTTAACCCGGAGGCTGCGGTCAGCCGGGCAGAGCTGGTGTCCGTACTGGAGCGAACCTTCCAACTGGATTACGGGAATATAAGATTTATCAAGGAACCGGTGGCCAGTGACTACTATCAGGATGTAGAAGATAAAGCATGGTATTCCGGTGCTCTGGTTCTATGTGCTATAAATGGGATTTTAGATAATGATGTTGATTTTAAACCCGGAGAGCCGGTAAGCCGGATAGAAGTTGCGCGTACTATATGTCGTTCATTTACAGCCAAAAACATCATTGTGCCTATGACAAAAATGATGCCTATTTATGCAGATACCGGCAGTCTTACGGATGAGGACCGCAATGCGGTTATTTTCGTCAGCAATACCGGCATAATGAAGGGCGACGGAGGTAATTTCCGGCCCGGAGAGCCGGTTAAACGGGCGGAATTGGCCCGGGTCTTGAATCGCTGTGCCCAGCTCATAGCGCTTAACCAGAATTCCAATGGTCAGGAATACACGGTTCCGGTCGGGCAAACCTTTATTCTGTTTCTGAACAGCAATCCCTCCACCGGTTATCAGTGGAATAAAGACTCCTGGGATGAAGAAGTTGTGTCATTGACCAGCCGTAATTTCGAGGCCGGTGGTAATAAGGCCCTGGTAGGGCAGGAGGGTAAGGAAGGCTTTGTCTTTAAGGCCCTTAAGACCGGCAGCACAGAAATCAAGCTGAATTATGCCAGACCCTGGGAGAGTGTTCAGCCTGAGGAAACCTATAATTTAAAGGTTAAAGTGGTAGCACCCCAGAGTGAAAGTGCTGAGGTGCAAATGAGTTTAAAACCGGTAAAAAGCAAAAACGATCTGGTTGATGTGGAACTCAATATTCCCCAAATAGAGGGGCTTAAAAATGAGCAGGTGCAGTCAGCTATCAACCGGCACTTTATGGAAGATGCCAATGCGCTGAAAGATGACCTGGAAGCTGAGGCGGATGAGGCTAAGAGAGGTTCTGAGCAGAGCGGGTATACTTTTCAGCCTTACGGGCTATGGAGCATATGTGAGAAATACTGTGAGAATGGCGATATATTAAGCCTTTATGTGGATTACTACACCTATACCGGCGGAGCACACGGTTCCACCGAGCGGCGGGCTTATAATTATGACCTGCAAACGGGAGAAAGATTAGAGCTAAAGGATTTGTTTAAAATGGGTTATGATTATAAGGCTGCTTTAAATGAGCAGGTCAAAGCCAGGATAGCTGCCCGGCCGGAAAACTATTTCGATGGCGACATGGGCTTTCAGGGCATTAACGAAAGTAACTTTTACCTCGAAAATAACATTCTGATGCTTTATTTTGACGAGTACGAAATAGCACCTTATGCAGTCGGCATTCCCCAGTTCAAACTGCCGCTGAATCTATTCGGGAATAATTTAAAAGACGAATATTAGAATAAAACGTGAAGAATGGGATGGTTCTCAGCTTAGGTGCAAGAAGAACCGTCCTTTTTTCTGCCTGAGAGCCAGAATTTCATTCTTCGTGATAATTAAAAAGAACCGATACTTTAAGAGACAGGTAATTGGAGATCAGACCGGCTATCAAAAATAGTCCCGGTAAAAAAGCCAGACCCTGCCACCATACTGTGTTTCCTGGTAAAACCAGGAGAAAGAGCAGGCAAAACGGCCAGAGTATGATATAAAAACTAATTTTAATGCTCTGCTGTATATCATTCCATTGCATAGGCAGCATCCGCAAAAATAAGTCCTGGCTATGTTCCTTCCAATAAAGCTGTAACATTCCTCCCATACCCAGTAGTACAGCAATCATAAAAACAGACTTGGCTCCAAAAGGCACATTTTGTAACAAAACTACCACGGCCAATGCGTAAAACTGTCCAAAATCCTGCCATAGCTGTTTTTTGCGGATGAAGTACTTAACAAAGAAATAGGTGAATACCCGGGACGGGCGAAAAGCGATTCCCATACGGCCTTTTCCTATATGTATCTGCTTGCTCCTGCCCTGCTTTTCAACCTGAGCAGCGTTTCCCAGGAAAAGGCGCATTTTGTCAATATCCTGGTTTTCCTCTTCTGCTACTACCGCGTCCCAATCGCAAACCTTGAATTTACAATTAATAAGAGCCGTCAGGGCGATGGCGATAACTAGGGCAAATACTAAAGAAATAATGGTAGAGTTCCCCAGCATATAAGGCTCAATAATCCGGTACCAGCCCCACAATAGCACTACAAACATCCCCACACTATACAGCCGGAAGAACCAGCGCCCCAGATGCTGGACAAGATGCCAGTTGATCTGTAGTACAATGGCTTTAAATATCAGTATTCCAAAAGCTATCAGTAACCAGGCATGTATATTCACACTTTGGACATGATAAAAAAAAGGATAGGCAAAAAAGAGCGCCAATAACAGGGGAACTGATTTTAAAAAAGTGCTTAAAATTTGTCCATAGGCCATGAGCTTCCTGAATTGTTGCCGGTAAGGATAAATCAGCACCAGGTCGCTTCTGTCCAAATAGGTTCTGAGAATACCCCGGGTCACCAGCAAGGCGATTAGGGCTGCCCACATACCGTGAAAATCAGTCCGGTACCAGTTGGGAAGGGCTTGCAGCCATTCAGAATAGGTACACCCAATAAGAATTAAGGCGGGAACCACAATATAGAGTGCCACCCAAAAATCGAGGGTTAGCATTAATAATTCCTTGCCAACCCGCCAGCGGCCTTGTAAGCGGCGTTTAAACAGCCATGCACTGATACCCAAAATTGCTCTCACCTTCTTAGTAAATGCGTAAATACAGTAAAAAGATCGGCATTTTTCATACCTGCTTGTTGCTGCAATTGCTGTAAGCTGCCTTCAGCGACCTGACGCCCATTTTTTATTAGAATCAGCCGGTCACAAACCCGTTCCGCAATATCTAATACATGAGTGCTGAGCAAAAGACCGGCTCCCCGTGCTTTCTCATTTTCAAACCACTCCAGCAGTTCATTTATAGCAAAAGGGTCCAGTCCATTAAAGGGTTCATCCACCAGATACAGGGCAGGCTGTACCAGGTAAGCGCACATTATCATTACTTTTTGCCGCATGCCTTTGGAAAAGCCGCCAGGTAATGAATATTTAGCCTGATCCATGTCAAAGTGGCGAAGCAGCCAGTCTGCTCGTTGTTCAAATTCGGCATGGTCCATACCATATGCCATACTTGTAACTTCGAGATGTTCCCACAGAGTGAGCTCGGCATAGAGAGCTGGTAGTTCCGGTATATAGGCATAACCGCCGCTTGGCCTGGGAGGTAGAATCACCTCACCACGAAACTGTTCAATTAAACCCAGGATAGCTTTTAGCGTGGTTGACTTTCCTGCACCATTAGGGCCTATAATACCTATAACTTCACCAGGCATTATTTGCAGGGAAAGGTCAGATATTACAGGTTTATTTTTGCTATATCCGGCTTCAAGCCCCACCACTTTTAAAAGACAATTAGAGCTGTCTGAAGTTAGTTTAGCATTGGTGGCAGTATAGCCTTTATTTTCACGGTGCAATGGTTTCAAGTTATAATCTCCTTAAAGATGATAAGGGGCATTTAGATTGTTTTTTTAAAATTTATGTCGCGAAAACATTGATTTTTATATTATACTATAAACAGCTTTTGCGGGCCGTAATGAAATTACTACTACTATGCAGTATAAATTCTAATGTAAGAAGTGATGTTATTTTTTGTACGGAACTCTGCTTAATGATATTGTAATAATCTTTATTCTTGCTGTTGCGGTACTGTACTTGTTCAACCGCTTACGCATTCCTTCCATTGTTGGCTTTCTGATCACCGGTATACTGGCCGGTCCTCATGGTTTAGCCCTGGTCACCTCTGTAGACCAGGTTGAAGTTATTGCAGAAGTAGGGGTAATTTTCCTTCTTTTCAGTATTGGTATGGAGTTTTCCTTCAAAGAGCTGATGGAGATCCGCAAAACAGTATTACTGGGCGGCGCCGTTCAGGTTACTTTATGTATTCTTTTAAGTACTATAATTGCTATGGGTCTGAAGATGAGCTGGCAGAGCGCTGTTTTTATCGGATGTCTGGTATCTTTGAGCAGTACGGCGATTGTACTTAAGCAACTGGGAGAAAGGGCTGAACTGGCTACTCCGCATGGCAAAATTGACCTGGGGATTCTTGTTTTTCAGGATATTGTTGCGGTACCTATGATGCTCTTTACGCCTGTACTGGCCGGGCAACTGGGGCAGCCGGTCAGCATGGTCCTGCTTAAGACGGCTGCTGTCATTGTATTGGTGCTTATCCTGGCTACTTATGTGATCCCGCCTTTCCTCTACCAGGTTACACGTACGCAAAATCGTGAACTCTTTTTGTTAAGCATTATTGCTATCTGTTTTTCGGTTGCCTTTCTAACCAATGGGGCCGGATTGTCATTGGCTTTGGGAGCTTTTCTGGCCGGTCTCATTATTGGAGAATCGGAATACAGCTATCAGGCCTTGAGTAATATTCTGCCTTTCATAGATACCTTTACCAGCGTGTTCTTTTTATCTATCGGTATGCTGCTCGATACTTCAGTGATAGTTCACCATTGGCAGCTACTTCTTCTTTGTACCGGATTACTGGTCCTCATCAAAGCTCTGGCGGCTATGATTGCTGCCATAGTCCTGGGCTATCCTTTGCGAACCGCTATCCTGGTAGGATTTGGCCTGTGTCAGGTCGGAGAGTTTTCCTTCATTCTGGCGCAGAGCGGCATGAATTATCATTTGATGAGTGACCTGCTATACCAGGGTTTCTTATCTGCCTCAATACTCACCATGATGCTAACCCCATTTTTTATGATCCTGGCGCCCCGTATTGCCCATCGTCTTAACGCCTTGCCTTTGCCAGGCGGACTATCAAAGGAGCAGATTGCGGAGTGCGAGTCTATTGATGAAGATTTGGATCAACACCTCCTGATCGTAGGTTATGGTGTAAATGGGCGTAATATTGCCAGAGCTGCGCAAGCAGCAGGGATTTCCTATCTGATTCTGGAGATTAATACGGATACCGTAAGAGCCGAAAAAGAAGCCGGCCAACCTATTTTTTTCGGTGATGCCACTCAGGATGTAGTACTGACCAATGCCGGAATTGAACGCGCTAAAATGATGGTGGTCGCTATTCATGATGCCGCAGCGACCAGGCGGATTACAGCCACCGCCCGACGCTTAAATCCCGAGTTGCATATTTTGGTCAGAACCCGCTTTGTGGCCGATGTAGAAGATCTGGAGTTGCTGGGGGCAAATGAGGTTATTCCCGAAGAATACGAAACCTCAATTGAGATCTTTTCCCGGGTTTTGACTCGTTATCTGGTACCACGGGATCAGATTGAGCATTATGTGGAAAAGGTACGCAGGGAAGATTATGAAATGTTTAGAAACCTGAGACGCCCGATTGTTGATATCCAATCTCTTAACCGGATGCATCTGGAGGGAATGGATGTGTGTGCGGTTTTGGTAGATGAAGGTGCCCGGGCTGCCGGCCAGGCTATTGAAGCGATAGGGCTGCGCAAGAAGTTCGGAGTGACTGTTCTGACTATTCAGCGTGCCGGTCAGATGATACCGAATCCGGATGCCAAGGAACGTATTGAAGTTAATGACCACCTGATCGTATTGGGCCCGGTAGCAGATATCCAATATGTAACGCGTGAGTTGTTTACCAGACCGGCGCTTTAATTGTCTTTTTCCCTTTCCGATGCCATACCAAAAAAACTTAACCTGATTCAGAATGCTCTATACGACAACATCGCCGGACTTGCATATAATGACATACCTACGAGGCGGCGCACGCATCAAATCATAGTGTTCCTACACTAAATTAGATGATTCGGCCGGTAGTCTTGTAGGTTGCTGACCATAAATGGTATAATTATGCAGAGAAAGGCGGTGGAAAGAATGGGTATGGGGAATTTTGGGCCATGGGAATTAATACTGCTATTATTCTATGTTGCTGCCATTGCTGTTCCCGTAGTATTCGTCATATGGTTAATAAAAACACTGAAACGAATTGAAAAACATCTGGGCGGGATTGAAGACAGCCTTAGCCGGATGGATAAGAGCTAAGCGGAAAGAGTGAGGTTTCTTGTCCTGTGTTACCGGTAAAAACTTAGGACAAACTGTAAAGGGCCTTTTGCCAGGCATCCAAAGCCTCCCGGCCCGCTTGTCTCAGGGTCCGGTAGCGCTTGATTATTTGTGAGATATTGATTATGCATACAATTATAAACATCAATTCCAGGACGGCAGGAATAACCAGAGCATACTTCATGGCTGCTCCGCTCACGATTCCTGATTTCACCATTAGCATTGCAATGATTAAGGCAACTGCCAGAACAGGCAATAAAAATCGACGTATTTTATGGAATCGGAAAGAAAATTTCATTTGGCTTGCTCCTCTCTAGTCTCCCGCCTCAGTTTTCCCGGCTGATTTCTCCAAAATTAAATATTGCCGGAGCAGTTCTGCCAGCTTCATCTGGGCTGGACCAAGAACCTCTGCAAAAATTTCAGTCATTAATAATTCCAGGGGATCTCCAACCCCGGATTCCTGATTGAACACTTTTTCCCAGAAGGGAAAAGTTTTAAGGAAAGCGCCATAATCGCGGGCCAGATCCTCTATTACAGGTGAATCCTCGGGCAAATCTACGATAGCGGTGATTTGGGATCCATACAGCAAGGATTGCTGATATTGTTCCGGATGTTCTTTAAAATACTCCGCTATTTCACGCAATAAATCCTGATAATTAAATCCCCACTGTAACTCATCCATTACCTGGTATAATTTGCGCTCCTGCTCATATAGTTCGGGGCAGATGCTTTGATAATCTGTTTTAGCTTCTTTGCCCAGAATATCCAGAATCATTTTAAAAGAAGAAGGATCATCATAGCCTTCGATAAGTGCTGGATTGTCTCGATCAAGAAAATCTTCAATTTTAGTAAGCTGTTCTTCCATGGTTTTTATCCGGTTTAGAAGTTCGGCTTGCAAAGACAACAGAACTTCCCGGGTCGATTTGGGTTCTTCAGTATGCCCCAATATTGTCTTTATCTCTTCTAATCTAAGTCCCAGGGACTTCAGCCGTTTTATAGACAGCATCTGTTTCAAATCGTCGGTTCCATAGAGCCGGTATCCCCCCGCTGAGCGTGCAGGTTCAGCCAACAGCCCGATTTTGTGGTAGTAGAGTATGGTCTTGACAGTGACTCCGGATAATTTCGCGAATTCGCCAATTTTCAGATGTACCTGCAATATTCATCCCGCCTTCATTGTAAGTATAAACCTCGACCTTAGGGGGAGGTCAAACCTTTATTTTCATCAGGTTTAGACCTAACTATAAATAGTATGAAGCCAATCGGCGCAATTAGCGGAGAAGCACACAGTGTCACGGCGGACAGTCAGAAATTTTATAAATGTTTAGGCTGCAAACATATGCTTATTTTACGAGGCGTTCTCTTAAATATACTCGTAAGCAATACTCCTATAGTATAAGCATTTGCTGTTTCAAGCACTGTGCCCCTGAATACTATATAATAAATATTAGCAATAATGGATAGGTGCAGGCAGAAGGCGTGCCTATGAAGAAACAGTATGTTTTCAAAGCTGCCGGTGTTTGGGTGCACACTGGTGGGCTGTATTACAAGAGGTAAAGAAAACAGAAATGGGGTCAGGCTTGCTATGCCGTTATTATTAAATAATGCTCCTCCCCGGCCCCGTGGAAGGGTTCGCATGAACCTGGGGAGATTATACTATACCTGGCGCCGCCGTCTGCAATGGATGGTATCCGGCGCTAAATATGCCCGTACCCTTCGACCGGAAGTTAACTTGCCTTATCTGGTATTTCCCCATAAGACTCCGCTCTTGAGAAAACTGCGCCATGTCGACATGCAGTTACAATATAATAAGATTACTAATCTTAGGCTGGCGAGCCTTACTATGAACGGCCTGATATTAAAGCCAGGAGAAGTTTTTTCCTTCTGGCGGCAGGTAGGAAGACCAACCCGCCGCCAAGGCTACCTGGAAGGTATGGTGCTGTGCAACGGCGATTTTTGCGCAGGTACCGGCGGTGGCTTGTGCCAGCTTTCCAACCTGATTTACTGGATGACCCTTCACACACCGCTTACGGTAGAGGAACGCTGGCGGCATAATTATGATGTTTTCCCGGACAGCAACCGCACCCAGCCTTTTGGCAGCGGTGCTACCGTTTCCTACAATTATATTGATTTGCAGATTAAGAACCATACCTCATCTGACTATCAACTGATGATCTGGCTTGATGAAGATTACCTCTGCGGGGAATGGCGCTGCAGCCAGGCTCCGGTTCAGTATTACCAGGTTTACGAAAAGGAGCATTTAATAAAGGCAGAATGGTGGGGAGGCTACACCCGGCATAATGTGCTGGGCAGAAAGGTTTATGAGCTTAACCATAACGAGATCGGCGATGAATTTGTTTGCGCCAATCAGGCCGTTATGATGTATCAACCATTGCTGCCGGCTGATGAGACTATTTTGCGCAAAACGGAATTGGATTAGTTTGTTATGACGGAGCCTTTAATTCGCTTTATGGCAATATAAGGGGACTAAGGAAATTAAAATTCTTAGTCCTTTTTTAAATAAAAATTGTTACCATGTAATAAAACCATCTCTTAAAGTGTCATATATATCAGAGGGTTAACCCTGAAGGGAGGGATTGAACTGAAAAGAGGCTATAGTCAGGAGGAAGCTGAAGAATTTTTTCACCGGGAATACCCGCGTTTATATACTTATGCGCTGTACCTGGTAAAAAACGAACAGGCGGCTCAGGATTTATGCCAGGAAACGTTCATACGCTGGTTCAATCTTCCTGATATTCGGTCCGTACAAGTCCCGCGGGCCTGGCTGAAAAAGGTAGTCAGCAACCTGGCATTCAATTATCTTAGACATCAAAAACTACGTCGTAAAATTGAGACGGACAGCAACGATAATGCCCTGGACCAGAGTGTCGACGTGCATCAGGACTTAAACCGCATTGAGGTGGAAGATATACTTAACACCTTGCCGGTAAAAGATCAGTTGCTGTTAAAGATGAAGATGGCCGGTCTGTCCTATAGCGAGATGGCCGGGGTAATGGGTGTTTCCAAAGGATCAGTCGGTGTTATGCTGATGCGGGCTATGAACAGGTTCAAAAAATCATACGAAGGAAACGGAGGAAAGGGGGTTAATCAGAAGCATGAACTGTCCGAACGAAGGCCAAATCTTGTTGTATGTAGAGAAGCAGCTAACCGCTGATGAAAATGTGATGATTGCTGCTCATATCAAGAAATGTCCGCATTGTGCCCAGATGGTGGAAGAGATTAAACAAACGCTTGATTTTACCCGTACCCGGATGCCGCAAATGGATGTACCGTCACCATCCCAGCCTCTGCCCGGGCAGGCTCAGATCTGGCAAAATATTAACCGCCATATAAACACTAATAGGAGAGAGGTTTTAAAAATGAAGTTTAGAAAAGTGACTATTGCTGCGGCCGTAGTACTGGCACTGGTCATAGTTGGTTCCATACCATCGGTGCAAAGTGCCGCCGCTAATTTCCTGCAGGTTTTCAGAGTGCAAAAAGTAGATACGTTAACTTTAAGCCCGAATGATATGCAAGAGATTCAACAGGCTTTGCAACAGGGAACCAAAGGCCAGACCATGGATTTGGAAAGCTTCGGCTCCATAGCTGTAGAAGGACAACAGGAACAATCGAATTTGACTTATGCTCAACTTAATAGTCTGGGTTTTGCGGTTAAACTTCCAGCCGGCGTGGACGCTTCCCAGGGAGAATATACTCTCCAGACTATGCCCGATATGAAGATCACTCCGGATGTGGAAAAAGTCAATGCTTTCATTAGTGCCCTGGGCAGTGAAAAACTCCTGCCGGCATCCCTGGACGGCAAGCCCTTCCAGATCAAAATGAACAAATGCTTGGTAGCTTCATATGAAAACTTTCGCTTAATACAGGGGCCCTCGCCTGAGATCGTAGCCCCGGGGGATGTGAAGGTGTCAGAAATAGCCGAAGCCATGGTGTCTCTGCCGATATGGCCGGAAAATGTCAGAAGACAGCTTGAAGCGGTAACTGATTGGGAGCATACCTTGCTGATACCTGGTGAAAACAATGAAAAAGTTAAAGTCCAGGGGCATGATGCGGTGTTAATGAAGGATAGCTCCAACGGCATGTTAATCTGGCAGGATAATGGTCAGGTCTACGCTCTGGAGAATTACTCGGACAAAAACCTGGATCTGGTTGAAATTGCTAATAGTATGAGGTAACAATATGCTGATAGAAACAAATAATCTTACCAAAGTGTACAATGGTAAAATATCAGCCTGTAACGAGATCTGCCTTTCCCTTGCGGAAGGGCAGGTCTTTGGCTTGCTGGGCCCCAACGGTGCAGGTAAAAGCACCCTGGTGAAAATGCTGCTGGGTATGGTCCACCCTACTTCAGGACAGGCATTAATCAAGGGTAAGCCGGTAAATCTCCCCCAGACCCGTAAAAGCATTGGCTACCTGCCGGAACTGTTTCGCTTGTATGATTGGCTTACAGCGGAGGAATTGCTGCGTTTTTATGCCGGCACTTACGGTATACCTGCCCGTGAGCAAAAAGCTGCTATAACTGAGGCCCTGGAACTGGTGGGGCTTACCGGCCGGGAAAAAGAGAAAATAAAGGGCTATTCCAAAGGCATGCAGCAGCGCCTGGCTCTGGCCGGCGCTGTTTTGGATAAACCGGATTTGCTGTTTCTGGACGAACCTACTTCGGCTCTGGACCCGATAGGACGCAGAGATGTGCGCGATCTGCTTTATACCCTTAGAAAAAGGGGAACTACTATATTCCTGAACAGCCACCTGTTAAGTGAGGTGGAAATGACCTGTACCCATCTGGGCTTTATTAAAAAGGGGAGAATGGTGGCTTGCGGGGAAACCTCAGAATTTTTGCAGGATAGTCATATAATAACGGTGGAGGCCGATGGGATGGACCCGTCGCTGCTTGAGCGCTGGAACCAGGAGAAAAAACTGGTGGAAGTAAAGTGCAATACCATCAGTTTAACGGTAGAAAACAGGTCGGAAGTTCCGGTGATAGTAAATGAATTGGTGCATCACGGCGTCAATATTTATCACGTGGAAAGCAAAAGTCGGGGGCTTGAAGAAGTATTCCTGGATTTAATCGAAAGTTGAGGGGGTTCCTGACGTGCAGAATATAATGAAATTGACTCTAAAAGAGATATTTAATAAGCGGATTCTTCATATAGGCATTATCTTAACAATTGTTTATCTTCTAGTCTATTGTTTAGGACTGCATTATATTGCCCGGGACCAGGTCGGTGGGCAGGGTGCCCGGTTATGGTTTACCCAGCAGGCAGGTTATCAGATTATGACTCTGGGCTGGTATATGTCCACCTTCTTAGCCGGAGCATTAGCCATCATGGCCGGCATTGGGAGCATCTCGGGTGAAATCGAAAACGGCACCATGTTAAGCCTGGTTTCCAAGCCCCTGTCACGGCGGGCCATTGTAGGGGGCAAGTTCTTGGCTTATTCCATGGTTACCGCTATTTATAGCGCGGTAATGGTGGGGACCATTTCCCTGCTGGCACGGTATTATTTTAAACTGGTGATGAATCCGGGAGCAATATTGACGGGCATACTGCTTTTTATGCTCTTCCCGGTAGTGCTTCTGGCCGTAGCCCATCTCGGTTCGACCCTGATGAGTACGCTTACTAACGGCATCACTACTTTCATGCTGTTTACAGTGGGTATCATCGGCGGGTTCATGGAACAAATCGGAGCGCTTATAGGCAACCATGCCATGATTAATATCGGAGTGGTATCGAGCCTTTTAATCCCCTGTGACGCCATTTACCGCATGGCGGTGACCCGTACCGGAGGTATGCTGGGCAGCAGCTTTATTGTGAATTTCGGCCCCTTTGGCGGAGCCTCCACCCCCAGCATCTGGATGCTGGTCTATGCCTTGATTTATATAGCGGTAATGATTTTATTGGCCATGTATTTCTTTGAGAAAAAAGATTTATAAGAACAACCCTGGCAGGTTTGCAGCAAGCACGAAAACAATCAGGGGGAGGGATCCCAGACCAGGCATAAGACCCGTGCCTGATCCGGGATCCCTCCCCTGGTTCGCACTTTCTCGCTGCTTTTAAGGCAATTTATTTATATCCAGTTCATCTGCATTGATAATATTTAGTTTATAAGTACCATTGCCCAAAGTACTCTGGGCTTGTGTTTGTTCAGGCCGGGAACCGCTAGACGGGGTGGTAGCCTTGGACCAGGCCAGGTTGCCGCCTATATTATCGGCATGGCGGCTGATTGTGTTAATTAACAAGTCCGCATGGGCTGCTATTTGAACCGAGCAGTCACCCGGTTCATTTAAAGTCCAGTTGGCTTTGGGTGATGCCAGCTTGAGAAATAAAGGACTTTGATGCGAATCAATTTCTACATTTATATTCTCCGGTAAAACTACGGTAGTATTTTTCGACCACCCGCTGCTGCTGCCGTTCAGGCCCAGATACAAAGTATTGCCGGAACGTTTTTGCCACAATAAATCGTTTTCTGCCGCCATGGCATTGGCTTCCTGGCTGGACGTGGCGCGTATCTGCTCCGTAGAATGCACCAGTATGGAATTTGATGCGGTGGTTTCAACCTTGACCGGGATGTTGCTGGTTTCCAATATTATACGGGTTATTCCGCTTTCCAGAGCAATCTCGGCATTTTTCTGAATCGCGAAATCCCGGGAATTCAATTCGGTGCGGGCCCGGTCAATAAGCCCTACCTGGCCGGCACTATACAGTCCCAGTCCGGTTAGCACGATTATTAAAACTATGAATATGCTAAAAACATCATATTTTATCTTAATAGTTTCACCTTTGTTCAAATAGGTCTGTAGAAGAATCTCCGCCCCCAGCAGGATGAAAATCAAAGGCCACCATTTTACTATCAGGTCCATGACTGCCAGCCGGTTAAACTGGGCATAAAGTAATCCGATTCCGCTGCCTATCAGCAGCAGACCCATGGAGAGAGAGCCTACTCGCCACTGCCGCATGATTCATCCTCCTTTTCCGCTTCTGCTGGTTTGGGGCTTCCCTTTAGAAGCAGTACGCCTCCGATTATCAAAATCAATGCCACTATTCCGGTATCGATATAATTGAACAGGTCGGGGTTAAGCATAGACTGAATAACCGGAGTAATGATTCTTTGCAATATAACTATTACACCCAGAATTATAAGGCTCCAGCCCATCCAGCTCGGATGCCGGCTGAGCCAGGCAAATAGCGGAGATTCATCCGGCCTTAAACCTTCACTTTCCTCTTCCAGCAGGTGATAGGCATCAAAGATACTGTAAAACCAGATTACCGGTAAAACAAAAACCAGTATTTCCAGATTGAGCCACGAACTAAGGCAGAGGAAGAAAAAGAAAGCAGTCATGAACTGGGCGCCCTGTTTGAGTAATCCCAGATACATATGTCCTGCGCCCGGGACAACGGAAAGAGCCACAGCTATAATCTTGCGGTTGCTAAGCAACGGATTTACATAGGATTCTTCAGGGCTATGGTCGATCATGGCAAATGCATCTACCAGAGCAACGAACCACACGATGACCAGTCCAAAGAATAAAAGCGGACCCAGCAGACCCCAGCCCGGTGCCATTCCGCCAATAAAGGCACCTCCCATGCACACTCCGACAAAAACGGTGAAAAATATTAAAGCCCGGTACGGAAATCCCAGATAAAGGTGGGATAAACCGGGGAGAAAGGAAAGTATAAAGGTAATCAGTTTACTTTTTGTCTTCATCTCTTAACCTCCTTTAAATTTCTAGTTAATTCTATTTTTTGGAAGTATTGGGCAGAAGTTTTGGACAGCTGTTCCGGCCATGAATATAAAAGGCGGGCTGGTCCCTCTATAGCAGAAATTTGCTGAGTCTGCCTGTAGGCCAAACCATTTACTATAGTCTGAAATACTCCCCCGCTGACCAGCATGAGCGTAATGGCTGCCGCTGCAGTATAATAGGCCAGCAGTCTCCGCCTTTTGTTCACCTTAGAGAACAAGGACGATACGGGTTTACTCTGGGCTCGAACCAGTTGCATTGTTTTCCGGCCAAAGTCATCCGGTATAACCTCAGCTGCCGCATTGATCTCTTCCTGGCCCATTAATCCCAGCCATACATCCATGCAACTATCGCAGACCTGAAGGTGCTGCTCCATCTGGAGCTGCTTCTCTTCAGGCAGGCGATGCTTTTTGAAATCAATCCATTCCTGCTGTGTATAATGACTCATCCATTACCCTCCTTCCACTTCTGCCGTATGAGTATCCGGGCCCGGTAAAGCCTTGACTCCACTGCTTTAATACTGATTCCTTCCGCATCGGCAATTTGCTGGTAAGACTGATGGTGATAATAGTAGCTGGTAATTGTCTGCCCGTAACACCGGGGCAGGGATTGGCAGATTTCCCGAATGCGCTGTTCATTTTCCTTTTGGATCAAAAAATCATCCGGATGTATTCCACTTTCCAGCTTTAGTTCCGCGACATCTACCGGAACGCCGACGTTTTGGCGGGCCTGGCGCCGTTTCCAATCAATCGCTTTGTTAGCCGCAATCTTGCCTATCCAACCCTTCAGGTTGTCGGGGCGATAACGGGGAAGTGAGCGATAAATTTGTAAGAATACTTCCTGGGCCAGGTCTTCTGCTTCATTTGCGGTTACAAAATTTAAAATTACGGCGAAAACATAAGCCTGATAATGCTTTATAAGTTCTTCAAACGCCAGCTGGTCGTTTGACAGGAAACGTTCTAAGCATTCATTTTCATTCCAAACCTTGACCCCCTCCTTCCCGTTAACCGGTTCAATTATTATAACGTTAATGTAATCAAAAACCCTGCAGAAAATTAAACAGATTCTTTTAGTGTTCCTCCCGGGTAACAATATAAATTCCATAAAAATAAAACTTTTTTATGGAAAGATGAAATTTTAATTATGTAGATATATAATAAAAATAAGAAATTGAGAAAAATATTACAAGAACAAGCAAATTTTTTTTGGCCACATATTGTGAACGTTATCACAAACGAAGGGAGGGAACAGTAATGTTAGTGCAGGACGAGATGTTGGACAATTGGAGTGAAGTTTATCTGGAAACTATGGAAGAACTACAGGGCGGCTGGGAAAAAATCGGTATCCAAACCAAGGAAGAGGTAAATGAGGAATGGTGTAAGTGCTTTGCTTCTGACTATGAGATCAGGACTTTACTAAATATCCTCTATCGTAAAGTGGCCTGACGGGAACAATCGCGGACCTCTGCAGCCTATAGATACCTGCAGCGTATTACTGCGTAATAATTGAATATGGAAGTACAGCCACGGCTTTTTGCAGTACTGAAGGCAAGAAGGTAGTGGCCATTTTTTTAAAAGGCAAAGAACATAATAGTGTGCTCTTTGCCTTTATTAATCTATGTTATAGTTTAAATTGTTCGGTTAATTGACTTAATGCCTCGGTGTTTCTGGCCAGTTTTTCAGCCGCTTCGCTAGTCTGTATAATAGTTTTGGTAGCTTCTTCCGTGTGGCCGGCGATCTCCTGTGAACGCAGCGCGCTGTTAGCCATGGTTTCCGTTATGGAGTCAAAGGCTTCGGTAATTTCGTCTACAGATTTGATGATCTGATTGCTGGTCTTAGACGTTTTATCTATCAGCTTTAAGACCATATCGGAATCGCCCTTATATTGCTGGCTGATAGTAATCATCTCATCAAAGTTCCTGGCTACATAAGTATTCATGAAATTAAGCAAATCATTACAGTTAGTAATCAGATTATTGATAGAGCCCTGTACCTGGGTGGTCAATTCCTGAATATGGGTCACCGAGGTAGATGATTCTTCAGCCAGTTTCCGGACTTCTTCAGCTACAACCGCAAATCCCCGGCCCTGCTCACCGGCGCGGGCGGCTTCAATGGCGGCGTTCAGTGCCAGCAGATTGGTCTGGCTGGCTATACCGGATATATTAAGGGCCAAAGTGGAGATTTCATCGACAATTTTGGCTTTTTCAATGGCACCAACCATTTTCTGCTTGATGCTCTCGTAAAGCTGTTGGGTGGAATCGCGGTCAGATAATGCTTGTTGCTCCAATGTAAGAGCTCTTTCTTCCACTGCTTTAGCTTTTTTATCATCTCCCTGCAGTTCCCGGTTTAATTCATCCAGCATTGCCCCCATTTCCTGACTGGAGGAATTCACCTCCTCAGAAGAAGCGGATACTTCTTCCAGACCGGCTGCAATTTCTTCTGTGGAGGAGGATATGCTTTGCATACGTGATGAGATATTTTGTCCAAACGCGGCTAAATGTTGACTGGCGGCAGCCAGTTCCTGAGATTGACCATTTATATTGGTTATGACATCGCGGAAACGAAGAGCCATTTTTTCGATGGCCTGGGCCAATCGACCAATATCATCAGGGCGGTTAAGCAACTGGGCGGGTACATCCACGTTCAAATCACCACTTGCTATAGCATCAGCTATTTCAGTCAGCTGAGCCAACATAGTACTTTTTGAACCAAAACCTAATTCCATACTTACCAAACTCCTTCCGTGTGATAGGTTAAATCTACCTTACTTATTAGTCTACCGGAAATAATTCTATAGATTGTAAAATTTTATTTCTAATACTGCAAGGCCTATAAAATAATTTAATTGATCCATCAAATTATTTACCGTAAATTTAAAGATAACATAAGTACTTTTACTCTAATACTAGTTAGGTTATACTAAAATGTGGGTTTAGAGACCTTATGAGGAGGACAAAAATGAAGAAGTCTCGTCTTGTACTGCTGGCGTTCATACTGATTGCAGCAGTATTATGTCCGGTGGATTCAACCGAGGCTCAACCCGCCAATAAAAACAGCGGGAAAGTCTACCTATTGTCAATAGATACTCTGTCCATATTGGATATCAATCATACCAATACGCCCAACCTGTGGGAACTATCCCAAAAAGGAGCGGTAGGGCTGTCCAGCAATCGGTCTTTGCGAAGTGCTAACAGCATGGACTCAAGTCTTACCATAGGAGCAGGTAATCTGGTCCGTGCCTATGGTGGAGGTATAATGGCCTATAACCGTGATGAAAAAATCATGAACCGTAATCAGACTGCGGCCCAGTTATATCAAAACTTGACCGGATGGGACCCGGAGGATAGCGCCGCTCTTTTAGTCAACCTGCCGGAGATTTTGACCGGGATGAGCACCGAAAATGTGAATTCAGTACCTGGTGCTATGGGCGAACTTTTGAAAAATAACCAGCACCAGGTTTGTGTCCTGGGGAATGGTGATATCAATGGTACCCCTTTCAGGTCATCCGTAGCTATAGGCATGGATGCCGCCGGCCGGGTACCACTTGGCGATGTAGGGGCCAATACTTACACACAGTCACCGGAAAGTTATCTGGGCTGGGAGACGAATTACAGTTATCTGCTCAGCCAGGCTAAAGTTAATCAAAAACAGGCGGATGTTATCATTATTGAGCTGTCTGATTTGGCCAGGCTTGATAAATCAGATATTGCATTCCCTGAAATATTGGAGAAACAGAGAAACATCTATCTGCACCGGATCGATGAATTTGTGGGCGAGTTGAGTAAGCAAATGAATGCTCAAGAGGACATGATGCTGATTGTCGCGCCTTCGCCCTCTTTGACCCAGATATCGAATAAAAATAACTTTACACCGGTTATTGCCTATGGTAAAAATATCGAGCATGGATTCCTTACTTCCGGTGCCACCCGCCGTGATTATATTGTGTCCAATACAGATATAGCACCTACGGTGCTGGGTTTCTTTAACATCAAGACTTCACCTTCCATGATTGGACAATCCATACAAAGTAGATCAACTCCGGGAATCGACACTTTACAGGCCGCTCAGAATTTAAGTCTGTCTGCCGCTACGGTAAACCGCCTGAGGGCCCCCATGGTCAAGGGCTATATATTAATGTTGATTATCTTTATTCTGCTCAGTGTTATTGCTATCTTTGGGATTCCCCGACTTACCAGAGCGGTGGAGCCATTGGTAGTCAGTCTGGTAGCCGTCCCTCTGGTATTCTTGCCCCTGGGCCGGCTTAATTTGGCTGCTGACTGGGAGTATATTCTATTTGCAGTGCTTGCTATTATTATTATTACTGCCCTGGCCATCTACCTGTGCCGCTTCGATTTCCATAGGGCTTTTATCGCACTTACCGGGATAACCGCTGTTGCCATTGACCTCGATGTGATTACCGGTTTTCACATGATTCAAAGATCAGTGCTTGGTTACGATCCCATGGCCGGTGCACGCTATTACGGCATCGGCAATGAATATATGGGAATACTGCTCGGCAGCATTATCATTTTAGGTGCCGTAGCATACGATAAATTTCCACGTAAATGGATGCTGGGGCTGATAACCCTCGTTTTTTTAATGCACTGTTACATTATCGCCGGACCTTCGCTTGGTGCTCAATCTGACGGGGTGCTCACTGCGCCGGCCGCCTTCCTGGTAACCATCGCGTTGCTGGGTAATGTCAGGATAAATCCCCGGGTTTTGTTGGGCATGTTGGGTATAGTAGTGGCGTCTATCCTGGGCCTTACCCTGTATGACATGAGTCGCCCCGTGGAAATGCAAACCCACATTGGCCGTGCAGCCCATCAAATAATTTCGGGGGGATGGAAGGAAGGCATTATTATAATTGCCCGCAAATTGGGAATGAATTTCAAGCTAATCCGCTATACCATCTGGAGCCGTGTTTTCCTGGTAATGCTGGGTGTCCTGGCCCTGTTGATATATAGGCCGGTGGGTGCCATGGAGAAAATCAGACTGCAGAGACCACGTATAATAAAAGGCTTTGCCGGTATACTAACGGGAGCCATCGTAGGACTTATCATAAATGATTCCGGAATCGTTGCTGCCGCTACTACCAGTATTTATATGGTAATACCGCTTTTGCTGCTAATGATGAATTTACAGAAAAAACCGGTTGATTAACTATTAACCCCAACCGGACTGTGTGATAAGGATAAGTTCCCCATTTAAAGCCCTTTACTTTGACCTGAGTACATCTTATAATTAGGAAGGAAAATATAAGATGTAGTTGTACAAGTGGGGGCGTGGCTCAGCTGGGAGAGCACCTCGTTCGCAACGAGGGGGTCGTGGGTTCGAATCCCATCGTCTCCACCAAAAACAAAAGGTAAAAAAGATTTATCGGTCTCAAAGCCAGTAAATCCGAGCCTTTCAAGGGCTTTCACTCTAAAAAGTGGAAGCTCTTTTTTCGTAGATTTATTGGGGTAAAAGCTTCACTCTGATGGGACTTGAACCCGCAAGTAAAAGCATTCAGGGGTAGCGCCCTTTTGTAATCACAGCGAAATGAAAAAGGGCGCCACTTAAATTGAAATCAAAAAACAAAATAAAACTGCCAAAGGGCGCTGATTTTACGGTTGATGAAAAGCCGGTTAAAGTCAGCGCCCTTTTTGCGTTTATGGAAAGGAGAGCCATGCTGGTACGATACAAGAAAAATAGAAAAAATGCCTGTTACGATTCGGATACTCTCATAACAACAGGCAAGATACAGCCGGAGGAACGGCCTTGCGGTCCGTTCGAGAGCTGCGGCAACTGTCCATACCCCTCCCACGGTTTCATCTGCTACAGCTCGGAGGGAGATTGCCTCAGAACTGATATGAATAAGATCCACCGAAAAAACAGAAAGGAAGAAAACCGATGTTAGAAATGAAACTGCGAAAGCGTGATGCCCCCTCCTATCGCACAGCGGTCATCACCTTTCCCGCCAATGAGCCGGACTTGCAGAAAGCGATGGATGGAATCGGCATTGGTATCACAACGGAAAAACTGTGCGTGGTAGATGCTGTTCAGAATGAGGATAAGGGATTGCATCCTGCTCATGCCGGAGGGCATGACCACGGAACAATGCCTTGCACCCCTGAACCAAGCCGCGGCATGGAGATAAAATAGCGGAATCTTTGTATTTGATATAGCTATTTTCAAAAAACTGTGGCATTGTGTTGTGCTTGAAGGAGGTGCATAGAATGGAGCAATGGAAAGAATCTCTGCAGACTGCAATGGACGAGCGCTTTGACGCAGCCTTTGCGGAGCTGGCGAAATCCAACGCGGATGTCAGGAAAGCAATCAAACAGCAACGGGATGCATCGGTGCTGGTAAAAGATCATCCAAAGTACGATGAGGAACTTAAACAACTGGTGGATTCATATTTTGAGGCCATGCAGCTACTGCTGGGAGAGCATGGACAGCATCTATACATTCAAGGCGCCAAGGACTGCGTAACAGTTTTAAGAGAGTTCGGCATCATCAAGTAGCATAGACAATCACGTCTGTGCTTTTTTAGACCCAAAATCAAAACAGGGCCGTTTCCCCAACAGGATTCGGCCTTGTTTTTTGTGCCTTTTTCGCCTTCCTTTCCGGGGAAACGACCGGAAAGGAGCAGCCATGAAAAAAGAGCGGCTTGCAGAGCATCTGCACAAATACCATCACGGCGCAGAAAATGCCGTTATAAGCAAAACGCTGGAACTGACCTTTCGCATTTCAGGCAAGGAGCTACGGAATCTGGTCAATGCCCTGCGCCGTGATGGTATCCCAATCGCCAGCGATCAAAGCGGATATTTTTATGCAAAGACGGAAGCAGAAGTCCGCCTGACCATTCGGCACATGAGAAACCGCATCAGCGGAATCAGCGCCGCCATCACAGGGCTCAGGCGTTCCCTCGCGGCATTTGACGATACGCAGATGCGCCTGCCGCTGGAGGGAGGTGATGACTCCTGAACAGCTTTATGTCCTGGATCGGCGGCAAGAAATCCCTGCGTGAGCTGATCGTCACGCTTTTCCCCCTCTATTATGAGCGGTACATCGAGGTATTCGGCGGGGGCGGCTGGGTGCTTTTTCATAAGGCGCCCGGTAATGACTTTGAGGTCTACAACGACTTCAACAGCCTGTTGGTCAATCTGTACCGCTGTGTGCGGGAAAAGCCCTATGAGCTGATGGAAGCACTGCAATATGCCCTCAACTCCCGTGAGGATTTTGAGTTTGTAAAAAATGCTCTCGCCCGTGACAGCCCTGCTTCCGATGTGCAAAAAGCGGCGTGGTTTTACCAGCTCATCCGTTACAGCTATGCGTCAGGGCTTACCAGTTACGGCAGTCAGCCCCACGATATTCGCGCCAATTTCCCGGTCATTGAACAGGCCCACAGACGCCTTGCCAAGGTAGTCATTGAAAACAAGGATTTTGAAAAGCTGATCGGCCAGTATGACCGACCCGTCAGTTTTTTCTACTGTGACCCGCCTTATTTTGAAACTGAAAGCTACTACAAAAATGTAGGCGAGGACGGCTTCACAGAAAAAGATCACATCCGTCTGCGGGATGCACTCCTGCGGATCGAAGGTAAATTCCTGCTCTCATATAACGACTGTGAGTTTATCCGTGACCTCTACGATGCGCCGGGAATTCAAATTGACTCTTATACCCGTATCAATAACATCAAACAACGCTATGACAATGGGGCGCAGTTCCCCGAAATCCTCATTGCCAACTACGACATGCAGGAACGTGAGGAAAACGCCCCCTCACAGCTTAATCTGTTTGACGTGGGCTGTCTAAACACTGAAAAGGAGGAACCAACCTTATGAAAAAGAATCCTATGCCCCAAATCGGCCTCCCTGCCGATGCCTGCCAGATGTCCGGCTTTACGGACAAGGATACCTTGGAGCTTCATGCCGCCGAGGGTGCCCTTGTATTTATGAAGGACAAAATGACAGCACTGGAGGTGTCAAGAGCCATCCAAAGCCTCAGCACCATTGCCTCCAGCCTGACTGTCACCCTTGCCGACGCCTGCGGGCTTTGCGATAACTGCGGCGATGGACTCTGCGAGGACTGTGAAAACACAGTGAAGCACACCTCACGCCTTGGCAATCCTGCCGAGTGGGTAGCAAACTGCTCTCTCTGCCATGACCTTTTGGATGAAAGCCAGTGCATCCATATCCCCGATTATCTGATGGAGGAAGCGGGTATTCCCGCAGGCACCAAGCTGGAAGCCTGCACCGATGAGGACAGCGGAGAGATCACGGTTGCCGCCGCCGATATTCAGCAGGATATCACCGATATCTCCCCCGATATTCTGGAGGTTCTGGCACTGAGCGGCATCTGCCTTGCGGAGCTGGATGAACTGATTATGCTGGAGGAAATCGTCTATGGCAAATGATTTTCCGTATGTTTACCCTTATTCTCGTGAGGAAGCAAAGCGGCTGAACCAGCTTCCCCTGTGGCGGGATAGCCATAAGGAGAACGTGGCCTGTAAAGATGCCATTGAGGAAGCGATTCGCCGGGACTTTGACGGCATGTATCTCGACAAGGACTGCGCCGAAAGCGTAATTGCCAAGTTTGGATACCACCGGGTGGCTTACGTTCTCGCCAACTCCCTTCAGCGGAAGGACTACGATGGGCGCTTTTCCCGCGGCAACCACGATTGGGCAAAGCAGAACTATATCCCGCCCGACAAGGACGCCTACACCAACAGCAATAGTAAATTCGCTGTTGACAGCCATCCTGCGGTGCTGGACGGTTTTGTCAACCAGTACCGCAGGGCATACCAGAGCCTTGCCCTGATCGACCATACCCACTGCCTACCCGATACGGAAAAGCAAGATTTTGAGGGCAAGGTAGTTGTCCTCTCGCCCAAAGCGCTGAAGGAAAGCTGCCTCACGGCACAGGATCAGCTCTGGCTGTGTACCGGCGGATTCGGCACTCATGCCGGAGCCAGAGGACGGGCTGTCTTTGCCACCAACCTCGCAGACGGTGAGAAAACCCGCTGGGATAGAACCGACTTTGTCGGCGTGCTCGCGGACAGCCACCTTCCCGATTGGGCGATTGAAAAGCTCTCAGAGATGCAGGAGCAGGAATCTTCCGCTATGGGAGGGATGGAAATGAAGTGACGGAGGTGGAAATATGTCTGGAATCTCATTAAAAAATGGCCTCATTTCCTACTATGGGAATCCGGCGGGATACACAGAAAAAGAAAAAGCCGTGGTGGACAGCATCTTCCGAAATGATGAGCTGTCCGGCTGGCTAAAGAGCCGTTCCTTAACGCCTGAGTGGACAGACGGCGTGATGGAGCGGCTTCTTGCAGGGGAACGAATGGGCGGCATGGAAGCCGCCACTCCCCTGAAGAATGTCCGCATCTGGCAGCTTAAGCCCGATGTAGATATTCTCAAGAAGTTTATATCCTACGAAGAAATGGTGCGGCAGTTTGGAGAACCGTCTCCTGAAGATTACCGTATCGCCTATGACGGTCAGCTCGACACCAACGACCTCGAAGCCATCTATGCAAGGTGCAATATCAATCACCCGCCGGGATATAACGGACATTCTCTGTCCATGTCTGACGTGGTGGAGCTTTATGACGCACAGGGCAGCGAGTATCACTACTGCGACCGCTTCGGTTTCGAGCAGATCAGCTTCGAGGGACCGGAGCAAACCCAAACCATGGACATGGGTATGTAGGCAGCTTCAGGCTGTCTTTTCTCATGCCCCGATCAATAAAAGGGAGGAAACTATATGATTCAGCTTATGAAAAAGATAAAAGGCACAATTTCACACAAGATTATGGCGGTTAAGGAGGCCGCCAGTCTCTTATTGCGCAGCAGGAGCATTCTCACCGGCAACGCCGGGGAGGGTTACATCGATACGGCTATCAAAATCCTGCTGGCCGTTGTCCTTGGCGCCCTGCTCCTTGCGGGGCTTTACGCACTGTTTGGGGAAACGGTCCTGCCGACCCTGACTGAGCGCATTAAGGAAATGTTCAACTACGGAGGTTAATGGCATCAAAAACTTTAAAAAAGGAGGAAAATCATGCCTACAACACCAGCCATTCCCAAATATGATGTGAAAATTCACTCCATCCGCCCAGAGGGAAGTTGCAAGGCCACCGCTTCGGTCAATGTTTACGGCGATTTTGCCGTGCGGGGCATCAAGGTCATGGAGGGCTCCAAGGGGCTGTTTGTTTCCATGCCCAGCTACAAAGCCGGAAACGGTGAGTACAAGGATATCTGCTTCCCCTGCACCAAGGAGGCCAAGGCGGAATTTGACAAGACGGTCATGGATGCCTATCAGCAGGCTCTGACCCAGGGGCGGGCCGCCTCACAGAAACAGGAATCCCCCGAACCCCGGCAGGAGCAAAGCCAGCCTGCTATGGGCGGGATGTAGGAGGTAACCTATGAATAGGAAAATGAAAAGGCCGCTGGGCATTCTCCTCTTGGTCTGCTTGTTGGTTTCTCTGATTGCGGGAAGTGCCTATGCGGTGAACCGATATTTTGAGGATGCCAAAGGCCATTGGGCAGAGGAAGCCATTCAGATCCTTGCGAATAAGGGTATCATCTGCGGCTATCCCGATGGTCTGGTACACCCCGATGCCATCATTACCAGAGGCGAGTTTGCTGCCCTGATTGCCAGAACCATGGAACTGCCGGAACCAAATGTAAGCGAAGTCACCATTTCCTTTACCGACATTGCCGGCCACTGGTCGGCGCAGCAAGTAGAGGCGCTCATCATTGCGGGAGTCATTCAAAAGGATGATTTCGGCATGAAGTTCCAGCCGGACAAACCCATCACCCGCATGGAGATGATTCGCATGCTGGTAAGGGCTATCGGCAAGGGAGAACATGACCCATCATGCCCTTGCGTTACCGGGTTTTCTGATGACGACGGGCTCAGTGATGGGGATAAAGCCAGCATCTGCACCGGTAAAAAGTACGACATTGTGAACGGCTACCCCGATGGTACGGTAAAGCCGGATGGAGAAGCCACCCGTGCAGAAGCCTTTGAGATGTTGGTAGATGCGGATAAGGCAAAGGAGCAAATCAAAAAAGAAGAACCAGCGAAGCCGCCCGTAACACCCAAGCCGGAGGATAAACCTTCCAGTAGCGGAGGGGGCTCTTCCTATGTCCCCGCCCCGCAGTTCAATTTTACCCTGCCCAAAACCGCCTATGTTGCCGATGAAATTGAGATCAAGCCGGAAAGCCGCTATGTGAGCGGCATGACATGGACAATTCTCAAAAATGGGCTGCCCGCCGAGCTTTCCGAACTGACAGAGGGTGAGCTGACCTCTACTGGCGGCAAGGTAAAATTCACGCAGACAGGCAGCATCACTCTCATTGCCACGGCAAAAAACAGCCGGGGTGCTACGGTGACCCATGAGCAGATAATCAGCATCTACCCGGTGGTTACGTCCTCTTTCACGCTACCGGAAACCGCCCATACCGACACGGCTGTGGCGGTGGAGCTTTCCACTGAAAACCCTGGCCTCAATTCGGTGGTGTGGTCCCTTCAAAAAGGCGGGGCTGCCGCAGATATTGACAAAGCCCTAACCGGAGAATTGGATTCGACTGGCGGCACGGTGCTGTTTAAGGAAAAGGGCAGCTACACGCTGACCGCTTCCATCACAGACGAGCTGGGCAAAGCCATCATTGCCGAAAACGGTATCACCATCTATCCTGTGGCAGAGGTAAAGCTCACCCTGCCGTCAGTTACCCATACCGATAAAACCATCACTCTACAAACAGAAACAAAAGAAACAGATGGTCTCACGCTGGACTACACCCTGACCCGAAACGGTGAACCCGCCGAAATCGGCACATGGATCGAAGGGAATCCCAACCAGGGCAGCATTCGGTTTAAGGAAAAAGGCGTGTATGCTCTGACTGCTTCCGTTACCGATGCAACCGGCAGAGTGTTTGCCAATACCACGGACATCGCCGTCTACCCGGTAGGCTCGGCAGGATTCTATTTGCCCGAAATCTTTCATACCGACAAAACCGTTCATGTGGAAGCCATATTTTCTGAAATCGGAAGCCATACCGCCAAGTGGTCACTGCTGCGTGACGGCAAGGAGGTATCCTTGACCGATGTGGCGGAGGGAACGCTGGGCAACAGTGGTGGTGAGCTGAAGTTTAACTCCAAGGGCAGCTATGTCCTGAATGCGGAGTTTACCGATGATGGCGGCAGAAGCTACAGCTATCATCAGGGCTTCAAGGTTTATCCCGTGCCTGCTGTAAGCTATAGCCTGCCAAAGTACGCTCATACCGACACCGACATCACGGTCCGAGCTGAAAGCGCCGATCTGGACGGTCTCACCATCGAATGGCTGGTGGATAACACCTACGGCTTTCAGGACTGGCCGACCTATATCAGTGGACAACTCACAAATGACGGCGGCACCATCCGCTATAAAAGAGCCGGTATCTATGAATTGGTAGCAAGAGTCACCGATGAAACAAGCCGTATCTTTTTATACGAAAGCATGGACAGGTGCGAGGTGCTTCCCGTGCTGAACATCGGCTTTGAGCTTCCCGCCTTTGCCTACACCGATACCGCCATCGATCTCAGAACCCATGGCAACAATAATGTTCTGCCGGTGGAGTGGTCCGTTAGCAAGGACGGCAGGAGCATTACACTCATTGAGGCATTCAGTGGAAGCCTCACCCCTCAGGGCGGCAAAATCACCTTTAAGGGTGACGGCGAGTATGTCCTCACCGCAGCCATGACCGATTACCTGAATCGCAGCTACTCCTACAGCGAAAGCATCCGCATCCTGCCGGTGGTGCAGTATGCATTCACCATGCCGCAGACTGTTCACTATGGTGCGCAGTTTGATGTTGCCGCAAAGGATGTTCAGCACATCGAAAGCTATACAGTAGTCTGGACGCTGCAAAAGGACGGCAATACCTCACCGTATCAGGGCACTCTGGGCAATGACGGCGGCAGGATTGCTATCCGTGACACCGGCGACTTTACCCTGACCGCCTCCGTTACTGACAGTGCAGGGCGTGTAACCTCCCATTCGGAAAGCATCACGGTAACCAACACTGCGCCAAATGCACCTGTGGTAACGGCGGTTCCCACCCGTACAGCAAAGGATGGCAAGTTCCTTGTAAACATCACCGCCAGTGCTGACGATCCCGATGGGGATGCGGTGACCTTGGAGTATGAGGATACCACGGCCGACAGCTACTATGTGCCGGGCAGCCACACCATCCGCGTCAGGGCAAAGGATATCGCCGGGGCTTATTCACCGTGGACCGAGAAATCCTTCACCGTGACCAATGCCGCCCCCACCGTTACCCTGACAGCCGAACCGACCCGCACGGTCAAGGACGGCAAATTCCTTGTTAACATCAACGCCCAGGCGTCCGATGCGGACGGCGACGCAACCACGCTGGAATGGGAAAACAAGGCGTCAGACAACTACTATGCCCCAGGCACCCATACCGTCCGTGTCCGTGCAAAAGACATTGCCGGAGCTTATTCCCCTTGGGCAGAAAAGACCTTTACCATCACCAGTTCCGCACCGACTGTAACCCTGACCGCAACCCCCACTCGAACAGCGAATAACGGTAAATTCCTTGTCAACATCAGCGCCGTGGCATCCGATGCGGACGGCGACGCAACCACGCTGGAATGGGAAAATAAGGCGTCAGATAACTACTATGCCGTTGGTACCCATACCATCCGTGTCCGTGCCAAGGATGCAACAGGGCTGTATTCGGAGTGGATATCAAGGACATTTACAATCACAAACTCCGCGCCGACTGCGCCGGTCATCACCAGGACGCCAAGCGGCAACAGCGTACTGCCGGGAACGCCGGTCACCATCAAGGCAACCAGCTCCGATCCCGATGGCGATTCTGTCACCCTCGTTTGGGAAGGCAGAAATGCCGAAACGCAGACCTACCCGCTGGGCAGGAATGTGGTGCGTGTCAAAGCGGTGGATTCTGCAGGAGCTGAATCTCCCTGGTCTGCCATCGTGTTCTTTGTGGCTGACTCAAACGGCAGCGGCGGCATGACCCTCACCGGCCCCGATTCAGTGATTCTGGAAAACGGCCTTGAAGGTGCCACCATCACGGAGTATACCTTCACCGTTCCGCCTGTCAGCGGTCACAGCGGCTCTGACTTTGGCAGAGTGCGCGGATATAACAGGATTACCGGCCAGTGGGATCAGCTTGATTACGGCACAACCACAAACGGTATCACTTTCAGCCGTACCCTCGGCGCAGGCGTGTATACCAGGCTGGAGTTTTATTATTATACGAACCACTCGTGCATGTACAACAAGTCCAATATCACCTACTCGGTGACTTATCACTTTGAATAAGGAGGAAAATCCATGAAACATCTGTTTTGCAAGCTGAAGAACAAGGTTGCCACGGCCACTGTCAGAACCCGACGAGTCCTTTCCGGTAACCGCGGGGAGGGCTACATTGACACAGCCATCAAAATCCTGCTGGCGGTTGTCCTTGGCGCCCTGCTCCTTGCGGGACTCTATGCCCTGTTTGGGGAAACAGTGCTGCCGACCCTAACCCAGCGGATCAAGGAAATGTTCAACTATGGAGGCTAATGGCATCGCACAGGCGGTGCTTTTTTCTTGTCTGCTTATGGCGGCTTCTGTGTGGGATCTCCGTAAACGGATCATCCCGGACAGCATCTGCATCCTGATTGCACTGACGGGGCTGATTGATTTCAGCCCCGTCAAGTTTTTGGGCATTCTTGCGGCACTGCCGCTTTTGATTGCTGCCCTATACAAGCCAGACGGCGTCGGAGGCGGGGATATCAAGCTCACTGCCGCCGCAGGCATTGTTTTGGGATTTTGGGGATGCACGGCAGGGCTGATACTCGGCCTGACCGCATCCCTCTTTTTTTACCTCTTAAACCAAACCATCAGAAGGCTCCGAAAACTGGAGCCGCAGAAAGCGGCACAGGCATCCCTGCCCATGGCGCCGTTTTTATCCCTCGGCTTTCTTGCCGCAACCATTATGAAAATTGGAGGAAACATCCTATGAAAAGAATCCATATCAGCAGAAAAAAGACCATTCTCATCGCCGGTATCGCCGCCGTTTCATTGATGGCCGCTGCCTTTATTCCCAAGACAGTCAGGGCACACAGCCGCAGGAAATACGCTTCCGTTTAAGCAACATCAAATGAATTCAAGGAGGAAAACCCTATGAGCCTTTTCAAAAATCGCACGGTTGTCGGCGTGATCTGCATCCTTTTGTCCCTGCTCATCTGCTTCGGCGTGACGCCGCTGTTCAATAAATCCGTCAGCCAGAAAACCGAGATTGTTCGCGTGACCAAGGAGATCAAGGCAGGCGATGAAATCACCAAGGATATGGTCCAAACCGTGGAGGTGGGCAGTTTCGGGCTGCCCGAAAATGTCATCCGCCAGAGCGGAACGGTCATCGGCAAATATGCCAAAGCCGACCTCTCCATCGGTGACTATATCTTAAATACCAAGCTCTCCGACACACCGGCCGTGGAAAACACCTACCTTTATAATCTGGACGGCACCAAGCAGGCCATGTCGGTGACCATCAAGAGCTTTGCAAACGGTCTGTCCGGCAAACTTCAGAGCGGCGACATCGTGTCGATCATTGCCGCCGACTACAAAAAACAAGGCGCCACCGTCATCCCCGCCGAGCTGAAATATGTGGAGGTCATCAGCGTGACCGCATCCTCCGGCTGTGACGCCAATACCGGGGAGGCTACCGCTGGGGATGACGAGCGTGAGCTGCCCTCCACCGTAACCCTGCTGGTTTCCCCCGAACAGAGCAAGATATTGGCGGAGCTGGAGTCTGACGGCAAGCTCCATCTGTCCCTCGTTTATCGTGGAACCCCTGCCAATGCCGCAAAGTTTATAACAGCGCAGGATAAGGTCATCACCGCGCTATATCCCACAGCGCAGCCGGAGGAAAGCTCTTCTGAACCTGAATCTCAAGGATCGGAGGAAAGCACAGCATCCGAAACACCTGGGGAAAGCGGGGTGCAGTAATGCTGAACTTCAAGAAAAAGAGCATTTTCACCCGCCAGCCTGCGGGAGACAATGCCCAGCCGGAGCAGGAACCCCAAAGCGGCATCCTTGCCGTTTGGGGTTCTCCGGGCAGCGGCAAGACGATTACGGCCGTAAAGATTGCAAAGCATCTTGCCGACAGAAAGAAAAATGTGGTGCTTCTCTTGTGCGATATGACCGCACCCATGCTGCCCTGCATCTGTCCGTCTTCGGAGCTTGACGGTGAACATTCGCTGGGCAGTATTCTTGCCGCCACCCATGTGACGGAAGCCCTCATTAAGCATAATCTGGTGACGCTGAAGAAGAACAGCTTTCTCACCATCCTCGGCATGAAAAAGGGCGAGAACGAGTATACCTACCCGCCCTATGAGCAGATACAGGTACAGGAGCTGATGGATGGGCTGCGAAAAATCGCCCCCTTCGTGGTAGTGGACTGTGGCAGCTATATCGCCAACGACATCCTCTCCGCTGTGGCGCTCATGGAGGCTGACAGCGTTTTACGTCTTGCGTGTGCAGATCTTAAATCGGTGAGCTATCTATCCAGTCAGCTACCTCTGCTTCGGGATTCCAAGTGGGATGCGGATAAGCAGTACAAGGTTGCCAGCAACGTAAAGCCCCATCAGGTCGGGGAACAGATCGGGCAGGCGCTGGGTTCGGTGGCCTTTACCTTGACCCATTCACAGGAGCTGGAGGAACAGTATCTGGCAGGGAATCTGCTTGCGGATTTGTCCCTCAAGGATAGCCGCTTGTTCCGCAGGGAAATTGAAAAAATTGCAAAGGAGGTGTTTGGATGTTAGACAAAAAGAGAAGTATTTTCTCATTTTTCAGACGGAAAAATACGCCGCGGGCTGAACAGGAACAGAAAAAACCAGAACAGAACCAGCCGACCATACCACCGGCGGCAGCTCCCGCTTTGAGCAATACCATGGAGCAAGAGTCTTCGGTGAATCGCCCGGTGGATTTTACAGGGGCAAACCGCGCCCATAGGCTATTCTTCACACCAGAAGCCGAGGGCAAGGATTTCTCCTCGGTTCTTGCCGATGTGCAGGGGTATATCTCCGAGCATTACAGCACACTTCTCACCGCAGGCGGCGAAAATGCTAAATCACATCTCAAACGCTACATCACAAAGTATGTCCAGGACCATCGCATCTCGGTAAACGGTATGAGCGGTGAAAAGCTCACTGATGCCCTTTACACTGAAATGGCGGAGTTCGGGTTTCTGACTAAATACATTTTTGGCACCGGCATTGAGGAAATCGACATCAACTCGTGGCGGGATATTGAGGTGCAATATTCGGACGGCCGCACGGTCAAGCTGAATGAACGCTTTGAAAGCCCCCAGCACGCCGTCAATGTGATCCGCAGGATGCTTCATATCAGCGGCATGGTCTTAGACAACGCCAGCCCCATCGTGCTGGGGCATCTTTCTAAAAACATCCGAATTGCCGTACTCAAAAGCCCCATTGTGGATGAGGATGTGGGCGTGGCGGCCTCCATCCGTATCGTCAACCCCCAGAGCATGAAAAAAGAGGACTTTGTCAAAAGCGGTACGGCGACTGACCCCATGCTGGATTTTTTGTCACTCTGCATCCGCTACGGCATATCTGTTTGTGTGGCCGGAGCCACCAGCTCCGGGAAAACCACCGTGGCAGGCTGGGTGCTGACTACTGTCCCGGATAACAAGAGAATCTACACCATCGAAAACGGCTCCCGTGAGCTGGCTCTCGTCAGAGAAAAGGATGGGAAGGTGGTCAATTCGGTCATTCATACCCTGACCCGCGACAGCGACAACGAGCGCCAGCGCATTGACCAGACCAACCTTTTAGACTATGCGCTCCGTTTTAATCCGGATATCATCGTGGTGGGCGAAATGCGCGGTGCGGAGGCCAACGCCGCTCAGGAAGCTGCCCGAACCGGTGTGGCGGTGCTGACCACCATCCACTCCAACTCCTGTGAAGCAACCTACCGCCGCATGGTGTCCCTCTGCAAACGTGCGGTGGATATGTCCGATCAAACTCTTATGGACTATGTCACCGAAGCCTATCCCATCGTGGTGTTCTGCAAGCAATTGGAGAATAAACAACGCCGCATGATGGAAATTCAAGAATGCGAAATCCTCCCGGACGGCACAAGACGCTACCGTCCACTCTATCAGTATGTCATCACCGAAAACCGTATGGAGGACGGCAATTTTATTATTGAAGGACATCATGAGCAAGTCAACACTATATCGGATAGCCTTGCCAAGCGGCTGCTGGAAAACGGAATGCCCCAGGCGGTCATCGAGAGTTTGCGAGAAAAGGAGGCACAAAGCGTATGACAACGATACTTTTAATCGCCTGCATCGGAATGATTGCAGGTTCTTTTATTTTGCTCGGCCTCACACCCATGGAGTTTACGACCGCCGTATTCGAGAGATTCACCGACAGACCACGCTCCCTCCGTGATGAGGTGGGTGAGTTCACCCGCAGGAAAAAGAAGTCCTATCTGCGCCGTGAAATTGCCGAGGTCAGGTCCATCCTCAAGGTCACCGGCAGGACGGCACGCTTTCCCATACTCTGCGCCTTGTCTTTGCTATGCTTTGCCGTGGGTGCATCCATCGCCATCATGCTCTCGAACTTTTTTCTTGTTCCTGTCATGGCGGCGGGCTGTATGTTCCTGCCCTTCTGGTGGGTAAAGCTCACAGCCAGCCACTTCAAGCGGGATATTGCGGCGGAGCTTGAAACGGCGCTTAGTATCATCACCACGTCCTACCTCAGAAATGAGGAAATCCTGACGGCGGTGGAGGAAAACATTCCATACCTGAACCCGCCTGTGCTGTCGGTGTTCAAGGGATTTGTGTCTCGCGTCAAGCTGGTTGACCCCGATGTGACGGCGGCACTATATGATGTGAAAGAGCGAATTGACAACGCCGTATATGCCGAATGGTGCGATGCCCTTATTGCCTGCCAGCACGACCGCAGCCTCAAGACCACCCTGACCCCCATCGTCAGCAAGCTGTCTGATATGCGGGTGGTCAACGGTGAACTGGAAAATATGGTCTTTGAGCCGAGAAAGGAATTCATCATCATGCAGATTCTGGTGGTGGGGAATATCCCGCTCATGTATTTTTTGAACCCGGACTGGTACCATACGCTGATGCACACACCGCTGGGGCAGATTATCCTGACCATCTGCGCCGCCGTGATTTTCATTTCCACGGCGTTTGTCATCAAGCTCACCCAGCCCATTGAATATCGAAGATAGGAGGACACTCATGACAATCTATATTATTTTATTCGGAGTCCTCCTATGGGCGGGACTTTTTTTCATTGCCGCCGATCTGCTGCGGCTGCCCACATTGGCCACTCAAAAGGCGATGCTGTCGGCGGGAAAGCAGACCAGAGCAAAACCCAAAACCATCGATGCGCTGCTGCGAAATGCCGCCGTCCGGCTCTCCCATTACATCCGTATGGATGAGTATAAAAGAAGCCGGATGGCAAATGTACTGTCGGCGGCGGGGCTCTCTGACTCGCCGGAGCTGTTCACGGCAATGGCAATCGTCAAGGCGATGAGCATTGCGCTTTGCATCATTCCCTGCCTGATTATCCTGCCCCTGCTGGCACCCATTGTACTGTTCACCGCCATACTGGTCTATTTCAAGGAAATTCGCAAGGCGGATGAGGCTCTGGCGGCCAAGCGAGGTAAAATCGAACAGGAGTTGCCCCGCTTCGTGGCGACCATCACCCAGGAGCTGAAGGCCAGCCGAGATGTATTGTCCATGTTGGAGAATTTCAAGAGAAATGCGGGCGAGGACTTTGCCGCAGAGCTTGATATCCTCACGGCGGATATGCGCTCCTCCAGCTACGAAGCCGCACTGACCCGTTTTGAGGCACGGTTTAATTCCCCCATGCTCTCGGATATCACAAGGGGGCTGATCGGCGTACTGCGCGGAGATGACAGTGGGATTTATTTTCAGATGCTCTCTCACGATATGAAACAACTGGAACTTCAGCGGCTAAAATCTCAGGCTATGAAAATACCGCCGAAAATCCGCGTGTTCTCCTTTGCCATGCTTATGTGCTTTCTTATGACCTATATGGCAATCATTGTCTATGAAATCATCACATCCCTCGGCGGGATGTTTTAGGGAGGGGTGGGCATGAAGAAAATACTGAAATCTGAGCGTGGCGAGGGGTACATTGATGTGGCGGTGCTGGTGCTTTGCGCTATGCTGGTCATTGCCCTTGCCGTGAAGGTGTTCCCCGTATACATCCAGAAGCAGCAGCTCGACACCTTTGCCACAGAGCTCATGCGGGAAGCGGAGATTTCCGGACAAGTAGGCAGTGAAACCAGCCGCCGTGAGCAGTTTCTGCAAGAAAAGACCGGACTAAGCCCTACGGTGACATGGTCAAAAACCGGTAAGATTCAGCTTAACCAGGAAATCACGGTGACGGTCACCTACCAGACCAACCTTGGGCTGTTCGGCGGATTCGGCTCCTTCCCAATTACGCTGAGAGCGGATGCGGCTGGAAAATCGGAAGTCTATTGGAAGTAGGTGATGAGATGAAAAAAATCAAGGGTATCCTCGAGAACAAAAGCGGTGCGGGCTTTCCCCTCATCATCGCCGTCACCCTGTCGCTGGTGATTATCTTTACCGGCATTTCGGAATACTTCCGGCTTATGATCGTTGCGCAGGGTGTGCGGGATGCAGTGCAGGCTGCCGTTATTTCTACCGTCAACGACAACTATGACGAGGTGTATCACGGTGTGCGGGAAGGTTATAGCGGCGCCTACCAGCCCATGGCAGGCGATTTTGATGAAAGCCTTGACTATGGTGATATTTATGAAAGGCTGGATAGTATACTCGGCTTATCAGTGAGTAGCTTCTACCATGAAAAGCGTACCTCGGACGGAAAGCTGGAGTTTAAGGTGTGGGGTTTGGATGTGGATATCCGAAACGCTCCCTTTGCGTCAGGCGACCAAGCCTCCACCCGTTTTGAAGCGGACAGCACCATCATGCTGGAGGTTCCCGTATCCTTTGGAGAAAAACTGCTGCCGCCCATGCGCATCAAAGTCAAGACCGGCGCCGGATACACACCGAGATTTTAACCCTGCGGAAAAGCCTTTATAACTAAAGATAGACTTTTGAGGAAGTTCGTGGTAGGGTGTGACTTAAGAAGGAAACTCTCAGAAATTTACAGATAGGAGGATGCTCTTATGAAAAATATAAACGATAAAACGAAAAAACGGCTGATCATAACCGGCTGTCTTGCCCTCTGTGTGGTGCTGGTGGCGCTGATTGGACAGCAGTTTCAAAGTCCAAAGCCGGGGGATAATCTGCTCCCGCCTCAAAGCTCCGGGGTGGGCGATGTGACGATAAACCCAAATGCATCAGGCAATACAGAGAACGAAAAAGAGATTATTGTAACGCCGCCTGATACCACCCAACCCGCAAACACTGACAACGGCGCAGTTTCCAGTGGCACAGAGCAGACCATCCAGGGTGATGCAACCAAGCCGGAATATACCGAGGAACAGCTTAAAGACCCTGTTCAGAAACCCAATGGCGAAAAAGTCACGGAACAGGATAAGCCTGTCGATCATGATAAGGTAGAACAGCCGAAAGATACACCCAAACCGCAGGAGCCATCTAAACCCATCCGCGGTGGGAACAGCATTCCCGGCTTTGATAATGTGCCAAACTTGGGTGAGAATCAAGTGATTGAGGGAAAAAGCGATGGTGACATCAACAAGCAAGTCGGGACTATGGACTGACCGCCTCAATGAATAAAACTTTAAGCACGGTTGAAAAATACCGTGCTTTTATTTTGAGAAAAAACAGGAGGGCAAAATGAAAAAACTACTTTTGAGAGTCTTGCCGCTGTTCCTCATTTTTTGCCTGATCTGCCCGATGACCGCTTTTGCGGATACAGGCGGAAGCGGAAATATTGACGGTGGTGGTGGTGGCATGGGTCAAGGAACCAGCACCAATTCGTGGAGTTCTGGCAACGAAGGGGTGCGTGTCACTGTGGTTCGTGCAAGCGACCATGCGGCAGTCACCACACCTATTGATTTGAGCAATAAATCCCCGTCATCTTCAATTTATCATTTCGGTAAGGTCAGCAAAATACAGTACAACAACGGCAGAAATTTGCAAGCTGTCCAAGGCGGCTATACCACCATAAAACCACCTCAAGCCATTCCAAAAGTTATCAGTACCAATGGTAGCAATAACATTGATGCGCTCAAAAAATACTTTTGCTCTGAGTTTTTGGTGCAGCTCATCTCAAATCATACAGGAATGGATTACGATGTTCTGATTGGTGGTGAGTACAAGTTGCTCCTTGAACCCTTTGCTTTTTATAAATTTGAGGGCAATATGTTTGCCACCACCGCTACCGAAGCGGCGCTCTATGATGAGCAGACAAGCGGCCTGTTAAGAAAGCGTATGGTGTCGCTCACCCATAAGAATCTGCCTCTTGCTATGTTTCTGGAGACAAGCGACCTTGGCTACCCCGCATGGGGGGGCAGTAAAAGCAGTGCCGCATCCAATGCGGATATCAAGTCCAGCCTTGGGCTTGGCATCGTCCGTTTTACGGAGAAGCCGGAAAAACCTCAGATTGACACCTACGATTATGAGTACCGTGTAAATACGGATGTCATTACGGCGGTCAGGATTAGCGGAGGCCAGTCTGATCCTGACAGGCCCACCCGTGTCAGCTTTAATATAGGCGGTCAAACCTATAACGTGGGCAATGTCTACTATCCGAGTGGCGACAGCCAGCTTGCATGGGTGAAATGGAAAACTCCTGATACCGAGCAGAATATAGCTATTCATGTCTCGGTATCAGGCCCCGGCAGTACGGCTAAGACCAGCCTCAATGTGAAAATCGTTGACATTAACAAGAACCCTCCGCCCAATCCAGTAGCCGATGACCGCAACGACAGTTACCACGGCACCGCTGTACCAAGCAGAGCTGTGAAAAGCTCTGCAAGCTGGAGTGTCTGGCGGCCTTGGTGGCAGGAATATTGGGTATGGCATAGTGATTATGACGACGAGGGAAACGATAACGGATACTGGTGCGATCACGGATGGTGGGAATTTGACCTGGACCGTTACAGCGCCAGCCTTACCTCTGCTATGAGCATCAGGTGTGATGATAAAAATCCGACTGCCAGCGGGAGGACGATGAAATCAGGCTATGGCATCAACCAAACCATCACAGGGAGCATCAGCTCCAATCAAAGCTCGGCAGTTACCCAGCCACAGAATGCGGTCAGCTATTTCCCGGAATTCGGCTACGAAACCTATTGGCGGCTCTTGGAGCGTATGGGTTCGGGGCGGTTTGAGTTTCAGATTAACCATTATTCCACCTACAAAAACCGTACCCATTTCAGCCCAATCTGGATGCCCGATGGAGCCTATATCGTCAATACATGGCTTATTGATGGATGGACTCCGGATGGAATGCTGTCAGCCAATCTTACAGACGGCTTGACCATAAGGGGCAACTTGTGGCAGGACTGGCATATCAGTCCTAAAATGCCTTAGCCATAAAACAGAAAAAGAACAAGGCCACAGGAGCTATTCTGTGGCCTTGTCTCAACTTTAGAAAGGTGGTCTCTATGAAAAAACAGCGAAAATTTGCGCTCATATTTTGCCTTGTTTTGCTGATCGCGCTTGCGTTTGGAACGACTGCATACGCCGCTCCCACCGGCGATGTGGCCGGGGCGATTGAGGACACTTGGCGAGATGCCTCGGGGCAGATCAAGACCGTTGTCAATAAGGTGGTGTTCCCCGCCATTGACCTGATTCTTGCGGTATTCTTCTTTGCCAAACTTGGGCTCGCTTATTTTGATTATCGCAAACATGGGCAGTTCGAATGGGCGGCGCCGGCAATCCTGTTCGCTTGCTTGGTGTTTACACTGACAGCGCCGCTTTATATCTGGCAGATACTCGGAATATAAGAGATAGTTGCGTTTACATCAGAAAAACAAGGAGAGCGGCACGAGTCGCTCTCCTTGTTTTCCTAAAATGATTTCTATTCTTTCTCCTTTTCCGACTCCAGCTCTTTCCCAAGCTCAAGCACAACGCCGTCGTCACCAGAGATAAAAAGTTCCTCTGTTTTTTGCTGCGCACGCTGAAGCAACGAAATGGCATCCGTCACATCGTTGAACAGCAAATCATACATTTTTCTGTAATCTGCCACGTAATTGACCTCCTAAAATTATTTCGGTGGCCACCGTTGTGTGGTATTGAAACTCTGAAGGAGCTGATTGTCAAGTTGTTTTTGAACTATTATCAAGTATTACTCACTGCTCGAAATCTGTAAACGAGATTTTTTACATGTTAAGGGAGGTGAATATCAAATGTTTATATGGGATTTTGTCCTTGGAACCGTGATGGATCAGATCATCGAATGGCTCTATGGACAGGTGGTCGGCTTCCTTGCCGACTTTTTTGCACAGATGGGAAACATGGGCGTGGAGCTGTTTGAAATGAATTGGGTAAAGTCCATCGTCCTGTTTTTTTCTTATCTGGCTTGGGCGCTGTATGGGACCGGCCTTGTAGTCTCGGTATTTGAAACCGGCATTGAGTACCAGCATGGCCGGGGCAGCGTGAAGGATGCCACCTTAAATGCCCTCAAAGGCTTTATGGCGGTGTCCCTTTTTACAATCCTGCCGGTGGAGCTGTTCAAGCTCTCGGTCAATCTCCAGAGCAGCATCACGGCGGGAATCACCGGCTATGGAAGCAGCTTTGGTGACCTTGCAGGAAATATCATTGCCGAGCTTGGCAGCTCGCCGGATGTCGGCGGTGCCATGGGCTCCGGCGTCTTTGGAGGTCTGGCAGTCATTACAAGCCCCATCTTGATGCTCTTTATCATAATCATGATGGGCTATGCAGTCATTAAAGTGTTCTTTGCCAACCTGAAGCGGGGTGGCATTTTGCTGATACAGATTGCCGTGGGCAGCCTGTATATGTTCTCCGTTCCTCGCGGATATCTGGATGGATTTACGCAGTGGTGCAAGCAGATCATTGGCCTGTGCCTCACCACTTTTTTGCAGGCCACCATCCTCGCCGCAGGGCTTATGGTGTTGCGAACCCATGCCCTGCTGGGGCTTGGGCTGATGCTGTCAGCCGGAGAAGTGCCGAGGATTGCCGGAGCCTTTGGCTTGGACACCAGTACAAGAGCAAATTTGATGTCCGCTGTTTATACCGCACAGGCGGCTGTCAGTACCACCCGCACCATCGTGCAGGCGGTGGCAAAATAACTAAGAAAGGAAAAAGCATATGAAGATAATCTATGTGGCGTCCCCCTATGCCGGGGACATCCAAAAGAATACCGAGTTTGCCAAGAGAGCGTGCCGCCATGTTATGAACGAGGGGCACGCTTTTTTTGCGCCCCATTTGCTGTATCCGCAGCTCCTCAACGACGCCAACCCCCATGAGCGGCAGACCGGACTTGACATGGGCATTGCCATGCTATCCCGCTGCGATGAGCTGTGGTGCTATGGCGACCGGATCTCACCGGGGATGCGCCTTGAAATTGAGGAAGCAGCCAGACTCGGAATCCTGGTTCACCGGGTAATGGAACAGAAAAACGGCTTTACCGTAGGCAAAGTAAAATACAGCGCACCGGCCGAGGCTCCTTCATTGGCAATGGGTATGGTCTGATGATGACGATGGGGAGCCTCTTTGATGGGATTGGAGGCTTCCCGCTTGCTGCTGTCCGTAACGGAATCACTCCTGTATGGGCAAGCGAAATCGAAGCCTTTCCCATCGAAGTGACGAAAATACGATTCCCCGAAATGCTCCATGTCGGGGATATTATAAAGCTGGATGGAGCAACCCTGCCGCCCGTGGATGTTATTACGGGCGGCTCGCCCTGTCAGGATTATGCCGAGGAAATAGTTATCCCGAAGTTTAAGCCACAGCCCTTGTAAATAAAGGGATTGTGGTCAAAAAATTCGGGATAACAATATTGGGTATTTCATCAGATTAAGCCAGAGAGCTTGAGGATCATTTCATCATCATTAATCCAAATCGGCACAGGTGGTGAAGCGCTGCCTCGAACAACATCGGCCTTGTCAATTGCAGCGCGTTTCATTTCGGTGTCCGCGTAGGCGTAAACTTTGGTTGTTTCCTCACTGGCATGGCCGAGATATTCGGAAAGCAGCATCATCGGCATTCCCTGGTGGTACAGGTGCATTGCTCTGGTATGCCTGAGCATGTGGGCGTGAATATGCGGTGGAACCTCAGGGCAGGCACGGCAAGCTAAATCACCGTATTTTTTCAGAAACAGTGCCACCGTATCTGCGGACATCGGCTGTTGTATTCCGTGAATAATGGTATAGAATAAAGGTTTTTCGCTGTCCATCGGTTCGCAGGGATGAAATGTGCGCAAATATCGCTCACAATGCTGAACTGTTCTGGAAAGCAAAGGTACAGTGCGAGTTTTGCTTCCTTTCCCGTGTAAATAGGCAATGGGGTGCTGAACACGAATGCGTAAGTCACGAACCTTCATGTCCAAAAGTTCACCGCAGCGCGCCGCTGTATCATACATCAGCACCATGAAAAAGGAATTGCGCAGCCCGGTTCGCTTTGCCGGATCGGGCTGTTTCAGCAATGCCTCCAGCGCTGTTTCCGAAAGATACTCTACCACCTTGCTTTGCGGCGTTTTAATCGGAACATTTTGGACGGTTACGCTTAATGCGATCTGCGTGCAGTCAAGCTCCCCGGCGTAATCAAAAAATGAGCGCAATACCATAAGCCGTTGGTTGCGGGTATTGACGCCGCAGTGCCGGTCATTTTCCAGCCAATCAAGAAAATTCAGAATCATTTCTCTGTTCATGGTATCAAATCGTATTTGCTTAACGGACATCCTTTGTTCCGTCCGCAAATACAGAATGAATAGATTCAGTGCCTGGCGGTAGGATCGAATCGTGTTTTCGCTGAAACATCTTTGGTTGGGCAGATATTCCAGCAGGAAGCTCCTAACGGTGTTAAAAAAATCATTCATCGCATTCCACCTCCGGCAGAAGATGTTCTGACGCTGAATAATCGAACCCCGTCATTTTTTCAAACAGGCCCGGAACCAAGTGGATATAGTAATATGTGTCGCTTAACTGCGCGTGGCCCATATACGCGCTGAGATACGGCAGCATGGCGGTTACGTCCTTGCCATCACACATCCACTGGTACAGACGGTGCGTCGCGAATGTGTGCCGGAAGTCGTAAAGCCTGGGGGAATACTCGCCGGACGTTCCAATTCCTGCTTTCGCTTTGGCAATGCGGAAAGTTTTGTTGAGTCCTACTTTACCATAAATATTTCCGTTGGAATCAGGAAAAAACAGTTCGCGTCCGGGCATGACTTTAGAAACTGTTTCATCATACTTCCGGCATATTTCCGTAACATCATCCGCCATCATCACGATCCGGCTTTTGTGGCCTTTGCTTTCTACAATATCCAGCCGCCCCTTTTCCAAATCCACATCAGCGGTACGGAGCTTTCGGGTCTCGCAAGGGCGTAAACCACAGCAGTATAGCAAGCGGACAAGTGTTGGGAAGACAAAGTGGCGGATAGGATACCCCTTGCGGGGCCGCAGATGGTCTAAAACATTCCACAGCGCGGCGATTTCTTCTTCACTGTAAATGTGCGGGATATGCCGCGGACCTTTCTTCGCGAAATTCGGTGTGAGAACAAACGCCGGTTCCCCGCAGCGGTTCAGGTAACGGGCAAATTCCCTGACCGGCATTAAACGGTTGCGAAAGGTGTTGTTGCCCTCTGTATCTTTCCGAACTGCCCACGCCAAACAAATCTCTTTGGTTAGAGTGGTTTCGGAGGGGAATTTGTCAAGGCAGAACCGGTCAAAGTCGAGCAGCAGTCGTAACGATTCGTCATACGGAAAACCGACGGCATTCTTTTGCTGTGCGAAGCCGCGCAGGCGCTCGGAAAAAAGGCTCTTAAACGTATGCTTCACACCAAATCACCCGCCTTTCCGCAGGGCACAAGCCCCAGCGCGCAGGTTTTCAGGCCCTGCTCATCTACGGATAGATACGGTTTCGCCGAATCAATCTTTGAATGCCCCAAAAGTTGTCGGAGCAATTCAAGCGGTATCTCGTTTTGCAGCAGCCGGGTTCCAAACGACCGCCGGAAGCTGTGGAATCCCCGGCGGGGAATATGTGAAACAATGTTCGCACGGCGTAGATATTTTGTCACAAGGGCGCTGGCGCTACGATTGTTGATGGGGCGTAGTGCGCCAGTGTGACACAGGAAAATATACGGCAGATCACTTTCTGGACGGGCGTGGAGCAGATAGTCCGCGATTGCGTTGCCGCTTTCGGGTTCAAGAGGCAGACTTAGCTGCTTTCCCGTTTTTTGCTGAACAATGCGAATCTCCCCGGCCCGCCAGTCAATATTCTCCCGCTTGAGGTTGACAACATCACAGGCGCGCAGGCCGGTTTGGGCAGCCAAGAGCATCATGGCGTAATCACGCTTGCCAAAGGCCGTTTCTAAATTTGGCTCATCCAGTAAGCGCGCTGTTTCACCACCAGTAAAGCCCTCTCGGAATACTGTTCTGCACGCGACCATCTCGGGAACCGCAAGGCTCAGGTTCTCCGGCGTAAAATTGTTTTCATACAAATGCAGAAGAAATACCCGAACGGAAAAGATAGCCGAGTATAGTCCTCCGGTGTACCTATCTGCCATACGAGTTATGGTATCGCTGACCTCTGCCAAAGTAATGCCGTCAAAGGATTTCCGGCCGCGTGCTTCCAGCTCGAAGAAAAAGGTGCGTATGGCGCTTCGGGCCACCTTGACCGTGCTGCCCGCAAGTATGCCCGTGCGATTGGCGTTGTCGCAGAAATGGAGAAGCAAGGCTGCAAATTCGGGAGCCGGTTCGCGTTGTCCCCAATCTGGGACCTTGTAGAGAGTAATATCTCCGGTTCGGTGCATTTCAGCCAGAAGGAAACTCGCTTTGCGCAGGTTCTGGTATGAAACCCGCGAAGTGAGCCCCTGCTCATATTTGCTCCGTATTTCCGCCACCATGTCGGATACCAGCGATTCAGAATAGTGTACCAGCCCTTGCTCTGTGTGCCTGCGCAAAATGACTGTCATTCCTTCGGCTGTGTAATGCCGCACTGTTCGCTTCGTCAGGCCCGCTTTGAGAAGCTCTTGCTTAACTCGCCAAATCAGTGCGAAAAGGTCATCGGGGTCAGCCAGTTGTTCAGGTGTGGGCATGTCCAGCTCAACACTTTGGCGCGGTTTTCTCAGAACAGGTTCCCATGGTCTGAGCTCTGTCAATTCTACTGTACCGGTTTGTGCAAAGTGTTTGAGCAACTCACTCCCGCGGCGAACCAGCCGCCATTTCCATTCGGAAAATTCTCTGCGCTCAAAAAGCTCGCGCTGTTCCAGCACAAACGCGTCAAGCATTTTGGCGCTCACGTTCAGAACACCCTGGCGGGTGAAATGACGGATAACCGCGCCAAAACCTGTGGTTCGATACTCTTTCACCGTCTTTGCACTTGCGTCACCTTGCTTCAACAGCCTTAACGACTGTTCGGCAACTTCTTGCAGATTAAATGTGTCCATTCGTTTACCTCGTATTTTCAGATAGTCAGGTTAAAACCTACCTTTTCTATTATACGAATAAACGATGGACACCATTTATTATCCCGAGGTTTTTGACCGCAGACCCTTTATCTACAAGGGCTGTGGCTTAAACTTCGGGATAACTATTTCCTCGGCATAATCTTGATTATCCCGACATCGGGATAATCAGGATTTATCGGTGGCCGGCCAGAGGGCTGGCTTGGCGGGAGAACGTTCCGGTCTGTTTATGGATCAGGTGCGAATCGCAAAGGAGATGAGAAAAGCCGATGAAGAGCGAAATGTACCAGCTCACCTTGTTCGACCTCGATACCTCGTTTGGGAGAATGTCCCCGGAGCCTTCAGCTCCGCAGAGGGGGAGGACTTCCGGGCGGTCATCGAGGAGATCGTCCGCATCAAAGATCGTACCTGTAATGTGCCTCGACCTGAGTCCGGGCGCTGGGAATCTGCTGGGGCTGCCATTTTGGGAGATGAATTCAGCTTGGCTTGGCGTGTCCTGGACGCTCAATTCTGGGGAGTCGCCCAGAGAAGGCGTCGGATCTTCCTTGTCGCAGATTTTGCAGGAACAAGTGCCCCCGAAATACTATTTGAGCAAGACCGCCTGTTTGGGGATACTCCGGAGAGCCGAAGCCAGAGGGAAGGAACTGCCGCCCCAGCTCAAGGAGGCCCTGATGATACAGGCAGGAATTGCTTGACTCCGTGGGATGTGCAGAGCCGCCGCATCTTTGAGGAAACCGGAACATGGCCATCCCTCTACAGCGGCGAAGGCGGCGGTCATGGATACATCAAAACAGAAGAAAAAAAGGGATTGGGATTTGACGGCTATAACGGTGATTTAACCGGGGAGCTGGCTTCCACCCTCGGCGTTAACTGCGGAATGTCTACCGGAAGAAACGGTGTAATCACATCAACTGCCTTCGCTGCCAACCAACGTGATGAGGTACGGGATCTGCACGATGTCGCCGGAGCCATACAGGCCCAACCGGGCATGAAACAGCAGACTTTTGTAGCGGATACAGAGAAATTTAACGCTTTTCATGTGAACCAGAGAGATGAAATCATCGACCTTGATGGCATATCCGGCGCACTGCTGGCAACCCGTAATATGCAGATGCAGACCTTTATTACAGAGCCGCTGATCTGCCTAAACGATCACGGCGGGGAGCGGATGGACATCACCGAGGAAGTGACTCCCACACTCCGTGCAGGCATGGGCGGGCATCCCCCTCTCGTGGCACAGCCCAACTGCCTGAATGGATGGGACACCCAGCAAAGCCGTGTGTTTACACCAGAGGGAACTGCGCCAACCCTTGCGGGTGCCGATGGCGGCGGGGGCAGAAATCCGGCAGGGCTTGTGCTTGCCGCAGGTTTCAGCGGCAATGCCAGCGCCGAGGCCAGAGGAATCGGCTATCAGGCGGAGTGTTCTCCCACCATTAAAACCGGGACGGCACCATCAGTGCTTTGCCTCAACGATCAGGGTGGCAGCCAGATGCACTGCACCGAAGATATCACAGGAACCCTTCGTGCCCAGGAGCATGGGCATCAGCCGCTGGTCATGGCAACCCAGCAGGGCGGCGCGGAAATTGGTGAGGGCATCTGCCCAACCATTACATCGGCCGCAGGAACCTCCGGCAACAACCAGCCTGTACTGTTCGAAAATCACCCCAAGGATGGCAGATACAACGGTCCCCTTGGCGTCGCACCAACCCTCGCTGCCCGGATGGGTACCGGTGGTAATAATGTTCCGCTGGTGGGAAGCCCTGTTGCTTTTTCTCTTGATTCCAAGGAATCCAACAGCATGAAATCAGCCAATCCCCATTCGGGATGCCGGGAAACGGATGTTGCCAGAACCATTGACACCACCAACCCCGACCCCAGTAAGAATCAGGGGGGCATCGCTATATTGCAGGAAAGTATCTGCATCGCAGGCAACACCATTGACCGCCAGCCGGAAAACGGCGGCAACGGATTGGGCTGTCAAGCTGATATTTCCTATACTTTGACCGGAGCGGACCGCCATGCGGTGTGTGAACCATATCAAGAGGTTGTTGGGGCTCTCTGCCGCGGTGATGAGAAAGGCATCGGCAGCCAGTATGTCAGCCAGGACAAGTGTATCGTGGAAAATCGCAACCTCATACGCAGGCTCACTCCTCTGGAGTGTGAACGGCTTCAAGGCTTTCCCGATGGCTGGACACTGATACCGGGAGCATCCGACTCTGCCCGCTACAAGGCACTTGGTAACAGCGTAGCGATACCATGCGTGGATTTTGTCCTCCGCGGTATCGCATATTTTTTGCGAAAAATTCATGAGGAACAGGAGGAAACACCCCCATGTACATTTACCCCGACAACTTAAAATCAAAGGCTACCCTGTGGCTGTGGGAACTGAGGGATATCGGCATCATTGGTGTCGGATGCCTGATTTCTGTATTCGCTCTTTCCCAGCTTGGCTGGCTGCCGCCCATCGTCCTGACGGCACTTTATGCTTTTTTATCCATCCGTTTTGAGGATGTGAGCATCCTCGATTTTATCCGTTATGCCGCCGCTTTCTTTTTCGGGAAGCAGCAGACCTATGAATGGAGGGCGTGATATGAACAGAAAAAAGAAACAGGAGGCCAGGGAAAAAGACTCCACTCGCCAGCTCATGGGCATTGAGGACATCACAGGCCACAGCCTTGTAACTCCTCACGGCGAGCTGGTATTTTTTATGATAAAACCTACTAACATCAGCGTACTGTCCGATTCCAGCATTGGTGCAAGGATTTATGCCCTTATGAATGTGCTGAAGGGGATCTCGGATATTGAAATACTGTGTCTGAACAGCCGTGAAAACTTCGAGGGCAACAAGAGCTATCTCAAAGCCAGAATGGATGCCGAGCAGAACCCTGTCATCCGCAAGCTGCTTATGCAGGATATGACAGCCCTTGACCGTATGCAGGTGCAGATGGCAACAGCGCGGGAATTTTTAATCATCATCCGTCTGCGGGGCGAAAAAGAAAAGGATGTGCATCCCTATCTTTCCCGCATTGAAAAGAGCCTCAAGGATCAAGGCTTCACAGCACGCAAGGCGGATGAATCAGACTTAAAACGCTTACTGGGTGTCTACTACGAGCAGAACGTAACAACAGAAAAATATGAGGATTATGACGGAGAAAGGTGGGTGATATTTGGTGAGTAAAATCAGAAAAAAAGAAATACCGGAGGCTGAGCGAACGAAAATCAAAGACTTCCTCGACATGGTTGCGCCGGGTATCATTAAGTTTAATACGGACCATTTTGTGTGCGGCAACACCTATCGGTGTGTCTGGGCGCTCCGTGAATATCCGACTGCCACCGACGAGCAGGCCATCCTCCGCCATCTTGGAGAAAAGGACGGCGTAACCCTGCGCATCTACACCAGACAGGTAACGGCGGTCGAGGAAAAGAAAATCATCCACAATGCCGCCAATAAAAACCGCATGGATAAGAGCAACACCAATGACCTTCAGCAGACGGTCACCGCTGAAAGCAACTTGCAGGATGTGGTCACATTGATCTCCTCTATGCACCGAAACCGTGAGCCGCTCCTGCACTGTGCTGTTTTCATCGAGCTGACCGCTCACAATCCCGATGACCTCAAGCTGCTCCAAACCGATGTGCTGACCGAGCTGGTTCGCTCAAAACTCAATGTGGATCGTCTCATGCTCCGGCAGCGGGAGGGATTTGTCTCGGTCGGTCCGGCAGGACGGAATGTGTTCGGCAGCCAGTTTGAGCGTGTGCTTCCAGCAAGCTCTGTGGCAAATCTCTATCCCTTCAATTACTCCGGCAAGACCGACCCCCAAGGCTTCTATCTTGGGCGGGATAAGTTCGGCTCGAATATCATTGCGGATTTCGATAAGCGAGATGATGACAAGACGAATGCGAATGTGTTGATCCTTGGAAACTCTGGCCAGGGAAAGAGCTACCTTCTTAAGCTCATTCTCTGCAACATCCTCGAATCGGGCAAGGCTGTGCTCTGCCTCGATCCCGAGCACGAATATGTAGAGCTGGCTGAAAACCTTGGTGGCTGTTTTATCGACCTCATGTCCGGCCGGTATATGATCAACCCACTGGAACCAAAAACCTGGGATGAAGGCGGCAGCCCGGAGGACACCGATGCGCCTCAGGCATTCCATGAGTCCACCAAGCTCAGTCAGCACATCAGCTTTCTCAAGGATTTCTTCCGATGCTATAAAGACTTTTCTGACCGTCATATTGATGCCATTGAAATCATGCTGGGCAAGCTGTACGAAAAACACGGCATCAGCGACAGAACCGATTTCAGGAGGATGACGGCTGCGGATTATCCCATCTTGTCCGACCTCTACGCTTTCATTGAGGATGAGTACAAGGGCTATGACAAAACCAAGCATCAGCTTTATACCGCAGAACTTCTGCAGGAAATCCTGCTGGGGCTCCACTCCATGTGTATGGGTGCTGAGAGTAAATTCTTCAACGGCCACACCAATGTAACCTCTGACCGCTTCATTGTGTTCGGGGTTAAGGGACTGCTGCAGGCCAGTAAGAATGTCAAGAACGCCCTGCTATTTAATGTGCTTTCCTTCATGAGCGATAAGCTGCTGACCGAAGGCAATACCGTTGCCGGCATTGATGAACTGTACCTGTTCCTGACCAATCTGACTGCCATTGAGTATATTCGCAACTTTATGAAGCGTGTGAGAAAGAAGGATTCGGCAGTAATTTTAGCTTCTCAGAATCTGGAGGACTTCAACATTGAGGGTATCCGGGAGCTGACCAAGCCGCTGTTTTCTATCCCGACCCACGCCTTTCTCTTCAATGCAGGCAACATCGACAAACAGTTTTATATCGATTCCCTCCAGCTTGAAGAAAGCGAATACAACCTCATCCGTTTTCCCCAGCGTGGTGTCTGCCTCTACAAGTGCGGCATAGAGCGGTATAACCTTGCGGTTCATGCCCCTGCCTATAAGGAAAAACTGTTCGGAAAAGCAGGTGGCAGATAATGAAGAAGGGAGAAAAAAACATGGACAGACTACAAAATCATAAGGAAACGAAAGCAGGACTCCTGGATGATATGCTATCTTTTATCCGCTACACTCCGAATCGGGAAGCGGATATTTTGGCTTTTATGGAGAAATACCAGAAAGCCGAAAATGAAGAACGGTCCGAAATCTTAGACAGCCTGCGATGCTGCATGGACGGAAAGGAATACCCCAATCCCTACGCAGGTGGCTATCATTATACACCGGAGGATGTGTCCCTGATGGGAAAGATTTTAGACGAATATATCGACGATCTCATATTAGCTGAGGATGATCCCGCCGCAATTTCTGAATGTGTTCGGGATACGGTCTTAAAAATCAATGCCCTCAATGAGGAATGTGACCGGTCTTTGATTGATACTTGGCGAAGGGAAAGGCTTTGTAGTTTTATCAACTCCGCCGCTGAAATGGCAGGACTCCTACATGAAAAAGACCACACCCTGCAGCACAGGATGTGGTAAAGGCGGTGGTTAAATGGAGATACAGGGTCAGGATTTCGGAATTGAAATTGAAATGACCGGCATTACAAGGAGCCGTGCCGCAGAGGTAATTGCCGAATATTTTGGCACAGCCAAGGAATATGAAGGCACCTATTACGATGTTTACTATGCCCGTGACAGCGAGGGGCGCAAATGGAAAGTCATGAGCGATGCCAGTATTGACTGCCAAAGAAAAGAAGACCGGCGGAAAGTAAGTGCTGATAGAAACTACAGCGTGGAACTGGTCAGTCCCATCTGTCAGTACAAAGATATTGAAGCTGTGCAAGAGATGATCCGGAAACTGAGGGAAGCAGGCGCTTTTGTAAACTCCTCCTGCGGCATTCACATCCACATCAACGCCGCTCCCTTTGAAGCACCAAAGCTGCGTAATCTGGTCAACATCATGGCGGCTAAGGAGGATATGATTTATAAGGCGCTGAAGGTTTCACGAGGCAGGGAGAGCAGCTACTGCCAGAAAATTGATCCCGTCTTTTTGGAGCAGATGAATCGAAAAAAGCCTTCCACCTTAGAACAACTTAAACGTATCTGGTACAATGGCGACGATGGCAGCCGGGAGCATTATCATTCCAGCCGCTATCGCTGTCTCAATCTGCACAGCGTGTTTCAAAAAGGCACTGTAGAATTCCGTGCTTTTAATGGAGACTTGCATGCAGGAAAGATTAAAGCCTATGTCCAGTTCTGTCTTGCCATCACCGCACAGGCTCTTAACCAGCGGTCGGCAAGTCCAGTTAAAACCCAATCCACCAACGAAAAATATACCTTTCGTGTGTGGCTTTTGCGGCTTGGCTTGATTGGGGATGAGTTTAAAACAGCCCGGAAGCATTTGCTGGATCACTTAGAAGGATGCATCGCATGGAAAGACCCGGCGCAAGCAGAAAGACAAAAAGAACGGCTGCGGGAAAAACGTGAAGAGGAGCGAATACAAGCCGCGGAAGCGGAACAGCAACCAACTGAAGAAATTGTTTTGGAAGCGGAGGATGAAGAATCCCCCGCTTTTACTATGTCAATGTGAGGGAATTCATATGAAAAACAAACTGTATATTGCCTACGGCAGTAATCTCAATTTGCCACAGATGGCTGGGAGATGTCCCACCGCCAAGGTGGTTGGGGCTTCTGCAATCAGGGATTATGCCCTTGTGTTTCGGGGAGGCAGGCATGGCGCAGTGGCGACTATTGAGCCTTGCGAGGGTTCTTCTGTTCCTGTTTTGCTCTGGAAAATCACCCCGGAAGATGAGGCGGCCCTTGATATTTATGAAGGCTTCCCCCGGTTTTACGAAAAGGAAGCCGTAGAGCTTTCGCTGGATGACAAGCCTGTTTCCGCTATGGTCTATATCATGACTCCGGGACACAGGCTGGGCTATCCGTCAGATTTTTATTACAACACCATACTTGAAGGTTATAAAAGTGCAGGATTTAACCCCTCTGTTTTAGAGCAGGCAATCGATTATACAGAGCAACTCATGGAAAGCGAGCCGGAGCCGGAACGGCAAAATCTGTTCGGCTTTGACGGCCTCAAATGGTGGTGATGACATGGCAGATCCCGCAACCATTACGGCTGTTGCAAAAGCTGCCGCTGCCGTACTCTCGGATGAACGCACCCGAAAAACCATTGGATGGATTATTGCTGCTATCCTGTCTCCGCTCATTTTAATCATCGTACTGTTCTGCGCCCTGCTATCCGGCACCGCAGATCACAACAACACGGCAGTGGAGCTGTGCTTTCATGGCGGTGTGATTCCGGGAAGTATGCCCGCGGATTACAGGGAATACATCGGAGATATGCGACAGAGCTTCACCCTCATAGACGTAGCCATCGCCACCATCAACGCAGATATGGAGGACAGCAGCAGCCTTGATTCCGTGCGAGTCAAGGCGATTTTTTATTCTCTGTTCTTCGGCGCAGAATCGCCATCTCGAATGGAACACCGGCAATATGTGAACTGTTTTGTCACCTACGAGGAACGCACTCGCACTGTGGAAAATGATGACGGCACGACCTCGGAAGAAACCTATACTGTGGCCGTTCCCATTCGGGAACTGGCTGTGGTATACGCAAATATCACTTCCGCCATAGGCGTATCTGCCACCCATGAAAGCCAGGTCAATGCCACGGAGATATACTACCGTGTACTTTACGGCAGACCGGCACCCACCTATGGTGATGCGTTCGACCAATGGTCGGACGGTCTGCCCCTTTCGTCCGCGCCGTTTATCGGGGCGGACGGTTTCTGCTCTCCGCTGGGTGAGGACTGGCGGAGCATGGTCACCTCGGAGTTCGGCTACCGCAAAGACCCATTCACAGGGCAGACCAAAGGTCATGGCGGTATAGATCTCGGCGCACCAAAAGGCACTCCGATCCGTGCCGCACTGCCCGGCACAGTTTATGTCGTCCGCTATGCAAACAGCGGATACGGCTATCATGTGATGATCGATCACGGCGGTGGATTTGTAACCTTATACGCCCATTGCTCCAAAATCTTTGCCACCGAAGGACAACAGGTGGAAGCAGGAACGTTGATTGCCGAGGTGGGCTCCACCGGCCGTTCCACAGGAAATCACTTGCACTTTGAAGTCAGGATTGGCGGCGAAAAACAGAATCCAAGAAGCTATCTGCCGTAAACAGACTGATTCCCCCTTTCTGTTTTGCGGCTCCGAATCTTATAAATTTCAAAAGGAGGCCCTACATTATGAAAAAAGAAGCCATCACCATACAGATGGACGCAGAAAAGCTCCGTGCGGTCAAACGCTATATGGAGAAAAAGGATGCAAATTTAGAAAAGGAACTTGGCGACTCTTTGCAAAAGCTCTATGAGAAATATGTGCCTGCTACCGTCCGGGAATACATTGATGAAAACGCAAATGAAAAATCCCCTGCATCCACTTCGCTCAAAAAGCAGAAGGAAAAAATGAGAGCAATCCCATCCTCGAATGACGCTCAAAACTCAGCGGAGTGTTAAGGCGCATGGCTCACACCCCCAGTTGCCAACCTGTTGCCCCCTGTCAGCCTCTGTGTGGGCTTTTGCAGGGGGAGGTGGCAGGTTTACCCAAAGCATCAACTAAAGCCAATTGTGAGGGCTTTGTGGGGAGCAACATAAAACCACCATCCAACGAAAGGACGCAGAAAGCCCATGCGTTCTTCACGGTCGAAAAGAGAGCAGGATAAAGGCGGGTGGTCGCAAGCGGCCTCCCGCCGCCCACTTCGCCCAGCAGTGCTGGGCGTTTTTCGCACTTCCCCATGAGGTGGTCGGATTCGGGCTTTGGCACGGTCAAGGTGGTCGGAATTTACGAAAACACAGGAAAGCAAAGGGATTTACACGGTCACCTCATAGGTGGACGCACACGAAATGGAGGTTTTACCATGAAAAACAACAAGGAACGGACGGCGGTCTGGCTCTATCCCGAAACCATGGATCGGCTGGACGGCTGGATGAATAAGGACAACTGCAAGAGCCGCAGTGAATTTATAGAAAAAGCGCTCTGCTTTTATATGGGCTACCTTGGCACTGAGGACACCTCCTCCTATCTTTCCAAGGCACTGCTCTCATCCATTCAGGGCACTATGCAGAAAGCAGAAAATCGTGTAGCCAGCAATCTTTTCCGGCTGGCGGTGGAAATCAGTATGATGATGCATCTGCTGGCGACCACACTCAATATCACGGACGAGGAACTGCACCGGCTTCGCGGGCGCTGCGTTGCCGAGGTCAAAAAGACCAGGGGTAAAATCCGCCTGGACGATGCGGTGGAGTTTCAGAGCAGCCCTGAGATTGAAGAATAATGGCTCGTATTATTCTTAAGTGCCCTTATCTTAAGGGCAGCGAAAAAACTGCGGCCCATTTGAATAACCTCGTCAAATATATCGCCACCCGTGACGGTGTGGAAAAAATAAAGAGTGGCCGTGAACTCTGGCACTCTACCAAAAAACAAAAGGAACTGATTACGCAGATACTCAAGGAGTTTCCTGATACCAAAGATTTATTTGAATATGAGGATTACTGTGAAAATCCGAACCGAGAGAACGCCTCTGAGTTTATCACCATTGCACTGGAGCAGCATCTTAATAAGATCGGCGACCGGGAAAAGTATTTGGACTATATCGCAAACCGTCCCCGTGTTGAAAAGTTTGACACCCACGGTCTGTTCACGGCTGGAAATGAGCCGCTGATTCTCAATCAGGTTGCGGATGAGATATCCGCATACACCGGAAATGTGTGGACGCCGATTATTTCCCTGCGCCGTGAGGATGCTGCCCTGCTTGGGTATGACAATGCCCTTGCGTGGAAAGCCCTGCTTTCCTCCAAGGCCATGGAGCTGGCTGAAAACCTGAAAATCCATCCTGATCATCTGAAATGGTATGCGGCATTCCATAATGAATCCCACCATCCCCATGTCCATATGATCTGCTACAGCACCAATCCCACAGAAGGCTACCTTACAAGGCAGGGCATACGCAAAATGAAATCCTCTCTGGCAAATGAAATTTTCCGTCAGGAGCTCATTCCGCTCTACGCAGAAAAATCACAGCGGCGGGATGACCTGAAGGAACAGGCTGCCCAGTCCATGCGGGAGCTGATCCGGCAGATGAAAAACGGCATTTTGGTGAGTGACCGCATGGAGCAGCTCATTACCCATCTGGCCGAGCGGCTGCAGAACACCTCCGGCAAAAAGCAATATGGCTACCTCAAGGCAGACCTTAAAAATATGGTGGACGAAATCGTGGATGAGCTTGGAAAGGACAGCCGGATTGCAGAAACTTACCGCCTGTGGTGGGAAACCAGAGGCAGGATTGAATCCATATATACGGAAACACCCTCTGACCCGCTGCCCCTTTCCCGCTGTGATGATTTTAAGACCATCCGCAACATGGTCATTCAGGAAGCACTGCACATCGGTGACGGCATCATGACATTTGAGGAACCGGCATCTGTGGAAACCGCTCTGCCGGAGGATACCACTGTCGACAATATTCCTTCGCTTGATATTACTCCGGAGGATGAAACAACAGAGCCGGTATATGATTTTGAGGAACAGCCACCCCATCAAATTCCTCCCGGCAAGAGCAAGCCTTCTGACTCATGGTGGACGGATGAGTATAAGCTGGCAAAAAAATATCTGCATGGTGATGAGGACGCTGAAATCCCTCAGGACCTGGAACAGGCGCTCAGTCTGTTTCTTGCGGAAGCGGAAAACGAAAATCCCCTTGCCCTATATGACCTCGGCCGTATGAGTGCAGATGGACTCGGCTGTGAAGCAGACAGCGAAAAAGCCCATCAGTGGTATGCCAAGGCCCTCGCTCAATTTCATGCGGCAGAGGAAGAAAAACCGTGGAAGTACACCGAATACCGTATCGGCAAAATGTATGCTGCGGGGCTTGGTACAGAGCAATACTATCTGCAGGCCGCAGACTGGCTGACACTCTCAGCCGATGAGAATTACAAGTACGCGCAGTATTCCCTCGGTGGCTTGTATTACCATGGCAAAGGCGTGGAGCAGGATCATGGGCAGGCATTCCGGCTCTACACTCAGGCGGCAAACCAGAGCTTTCCCTATGCCAGCTTTGAGCTTGGAACAATGCTGCGGGATGGAATTGGCTGTGAGAAAAATCAGCAGGACTCTGACCGGCGTTTTCGGGAAGCCTTTCTTGGCTTCGTCTCTCTGGAGGAAAAAGGACACGACGATAAGCTCCAGTACCGGCTGGGCTGGATGCTCTTAAACGGAGTTGGCACCGAAAAGGATATCCTTGAGGCAAAAAAATACTTTGAAAAAGCCGCTACGGTGGGAAATCCCTTTGCCTGTTACCAGATTGCCAAGCTGATCCTATCTGAGCAAAATGCCAGCTCGGAGGATGTAGAAAAAGCCCTCGGCTATCTCAGGCAGGCTGTGGATGTCCAAAACCCTTATGCCGCATATTTTCTTGGAAAACTCTATGAAAAGGGGAACCATGTTCCACAGAATACTGCTGATGCAATACGGCTTTTTCGCTTGTCGGCCGAGCTGGATAATGAGTATGCGGCATACCGGCTCGGAAAGCTCTACCTTGGAGGCGAGGGTGTCCTCAAGGATGTGGAGGAAGCCCTGCTCTGGCTAAACTTCGCCGCAGACAAGAGGAATCAGTTTGCGGAATACGCTATGGGCGTCCTCTACTTCAAGGGGGAAGATATTACAAGGGATATCCCGAAAGCCCTGGAATACCTGAAACGCTCCGCCACACAGGGAAACCAGTTTGCACAGTACCGGCTGGGTAAGATTTATCTCATGGGCGAGGATGCGCCAAAGGATGTAACGGCAGCGCTGCGATATCTGAACGCCGCCGCTGATCAGGGAAACCAATATGCACAGTACGCCCTCGGAAAGCTGTATCTGATGGGGAAGGATGTTCAAAAGGACAAGGAAACCGCCATTCGGTGGTTTACCCTTTCGGCGGCTCAGGGCAATGTTTACGCTCAGTTTTTCCTTGACCACATGGACAGCTTTAAAGACCCTTCCGTCCTGATGGCGGGTACACGGCTTTTACATCACATGAGCCGTATATTTACCGACAACGCTCCGCCGCAAGGACCGTCTATCCCGCAGATCGACCGCAAACGGCGGCTCAAACTCAGTGAGAAAAAGAGGGCGGCAGGTCATGCCAGAGGTGACCATGAGCAGACAATGTCATTATAGCGATTGGAGGATATCATGAAAAAGCAGAACAAAAAATCAATCGGCAGCCAAGCAAAAATAAAATGAACCAGAAACAGCACCGGGCAGAAAAACGCCCGGTGCTGTTTCATCGAATCGGCTGCCGCAACAAATAGGAGGTGTTCCCATGGTTGCATATATTCATTTTACGGATGACCAAAAATACCGGGCCAACAATGTAGACCTTGTGGATTTTCTCCAAAGACAAGGTGAAAAGCTTCTCCCCAGCGGCCGTGAAAAGCGATTGGACTCTGACCGCAGCATCACAGTCCGAGGCAACCGGTGGTATGATCATTCCGCGGAAAGCGGCGGGTTTGCCATTGATTTCGTGCGGCAGTTCTATGGGCTTTCTTATCCTGAAGCCGTGACCATGCTGCTGGGCGGCGAGCGGGGTGAGGTCTACAGACCGGCCAAGGCAAAGAAAGAGGAACCAAAAAAACCTTTTACACTTCCGCCGGCGCATGCGGATATGCGGCGTGTCTATGCCTATTTAGTTAAAACCCGTCTCATCGACCAGGAGGTGGTCAGTTTTTTTGCAAAACAAAAGCTGCTGTATGAATCCTGCGAGAAATCCAAGGACGGTTCTAAGAAGTATCACAATGGAGTCTTTGTAGGTGTGGATGAAAAGGGCATTGCCAGGCACGCTCATAAGAGAGGGCTCTATACCGAAGGGGTTGGTTTTAAGGGAAATGTGGATGGCTGCGATCCCCGGTACAGCTTTCACTGGATCGGCGGAAGCCATGTATTGTATGTTTTTGAAGCTCCGGTGGATATGCTCTCATACATCACGCTCTACCCAAGAGAGTGGAAGCAACACAGTTATGTAGCACTCTGTGGTGTTGGAGGGCAGGCAATGCTGTGGATGCTGGAACAATATCCGCAGCTCCGAAAGGTTACTCTGTGTCTCGACAACGATGAGGCTGGGTACCAGGCAAGTAAGCGGCTGGAAAATAAGCTTTCGGAAAAAGGCTATTCATCGGAGCGGATTCTCTCACAGGGGAAGGACTGGAATGACGATTTGGTAGAGGCACGGCAAATGCTGGGCGGTTTTGAAATGAAGATGGCATAGAAAGCAGGCGGTCATTTCTGACCGCTCTACCTGATTTGCAAGAAACAAATACTACTCAGAAGTTGCGATAAATTGGAATTTGTCTTTGGAGTTAAATTCCTTAATTATCCCTTAAACTCAGAAGTAAACTTTGAGGTGAAATCTATTACTTTATGCCACTCATTTTTGAATTTAAAAAGTAACTCGCCATTTATTTCTTTTGTTGGACAAGTATATCTTCTCCCTCCAGAAATGATTTGAGCCCATTTCAAAACATGGTTAATACCTAACACCATCATTTTCTCACCCCCAAATTCCTGTTTATGTAACTCTTTTGTTTTAGAATACCACAAAATATACCAAATCGAAAGGAGAACTCTATGTCATCTCAAATCTATACGCTGATCGCTGCAGCCGCCGTGATGTTCTTCGTCATCGGCGGCCTTTCTCTTTTAGCACACTATTACACACTCAGTGGAATCAAATCCCGCACAGTAGGTGACGGTCAGCATGGCACTGCACGCTTTTCTACCAAGCGGGAAATCAAAAGCATCTATAAACACATCCCGTTCCGACCGGAGCTTTGGCGGCAGGGACAGTACCTCCCTGCCACAGATGAGCAGGGCATCATCCTCGGCAGCACAGGAGCCAAGAACAAAGTGACGGCACTGGTGGATACCGACGATGTCCACTGCCTTATGATCGGTGCATCGGGCGTAGGTAAGACGGCATTCTTTTTATACCCCAATCTGGAATACGCCTGCGCCTCCGGAATGAGCTTTTTGACCACCGACACCAAGGGTGACCTTTATCGCAATTACGGCGCCATTGCCCGTGATTATTACGGCTACCATGTGGCGGTCATCGATCTTCGTAACCCCACCCGCTCAGACGGCAACAATATGCTCCATCTTGTCAACGCCTATATGGACCAGTACCTTGCCAATGGAAACAACCTTGTAGCAAAAGCAAAAGCGGAAAAGTACGCCAAGATTATCTCCAAAACCATCATCAATGCCAGCGGTGAGAATTACGGACAAAATCAGTTTTTCTATGATGCCGCCGAAGGACTTTTGTCCTCGGTGATTCTGCTGATTGCCGAATATCTGCCTCCCACTGAGGTGGATGGGAAAAAGGTGGATTGCCGTCACATCATCAGCGTATTCAAGTTGGTACAGGATTTACTCGCTCCGAGCAAGGTCAAGGGAAAGAGCCAGTTCCAGCTTCTAATGGACAAACTACCCTCTGATCATAAGGCCCGCTGGTTTGCGGGAGCCGCCCTCAACTCCGCCGAGCAGGCCATGGCATCTGTACTCTCCACCGTACTATCCCGTTTAAATGCCTTTCTCGACTCCGAGATGGAACAGATACTTTGCTTTGAAACAGCTATTGATGCCGAGAAGTTCTGTAATGAAAAATCCGCATTGTTCATTGTGCTTCCCGAAGAAGATCTGACTAAGTATTTTATGGTATCTCTGATGATTCAGCAGCTCTACCGTGAAATCCTTGCGGTGGCCGATGAAAACGGCGGCAAGCTGAAAAACCGTGTGATGTTTTACTGCGATGAGCTGGGAACGCTTCCGGCTATTGAATCGCTTGAATTAATTTTCAGTGCATCACGCTCACGCCGGCTTTCTATGGTGCCCATCATACAATCCTTCGGTCAGCTCGAAAAAAACTATGGGAAAGAGGGTTCAGAGATCATCGTAGACAACTGCCAGGACACCATCTTCGGCGGCTTCGCTCCCAACAGTCAGACCGCAGAGGTGCTGAGTAAGGCGCTGGGTAGCCGCACCGTCATGAGTGGCAGCGTGAGCCGCGGTAAAAACGATCCCAGCCAGTCTCTGCAGATGATGGAGCGCCCCCTTATGACGCCGGACGAACTGAAGTCCATTCCCAAGGGCAGCTTTGTCGTCATGAAAACCGGCACCCATCCTATGAGGACAAAGCTGAGGCTCTTCCTTGATTGGGGCATCCGTTTTGGAGAGCCTTATACAGTGGAGGAAAAAGCACACCGAAAAGTGGTCTATGCTGATAAGCAGACGCTGGAGGAAAACATCGTTCGCAAACACATTGCGTGCATCATGGTGGACGAAGAAACCGGGGAGATTTTAGAGCCGTCAGCCGGAACAGGAACCCTTCATACCCCAGTAGCAGAATCCACTGAAAATGTTGTGCGCCGCCGCACTGTACTCAAAACCTAAAGGGGGGATATCCATGAGTTACTTTAACCATATCTACACCGCCTCGCCCGATGAGCTTCCCCACCGGGCGAGAACTGTTTATATATATCTGTGCGACCGTGCCGGAAAAGGCGCGGACTGCTGGCCTGCTGTAAAAACCATAGCCGCCGATTTGCAGCTCTCGCGCAGCACTGTCAAGCGTGCCCTGCATGATCTTATCAAGGTGGGACTCATTGAAAAAGAGCCTCGCTATCGGGAGAATGGGAGTAATACCAGCAACAGACTCATTTTAAGAAAATAACAGGCTGCCGTAAATCGAAAAGATGGATTTCCCGCCAAGGGGATATTTTGCTTTTTTGCTGAACCCAGGTGCGGTTCACTGTGAACCCACCAGAACCTCCCACTCTAAGAAAGGCTTATTACAGAAAAAGAACAATAAACGATACTTCATCAAGGAGTTAGATTTCGGCAGCATAACCATCAGCATCACCCCTGTAAAAACTCTTCCCGACAATGCGAAGGCCCTGGTCGATAACCGCTCGGTGTACGAAATCACTGTGAGTAGAAAAAAACAGCAGGTACAATCATAAGCCCTTGCTGATTTTTCTGTATTAATTCTGCTGCCGGTCGATGTAATTTAGCCATTTGACTTTTTGTGGTAAGCTGAGTGTATTTCTCTCTGGATACATTTTTTATTCTTCAGAGTTTCGAGAAAGAGGGAAAGGCCTTCGCTTTGGTTGCAACTTAGAATAGCCCACTTGTGTGCCTTGCCCTAATATTTTCGAGGCGCTCTATATTCCTTTTATATGCAACGGGAGCGGCCGAGGGTTTAGATTGACTTAAAAAACCACTCCTTTGATCTTATTGCGTGCAGTTCCGCCTTCAGTATATTTCTGAACATAGAAATATACTGAAATCTGTAGTATAATAAAAGAAAAACTATTTGGGGGTTACCATGCTGGATTATATGACTGTGAAGGAAGCGGGAGAAAAATGGGGCATCGGCAGCCGGATGGTAACGCTGTACTGTGCAGCCGGACGGATTAAGGGCGCGGAGAAAATGGGCAATATGTGGCTGCTCCCCAAGGACGCAGAAAAGCCTGAAGACGGCAGGTATAAAAAGGGGATAAAAAATGGGAAATAATATGAAAGACATGCAAAACAATATCATAGAGTCCTTCCAATCGTTCTTTGGAAAGGAAGATTTGCTTGCCAAGGTGATTGAGTGCTTCCCCTATCCGATTGAGATTTACGCTCCGGACGGAACCTCGGTGCTAGTGAATAAAGCTATGCTTACTGAATATCATGCTATCAGCCCGGACATGGTTGTCGGGAAATACAATGTATTCAAAGATCCTTACATTGTCGCCTCGGGCCAGCTCCCCGTGTTAAAGCGGGCTTTTAAGGGCGAAACCGTCTTTTTTCCGGATATCAGAGTGCCTTTGGAAGAAATTGCAGAGCGATACGGCGTAAAGGACTTCGATATAGAGGCCGTATATCAGGACATTACGGTTTTCCCTCTTTTGGACGACGAAAAACGGGTGATCTATGTCGCGGCATTTTTGATCAACAGGAGGGTTTATCGTGGTAAGGACGAAATCGCCAAGGCCAAGGAATACATAGAAGGCCACTGGCGGGAGCCTTTTGACTTGGGCGCAACGGCAAGGGCAGCCTGCCTCAGTAAAGCCCATTTCACCAAGCTGTTCAAGAAGCATACCGGCGTCACCCCACATGAGTATTATACTAATCATAAAATCAGTAAATTGAAGGAGAAGCTGCTGGATACCAACCTATCCATCGCCCAGGCCTTTGCCGCCTGCAATATGGATTATAACGGTCATTCCGCCAAAGTATTTAAAGATAAAACCGGCGTTTCTCCTTCCGCTTATCGTAAAATGTCAGGTTAAAAAGAATCGAGGGCTAATCCATGAAAGATCAGGTTAAGGATACACAAAGGAGCTTGGAAAAATCCTTCCAGTCCCTTTTTAAGGAACAGGAACTGCTTGCGAAAGTAATCGAGTTCTTCCCCTATCCGATTCAGATTTTTTCCCTTGACGGGACGGCGAGGATGATTAACAAAGCGACGCTGGAGATGATAGGCATAAAAAGCGTGGAATCCCATGTGGGCAGATACAATGTTTTTGAGGACCCTATCGTGCGTGACCTTGGCGTTATGGACCGGGTCAGGCAGGTATTGACCGGCAAAACCGTATATCTCACCGATTTCAATGCACCCTATCAGGACATGATTCGGTATTTTAATGTGGAAGACAGGGATATACAGACCATAAACTCAGACATTACATGTTTTCCTTTGGTAAACGCCGATGGTGTGATAGAATGCTTTGCCGCTGTTTTTATCTTTAAAAAAATATACCGGGGGAAAGAAGAAATTGCCCTGGCCAAAGAATACATAGAAACCCATTGGCAGGAGCCTTTTGACCTAAGCGAAACAGCAAAGGCGGCCTACCTCAGCAAAGCTCATTTCACAAAGCTGTTCAAGAAGCATACCGGTGTAACGCCTCATGAGTATTATACTAATTGTAAAATCAGTAAATTGAAGGAGAAGCTGCTGGATACCAACCTTTCCATCGCCCAAGCCTTTGCCGCCTGCAACATGGACTATAACGGCCATTCCGCCAGAGTATTTAAAGATAAAACCGGCGTTTCCCCTTCCGCGTATCGGAAAATGTTGGAGTAAAATAAATCACCCGATAAAAGTAATAAAATAATAAGAGGAAGCCGGGCTTTGGTTTATACGAAAGCCCGGCTTTTTTATTGTGAATAAAACAAGGTTCCCAGGCTCCGTCAGCAATCCTTGATTGTGTTAACTGGTAGGAGTTCTTATTTTCAAGATCGCACTTTCCTTACTAATTATAAGCATATCCAACCTATCCTCACAGCCGGCCAGCTAATAAAATATTGGTAGCAATAATAAAAATATCGGCACTTTGGCTGGAAAGGAGCGTTCATATGGGCGGCAAAACGAAAGAGCAGCTGCTTGAGGAACTGTCGGAAGTACAGAAAATGTTGGAGGAAAGAACAGAGACTCAAGGTCAAATGATTAAAAGATTTCAGACGCTTATCGAAAATGAGGGGCTGTTTTCTCAGATAATCGACTTTCTCCCTTATCCCCTCGCTATATTTACGCCGCAGTATACACTGGCCATGACAAATAAGGCTTTTACGGCGGAAACAAAAACGCGGGTCATGTATCCGGAAAAAGGAGCCGCACGCATTCTTCAACACAAGATCAACGACATGCGACTGGCTGCCGCCATCACGGGGGTCTTTGCTGGGGATACCTTCTTTTTAGAGGACTTAAAGAACCCGTTTTCCATGTTTTCAGAAATTACGCAGCAAAGCGCGGCGGAGCCTGGCCGTTTTAGCAGGGCCGTTATTTTTCCTGTGACCGCTGATGACGCCAAAATCACCCACGGCGTGATTGTGTTTATGCCGTAAGCGGGCAAGCTGATACAAGCAAACACGAACCGTGACTTTTACACGAATAGCAAGCCCCGAAAAATATTAAGAGGAAAAGGAGTATTTCAATCATGAAAGAAAAGGGAAACAAAAAAATGAAGAATATTATTTCGTTGGTCATGGCCATGCTGCTGGTTTTGTCTCTGGCCGGCTGCGGCAATTCGGGCGGCAAGCCCGCAGACGACAAGTCGGCAGATCCCGGTACCCAACAAAACAGCGCGGACAACAAGGACAACAAGGACGGCAAGTCAAAGCCGTCTGCCGCGCCGACGAAATTTACCGCACAGCAATCCTATGCCGCGTATATGGAGGCAAAATCCGAGCTTGCCTCCACTCTCACCGACGCTCTGTCGGATAACCCCGATTACGCGATGGAATCTATGGCGCTGCTGGGCGTGGTGATGGTGGATGTGGCGATCATGCCCGCCGCATTTTTGGGGCTTGGGCAGGACGCGGCCGCAACCGGCCTTGCGGTGTTCGGCGGGACCGATGTGAAGTATACGGAGAACGGCAACCGGTATACGATAACGTATAAAAATCAGAATGGTGAAACGTACGAGTTTCAGGCCGAATACGATCCGGCGGCGGATGCGCTGGTATGCGAAGTAACCTCGGGCGGTGAAGACGAGGGCATTTATTACGAGTACCGCAAAGCGCCGTTCGGCTATGTCGGGCAGATTTACTCTTTTGAAAGCGACGCGGTCACCGAGTCGTATCAAATCAGCGTGCATGAAAACGGCGGCGTCATCGGCATTTTCGAAAGCGACAAAAGGCCCGCGGCTCTGACCGGCGGCGAAGCGAAGGATTTCCCGAAAGCCTGCCCGCGGTGGTACGCACAGGACGGCTCTACGATCACCGCCGTAACAGCAGAGGGCGAAGAGTTCAGCTTCGAGTACGCCAAGGAAGAATGAACCGGATAAGACAAGTAAACACGGGCCGCTGGCGGCTGCTTAAATAACAAACAAAAAATAATTATACGGAGGTAAGACCAATGAAAAGAAAATCTGTAGCTTTTATAATCATCGCTGTGATTATGTTTACCATGATGGGGAGTTTGTCGGCATTTGCTGATGATCGGCCGGTGATCACGACCCTTGAAGCCCCGCAAATTATTGCGGTAAATGTGAAGACACATGTTAATGGCAGTCCATATTTTGAGATTAAGTGGAAGAATCCCCAAAGCATTAAGGAATTATTTGCTGTAGTTGACGAAATTGGAGAAGCCCCGCTTGAGTATCTGCTGGATACAAAGATAGGAGACGGAAAATGGCGCTCTGAGATGGGTGAGACAATTTCCGGCAACTCCCTGCATGGCGGAGATATGATTATGGATTTTGCTGACTATGACCCGATAAATAGTGGGGAGCTTGATACCATTGATATTAAGGCCAATGTTTACCGCTTCCGAGTACAGTATGCCTACCTAAACTCTATTGACGAGGAAGAATATTACACCTACAGCCCCTTTTCCAATATTGTCAGTATTGGCGCCGAAGCGTTCTACAAGGAAGCTTCAAACTGGGCAAAGCCCGAGCTTCAGAAAGCCAACGATCTTGGCCTGATCCCTGACATATTAAAGGGCGCCGATATGACAAAACCGATCACGCGAGAAGAGTTTGCCGAGCTTGCGGTAGTGCTCTATGAAAGGGTTACGGACAAAAAAAGTGAGCCGGTTTCTCCAAACCCCTTTACGGACACGGCAAACCCGCAAATACTGAAGGCCTATAACCTTGGAATAACCTCAGGAACCTCACAAACCACTTTTTCACCCAAAGTGCTGATTAACCGGGAGCAATGCGCGGCCATGCTGTTCAGAGCGATTAAGGCCATTCACCCTCAGGGTGACTACAGCGTAGTGGGCGTTAAGGATTTTCCCGACCAGAAGCATATTTCAAGCTGGGCGGTCGAAGCGACAAAATATATGAATAAAATCGGTGTTATTGCCGGCGACGCCCAGGGCAATTTTATGCCCAGGGCAACCACACCGGCGCAGGAGGCCGCCGGATACGGAATGGCAACGAGAGAACAGGCCATAGCCTTATCGGTCAGAACACATAATAAAGCGCCGGAAATTAAAGCATCCAGTACGAACATTTCCAATCCCGACTCCAATTCGTCGAGAAAGGCGGCGGACAGCGGCGGTCGCTTACCCGCAGACATAATAGCTGGGCTGCCGGGCTGGCTGCCGGACTGGTTTCTCGACATCCCCATTGCTGCCGATGCGGAATTCGACGCCCTCGGCGGGATATATCCAACCAGTGACGATATGATCACGATTGGCTACATGTCAGAACAAACTTTAGAGGCCCTGTATTATTTGTACTATGATTTCATGAAAGGTTTGGAGGACTTTTTTACATACAAACAGGATGACGGAAAAGCCTACTATGTTCGCGGCGTCAAGGATGGCTGGGAGATAGATATATCCGTTGCGCTTAGCGGAGGGAATCTTGTGGGGATTCAAGTCAAACCGCATGAAGATTATTAGTAAAAAGAGGTGAGTTCATTATGAGAAAATTCTTGTCATTGATTATAATGCTGGTACTTCTTGCGGGCATAATTACAGGCTGTGCAGGAGGAAAATCACAGACCGCAGCGCCTTCGGGGACCAATAATCAGAATGAGGCTGAAGCCGATTCCACGCGAAATGCACCGGCTGAAAGTAGCGCTGATAGCACAGAAGCTGCAGAATCCGGTTCTAATTCCGGCGAAGGAAGCGGCGAGACTGACGAAACGGATATATCGATTACTCCCCCTGGGGGATGGGAGCATGCGGACAGTGGTGGGGTTCACTTGGTAGATTATTCGAATGGCACGGCCCATTTTTGGGTTGAGAAGAATTTTATTGACGCATCAAATACTGATCTGGATGAAATGGCTCAGGCAGCGAAGTCAGGTTATGAAGGCAGTTACGTTTTCCGAAACATTGAATTCATTGGTGAAGCGGAAAGCATAACCGTGGACGGAAAAGATGCCAGAAAGCTTGGATTCAACTACGAAACCAGCCAAGCCAGCGGCGGTAAGAAGATGAAACGCGAGGATGTATTTCTTATATTAGGCGAAGATTTTTATACAATCGTCTTTGAAGATACAAGCGACAGCTTTGACAAGCTCGCCGGGGATTTTGAGCAAATATTGGAGTCTATAAGTTTTAATTAAACGGCGGCATATGAAATGAAGCGAAAACCGCCGGTGCGGTATTCATAACAAATTGATTGGAGGAGAATGAATAATGAAACGAATTATTTCTATTGCACTATGCTTTATGCTGGTGTTTACACTGTGCCCGTCCGTATTCGCGGCGGGTGACACCATGACATGGACTGGGACGTCAAGTGGGAATTGGAATGTAGCCGGCAACTGGAATCCGGCACAAGTACCCGGTATGGGAGATACGGCTGTCGTCCCCGCATCCACAGTAGCGGCGGCAGTTTACGACACTACATCCGTAACACTGGACTGCTCTGGGGAGGTATCGGTGGAATCAGGCAAATACCTTTACCTTACCGGCACTTCCTACCTGAGAGGCGGAAAGCTGAGTGGGGATGGAGACGTCACAATAATGGTAGATGACAGCGAATTGCAGTGGAGCGGCGGAAGCATTGAAGGAAACGGTACTTTTACCGTGGGAGAAAATACACGGTTAGTCATAGATATCGGCTCCGACGTAGGCATGAGCCGCCCTTTTGAGAATAACGGGCAGATAATGATAAATGAGGGAGAACTCCTTCTTGCCGGAGGAAGCGGGGGCATAGGAACTTTTGCGGTGTCAGACGGCGCTTATCTGTGTTTCAGGGAGGGAGATTATTCCATCGGCGGCACTTTTACTAATGACGGCGATATATCCATATGGGATACTTCGTCCGTCCGTTTCAACGCCGATTATAAGCAAGAAAGCACAGGCACTCTGGCTCTGAAAGTCTGGGGGGCCGAGTCAGACCAGTATTGCAAGCTCGACGTTGCCGGCGCGGCGGAGCTGGGTGGCATATTGGAAATTGATTTTATTAATGATTATGACCCTTCACCGGGCGACAGCTTTGAGATTGTGACCTGCGGCTCAAGGGCAAATGAATTTTTCGAAATCAGAAATAACATGGAGGGTATCACATTAGTGCCGACCTATACTGAAACCGGCCTTAAGCTGACTGTAAGTGGCGGGGCGGCGAAGGTCTGGGAAGTAAAGGATGCCACAGAACTGGAAACTGCTTTGAACGGCTTTAAAAGCGGCGATACCATCAAACTGCTCGACAATATTACCTACACCAACGATAGCGGCAGTTTCGCTATCACAATTGATGGTGAAAATATCACCTTCGATCTGAGCGGCAACAACCTCACCATCAACAACAACTCTGGCTACGGCGTTGAGTTAAAGAACCGGGCAAAGATGACATTTACAGACAGCACAGGCGGCGGCAAATTGTTTATCGACACCGGCGCTTCGGGCTTAAGCGCCGGTGGTGGGTCAACTTTTGAATCGGACGGTAGTGTCGCCGTAACGATAAATAGCCGCATTGGATCAGGAATTAGCGCGAACAACGCAACCGTCAACATTCAAGACGGATCGGTATCGGTATCGGCGGGATATTCACACGGTGTTTCCGCAAACACCGACTGTATGATTACCGTGAATGGCCCGGTTACGGTTAATAATGTCTCAGGATCGAACCTCGCCGCCGTATACCTGTCTGGACCCGGAAACACGGTGAATGTGGGCAGCGCTGTCGTAACGGGCGGGACAGGGCACGGGGTATCTATTAGAGAGAGCGGCACCGTAACGGTGGGCAGTTCAGCATCACCCGGCAGCGTGACCGGCACGAACGCCGGCATTTACATCATGGGGGGCACCGCACGCACGCATGTGACCGTCTATGGAGATGTGGAAGGAGTTTCTTACGGCATCTGCGCCTTTTATGACGCAGAGATAGAGGTGTATGGAGACGTAACGTCCACATCCACTACAGACACAGAAGCATGCGGAGTATATATCCATGCCGGTTCAGGCCCCAGCAGCCTGATAGAAATTGATGGCAACGTGGAAGGCCCAAGAGGCATGGAATTTCGCGGTGCTTCGAGCACCGCCAGGGTTACCGGCAATGTGACGGCAAACGGCAGTGATCCTAATTACGTGATAGGCGTCTGTGCTGAAGATGCCATGGCGGAGATTGGCGGAAATGTGAACGCCGTTAGCGGCATCGGCGCAATGGCGGGCGAAAACGGGCAGATAACCGTTGACGGATCGATCAGCGCGTCAAAATATATAATGGTACGCGGTATGGAAAAAACAATTGACGACAAAACGCTTCCGACCACAAAGGATGGCGGCTATCATACCTACAACAACGGCACAGCAACCGTTTGGGTAAAGGACAGCGGGACTGCGGAGTTTGCCGGAGGCAATGGCAGTGAGGATAATCCCTATCTTATCGCCACAGCGGATCACCTTAACAATGTCCGCAACCACCTTAACAAGCACTTCAGGCAAACAGCGAATATAAACCTGAGCGACTACAATAGCGGTGAAGGCTGGGAGCCGATAGGCATGTTGGTCGATTTCACCGGCAGTTTTGACGGCGGCGGGCATACCATCAGCGGCCTTGTTATTAACCGTCCGGATCAAGACGATATAGGCTTGTTCGGTTACGCCGAAACAACGGCAAAAATTCGGAATCTCGGGCTGGTGGGCGTAAATGTAACCGGATGTAATTATGTCGGCGGCCTGGTGGGAGGGAACCGTGGTCTGGTTACTAACTCATATGTGACAGGCGATGTGAACGGTGAAAGTCAAGTTGGCGGATTGGTGGGAGAAAATTTAGAAAGTGGTACAATCACCAACTGTCATGCCGAAGTAACTGTAACGAGCAGCCACAGCGGCCTGGTGGGCGGCCTGGTGGGGGAAAATTATGGCGCCATCAGCGAATCGTATGCTGTGGGTGAGGTGGAAGGTACGGATGTCGTCGGAGGTCTTGTAGGATTTAGTAGCGGAAATATCGATAAATCTTACGCCACCGGTACTGTGACAGGTACCGAAACGGATGCTAACCTTTGTACATGTGTCGGCGGCCTGGTAGGAAACAACGACGGCCCGATCAGCAATTCTTTTGCCAGGGGAGCCGTATCCGGACAGGAAGACATCGGCGGCCTGGCCGGGCATAACCGGGGCTCGATTACCAATTCTTATTCGACCGGTGCAGTATCTGGGAATATTGATATCGGCGGTCTGGTAGGAAGCAATTATTCAGATGATATTACGGACAGCTATTGGGATAAAGAAACATCACTCTTAAATACATCCGCTGGCGGCACAGGCAAGACCACCGCGGAAATGAAGCAGCAGATAACCTATGAAGGCTGGGATTTTGACACGCTTTGGGGTATTAATTCCAGCAAAAACAATGGCTATCCATTCCTGAAATGGCAGGTGAAGGCTACGGTTTGGGAAGTAGCAAATGTTACGCAACTCGAAACTGCTTTGAACGGTTTTCAGAGTGACGATACCATCAAGTTGGCAGCAAATATTGATTATAAAAAAGGGATTACTATTGACGGGAAAAACATTACCTTTGACACAGGCAGCTTCACACTCAGTGTAAACAGCTCCACAGACTATGCGTCGGGAGTAGGCCTTGAGGTAATAAATGGCGGCAATGTATATCTTATTGGTTCCGGACAGTTCAATATAAGACAAATGGGCGGAAGTGCCTCCTACGGCGTTAAGGCCACAGGCGGTTCCACAGCCATAGTTACGAATATCGAGGTAACGGTTTTTGGGGATGACTCGGCCTTTGGCGCTTATGCTGATGGCACTAACTCTTCCATCCAGGTTCTGGGTAATGTGCACGTCATGGGAGTAGGCGGCTGCGGCGCAAAAACTTCTGGGAGGGGAAAAATCACTATTGACGGAACGATTACTGCATGGACTTATATTAACATCGGCACCACATTCAAGGATAAATCCTCCGGTGTGGTCGATCCTGAAAAGTCTGGATATCTGAAATATAGCACTGAGCCAGTAACTGGGATCGTGTGGGTCAAGGCATCTCCGGTCACCGTTCCCGCCGCGCCGCAGAACTTCACCGCCACGCCCGCCGACGGTCAGGTGGCGTTAAGCTGGTCGGCTCCCGCCAGTGACGGCGGCGCCGCAATCATCCGATACGAAGTGTCCAGTGATAACGGCGGCACATGGGTTACAGCGGCTACCAATACCTCCCATACCTTCACCGGCTTAACCAACGGTACGGAATATACCTTCAAGGTGCGGGCGGTCAACAGTGTTGGCAACGGAGAGGAAGCGAGCGCGGCAGCTACGCCAATAGCCACGCCGACTCCCACCTACACCGTCACCGTAACAAAGGGCGCAGGCGGCGGTGAATTCGCACAGGGCTTCACCGTCACTATCACGGCCAACCCCGCACCTAGCGGACAGCGTTTCAAGGAATGGCAGGTTATAAGCGGCGGCATAACGCTGGTCAACTCACAGGAAGCCAGCACCAGTTTTCAAATGCCCGCAAACGCGGTGGAGGTTGCTGCCACTTATGAGACAATTCCCGAGATAACCTATACGGTGACCGTAAATGGCAGCTATGCGGCCGTAAGCGGCGCGGGCAGCTATGCGCAGGACGTGACAGTCACGATTGACGCGGGCAGCCGCACAAATTATAGCTTCAACGGCTGGACTTCTTTGGATGGCGTGACCTTTACAAACTCGAATAGCGCAACAACAACCTTCATCATGCCTCCAAGGAGTGTGACCGTCACGGCCAACTGGACGTATAGAGGCGGTGGCGGTTCAGGCGGCGGGGGTAGCAGCACTCCGACAACCCCGGCTGCCCCGTCCTATAAAGCGGACGTAAAAGCAGAAAACGGCACTGAAACGACGCTCCCGGTCACGGTTGACAAGGATACCGGAACCGCCTCTGTAAACATAGGTTCCCAAGGTTTAGATCAGGGAAGAACCAACATCACGATACCCTCGATTCCCGACGTTGATACCTATTCGGTCGGCATTCCCGTGCCGGATCTGTCAACGAGTGATATTCAGGGAACACTGACTGTCAACACAGATGCGGGGAACATTACGATCCCATCCAATATGCTGACAGGCGTATCAGGCATCAGCGGAAGTAAAGCGGAGATTGCCATCGGTCAGGGAGATAAGGATAATCTGCCCGATACCGTGAAAGCCGCCATTGGCGACAGACCGCTGCTACAGCTCTCGCTATCTATCGACGGAAAGCAGACCGACTGGAGTAATCCAGACGCGCCTGTAACGGTGAGCATATCCTATACCCCGACTGCGGCGGAGCTCGCTAACCCCGAAAGCATCGTTGTATGGTACATCGACGGCAGCGGCAACGTGGTATCGGTACCCAACGGTCGCTACGATCCTACGACAGGCATGGTTACCTTCACCACCGCCCACTTCAGCGACTATGCGGTGGCGTATAACAAAGTGAGTTTCAATGATGTGGCTGCGGACGCGTGGTATCACAAGGCGGTAAGCTTCATCGCGGCCAGAGGCATAACAGGCGGCACGGGCAACGGTAACTACAGCCCGGAAGCAAGGCTGACCCGGGGGCAGTTCGTTGTTATGCTGATGAAGGCATACGGCATATCCCCCGACGCAGACCTGAAAAATAATTTTGCAGACGCCGGATCCGCCTATTATACCGGCTATCTCGCGGCGGCAAAACGCTTAAGCATATCCAGCGGTGTTGGAAACAACATGTTTGAGCCGGAAAAGGAGATTACCCGGCAGGAAATGTTCACTCTGCTGTACAACGCGCTGAAGATTATCGGTCGGCTCCCGCAGAACGATTCCGGTAAAACACTCTCCGATTTCACCGATTCCGGCCAGATCGACTCGTGGGCGAGGGAAGCCATGGCGCTGCTGGTTGAAACAGGAACTATTGGAGGTAATGCCGGAAAGCTAAATCCGACAAGTACAACCACCAGGGCGGAAATGGCTCAGGTGCTGTATAATCTGCTGTCAAAATAAATATTGTGCATTATGAATTAAAAATTGTATAAATGACGTAAAGGGCAAACCCGGTGAAAGCCGGGGACGCAAAGCCAAAGGGTCTAAGACGCTGTTAGGCGTTACGATAGCCTGGTTGCAAGAAATGCGAAATAGCCTGCCCTTTTTTACCGAAGGGCAGGCCTTTTATTATTACAATTATCTTTTTGTAATATAACAGCTACTGATCGTCTTCAGACGCTCTGCTGTAACACAGCGCTTCAACCATAGCTTTTATTGCTCCGCGATCTCTTGCATCGCAGGTACGAATAAGTCGGACAAGCTGGGTATCCTCAGACTCAGGCAATGTGGCCTCAGGGTAGACAATGCAATCGGCAGAGATACCGATGGCACGCACTAAACGGCACAATACCTCTGCGCTGGGCATTCGTTTCTCGTTTTCAATGGCGACAAGGTGCCGCACCCCGATTCCGACCCGCTCGGCAACATCATCACGAGTGAGCCCTGCATTGACTCGCTCGCGCTTGAATATCTCGCCCAGTTTGTCCGTTATTTTTACTTCATCTTTTTTGGCCACCGATAGTTCACCTCCCCATATATTTTACTAAGGGGCGGTATTTGCCGGAATGTCCTATTAGTAGCTAAAATTCGGTACTATCAGCATCGTAATGCGCTCGGCATACAGCCGTTCAAAAAAAACGGCTGTATGGCGGGTATATTGCTGTGCTCAATGCAAGGCCCTCCTTTCAGTCGGGAAAGAGGGCCTTATGTGTTTCCATAGTAGTTTACTGCTCATTACGAGCAGTTGGGAGTAACTGGACGGATACAGCTCAAACGCCAGACAATGTTGGTTAATATTTTCAAATCGTCCTTATCATATCCGTAACCAGTCATCCTCTGTACATGAAGTATTAGTTCAAATAATCGGCTACCCATCGTACAAAAGCGCGCAACCGGAACATAATCGGTCGCGCGCTTTTGTGTGTAAAGAAAGTCTGACATCCGTTGGCTGCCGCTCTCCTCCGCTTCTGAGATTTTGACTCACCCTCAAAATTTCAGAAAACGGAGGACAAGCCATATGGCAGAAAAGAAAATATATCAAATTAAGGTACAAGGTCAGCTTGTGCCGGTCAGTGAAGAAGTATATCTGACCTATTACCGCATGAGCCGCCGTGAACGTCATCTGGAGGAAAAGGATCGAGTGCACGGCGTATTTTCCTATCATGCCTTGGATACAGCAGAAATCAATGGAGAGGATGTAATCCCCGACATTGTTTCTCCCCGCGTGGAGGATCTGATTGTGGACAAGCTTATAGCGGAAAAACTCCATAGATGTATCACCCAGCTCACCGAGAAAGAACAGGCGCTCATTACTGCCCTGTATTTTCAAGGCAAAACCCAAGTAGAGCTGGAAAAAGAGACTGGCATCAAACAGCAGACCATCAGCTACCGGGAGCGTCAGATTCGTATGAAACTTAAAAAAATGATGGAAAAGTAAAATATTTTTTGTAGACCCCCTCACGAAACCGGATTAGTAGTGAGGGGGTTTTTTATTTTCCCTCAATGCTCTTTGAAAATTTCATATCCGACGACCTAAATACATTAGCTGACGGACCCCGAAAGGGAAAAGCGACTCCGAGGATGCGCCAAGACCACCTGTAGGACGGTGATGAGAACATGAAAGCACATTATGCTTCTTCTTTCTGTTCGTGATTTCTCATTTTCCAGCCTATCAAAGACGGCCAAATAAGGTGCAAAGCGGTACCCATCCGACGGTCAAACAGGCTGTGGCAGCCTGTCTCGCAATGACCCCGTCAGCCTATCATGATACTTCTGTCCAGTCACAGCCCCCCTTGACCGGGGGATCACGCAATGAGGGCAGCCGGCAGAGATCCTGGCGGGGGTGAAATTCCCATGATGCGGTGAAACCAGCCGCAGTTCAGGTCGTCGCCCTGTGAGTCCGATACCATCCGGGCTCTGTGCTTGGGAAGTAGTGTCGAATAAAGCACAGAAACAAAAAAGTCTTAATGTCAGAAGCGATGGGGATCGCTCTGCCTGTGGATACTTTCACAGTAAAACCATTTTGCAAAGCGGTCCCTATTTTTGTGCCATTAAGAAAAATAAAGAATCCAAAACCAAGGAGGTGCAAATTTGAACGCTAAAATGCAAGCCATCAGCCGTGGCGATATCTTCTATGCCGACTTAAGTCCTGTTGTGGGCTGCGAACAAGGCGGGACTCGCCCTGTTCTCATACTTCAAAATGATGTCGGAAACCGCTATAGTCCAACTGTCATCATCTGTGCCATTACCGGAAAACCGAAAAAGCCCCTACCCACTCATGCGGTCATTGCCGGGGCGAGCAGATTATCCAGAGAGTCATTTGCACTTCTGGAACAGATCCGCACCATTGACCGGATACGTCTCCGGGAATGGATTGGCAGGCTGGATGTACATGAGATGGAAAAAATAGATCAGGCATTGATAATCAGCGTCGGACTTGCTCCGGCGCCATTTTTATTTGGGAGGGAAACACCATGACAAATGCACAGGTTTCAGACAACCTGATGTTCGTTGCAGCTCTGCAGCAGCTCACGCGCCTTGCGGCCGCCAAGGGCATGACGGACAAGGAAATTGAAAAGGTCAGAAAAGACTTGGAACGCAGGCTTCGGCCTACTATTATAGCCCCCTGCTGACCCAAGAAATTGTTTTCTAAATCTTATCAATCATTCAGTAGCTATGTGCAAGAGGGTGTGGTAATGTGTGTCGTTGAAAGGAGGGAAAAAAGATGCAGAATCAAAATTTAATACCGGCGCAAACGCCGAAAGTCACCTTTATACAGGCAAGAAATCAGGATACTGCAAAGCTCCGGGTGGCAGCATACGCCCGTGTGAGCAGTGACTCGGATGACCAGCAGAACTCCTACATCGCACAGTTGGATTACTACACCAAGCACATTGCCGCACAAGAGGGCTGGGAACTGGCGGACATTTACGCTGACGAGGGAATCTCCGGTCTCGTGGCAAGCAAGCGGGATGATTTCAACCGCATGATTCAGGACTGCAGAGACGGTAAAATCGACCGTGTCCTTGTCAAATCCATATCCCGCTTCGCAAGAAACACCAAAGAACATATCCAGTATGTGAGGGAGCTCCTCCGGCTGGGCATCTCCATTCACTTTGAAAAAGAGAACATCGACACCGGCAAAATGACCTCCGAGCAGATTGCCACCATCTACGGGGCTTTTTCGCAGATGGAGTCACAAAACCACTCAAACAACATGAGGATCAGTGTCCGTATCCGAATGGAAAAGGGCGACTACCTCTCGCCATCGATGCCTTACGGCTACAGGCTGGAGGAACGTACCCTGATCATCATCCCTGAACAGGCCGAGGTGGTGCGTCGCATTTATGCCGCTTATCTCAACGGTCAGGGCATGGAGGACATTGCAAACGAGTTAAATAAAACAGGCATCCCCCGCACAAAGGGGCGAACGGTGTGGCATCCAAGTACCATCGCGTACATCCTCACGAATATTTCCTACACCGGAGACATGCTCTGGCAAAAAAGCTTCTCCACCAACGAAATCCCCTTCCGGCAGGTACGAAACAACGGTGAGAAACCAAAATATTTTGTGGAAAACTGCCATGAAGCGATTATCTCCAAGGATGATTTCCGGCGAGTGCAGACTCTTCTGGAAAGCCGCCGGAATCAGGCAGGCGGAACGGTTTCCTCCGCACTGCTAGCAAAGAAAGTCTACTGTGGAAACTGCGGAACCCTGTTCCGAAGAAAAGTCGTCAATGAAAAGGTCTACTGGACTTGTAGAAAGCATGACCGTGACAAAGACCTTTGCCTCATCTCACAGATACCGGAGGAACAGATTGTCACCGCAATCCTCCGAATGTACCACAAGCTGAAAAGGCACCGTGAGCAAATCCTAATCCCAATCTTAAACCAGCTTGCAGAGCTTCGTGAAAAGGATCTCCGCTCCAACCGCAAGATAAACGATATTGACAAAGAAATAGCCCAGCTCACAGAGCAGAATCTCGTTCTTGTTCGACTCAAGTCGAAGGGATATGTAGATTCTGCTCTTTACTTATCCCAAACCGGTGAAATCGACTTTAAGCTTCGGGAACTGCGCCGTCAGCGCCGCCGCATCATGGAATCAACCGGAGAAGATAGTCAGATTAAGGCCACGGAAGCTATGCTGGATTATCTGGAGGACAGCCCCGAATCCTTAGAGAAACCCACCGAGGAATTGTTTGAAACGCTGGTCGCAAACATCTCTATCCTGTCGGAAACAGAGATGAATATCAGCCTTTATAACGGTCTCATGCTAAAAGAAACCATGGAAAGGACGGTGCGGTAATATGGCATGGCAGAGAAACATCCCATTTGGGTACACCATGAAAAAGGGAGAGATACAGTGCTGCCCGATAGAATCGGCAGCAGTCATAGAGATTTTCAGGCTTTGCTTAGAGGGAACAGCCTACAGCAAAATTGCCGATTCGATGATGCTTCGGGGCATCCGCTATCACAAGCATACCGAAAAGTGGAACAAGCACATGGTCAAGCGCATTCTTGAAAATGAACGCTACTTCGGAGAAAAGGAGTACCCACAAATTATCAAGCCGGAAACCTTTATGGGCGTCCAACTTATCAAGGAAGAAAAAAACACCTACGCACCCTGCCCGGAATACATCAAGCCCATCCGTGAAAAAGCGGTCTGCGGTGTATGCGGCGGTAGAATGCTCCGAGATACCAAAACCGCGGGAAAGCCCCGCTGGTACTGCGAAAATGAAGGCTGCGCCAACCGCCGTTACATAGAGGATGAGGATGTCCTCGCAGTTCTCTCCAAAGGACTGGACTCGCTGGCACAAACCCCATACCTCTTAGATTGGCCCATCCCGCAAAACATGGAAGAACTTACACTGGAGGCGGTGCGCATCCAGAATGAAGTTATCCGGGAAATGAACAAAACTGAACCAAGCACAGAATATTCCAAAATGCTGATACTGGCCTGTGCCGCCGAAAAATACAGCGGGCTGTCCGATTATATGCCCTATTATCAGATGCAGAGACTAAAGAAAAAAATCAACGGACAGCCGATTGATGAAGAACTCCGCAATGAAATCTTCAGGATTGCAATACAGGAAATTCATTTTACCGATGATAGCGGCTTTCGCTTACAGCTCATCAACGGACAAACCCATGAAACGGGTGGAAAGGAGAATGCAAAATGCCTGCAAACGCAGTAAAAAAAGTAACGGTTATTCCAGCCGATCCGAGACATGCCCAAAAGGATATCCGCAAACAGCGTCTGCGGGTAGCGCCCTATTGCCGTGTTTCCACCAACTCGGAGGAACAGCTCGACAGCTATCAGGCGCAGATTGAATACTATACCGAGAGAATCGCCGCCCAGCCTGAATGGATCATGGTAGATATGTTTGCGGACGAGGGCAAAACCGCAACCTCCACCAAAAAACGCAAGGATTTCCTGCGCATGATCAAAGCCTGTGAAAAAGGCAAGGTAGACCTTGTCATCACCAAATCGGTATCCCGGTTCTGCCGGAATACGCTGGACGGCCTTGATTATGTCCGCAAGCTCAAGCGGATGGGTGTCGGAGTTTTCTTTGAAAAGGAAAATGTCAACACCCTCTACATGGATAATGAAATGATCCTCACCTTTATGATGAGCCAGGCGCAAGCCGAGAGCGAGTCCATGAGCGGAAACATCCGCTGGGGGCACCGCAAGAATTTCAAGGATGGTAAGGTCTACTTCCACTATGCCGGTTTTTTAGGCTACCGCAGGGGCGAGGACAATCTGCCCGAAATTGACCCGGATGAAGCAGAAACCGTCCGCAGAATTTTCTCGCGGTATCTGATCGGGCACAGTGTAGCAAAAATTATTTCTGACCTTGAAGCGGACGGGATCAAAACAGTGCGCGGTAAGGAAAAGTGGAATGACGGCGTTATCCGCGGTATGCTCAAAAATGAAAAATACATGGGGGATGCCCTTCTGCAAAAGACCTACATCGCTGACATCTTCACCCGCCAGACCAAGAAGAACAACGGTGAGCTCCCTCAATACTATGTTGAGAACAGTCATCCTGCCATCGTCGACAGGCTGACATTTCAGCGGGTACAGGAAGAAATGGCACGGCGCTCCAGCCTGAAAAAAGTCAGTGCCACTGCTAAAACTGAGCTTGCCAAATACAGTGGCAAGTATGTACTGACCGAGCTTTTATCCTGCGGAGATTGCGGCAGCCCCTACCGCAGGGTCACATGGACCAGGCCGGAGGGGAAGAAAATCGTCTGGCGGTGCATCAACCGCTTGGAGAATGGAAAGAAGTTCTGCAAGGATGCCCCCACACTGGAAGAAAGCAGAATACACACAGCAGTGGTCAGCGCTATGAACGAGATGTTCAGTCAAAAGACCATGAAATCGCTGCTGAAAGACAGTATCTTGTCCGCTCTCACGGAAAAGAGCGGCGAAACCAGCATTGCGGCCATTGAGAGCAGGCTGACGGAGCTGCGGGATCAGCAATACCACCTGCTCCAGCTTGCCGCAGCCGTAGGCGCAGACTCCACCCAATACGATGAGGAACTGAAAAAGGTCAGCATGGAGTTCTCCGCACTGGTGGCAAAGCGAAGTGAGCTGGAAAAGAAACAGCAGGATATGGAACAGGCCGATGCCCGTGCAGAGCAAATTGCCGCAGAGCTGGACACTGTGGATACCGGCATCACCCAATTTGATGAAGTGGCGGTACGGCAGCTCGTCAGCGCCGTCAAGGTACTCAGTGCGGAAAAACTGCTCATCCGTTTCAAAGATGGAATCGAAATTGAGCAGATCATATAGCGGAGGAAGGAGGAACACAGATGTTTTTAGATCAAAGAAAGGTACAACGAATTAAGGAGCAGTATCCGGGAGGCACCCGCATCCGGCTCATGAGCATGGATGACCCTTATGCCCCCATCTCTCCCGGCACGGAGGGTACGGTGGACTTCGTAGATGACATTGGTACACTCCACTGTATTTTTGATAATGGGCGAACCTTCGGTGTCATCCCCGGGGAGGACAGCTTTTCCGTCCTCTCACGGCTAGAGGAACCCGGTTTGTCGGACCGGGAAATCGAGCAAGGCGGCATGAAGATGGAATGAGTAGAATGAGAGGTAAACCAAAATGAAAGAAAAGAATCTGCAGGCGGTCTATATAGACCGCCTGAACGCTATGCTCCTGACTGTAGATTTCGTAAAGCTGGATCAGTCTTGCAATTCAGAGGATGACAGCTATGTCAAGGGGATACTGAAGCGGATGCATGACCTCTGCGTAGAGGTATATGGCACAGACTGCTTCGATGAGTGTAGCTATGAATTCATTGAATTTCCCGCTGTCATACGAGGATACAATACCGGGCATATCGGACTCAGCATCGTCACACTTGACTTGGAGTCCTCTGGCGAGCATTGGGGGACCTTCTTTTTAACACCGAAGGGTGTCATCGAGCAAGGCGGCAAAAACACATCGCTGGAGCAATCCAAGTATCTGTCAACCGTGTATATCCCTTATAGATACTGGTACACCGTTTCTGTCGAGAATGATATCCATGTGGATTTCGACAATGTACCGGAAAAAGTAGCGGCCCTTTTGAATCACCGCTGCCTCGGCCGGCATAAAATGGAGCTTGGCCAACAGCAGAGCTGTGGGCTGGAGCCGGGTTCGGCCCAGCAGATGGAATGAATGGAGGAACGATATGAAACAGATTACAACAGACGAGCTTCGCGCTATGACAAACCGTGAAGGAATCGTTATCCAGGGCTGCGGCGGTGACCTTTCGGAATGGGTAACCGGCATCAATGACATATTGACGCAGGAGGGCATCCTGCAAAACGGAGATTCATTCAAAGAGGTTTTCACCTTTGAGCATGACGGTTGCACCAATCTTCTGTTTTCTATGGAAAATGTGGATTTGCACATTGGCAAGCTCGCCATGTGGCGGCTGCAATCGCACAGTAGCTTCGGCGGCACTTGGTTGAGTGATTACCTCCCCAACCGGCTGGGTGTCAATATGGATGAAACTCCCGCCAAAAAGGAAAAGCCCGATTGCGCCCTCATCGAGCAGGACGGCAATATTTTCAGTCTGATGGGCATTGCCTCTCGGACTCTGAAGAATTGCGGTCTTGGCGAGCAGGCAAAGGAAATGCGGGAGCGAATCACCGCCAGCGGCAGATATGAGGAAGCGCTGGGCATCATTGGAGAATATGTCAACATTACATCCACGGAAGATGCACTTGAGCAGGACAGTGGATTTGAGATGGGGCAACGATACTAATCCCCTTATATTTTTACCGGCAGAGCCAATTCTGCCGGCTACATAAAAAACAGGCTCACACCGAACCGGAAAGGAGAAGTTCATGAAAGCATTGAAAAATGACGGTTCTATTTTTGCGAAGCAGATTTCCACCGCAATAGCAGAATGCTATGGAAGTAACAGTAATCCATCCAACCAGTCGCTGCTGGAACTCTATACTTTTATTGGTCAGCACTTGGTTATTTGCATAGGTGCGGTAGAAATCACGCATCCTGCGGAGGTTGCGAAGGGAGAAGCCCTTCAGCGTAGAAAACTGTACGGTGAGCATTTCGGCTAAGTGAGCGACAAAGGCTTTCTCTCCCTGGAGGCAGATATGCTCATGGAAAAAGCACTGTCTCTTAACTGGACACAGAACACTGTCATACTGGAATGTTGCGAAACCGATGAGCAGCGTTCTTTTTATATTGACCTGGCGATAGAACTGAATTTCTCCAAGTTGGCGCTTATGAAAGCCATTGTCGAAAACACCTTTGCCACCGCTTCGGGAACAGAAACTCCTGACGAAAATGCGGAAGCCAGCTTCGCCCCTGTAGGCGATATTTTACCCAAGGAAGCCGTAGACACCACCGCGTCCGTTGAAACAGCATGTGAGCCGTTTGTGTCAGCGTGTGAACCTCCCCGCCAAAGGGATAACATGCCCAACAGAATCGGTAGTGGATACATCGCTGCTATCGCAAAGATTCCCAATGGCAGATGGACTAAACATATACCCGGTGATCCTTCTCCGCCAAGTCGCATCTATGCACTGCTGAAACATCTGACTCCAATGGCAATACAGATTCAAAAGCAAAAACCGCCTTGGAAGCCTCCACCTGGCATACTATGGCTCCTAAAGATAAGCACCTTCTTATGTAGCAGAGTGCAGTATGAAATTCAGCAATATGGATTATGTCCGATGCAGATAGTAGCATAAGTAATTTGACGAGATGGCCGTGCAGAGCTGGAGATTTTATGGTATCATTATATTTAACATGATCTGCGGAGCAACAACCGCTTTGTTTTGAGAAATTGACACTCCTCATGGGGAAAAATAAGAAATCTTTTTTGCATGGTGTTCACAAAACTTTAGGTGTTTATAGATGTCATGCGGTTAAACCCGTATGGCATTAGCTTTTTTATGGGCGCGGGGAGCAATACCGGGGAGACCATGTTCTTAGATTATCACGGATGTAACTCGTATAAAAGATAATAATGACTATGATTATATATATATTTGAAAAATGGCAGTTCTTCTATTGACAAGCCATTAAAGCGAAGATATAATTAGTTGCATCAAAAGTTCCTAAGTCATAAGTATACTTTAACCTTTTGAAACCTGCAGGTTCTATTTTTGATATTGTATATTAATCAATCAAATCTAAAAAATGGGTAAAGGCGCTCGTGGAGGCATCCACGGGCGCTTTTTTTTACAACCGAGTACATGTACAAGCCAACCTGCTATTACCGGTATAATCTATGTATGCCTGGCAACAATGCAGTAAACCAAGATATTTGGAGGTATACCAGCTAAATACGGGAAAACCAGAGCAAATTAGTTGAAGAAACATTTAAGTTATGCACGAAGAGGTGTAATGCTGTCTAATCTTAAAGCAGCAAAGCTCTTCGTGTTTTTATTTTATTGAAGGAGGAAGAAAAATGATTAAAGATGTTTTAACACTATCTGTCGTGACTCTGAATTCTGAATGGGGAGAAAAGGAAAAAAATTTGAATCGAATTGCAGGATATATTGAATGTGCAGCCAACCGGGGATCCGATATGATAGTTTTCCCGGAAATGGCACTTACCAGCTATGATGACATCGCTTCAACACCGAAAGAAGAAAAAATGCAGACGCGTTTAGCTGAAACCATTCCCGGTCAGGCTACCGGCATAATTGAGGAATTAGCCAGAACTTATGGAATTTATGTATTTATGGGTATGCCGGAATTAGACCAAAATGATATGCAAACCGTTTACAATTCAGTTGCTGTGTTTTCACCCGAAGGACTTGCAGGTTCTTACCGCAAGATGCATCTTCCTGCGCCGGAACCCAACTGGGCTACCAGGGGAGATAAGCCGATGATGATCGACACGCCATGGGGTCCGGTAGGCATTTCCATTTGCTATGATTCCTATTGCTTCCCGGAAATGCTCCGTTACTACGTTGCAAAAGGTGCAAGACTGGTTATCAACTGCACCGCCCTGGCACATTGCCATGGACCCAATCTTGGCAGAGCTTCTTTGGAGCCCAATTCATATATTAACGGTGTATTCATTGCTTCCGCTAATCTGGGCGGTCTGGATGTGGATAATTATTTTTGGGGTGGGAGCAGTATCCTGGGACCATCACGCAAAACCTGGACTCCGCATTATTATGCCGGGATGCCTTTTAATGCGGAAGGGGCCGACGAAGAAGCAATGTACACAGCGACAATTGATTTAGCGCTTGCCACACGTGCTCTGGCACAATATAACCCTGCTGTAGACGGGCCGGATTTCCGTCCTGATAAATATGTGGAAATGTACTCCGAACTTCTGAACATGCCTCCATTCAAAAAATAAACTCGGTAAAACCTAAATGGGAAATGGAATTTGTACCCCAATCCTTATTGTAATGGCGCAATTATACAGGTAACTGGTAATTGCGCCTTATAATTTTAAGCCATTATTCTTTAATATTCAGGGGGAATTATTATGAAATTGAAAAGAAAAATAAAAGCGGTATTGGCATCAATATTAGTCTTGTCCCTGTCAGCCGGTATGGCAGGCTGCGGCGGTGGCGAAAAATCTTCCGATACACTCAAAGTAGGTATTTTGCTATCTTCAAGTGGTTCGACTGCTGTGCTTGAGAAATCAATGATTAATGCAGCTACTATGGCGTTCGATGAAATTAATGCTGCCGGCGGCATAAACGGGAAGAAAATTGAGTATATTCACGAGGATTATGCTTCTGATCCGGCCAAGGCAACTGAAAAAATCAAAAAATTAATCGAACAGGACGAGGTTGTAGCTACAGTTGGCTGTTTAACTTCTGCCAGCCGTCAGGCAACACTTCCTACTCTTCTGGATGATAATTCTTTGCTGGTATATCCGGTTTATACTGAAGGCGAAGAAATTCATCCTAATGTAATCTATGTTGGTGCCATGCCTAACCAACAAGCAACCGATTATGTTCCATGGCTGATTAAAAATGAAGGAAAGAAAGCATTCTTTGTGGGTTCTGATTATGTGTTCCCCAAAACCTGTAACAAACAGGCCAAGAAGCTGGTAGAAATGAATGGTGGCGAAGTTGTTGGGGAAGAGTATGCCCCGTTAGGGCATTCTGATTTTTCAACCATCATACAGAAGATTAAACAAGCCAGTCCTGATTTTATATACTGCGATCTGGTCGGTGACAGTGCGATATCTTTCTACAAGGCTTACAAACAGTATGGTCTGGACCCGAAAACTTGTCCGATAGCTGCTATTACTGTAGATGAAATGTCAGTAAAAGGCATGGGCGCAGAATATGCAGCAGGTCATTATACCTCAATGAATTACTTCTCAACCCTTAATACTCCTAAAAGTCAGGAATTTGTAAAAAAATATCACGAGAAATTTAAAGACGGATCTACTATCACCTGCCTGGCTGAGTCCACTTATGATTCATGCTATTTGTTGGCAGAGGCATTGGAAAAAGTATCAGATCCGAAGGACACCACTGCTTTAATCAAAGCCTTTTCGGGCTTGGAATTTGATGCGCCTCAAGGAAAAATCAAGGTAGATGATACTAATCATTGTACATGGATGTATTCAAGGTTTGGCAAGTGTAATGATAACGGTGAATTTGAGATTGTCTATGAGTCAAAAGAGACCATAAAACCGGAACCATGGCCATTGATACTGTATCCCAATGGCAACCCGGCCAAAACGTATTAATTAGAATGTCGGCGTTAGAAAGATTTGAATAAAGTGAGGTCGGCATGTTTACACCTCACTTTATTCAACAAGCCGGCTTTGGTAAACCTAGTTTAACAGCGTAAGTGCACAAACTCATATGAAATAACAGGATACAGGATAGAGGTCATTTTGGAAGAGAGGTGAAAAGCATGTCTGTTTTTATGCAACAATTTGCAAACGGCGTTAACCTGGCGGCTCTTTTACTTATAGCTGCGCTAGGGCTGGTTATTATCTTCGGTCTTATGAACGTAATAAATATGGCTCATGGCGAATTGATTATGATCGGGGCTTATGCGACGTACTTTGCAAATACGGTATTGGATCTTCCTTTTTGGGTTGCCATGATCATTGCTTTTTTAGTATCGGCAGCAGTAGGTATCTTGATAGAAGTTATTATTATCAAAAGGCTTTATTCAAAACCGACGGAGACTCTGTTAGCCACATTTGCATTGTCAATTATATTTGTGCAATTGGTACAATTAATATTTTCACCGGAGAATAAATACGTTGCAATGCCCATTAAAGGAATATTAAAAGTTGGCACGGTAAGCATTCCCAATTACAATCTGTTTATCATTGCGGTTGCTTTGTCGATCCTTGCCATGACAGGAGTGCTATTGCTAAAAACTAAGTTTGGCAAAAAGATGAGAGCAGTTACACAAAACCGCCAGATGGTTGAGTGTCTGGGTATCGCAACGTCAAAAGTTGACACCTGGACCTTTGCCTATGGAGCGGGTCTGGCCGGGTTGGCGGGGGCTGTTATTGCTCCTATAAACAGCGTTTCTCCTACAATGGGTGGGGCCTATCTGACTGATTCATTTATGACGGTAGTTGTCGGCGGTGTTCAATCGATTATAGGTACCGCTTTGGGCTCAGGCATTGTTGGTGAATCACGAACAATTCTGGCGGGCTTTAGTAACGAAGTTTTCGCAAAGATATTGGTGTTCCTGATTATTATTGTAATCATTAGATTTAAGCCGGAAGGCTTATTTGCCAGGGAAAGGAGATAAGAAAGTATGACTAAGTTAAAAAAAATTCCAATAAATAGATGGATTGACTTGGGTGTCTTGCTGTTCCTTCTCGTATTCCCACTATTTACACAGACTTTCAGAGTTGAGATGATGGGCAGATTCATAGCTTATGTAATATTTGCAATCTCTCTGGATTTGCTGTGGGGGTACACAGGGCTCATGAGTCTTGGACATGCAGTGCTTTTTGGCATGGGCGGCTACATGATCGCGCTATGCTACTCAATGCAAGGCGGAGTTCCGGCATTTATGACCAGAGAGGGGATCAATGCTATTCCATCATTCCTTGTACCACTGCAGACGCCTGCCGTCGCAGTCATTGCTGGATTGCTGCTGCCTGTAGTGTTCGCTTTTATATTGGGCAATTTCCTGTTCAGGAGTAAAGTAAGCGGAGTATTCTTTTCTATCATTACGCTGGCTTTGGCTCAGATTTTTAAAGACTTTATTATCAACCAGCAAAAATTCACCAACGGATTCAATGGACTGCAGGGAGTGCCGAGGTTTCCAATTGACGGTATTCCACTATCCAAAATTCATTATTATTATATAATCCTGTTGGTTGCGGTACTGGTATATCTGTTTTGCCTATGGCTTACCAAAAGCAGGTTTGGCAAAGTCGCAGTTTCCATAAGGGAAAATGAAGCCCGGCTTGGCTTCTTGGGGTATAAACCTGCGAACTTTAAGATCGTGATTTATATGATTTCAGGGTTCATTGCTGGCCTGGCCGGCATTTTATATACACCCATGACCAATGGGATTACACCGGAGGACGTCAGTGTGGTTGCATCTACAGCGGTTCTGGTCTGGCTTGCCGTTGGCGGACGAGGAAATTTGACAGGTGCCATTGTAGGAACGCTATGTGTAAACTGGGCGCAGAGTTTGCTTTCTGAAAGTTTTGCTGACTATTGGCAGCTCATATTGGGTATTATCCTTCTTGCCATTGTATTTTTTATACCTAATGGTTTAGTTGGCAAAGTAATTGAGAAACAACATAATTTCAGGATAAACAGGAAGAGAGTAAAAATAACTGCCTTTAACCGATCGATGAAAGGAGCGGAAGTTTAGATGGGTGCATTGCTTGAAATAAAAGACCTCGGTGTTGATTTTGGCGGATTCAGAGCAGTTGATAGTGTTAATATGAAGATAGGAGATGGTGAAATACGCGTAATTATCGGTCCTAACGGTGCTGGAAAAACAACATTTATGGACATGGTTACAGGAAAAACGAGACCAACAAAAGGTACTATATTCTTCAATGGGCATAACATTACCGGTAAGGAACCAGGTGAAATAGCCGGCAAATATAAAATAGGCCGTAAATTCCAAGGCCCAAATATTTTCGAAAATATGTCGGTCTACCAAAACATAGAGATTGCTCTAAAAGGCTATACGTCAATTTGGCATACATTGACATACAAACCTAACACCAGGAAGAGAGAGAGAATCAAAGCAATTCTAAAAAAAATTAAACTTTATGATATGAAGGATTTTATGTCAAGCGAACTTTCTCATGGGCAAAGACAATGGCTTGAGATTGGTATGGTTATGGCTCAATCACCAAAACTTATTATACTTGACGAACCAACCGCAGGGATGACCGCAGATGAAACACACCAAACCGGCGAAATGGTCAAGGAACTTGCAGGAGAACATACAATCATAGTCACTGAGCACGATATGGATTTTGTTCGCCAGGTAGCAAACAGGGTTACGGTACTTCATCAAGGAAAGCTTTTAGCGGAAGGCCTTTTGGAGGAAGTGGAAAAGAACCCGGAGGTTATTCAAGTTTATCTGAAGGAAGATTAATGTGATAGGAATCTCTGAAATGTTTAGGAGTTGCCAAGTACCTGAAAGGGCATTTGTGAATTTAGGCACAATTATCAATTGTAGGAAAGGGGGCCTGCAAAATGCTGAAAGTCAGGGACATTAAAGTAAACTACGGCAAAAGCAAAATTATAAACGGCATGAGTTTTGATATTCATACGGGTGACAAGCTAGTCATTATAGGTAGAAACGGTGTGGGTAAAACGACATTACTTAAAAGTGTTGTGGGTCTGCTGCCTCTTGTACAGGGTAGTATAGATTTCTTTGACCAGGATATTTCCACAACCAGTACCCACGATCGTTCCAGACTGGGGATTGCTTACGTTCCTCAAGGACGTGAAATTATTCCCTATCTTACTGTTGAGGAAAATTTGGAACTCGGCGGATATGCTCACAGAAACAATAGTGATGATTTAAAGCAAAAAGTACTTACCTATTTTCCTGCACTTCGTGAGCATCTAAAAAGAAAAGGCGGCGTTCTCTCGGGTGGCCAGCAGCAACAGTTGGCAATCGGTCGCGCACTGATGTCATCACCCAAAATACTGCTTTTAGATGAACCGACAGAAGGTATTCAACCCAATATTGTTGCTGAAATTGCAAATATATTGAATAGAATCCGTGAGGAAATGTCCATTACGATCGTGATCGTTGAACAGAACTTAAAATTTGCCTTAAAAATTGCCGAAAAATTTATCGTAATCCAAAAGGGAGAAATTGTTGTACAGGGCAAGACTAACGAATTGTCTCAAGAAATTATCAATAGTTATTTAACAATCTAATAGGTTATATAGACCTGGTTCAACTGACAACGAATTCTAATAGTGGATTTTAGAAGCAAGAACACCAAAATCCAAATCAGATAGATCTATAGAAGGCTGCACTTAACAAGTACTTGGTTATTAAAAAGCCAAGTACTTGTTAGGATATATATCTAATAGCTAGTAAACGATGATATTATAGCATGCCCGGCGATAACGCAAATGGTCACCACTGACATAAAGCTCAGTAGGCCCAGTATGATTTTGAATTTTACTCTCACGCCGTCACCTCCAACCGATAGCCCAAGCCGCGAACGGTGGTAATCTTAAAACCGCTTGTTTCAGTCGGGAACCGCTCGCAAAGACGCGCCTTGAACCCTTTGCTTTCTCCGCGTGAAAGCAACAGACACTTTTCCTACAATGGCATTATATTTTCCAACAAAAAAAAGTGACGTTTCCACTTTGAAATAGGAATGATATTTTTGACTTGTATGCAATGCGGGGCTTAGCTCCAAACGCAAGAGAGTATACAGTGATGCAGACAAAAAATTTTGGCAAGGTCATTCAAATGGAAGTTGGTGCCCTTTTAGTAGGGTGTATTATAAAATATAGGGCAGAAGGTTCATTTCATCGCGGCGATGAAAAAGGGATGTTTGAATTTGGCGGTTCTACCGTTGTTAGAATGGGATATAAAATTGGAGAAAAAGCTGTGCACGGAGAGGACGGGATGCAATGAATATCTGGGGAATGATTTTAGGCATTGTTTTTATGGTATCTTTTTACGGAGGCACGAACTTTTATATCGGGAGAAGGATATTTCAATGTCTTAGGTTTCTTTTCCCAAATATAAATGGAGTGGCATACACAGTTATATATATTTTTTTTGCGTTATCGTTGATAATCGGTTATTTGCCGTTACCTTCCGGCATTAAGGGAGTAATGAGTTGGATAGGCTCGCTTTGGATGGGCATTTTTATATATCTGTTATTGCTTTTTCTCGTGGCGGACTTAATTATATTACTCGGGACTATAGTACAGGTAATTCCCCGTCCTGTACCTCAGGTTATCCGTTTTTGTGCAGGTTTGATTGGGATTTTGTTAACCACCGGCTTGGTTAGCTATGGCATATATAACGCAGATCAGATTAAATATGCTTCCTATGAGGTTCAAGTGAAAGAACCTACTTTATCAGATGACATGAAAATAACCCTGATAAGCGATTTGCATTTAGGAGCCATGAATTCTGAAAAACGTCTTGAGAGTATAGTACAGGGTATAAATGATTTGGAACCTGATATTGTGTGTCTGGCCGGAGATATTTTTAACGGTGATTATAATGCTGTTTATAATCCTGACGAAGCAATTGATTTGCTTAAAGGTATCACGGCAAAATATGGCGTATATGCCTGTCTGGGAAATCATGACGGTGGAGACACGTTCAACGAATTCGTCCGCTTCCTTAAGCAAAGCAATATAAAGCTCCTGAATGATGAATACGTCATTATTGATGAGCGGTTGGCTCTGTTTGGACGGGTAGATTCGTCGCCGATTGGTGGTTATGGAGAACTGCAACGGAAAGATATTACGGAAACTATAGCTTCATTGGACACAAATATGCCTGTTGTGGTTATGGATCATAATCCTGCAAACATCGAACAGTATGGCGAAGAGGTTGATTTAATACTTGCCGGACATACGCACAGAGGCCAGATATTTCCGGGCAGCTTGATAACAAACGCCATGTATATTGTTGATTATGGTCATTACCAAAAGGATGCCGACAGCCCTCATGTTATCGTTACGTCGGGCGTAGGTACTTGGGGTATGCCAATGCGGGTCGGTACGAATAGTGAAATCGCAAGTATTAATTTGCGTTAGAACGAAAGGCTGCTAAGTAGGGCTTGCTGAACCGGGATCTTAATTCGTTTAAACAAAACCCAGTTGGGCAAGGCGGAAATAGCTTCTGAAAAAATGTAATGTTCCCCAAGGGCGAAGAATAGGTAGCTATGGACAAGCTTGTTTATCGCACAAGTCGTCATGACGAGATATATATGTCCTACTACCGTTTAGCGGGAAAACGGCCTGAAAACATACGCCGTTTCCTTTTCAAAAAAATAAGAATCGGAGGCGCGTCGTCTCTTACTCTCTGTTTAAGGACACGGCGGCATAAGGAGAATGCCGCCGTGTTTCTTTGTGTGGAGGCAGGCCCTCCGCAATTTTTTCAACTGTCTACTTGACAGGGAACAGTTCACATTGTGCCGCTTCCTTCAGTGTCCGCACGTAACGTATATTTATTCTCTGATCCCGTCACAGCGTCCAGCTTGCCGCCTGATTCTGCACCTCGACCATGTGTTTGAATAAGCCGCCCTGCCGCAACAGCTCTTGCGGAGAACCTTGCTGGGCGACGAAACCCTGGTCGAGCACAACGATCTTGTCCGTATCGGCAACGGTTCTCATGCGGTGCGCGATGATCAGCACGGTCTTATCCCGAATGAGTTGTGAGATTGCGGACTGGATCATGGTCTCGTTTTCAACATCAAGGGATGCCGTAGCTTCATCCAGAAGAATGATGGGCGCATTTTTTAGAAACGCGCGCGCGATGGAAATGCGCTGGCGTTCGCCTCCGGACAGTTCAGAGCCGTTTTCTCCGATCATGGTGTTCCAGCCATCCGGCAGCTTTTCGGCAAATTCATCGCAATGAGCATACCTGGCGGCGGTCAGGACCTCTTCGTCGGTTGCGTTTTTCCTCCCGACCCGGATATTCTCCATGATCGTGTTATTGAACAGGGTCACGTCCTGAAACACGATTGAGTACAAGGAAAGTAGCGTTTCGGGTTCGATCCGGGAAATATCCGCGCCACCCACGGTAATTCTGCCGCTGCTACAATCCCAGAACCGGGCGGCAAGCCGCGACACGGTCGTCTTTCCGCCTCCGGACGGGCCGATCAGCGCGGTCACTTCACCTTGCTTGGCGGTAAAGGATACATCCTGCAGAACATTTTCTTCTCCATTGTATGCGAAACCGACATGATCGAATACGATATCGCAGCCCTGGTTGGCTAAAACGGTCTCGCCGCTTTGCACAGGGTAATCGAGAATTTCGTTCATACGTTCGGTTTGGACATTGGCGGCGATGATCGCGGCAAGGTTTTGCAGGGCGGACTGCATCGGGTCATACATACGTGAAACCACCAGCAGGAACATAAAGAAGGTCAGAACGTCGAGACTTCCATCGGCAAGCAGGACGCCTCCGGTCAGGGCGACCGTCGCAATACCCAGCTTTAGGATCATCTGCGCGGAAGCGACAAATACGGCGGTGCCGAGCTCGGTCAAGACCGAGCGTTTCTCAACGGCTTTTATTTTTTTATCGAGTCCCGCCAGATAGTCTTCTTCCGCATTGTTCGCCTTGAGGTCCCGGACCGATTCCAGGCATTCCTGAATGCCATCCGCGCAGGCTATCTTTACCGCCATCTGTTTACGCCCCAGCGCTTTCTGCACGTTTGAGGAAAACAGCACAATACCAAAGGAGATGGGAAGCACCCAAAACGCCGCCAATGCCATGCGCCAGTCAAAGAAAAACAAGCAGGCCGCTACGACGAATGTTGATATTAAAGCCCCGAATAGTTCCGGTATGAAATGGGAAAACGTCGTTTCAAGGGATGTGCAGTCGGCCATGACCGTACTGGTCAGATCAGCCAGATCTTTCTTACCGAAGAAAGATAACGGGAGCTTTCTGAGCTTTTCGGCCAGGGAGATCCGGCGAACGCCGCTTTCCGCATAGGTAGCGAAGTAACAGGCGTTGTACTGAATCCAGGTCGTTAAAAAGATCAGGATAAGGCACACGGCCGTGCCTATGCTATAAAAGGCCGTACGGTTTCCGGGCACACCTCCGTTCAAAAGATCGCTCACCAGGCAGTAAAGAAGGCCAACCGGTATCATCAAAACAAAGTTTGCCAGCGCGCACGAGGTGCAGCTCTTGATAAGATCTTTGGCGCCCTGCTCGGAAAGGGCGTATTTGTGCCGGATTTTATTAAGCAAGCTCATGTTTCACACCCACTTTCCATTTTGCGGCGCGGTTGTATTCAAGCCACATGCGCGCATAGGGGCCTTTACTCTGAATAAGCTGCCCGTGGCTGCCGGTTTCTTCGATATGGCCGTCTTTCAGTACGAATATCCGGTCAGAGCTAACAATGGTGGTCAGCCGGTGCGCAATCATAATTACGGTCTTACCTTTGGAAAGCGCCGTAAACGCGGCCTGCACCTTAAATTCATTGTCCGGATCGGCGAAAGCCGTCGCCTCGTCCAGAATAATAATCGGCGTATTTTTCAGCATGATACGGGCAATTGCTATACGCTGCTGTTCGCCCCCGGATAGATAAATGCCCTTCGTCCCGATCACGGTATCGATTCCATTCGGCATTTTTCCGATGATATCGCTGCATTGTGCCGCCTCAAGAGCTGCCGTAACCTCCTCGCGGGTGGCGTCCGGTTTTGCCATGCGAACGTTTTCCAGAATAGATGTTTTCAGCAGTTTGCTCTCCTGAAAGACAAAGGATACCGTATTCATCAATTCTTCTTTCGGGATGTCCTTGATGTTTACGCCGCCGATCATGATTTTGCCGCTGTTCACATCCCAGAAACGGGCGATGACGCTGGCAAGCGTCGTTTTTCCTCCGCCTGAAGGACCGACCAACGCCACCCGCTCACCGGGCATGATATGCAAGGATACATGATCCAGCGCGTTGGCTTTCGCGCTATTATAACGGAACGAAACATCATCAAGCATAACGGAGTTGTCTGTCAAATAAGCAGGCCGCATGGACTCCGGAAGGGGCGTAAGCGCCATTACACTGTCGATCCGCTCCAGTGCGTCGGCCACAATCATCTGGTTCTCGCTGGAAAACATGATTTTTGTCAGCGTGACGGTTATGATCGGCGTAAAAATAATATAAAAGAGCAGATTCAGTAAAAAAGTATTACTTACGCCGCTTTGCGTCATGATAAGCGCCGCCGCGATCAGCACGGCAAACACGGCGTTGATCACCGTTGTGTAAAACATCATCGGTAACCGCAAATTCTTGGTATAGGCAATGACCCATTTTTCATAGTTGTCAATAGAGGCTTTAAATCTTTTGAATGAAAACACTGACTGTCCAAAAGTTTTGACGACAGGAATCCCGCGGACATATTCCACGGCTTCATTGGACATCTGTCCAAGCGCGTCCTGATATTCTTTCATTTTCGTGCGCATCTTCGCACCGGTCATGGTCGCCATCAGGATAAACGCCAGTACAATCGGCATCAGGCTGAGCAGCCCGAGCCGCCAGTCAAATACAAGCAGAAGGGCCAGCATGCCGATGGGAGTCGTGATCGCACCCGCGCGGTCCGGCAGCTGATGCGCAAGATAGGCCTCCGTCGCGGCACTGGATTCGTTAATGATTTTACGAAGCATACCGCTTCCGAAGCTATCCATGAACCCAAGAGGCAGCGTAACGATATGATGCATGATCTGACTGCGGATATTGGACGCGATTCTGAATGCCGCGATATGCGAACACATCAGCGCGCCGACATAGATCAGCATTGCCAGAAGCGCAAACAGCACAGCCATCCAGCCGCTGTGAGCAAGATTTTGCGCTGCGCCGTAATCGGGCGAAACCTCGAGCACCTCTTTAATAATTTTCCATATATATACGAACGGTATGAGCGCGACCAGCGCACTGACCGCGGACAGGACCCAGGACAAGACCGTCAGGTATTTATAACGTCCGGCATATTCAAACAGCTTGGTCAGGGACGATTGCTTTTTCATGATATCCTCCTTCCCGACCGCCGCAATGATTCTCCATAATTGTCTCCAAGGCGTTAAGACTGCTGGAATGGGAACGCTCAATGATCGCGTGGCACCGCTTTGCTTCCGATACGGCCACTTTTCTCATCTTATGCGAAACTGTATTTGTAAACAGAATAATCAGATCAGGTGATCCAATCTTGTGTTTCAGGTCGCCGTTTGTTTTCACATAAACTTTCGCTTTGCAGCCATACTTTTCACAGGTATCTACATACAACCGCTGCATACAGTGGTTTCCTCCGACAATTACAACAGTCACAATTTTCCTCCTTCTTTCTGGTTAGAGTACCTTAACCAAGGTTTTATTTTTTAGCGCCTTTCGGCGCACCTCTCATCCTATTTATCATCCGGTCCCCGCGAAAAATCAGGGCGTATTTCGCATAATTTCGCACATGTTTACGACACCTTCTTCAGGAATCCCGGCCAGCAGCAAAAACGCGGCGTTTTTGGAGTCTTCCAGCGATAAAGCGAGCTTCCGGCTGAGAAAGTGCAAGATGATATCGTAATACGCGACATACCGCGCGGCAAGCTCGCGGCCTTCTTCCGTGAAAAATACCAGGCCGTATTTCACCTTTTGCACCAAAGCTTTATTACAAAGTGTTTCGATCATTCCATGTACGCTGGGTTTTGTGACATTAAGCGCTTCCGCGATATCGATGCATTGCATTCCCTTTTCATCGTCGAGAGAATGCATAGCGATCAGATACCGGATGGATGATACGGACAGGGTCTGCATTCTCATACATCCTTTTCTCCTTAAAACAGCCCCTGGGGAGCGCGTGTAAAAACGTGCTCCCCCTATAGGCTTATTTTTCATGATGACAGCCGTCGCTCATAGGGCAGCCCCCGCAGTCGCAGCCGCAGGAGGACTTGCCTTCTTTTTTATTTTTAACCATGTGAACGATAATAAGCGTCACAATAACGAGCAGGACTGCACAAACAGCAATGTTCGCCAGATTTTCCATGATCCAGTTCAACATATTTACCCCTCCTTATGGCCGATAACAGCGTTGTTTACTTTTTCCCCTCTTTGAAAAAACCGATGATGATCTTTACCGCCGCGATCAACAGGATCGCCAGTACGGCAAGAACCGCAATATCGGCTGTCCCAAGCTCAATACTGGTCGTCACAGTGATTATGCCGCCATCTGATGTTCTGATTGCTCGGCAAGCCTTGCGGGCCTCATGTTCGGATCAGGCCGGAACAGGAGGTAAAGTATCAAGGCCAACACCGCGAAAGCTACGACCGTCGCGGCGCCGAAAGCAACCTCTCCCAGGATCAGGCCGCCGATCTGATAGACCATCAGGGCGATGCAATATGACAGTACATTCTGGAAGAGAATGGCAAACCAGAAGAACTTTCGCGAACCCATTTCCTTTGACAGCGTGGAAATTGCCGCCAGGCAGGGAGAATCGAACAGATTGAAAAACAGGAACGAAACGGCTGCGATGCTCGTGGGGAAGAATGCCGCAAACTGTGCATGCATGGAAACCGCATATTCCTCGACTGCTCCCAGACCGGACAGGACACCCATGGTGGAGACAATGCCTTCTTTGGCGACAAAGCCGCTTAAACTGGAGGCCACGGCCTGCCAGGTGCCAAAACCCAGCGGTTGGAAAATCCAGGCAATAGCGCCGCCGATAGTCGCCAGGAAACAATATTCAGTATCCACCAGCCCAAACACTCCGTCCTGGATGCCAAAGCTGCCCAGGAACCACATAACAGCGCAGCAGAGGAACAGGATTGTTCCGGCCTTTTTCAGGAATGCCCAGATGCGCTCCCAAACGTGGAGAAAAATGCCTTTAATTGACGGAATATGGTACTGCGGCAGCTCCATAACAAAGGGGGCGGGGTCGCCGGAAAAGAGTCTTGTCTTCTTTAAAATAATACAGGAGATGATGACAATGGCTATGCCCGAAAAATACATGAGCGGAGCCATCCACCACGCGCCGCCCATCAGGAAACCGGCGATCAGCGCGATGACCGGCAGCTTGGCGCCGCAGGGGATAAACGTAGTCGTCATCATCGTCATTCTGCGGTCCTTTTCGTTTTCAATCGTGCGGCTGGCCATGATCCCCGGTACGCCGCAGCCGGAGGAGATCAGAAACGGGATGAAGCTCTTACCCGAAAGGCCGAAGCGGCGGAAAATGCGGTCCATAATGAAGGCTACGCGCGCCATATAGCCGCAGTCTTCCAGAATGGAAAGGAAAAGAAACACAATAGCCATTTGCGGCGCGAAACCGATGGGGGCAGCGAGGCCGCCGATGATGCCGTCCACTACCAGGGAGACGACCCAGGCCGCTGCGCCGATGTTTTCCAGGAAGCTCTGTACGCCGGGTTGTATCCATGCACCGAAGAACGTGTCGTTCGTCCAGTCGGTAACCACACCGCCCAGCGTGGAAACGGAAACATAGTAGACAACGAACATGACCGCCGCGAAGATAGGCAGGGCCAGCCAGCGGTTGGTAACCGTCTTGTCGATCTTATCGGAGGTGGAGAGCTTGCCGGCGCTTTTCTTCTTGTAACAGCCCCGGAGGACCGACGCTATGTAGATATAGCGTTCGTTCGTAATAATGCTTTCGGCATCGTCGTCCAGTTCCTTCTCGGCAGCTTTAATGTCTTCTTCAATATGGTCAAGCACTGATTTATCCAGTTTTAACTGATTCAGAACCTTTTCATCCCGCTCAAAAATCTTGATGGCGTACCAGCGCTGCTGTTCCTGCGGCATGTCGTGGACCACTGCCTCCTCAATATGGGCCAGCGCATGCTCCACCGCGCCGGAGAACGTGTGCATCGGAACGGTTTTGGTAGATTTCGCGGCATTGACAGCCGCTTGTGCCGCTTCCATCGTGCCGGTACCCTTCAAAGCCGATATCTCCACAACCTTGCATCCAAGCTCGCGGGAGAGTTCCTCAATATTAATTTTATCCCCGTTCTTCTTCACCACGTCCATCATGTTGACGGCGATTACTACGGGAATGCCAAGCTCCGTCAGCTGGGTGGTAAGGTATAGATTCCGTTCCAGATTCGTGCCGTCCACGATGTTGAGGATCACGTCCGGCCGTTCGCCGATCAAATAATTTCTCGCCACCACTTCCTCCAGGGTATAGGGGGAAAGCGAGTAGATACCCGGCAGGTCCATAATAACGATATCTTTATGATTCCTGAGTTTGCCTTCCTTTTTCTCCACCGTGACGCCCGGCCAGTTGCCGACATACTGATTGGAACCGGTCAGCGCGTTGAACAGCGTCGTTTTGCCGCTGTTCGGGTTGCCCGCCAGGGCAATTTTAATTCCCATTGCCAAATCCTCCCTTTCTTAGTTAGAGCCATTTAACCATTCGGCAAAAAATAAAGGTCGTCCCTTGGGATCATCCGACCTCAATCATTTCCGCGTCCGCCTTGCGGATGGAGAGCTCATAACCGCGCACTGTCACTTCCACCGGATCGCCGAGCGGAGCCACCTTGCGGACATAGACATCAATGCCTTTAGTGATTCCCATATCCATCAGGCGGCGCTTGACCGCACCTTCGCCATGAAGCTTCTTAACCGCTACCGTTTCACCGATTTTTGCATCCCTGAGCGTTTTCATCAGCGCTTCCCCCTTCCTTTTTATATCATTATTTTGCCGGCCATCTCTTTACTGATGGCGATGCGGGATTCTTTGATATTGACGATGACATTACCTCCCAGCATGGCAATCACCCTGACATTTCCCCCGGCGATAAAACCGAGATCTTCCAGGTGTTTTTTAACGTCGGCTTTTCCGCCGACCTTTTTGATGATGTTTTCCTCGCCGACTGCTGCAAGCGTTAGCGGCATCATAGTATCCTCCTCCCCTTGATTAGATTACTCTAACCTATACCTTAAACAATTGCTAGATTACCTTAACCGACCTTTTGAACAATCAGTTAGTGTACTCTAACCGATTGTTAGTTTAATGTATCTAACTGTAATTGTCAATAGGTTTTATAAAATATTGATTTTCTGGTTAGAGTATGTTAACCTGCACGTAATACCCGAATGAAAGTTGGTAAAAACGCTATGCAAATACTAAAAGCGTCAGAGGATTATCTCGAAATGATGCTGATGTTAATGGAAAAACACGGCTATATCCGCTCGATTGACATAGCCGCCGAACTAAATGTAACGAAGCCCAGCGTATCTTACGCAACCAAGCGCCTTAGGGAAAACGGTTATATCACGATGGATAAAGACGGCCTCATTACGTTGACTGATTCGGGGATGGAAATCGCCTCCCGCATTTATGAGCGTCACAAACTGCTGACCGAATTTCTTGTCAGGCTGGGTGTTGACGAAAAGACTGCCCGCGAGGATGCTTGTAAGATAGAGCATGACATCAGTGAGAAAACCTTCGCCGCTATTTGCCGTTATGCGCAACAAAAATAAAAATAAGGGCTAAACGGGCTGCTTGACTGACAGACGAAAAATATTGAAGTCTCCTAATGGAATACGGGTTGGTGGAAGAGAGATATGAACGATACGCTAAAAGTCATTGCCGGGATCCTCATCCCGCTTCTGGGCACTACCTTAGGCGCGGCCATGGTGTTTTTCATGAAGGGAGATATGAAACCGTACGTCCAGAAGACACTACTCGGTTTTGCTTCCGGAGTGATGATTGCAGCCTCGGTCTGGTCCCTGCTGATTCCGGCTATCGAAATGGAGGAGGCGGCCGGCGGTGTCGCCTGGCTTCCGGCGGTGGCCGGTTTTCTGTTTGGCACCGGCTTTCTGCTGTTGCTTGATACTATTATTCCGCATCTGCACTTAAACTCCGAACACCCGGAGGGCAGGCCCAGCGGGCTTGGAAACGCTTTTATGCTTGTGCTTGCGGTAACTTTGCACAATATACCAGAGGGTATGGCGGTGGGTGTTGTGCTGGCCGGTATGTTAAATAGCGGCGGAGCTGTAATCACGGCTGCCAGTGCTTTTGCTCTGGCAATCGGTATTGCCATACAGAACTTTCCGGAAGGCGCTATCATTTCCATGCCTCTGGTGGGCACAGGGCTGCCCAGACTCAAAGCCTTCCGCTATGGATTTTTATCCGGCATTGTGGAGCCCGTAGGAGCAATTATTACCATTCTGCTGACATCCCTGGTCACCCCGATTCTTCCCTATATACTCTCATTTGCTGCCGGCGCGATGATTTATGTGGTCGTAGAAGAACTCATTCCGGAAGCTCAGGCGGGCGAACATAGCAATGCCTGCACCATCGGGGTAGCTCTTGGTTTCGCGCTGATGCTGCTGCTGGATGTAGCGCTCGGATGAGGGCGGTATTATCTGTACACGAAAATAGTAGCCGTGCTTTACATGACCTATTTCTTATCGCTTCTTCCATCTTCCCACAGTATAAGATGATGATATTGATGATAGAACTGGTAGCATTAAGGTTATCAAGCATGTTAGTGGGGTTTTCCCGATAAAACAGACAGCCCAGAGTTAGGTTTTCTGCCTAATTCGC
>ENA-UOOI01000072-UOOI01000072.1-fermentation-metagenome-genome-assembly--contig:-NODE-72-length-118283-cov-6.428706_pt1 | contig 118283 bp, 112 predicted proteins | sample MGYA00245779_ERZ724027 | MGnify/ENA primary metagenome ERZ724027 (study PRJEB28704, sample SAMN03018318) | fermentation metagenome | biome: anthropogenic terrestrial biome; feature: soil...
CCGGCAACTTTTTTGATCGTGCCTTTGCTCATTTTCCTTCTCACCTGCTTCTTTCATTTTCGCTGTTGTTGAAGATGATATCGGAGCCGACCGCCTGCTCTACCGTTTCCTTCACGCGGTTCATTCCGATCCCCGTATTTCCGGAAACGCCCGGAATCGGGATGATAGCCGGAAGTTGCCGGGACTCGTACCGCTCAATTTCCGCCGAAAGGCCCTCGAAAGTTGCTTCCGTCACATAAATCACGGCATAATCCGCTTCCGCCAGGCGTTTCAGTTCCCCGGCGGCTTCGGTGAGATCCCGGACCGGGTGGACCTCCAGCCCCACCGAGGCAAATCCGTAAATGCTGTCGCGGTCGCCCAATACGGCGATTTTATACATACGTCTCCCTCAGCCTTTCCCGGACGGACTCATCCGAAAGCCGGTTCAGCTTACCGGATAAAATAATCCTGACCGTTTTAATTTCGTTCTCCCGCGCCAGGAGGTAAGCTGCCAGCGGCGCGATCGTAAACGGATTGTATTTTTGCGGGCGGATCTGCTCCGTCAGCAGATCATCGCACCAACGTTCAAACGCGGAGACCGATTTTTTCACGGCGGGCGCGGCCCCGGCATAGGGTGTCAGGGCAAGGTAGTCCAAAATGGCATCGAGCCCGGAAACCGCCTCGTGCGCCAGTTTCTTTACATCCAGCGTGGCGCAAGGCGCAAGGGCACGTTCCAAAAAATCCAGCGTCTTGCCCGTGCGGACGGCGCGCACCGCAATCCGAATATCAGCAGAAGCGACCGTCAGCTCCGCATACTGCCGCAGCATTTCATTTTCAGAAGCTCTGCCCGCTTCCAGTACCGCTTCCAAAGCAGCCCGGTCGATGATCACATCGCACATCTGGCCGTCGTGGTTCTGAAGAAGGACCCGGCAGGCCTCTTCCGCGGCATTCCGCATCCGCTCCGGCAACTGGGCAAAGTCCTGCTCCTGAATGGCTTTTACAATCAGTTTTGGATCGACCGTGCCATTATTAAAATAGATCTTCGGTGTTTGGGTCTTCATGCAGACTTCCTTGACTGCCGCTTTCAGATTATGAAAATCATTTGCGTACAGAAACACATCGAAAACCGAAAGGTCGCTAATCAGCTCCCGCATCAGGTTCCAGGTCTTTTCCCGCTCCGCAGCCAGAATTTCTTCGGCGCTGCCGGAAGAGACATCCCAGCCTTTGTCGGAAAGGACGCGCAGGCAGTCCTCATAGGTTTTGCAGGCCATGAGCTGTTCCATCGTCTGCTTTCCAAAAAGCGAGAGCTCCTTGGAGCGGATGCGGGCAACCGCGTATACATAATCCTGTTTTTCGGCCATTTTCAACCCCCCGAAAACACGAGCTGGTTTACTTTATCCTGCAACTCATCACGGCGCGCGTCAAATAAAGCCGAAAACGAGCAGTTTTCCTCAATTCCGCCATAAGACAGCACAAAGCCGCCGTCGAGATTTCTCGCCTGCTTGGAAACTTTTAAAGACGCGCCCTTTCCCTTGACCGCCTCGTTGAGAAACTTTTCAAAACTTGCAGGAAGCCGTTTGAGATCCGCAGAGGAAAAAAGGATCTCCCCTTTGCGGGCGGGCGCGTATTTGGCCGCCATTTTCAGAATGAGTTTAAAATACTCGTCGTCGGGCAGGGCATACAGAGACTGCTTCGCTTTCTCGATGATATCCGCAATCAGCTGCTGCTTTGCGCCCAGAACCTCCTTGCGAGCCTGCAGAGCGGCCGCGGATTTGGCCCGCTCCCGGGCCATGGCTGCCTCTTCTTTGGCGCGCCTGCCGACGGCGGCACACTCCTCGGCCGCCTCCTGCCCGGCCCGGCTGCGGATTTCCTCCGCCTGCGCGCGCGCTTTGTTCAGCTTCGCGGAAACAGCCGAGTCGGATTCGGACGTGATATCCTGTATGATTTTATCTAACCCTGTCATTGACCAGTTCTCCTAACTGTTAAACTTTCAGTGCGCCGACGCCAAAAATTGCGAGGATAGAAACCAGAAGAGCAAGGATTGCATAGGTTTCAACCATTGCGGGGAAAATCATGGCTTTGCCGAATTGGTCCGGGCGCTTGGCGACAAGCCCGATACTGGCCACTGCGGCGTTGCCCTGATGAATGGCGGAAAAATAACCGACGATTGCCATCGGCAGGCAGGCCGCAAGGTACAAAAGGCCCTTTGCGCCGGAAATTGCCGCCGCGCCGCCGCCGAGGATGCCGATCTGAGAAAGAGCAATAAACGCAATCAGCAGGCCGTAGATGCCCTGCGTGCCGGGAAGAAGCTGAAGAACCAGCACCTTGCCGAACAGGGAAGGATCTTCCGTCACCACGCCGGCCGCTGCCTGGCCGGTTTTGCCTACTCCGGACGCAGAGCCCATTCCGGGCAGAAGCGCTGCGAGCGCCGCGCCAAGAAGCGCAAGGGGAAGCCCAATACTATTAAAAAAGTTCATAATTCATTTTCCTCCTTGAATTGATAATATTTGGTATGAGCGCTTGCGGAAAATGGGGTGAACTTCCGCCCGCCGCCCGAATAAAACTTGCCGAAAAATTCCACATACTGAAGACGGTTCGTGTGCACATAGGCTCCCAGCATATTGATTGCGATGTTCATCGTGTGGCCGATCACAAAAATCAGGATAAAGGCGATGACCCCGACCACGCCGCTGCCGATCATGCTGGCCATTTTATTGACCACGCTTGCGATGACGCTGGTTGCAAGGCCAAGCGCAAGCAGCCTTGAATAAGAGAGAACGTCGCTCAGCCATCCGGTGACATTGTAAAGGGAATAAAGGCCTTTCATAATCCGTTTCACCGGGTTGCGCGAATCGCGCCCGCCCGTCAGAATAATGCCGACCGCGGCAACTGCTGAAAGGATGGCGGCAACATGCGCCGCAGAAGGAGAAATGACAAATTTCAGGCTGAACATGTTTCTCATCATGCTGGTGCTGAGCAACAGGACGGTCAGCCCGATAATCAGCATGTACCAGAAAATGACATCGCACACGGCGTCACCATAGCGTTTTGTGTGGAGCGCCTGGTACAGGTTGGCGCCGAGCCCGGCAAACAAATGGATCAGACCGACCAGCATGCAAAACACCAGAAGACGCATTGGCTGGTTCAGCGGGGCAAACCAAACTGCCGGAATCGTCACATTGGCGTGGAAGAAAGTTTTCCCCACTACGTCGACCACATCACCGAAGTAGCTGCCGAACATCACTCCCCAGAAGGTTGTGGAAAGCCCGCAGTAGAAAAACATGTTGAGCGTCCGATGAAGGGACGGAGACATGTGAGGATGTTTTTTCATCAGGATGAGCGTGATCAGCGTCATGATGATCCCGTAAGCCGCATCCCCCAGCATCATGCCATACAGGAAATAATAGAACGGAGCCATCAGCGCGGTCGGATCGATTTCTCCCTTTGCCGGAAGACTGAACGACTGCACAACGTCTTCCACCGGGGTTGCAAACGAGTTGTTTTTCAAAAGGACGGGAACGTCTTCCTTTTCCTCGGGTTCTGAAAATTTGATCGCCACGTTAAACTTTTTGCTGAGCGCAGCCTCAAGGGCCTCCGCTTTCCGGGCAGGCACATAGCCGGTCATCAGAAAAGTCCGTTTCGACTGCGACAGGCGGCCGATCACTTCATATTTGTCTGACCGCATGGTATCATAATCTTCCAAAAGCTCCAGGTCAACCCGCCGGCCGGCACCGCTCTTGATTTCGGCTTCGTCCTGCTCAATCGAAGCTCCGCATTTTTCTTCCTCCACCTTCAAATCTTCCATCCGCTGCTTTGGCGGTTTGTCCGGCTCAACGGCCAGCTTTGCAAAGCCCATTGAATTCAGGGCAGCTGCATAAGCTTTCTGATCCTTCTTTTCACAGATCAAAAAAAGATAAGTCTGATCCTGCATCGCGCTGATTATTTCCGCGTTGAAAGGCCCTGCTTTCGGTGCCGCCTGCGCCAAGCTTTCGCTCAGCCCGGTCTGCGTCAAAGCGCCCACTACGGAGCCAATGAAAGCAGCGGTCGTTTTCGTCCCCGTAAAATTCATGGGGACGTCAAGCGCCATCCATGGGGAAAGCGCTTCCCGCTCCAGCCCGATGCGGACGATCTCCGCGCGGTTTTCCGCAATATTCTTGTCAAGCTCTTCCAGCCGGCCCGCGATGCGGAGCACTTCGTCATGCCGCTGGGCAAATTCTTCGTACTGCTGCACAGTCAGCTGCTTTTTTCCGTTCAGCGCCGCCAGCATCGGCCGGTTTTCCGGTGCGGTCCGGTCCAGAATTTCAAGTGCGCGTTTGGCTGTCAAAATATTTTTTGCAAACGTAGCGTGGGAATCCGACAGATCGCTTTTTTGAAAGATCCCGTCTTCCAGCTTGGTGTCGCTAATTTCGACGACGCCGCGGCGCTGAAGATCCTCCAGAATCCGCTTGCGGTCTCTTTTAAGCGCGCAGAGTACCACGCGCTTCATATGTACTACTGCCAATTGGATTGTCCCTCCTTGCGTCCGGCGCTGGCAGGTTTCAAATCAGTTCGGATAAAACAAGCCGAACCGCTTCGTCCTGCCGGCGCTGCGCAGTTTTGCGCAGCGACTCAATCTGGGAAGCGATTTTGGACTGCGCATTCTGTTCGATCTCACCACCCTGCCGGTTTGCTTCGGCAAGAAGTGACTGCGCTTCCTGCTTTGCTTTTTTCAGCATTGCATCTTTGTTCGCTGCAGCTTTTTCACGTGCATCCTGCAGAATGGCATCGCACTGCTTGTCGGCCTGCTCCTCTGCTTTTTTCGCGTCGGACTCCGCTTTTTTAATTTCATCTACGATTTCCGTTGCCATTTTTTCACCTCGACCCCGCCAATATTTTTTGCCAATTTACTTCTTTAATAAAAATTGTATCCACTAGATTTTTATTTTACATCTAAGTTGAAAAATAATCAATCCATTCCGCCGCTTTTCTTATATTTCTTGGCGGCAAATTAAAATTTCATTAAAAAAGATTTAGCACTTTCTGTATTCTCATGAAGAACCTCGTCGAAAAATAGACAATAGAAATTTCAGACGGAACCCTCCTTTGAAATCTTTGCCAGCAACTTCACCAATTTTTTCATGCCAAATTGCGGCGAAAGGACTATAATAAATAAGAGGAAGAAAGGGCAAAAACGAAAAACATAACTGCTGAAAAAGCACTCTCTAAAAATATAAAAGAAAGGATGTAATTTGTTGTGGCTGTAATCGGAGCATTTATTATGCCGCATCCGCCAATCATTGTTCCTTCCGTTGGGAAAGGGGAAGAACAGAAAATTCAGAAAACGGCACAGGCCTATGCTCACGCAGCGGAAGAAATTGCCCGGATGAAACCGGAAACTCTGGTTGTTCTCTCTCCGCATGCCGTCGCTTATGCCGATTACCTGCATATTTCCCCCGGCGCAACGGCCAAGGGAGATTTGTCCGAATTCGGATCTGCGGACCCTCCGCTGGAATTTGACTGCGACACTCAGTTCGTTGCGGCCCTGTCAGAGGAAGCCGCCCGCCGCCGCATCCCCGCCGGCACTTTTGGGGACAAGCACCGGCCGATCGACCACGGGGCATTGGTGCCCCTCACGTTTATCACCCAGGCATACCGCGATTTTCGGCTGGTCCGGTGTTCGATTTCCGGCCTGAGCGCACTGACGCATTACCGCTTCGGCCAATGTATTGCGCACACTGCAGAGCTCCTGGACCGAAGGGTTATTCTGATCGCCAGCGGGGATCTTTCCCACAAGTTAAAGGGAAGCGGCCCGTACGGCTATGCGGAGGAAGGGCCGCAGTTCGACCGCGAGGTGACGGCGGCAATGAAAGCCGGAGATTTCATGCGCTTTCTGACCTTTGACGCGGACTTCTGCGAGATGGCGGCAGAATGCGGTCTGCCTTCGTTTCAGATCATGGCGGGGACCTTCGACGGACAGTCCGTGCTGCCGGAATTTCTCTCCTATGAAGGGACGTTCGGAGTCGGCTACGCGGTCTGCGGATTTACTCCGCTGGGGCCGGACGACAGCCGCCGGTTTGGGAAAGAGCTGGAAAAGGGCCAAAAGGAAACCCTTCAGAAGCAAAAGGAAAACGAGGACGAATATGTCAGGCTTGCACGGCTGTCACTGGAAACCTGGATCACAAAAGGGCAGCGCGCTTCCCTGCCGGAAAATCTGCCGCCCGATCTGAAGGAACGCCGTGCCGGAGTGTTCGTCTCGCTGAAAAAGGACGGGCAGCTACGCGGCTGCATCGGAACCATTCAGGCAACCCGCTCCTGCATTGCGGAAGAAATCATGCAGAACGCGGTTAGCGCCGGCACGCAGGATCCCCGGTTCGACTCTGTTTACGAGAAGGAACTGCCGGAGCTGGTTTACAGCGTTGATGTGCTGGGGAAAGCGGAACCCGCCGCTTCTTTTGAAGAGCTCGATGCCATCCGGTACGGAGTGATCGTCCGCAACGGGAACCGCTGCGGACTTCTTCTTCCGAATCTCCCCGGTGTAAAAACGCCCCAGGAGCAGGTGCAGATTGCCCTGCGCAAAGCCGGAATTCGGGAAACCGAACCCTACACCATGGAGCGATTTGAGGTGGTGCGTCACATATGAGTAAAATAATCTGCAAAACCTGCCCCCGCAGATGCGCCCTGGAAGAAGGACAGACCGGTTTCTGCGGCGCGCGGTCAAACCGAAACGGCAAAATTGCCGCCGACAACTACGGCAGACTGACGGCGATTGCACTGGACCCTGTGGAAAAGAAGCCGCTGCGCCGGTTTTTCCCCGGCAGCCGGATCCTATCCGTCGGGAGCTATGGCTGCAACCTGCGCTGTCCGTTTTGCCAAAACCACGATATTTCCATGGCGAGGCGCAGCGGAGACGGAACGCGGTTTCTTTCCCCCTCTGCGCTGGCCGAGGAAGCACTGGAACTGAAGTCCCGCGGAAATATCGGCATCGCCTTCACCTACAACGAGCCTCTAATCTGCCCGGAATATCTGCTGGACTGCTCCCGGCTCAACCGGAAGAACGGCCTGAAAAATGTTGTGGTGACCAACGGTTACATAAGCTCCGAAACGCTTGAGCTCCTGCTGCCCACGCTGGACGCCATGAACATCGACCTCAAAAGCTTCTCCCCCGAATTTTACCGGAAGATCGGCGGAGAACTGGAAGAAGTCAAGCGCACCATCTCCCGGGCATCCGAAGCCTGCCATGTCGAGGTGACAACGCTGATTATTCCGGGAGAAAACGACACGCCTGAGGAAATGGAGCGTCTTTCCGGCTGGCTGGCGGAAGTAAACCCGGAAATTCCGCTGCACATTACGCGGTTTTTCCCCCGCTACAAAATGAAGGATCGGGCCCCGACACCGATCGCAACGATTTATACCCTCGCTGACATCGCCCGGCGAAACTTGCGGTATGTTTATGAAGGCAATATCTGAGAACGAAACACAGGCGGGGCTCCGGCAAATTTGCCGGAGCCCCGCTTTCCTTTCGGCCTGCCGACCGATTACTGAACCCCTTCGATTTTCTTAACAAACATTCTCTGGGAATTATTGCCCTTATAAACCCCGGTGTAAGTAACTTTCACATTCTGTCCAGCCTTAAAACCGTTGTCCAGGTTAATTAGCTTAACGCCGAGCCTGCGCACGGTCAGGTCGTGCCCGTCCGTCGTATGGATTTCGACGCTCATCATAGCGGCATCTTTCACAACGCCCGTAACCGTATGTTCCTTTTTGCCAAAGGCCGGGTCATCCTTTGCAAGGATCGGAGCGGAGTCCTGATAAGTATAGGTATAGACCTTTCCATCTTTCGGGCTGTAGAGCAGAAGCGGGCCTTCCACATAGTCCTCATCCCACGCGGAATAAGTCCGGTAGGTTACGCCGCCTACCTTAGCCGGCTTGTCGGTTTCCTCCTTAAGTTTGTATTTTTTCCAGTCAAGCGGAACTTCCGACTGAATTTTCTTTGTGATCTGCCCATTCGTCAGGCTGGAAACGCCTTCCGATTCCTTTGACGAGGACAGTTCCTGGGAAGACGGTTCAACGGAAGAGATCTCAGACGAGGCCACCGGCTCGGAACTTGAAGAAGATGACAAGCTTTGTCCTGGAACATTCTTGCCAGTAAACAGAAAGACGCCCCCACAAATAGCCACGACCGCGACAATTAAAAGGATCCAACCAGTTTTTTTCATTGTAATGATGCCTCCTGTTAAACTGCTTCCGGAATGTTTTGTCTTTTTACTATACATTATTTTCTACTCAAATTCAATAAATAAGACAAAACTGTAAGGAATCGGCTCGCCACTTTTCGCCGTTGCAAAATTTTGGCACCGCGTGTTATAATAGCAAAATAGGGAAGCAAACTACACATAAAACAGGAAAGCGTTCGCGCTGTCCCTGCCGTGCGGCACAATTTCTGCAAAAAGGAGCAAAAAAAATGATTCTAGTTAATACCGACTATATTACGGGCAAAGAGCTGGAAATGCTCGGCCTGGTCAAGGGAAGCACCATTCAGGCTAAAAATATTGGAAGAGATATTACTCAGGGGCTCAAATCCATGGTCGGCGGGGAGCTAAAATCCTACACTGACATGATGAACCGCGCCCGCGCACTCGCCACCCAGCGGATGACGGAAGAAGCCGAAAAGCTCGGCGCAGACGCCATTGTCAACGTTCGGTACGCCTCTTCTTCCGTGATGCAGGGCGCGGCGGAAATTATGGCTTACGGCACGGCCGTTCGATTCAAATAATTGATTTATTAATTTGAAAAACGGACGCGGCCGGGTGCCGCGCCCGTTTTTCCCATACGGGGGTTTATTTTCATGAAACAGGAACGAACTTACCCGAAGCTGGCCGTTACACAGAAGGCGGAGCGCAGTATCCTTCGGGGACACCCATGGGTTTACGGCACGGAGGTCACAGGCGGCGATTCCTGCCAGGACGGGGAGCTGGCCGACGTGGTCAGTCAGCACGGGTCTTACCTCGGCACCGGCTTTTTCAACTCCCATTCAAAAATTTGGGTACGGCTGATCTCCCGAAATGCAAACGACCGGTTCGACGAGGCGTTTTTCGAGCGCAGGCTGCGCTATGCCTGGAACTATCGCAAAGCCGTTCTATCGAAAGAAGATTTGACCTGCTGCCGCATCATTTTCGGGGAAGCGGATTTCTTCCCCGGACTGACCGTGGATCGGTTTGAGAACATTCTTGTGACGCAGACCCTCTCCCTCGGCATAGATCGGATTAAACCAACGCTGTTCCGCCTGCTGCTGCGGATTCTTACCGAGGACGGGCAGAAAATCGACGGCATCTACGAACGAAATGACTCTAGGCTTCGGGATTTAGAGGGCATGAAAAGAGAACGCGGTTTTTTCCCGTTGGAAGGCCTGCCCGTCCCCGAAACCAGCGCCGTTATCATTCGCGAAAACGGTATTGAATACGCGGTTGATTTTGAAAAGGGGCAGAAAACCGGATTTTTTCTCGATCAGAAATATAATCGCCGGGCGGTCGCAGCCATCAGCCCCGGCAAAAGGGTTCTGGACTGTTTCACCGATACGGGCAGCTTCGCACTGAACGCGGCAAAAGCCGGCGCGGAGCATGTTCACGCGGTAGATGTCTCGCAGAGCGCGATTGCCATGGCACAGGAAAACGCAGAGCGCAACGGCCTTTCCGACCGGATGACCTTTGAAACCGCCGATGTGTTCGACCTTCTGCCATCCCTAGAAAGCAAAAAAGAAGAATATGATCTTATCATTCTGGATCCGCCCGCTTTCACCAAATCGCGCCGGACGGTGATAAACGCCTCCCGCGGATACCGGGAAATCAATTACCGCGCGATGAAACTGCTGCCCCGCGGCGGATACCTCGCAACCTGCTCCTGCTCACACTTTATGACGGAGGAACTGTTCCACGGCGTGCTTCGCCGCGCGGCGGCAGATGCGCAGGTCTCCCTGCGGCAGATTGAGGCGAGGCAGCAGGCGCCGGATCACCCGATTCTTTGGAACGTACCGGAAACCTCTTACTTAAAATTTTATCTGTTTCAGGTTGTTTGATCTTTTTTCCTCCTCTAGAGAGTCAGATCTTTCCAGACGGACCGGATCGGTTGTAAAACTCGACACAGTGTCTTATAATGAGAGTAGATTACTGTTTTATTCCCGGCTTTTTCCCGGATCAACTTTGGAGAATCTTTATGAAAAAAGAAATCTGCCTGATCTTGCCCGCCGTTCTGCTCAGTCTGCTCTTTGCCTGTTCTTCCGCCCCAAAGTCCGCTTCTTCCTCTTTGCCCTCCAGTGAGAACTCCTCTTCTTCCGCAGCTTCAAAAGAGACGTCTTCCAGCGTTTCCTCCGCGGCCTCTCTCCCGTCTTCCAGCGCGGCCGCTTCCGGGAAAGCTTCTTCAAGCCAGGCGCTGGAAAAGGCCAAAACGGTCAACATCACGATGCCGGAGGGATTTGCCCTGCCCCAGGTGGCGGCGCGGCTGGAAGCGCACGGGGTCTGCAGCAGTGCGGATTTCATCAAAGCTTCCCAAACTTACGATTTCAGCTATTACCCTCTGGTCGCCAAAATAAAGAGCAGCTCGCACCGCTGCTACAGGCTGGAAGGCTACCTGTACCCGGAAACCTATGAGTTCTATCTCGGCATGAAGCCGCAGGATGCCGTCGGGAAGTTTCTGCGCAACGCGGAAAGCCGGATTGGGACCCGATACTCCTATTCCGGCATGACGACGGATCAGCTGGTTACGCTGGCCTCTGTCATCGAGCGGGAAGCCGACGATCCGGACGACATGAAGAAAGTGTCTTCCGTGTTTCACAACCGGCTTAAGGCCGGCATGATCCTTCAGGCGGATTCGACGCGGGATTACTGCAATAAATACCTTGTGCCGCAATTCGGCAGCAAATTTAATCAATACTACAATACCTATCCCAACCGCAGTCCTGGACTGCCAGCCGGCCCGATCTGCAACCCGGGCGCCAACGCTCTCTACGCCGCGGCGCATCCCGCAAATACAAACTACCTGTATTTTGCAACGGGGACGGATCATAACTATTATTACGGAGCGACTCAGAAAGATCGAGACGCGCTGATGGCAAGCGCCGGTGTCACACCGCTGTATGCGGACTGACGGAATTGAAAAGACAGAACGGAGTGATCTATGAAAATGCGTGCGACAACCGACGCACATGAACAATTTATAAAAATGACTCAAACGCCGATTCCCCGCCTGGTCTGCACCCTCGCGGGACCGACGATGGTCAGCATGATGATTTCGGCCGCCTACAATCTTGCGGACACCTACTTCGTCGGCCAGCTTGGCACCAGCGCCACGGGAGCGGTCGGCATCGTATTTTCCCTGATGGCAATCATTCAGGCGGTCGGCTTCACGCTGGGCATGGGGTCCGGCGGCGTGATCTCCCGCCTGCTGGGTGAAAAGCGAAACACGGAGGCGGCCGAGGCCGCCTCCACCGCCTTTTTTGCGGCAATTGCAGCCGGTTTTATCATCATGATTCCGGGCCTTTTGTTCAGCAACGGCCTGATGCGGTTTCTCGGCGCAACGGACACCATCCTTCCTTACGCAAAAAGTTACGCGCAGTATATTCTTTACGGTGCCCCGATTATGTGCACTACCTTCGTGATGAACAACGACCTGCGCGCGGAGGGAAAAGCTTTCTTTTCCATGGTCGGCATCGCCACCGGATGCATTTTAAACGTCGCGCTGGACCCCGTCATGATTTTCACCTTTCATCTCGGCATCGCCGGGGCGGCGATCGCAACTATCATCAGCCAGAGCATCAGCTTTCTTATTCTGATTTCCAACTACATCAGCCACCGTACCATTATTAAACTCAGCTTCCGGCATTTTTCCCGCAGAGCGAGCATGCACGCCGAAATTTTGAAAACCGGCATGCCTTCTTTCTTCCGCCAGGGTCTCGCCAGCATTGCGACAATCGCCCTGAACGTTTCCGCCGCGGTTTACGGCGATGCCGCCGTTGCCGCCATGTCCATTGTCGGGCGCGCTTTTTTCTTTTTGCTTGCCGCCCTGCTTGGTTTCGGCCAGGGATTTCAGCCGGTCGCGGGCTACAACTACGGCGCGAAATGTTACACCCGCCTGAAAGAAGCTTACTGGTTCTGCGTGCGGGTTTCTTTTTTCGGCCTGTTGATTTTGGGTTCCGTCGCATTTGTTTTTGCGCCGCAGATCATGGCGCTGTTCCGCCGCAATGACCCCCAGGTCATTGCGATCGGCGCGCTTGCATTCCGGGCACAGTGCGCAATGATGCCGCTTCAGACTTTCGTGATCATTTCCAACATGCTGTTTCAGTCTATCGGCATGGCAAAGCAGGCCACTTGGATTTCCGTTTTGCGGCAGGGGTTCTGTTTTCTGCCCATCATCCTGACTTTCCCCAGATTTTTCGGCCTGCTCGGCGTTCAGCTCAGCCAGCCGGCGGCAGACTGCCTGACTTTTTTCATCGCGCTGAAAATCACGTTCCCGTTTCTGCACCGTCTGAATGATGCAATCCGCTCCGGCGGGCAAGAACCGGCGGAGCAATCTGTGCCAAGCGGCGAAAACCATCTTTAAAAAAGATTAGGAGGCATGGCACCGTGTCCCTCAGTCAATCCGATCAGGTCTTTCTTCACGACTCCCTTCCCTTCTGGGGCCATCTGACCGAAGAAGAGCGCGAACTGATTGATTCTTCCGCCGTTTTGCGCTCTCATCCGGCCGGCAGCAGTCTGCATAATGGTTCGGCGGACTGTGCCGGGCTGTTTGTGGTAAAAAGCGGCCAGGTCCGCACTTTTATTTTATCGGATACCGGCAGGGAAATTACGCTGTTCCGTCTGCTGCAAAGGGATATTTGCATCTTCTCCGCCTCCTGTATGCTAAAGGATATCCGGTTCGACGTTTTCATCGAAGCCGTGCAGGCCAGCGAGACCATCCTGATTCCGACCGCCGTCTACAACAGGCTGAACCAGACTTCCCTCGCAGTGTCGGAGTACACCAGCCAGCTACTTTCATCCCGCTTTTCCGACGTTGTTTGGGTTTTAGAGCAGATTCTTTTCATGAGCTTCGACCGGCGGCTCGCCCTTTTCCTCTTGGAGGAATCCGCGATCGACGGCGGGGATCTTCTAAAAACAACACATGAGGAAATTGCTAAAAATATGGGCACCGCGCGGGAGGTCGTTACGCGGATGCTCCGCTACTTTCAGTCCGAAGGGCTGGTGCGGCTCTCCCGCGGCGCAGTCCGCATTCTGGACCGCAAAAAGCTGGAAACCCTCTCCCGGCAATCGGGCTCCGCTCCAAAAAAATGAAAGAGTTTCCCGCTCCCTTACATTTTAGAAATACCGCTAAAAAACAGGCCTCTTTTTTCGGATGCAATCCGGGGAAAGAGGTTCGGCTTTTTAACGGTACGTTTTAAATATAAAACATATAGCAGGATTCCGGCTGCTGCTTTTCCGCCTCTGTCTGAAGGTCCAGAAGCGTGACGGACCGCAGGGTGCTTTCCACCGCCGAGTCAAGAGCGGAAAAAACGGATTTCTGCATTGCCTTTTCAATATTTTCTGCTTTCAGCGCCACGGATTCCGCCGTTTTTTCAAACAGAGACTGCTCCAGGGCCCGCAGAATTTCATACACGGAAATTTCCTGCGGCGGCCTTGAGAGCTTGTATCCTCCCTGCGCGCCCTTGATAGCCAGCACCAGACCATCCCGTTTCAGAAGTGAAAACACCTGTTCCAAATAAATTTTTGAAATTCCAAGCCTTTTTGAGAGGCTGATGATTGTAATACAGGCATCGCTGCCATAGCCTTCCGCCATGCAAACCATGGCGGCCAGGCCATATCTCCCCTTTGAAGAAATTCTCATTTGAGATCTCCTCTCAATCCCTCTATTTTCATTCTTCTTCGCCATTTTATCATAACGATCCTTTCCGGTGAAGTCAAGCCCAGCTGACAAAAGTCAAGCCATTTTTCCATTTTTAACCGGTTCCGCATTGACAGGAAACGGCAAAGCAACCTATAATGAGAAAAACGAGAAATAGAGGTGGCATTTTTTGATTGCAAAATTGATTACGGAATTAATCGGCAAGACCCCTATGCTGGAACTTTCCAATTACAACCGCAGGCACAATCTGCCCGCGACCATTCTTGCAAAGCTGGAATTTATGAACCCCGCAGGAAGCGTAAAAGACCGGATCGGCAAATCCATGATTGAGGACGCGGAAAAAAGCGGACGCCTGAAGTCCGGTTCGGTCATCATCGAACCGACCAGCGGCAACGCCGGCATCGGCCTTGCCTCGGTTGCGGCCTCGAAAGGGTACCGCGTCATTCTGACCATGCCGGAAACCATGAGCGTTGAGCGCCGCAAGCTGCTTGGCGCCTACGGCGCCGAAGTAGTGCTGACGGATGGGCAGCTTGGCATGCAGGGTGCCATCGACAAGGCTGTTGAACTGCAAAAAAGCACGCCGAACGCCTTTATGCCGAGCCAGTTCACCAACCCCGCCAACCCGCGCGCGCACTATGAAACCACAGGGCCTGAAATCTGGCGCGACACCGAGGGGAATGTGGATCTTTTCGTTGCCGGAGTCGGCACGGGCGGCACGATTTCAGGGGTTGCAAAATTTTTAAAGGAAAAGAAACCGGAGGTCAAAATTGTGGCGGTGGAACCCGCGACTTCGGCGGTTATTTCCGGCAAAAAACCCGGTCCCCACAAACTGCAGGGACTCGGCGCTGGATTTGTCCCCGAAACGCTCGACACAAAGCTTCTGGACGAAATCATGCCTATACAGGATGAGGATGCCTATCAGGCCGGCCGTGAACTCGCCCAGTGGGAAGGCATCCTGGTCGGAATTTCTTCCGGGGCCGCCGTCTGGGCGGCGAACCTGCTTGCCCGGCGCCCCGAAAATAAAGGAAAGAAAATTGTTGCCCTTCTGCCGGACACCGGAGAGCGCTACCTTTCCACGCCGTTTTATTTTGACTGAGCCGGAGGAGAGTATGCCCGATCAATTTTCACGCTCCCGGCTTTTGTTGGGAGACGAAGCAGTGAAAAAAATTCAGCAGGCATTCGTTGCTGTTTTCGGGGTCGGCGGAGTCGGTTCCTACGCCGTAGAAGCCCTGGCCCGCGGCGGAGTCGGTCGTCTTGCGCTGTTTGACAGCGACTGTGTCAGCCTGAGCAATCTCAACCGGCAGATTCACGCCACGCACAAAACGATCGGAATCCCGAAGGTGGAAGTTCTGCGCGACCGGATTCTGGACATTAACCCCAACTGCCGGGTGGAACCCCACCGGTGCTTTTACACCCCGGAAAATGCCGGTCAGTTTGATCTGAGCCGGTATGACTATGTAATCGACGCGGTCGACACCGTCTCTGCAAAGCTGGAACTGATCGTCCGTGCAAAGCGGGCCGGGGTGCCCGTCATCAGTTGCATGGGGGCGGGCAACAAGCTGGACCCGACCCGCTTCGAGGTCGCGGATCTCTACCAGACCAGCATCTGCCCCCTCGCGCGGGTCATGCGCCGGGAACTGCGGGCCCGCGGGGTGAAGAGCCTGAAGGTCGTCTATTCGAAAGAACCGCCGCTGCGGCCGGCCGGCGAAAGCAAACCCGGCTCACGCCCCACGCCCGGAAGCGTCCCGTTCGTTCCTCCGGTTGCTGGGATGATCCTCGCGGGGGAAGTCCTCAAGGATCTTGCCGGAATTGGGAAAGACGCGCCGTCCTGCGAGGAGCCGCAATAACTCCGGAAAGCTCCGCCCAAGGCGGGGCTTTCTTTTTGCCCGGCCCTTCGTTCCCGCGGTTAAAATGTGTTATAATGATTTTACCAATCTTAACATAAACTGACAAAACAGAATCGGGAGGGACTGCCGATGAACGCGCGTTTTCTTCATACCAATTTCACCGTGCTGAATCTGGACAAAAGCCTGGATTTTTATCGCCGCGCCTTAGGGCTGAAAGAAGTCAGGCGCAAGACCGCACCCGACGGATCGTTTATTCTCGCCTACCTGGAAGACGGACAGACCGATTACCAGCTGGAGCTGACCTGGTACCGCGACCGAAAAAGGCCTTACGACCTCGGCGACAACGAGATTCATCTCGCCGTCAGAGTGCCCGACAAACAGGCCGCCCACGCCCTGCACCGGGAAATGGGCTGCATCTGCTATGAAAATCACGACATGGACCTCTACTTCATCTCCGATCCGGACGGATACTGGATCGAGATCCTGGACTGAGCCGATGAAGCTGCTGCATCTTGCCGATCTGCACATCGGCAAGCGCGTCTGTGAATTCAGCATGCTGGAGGATCAGCGGTATATTTTGGAGCAAATTCTCGGCATTGCACGCGATGTGCACCCGGACGCCGTTCTGATTGCGGGGGACCTCTACGACCGGAGCATCCCCGTCGGAGAAGCCGTCACGCTGCTCGACGATTTTCTGACGGAGCTGGCCGGGAGGAACTTTCCCGTCTTCGCCATCAGCGGCAACCATGATTCGCCGGAGCGGCTGAATTTCGGCAGCCGCATCATGCGCAAAAATAACGTGACCATTGCGGGCACGTTTCAGGGCACCGTTCCCCGCGCCGTTCTGACCGACCGGTTCGGCCTGGTCAACCTCTATCTGCTGCCGTTTCTGCGTCCGGCCGCGGCGCAGCCCTTTTTCAGCCCCGAGCAGACGGATACTTACGACCACGCAATCCGTGCGGCGCTCGGCACCGCCCCGCTGAACCCGGAAGAGCGGAACGTTCTGGTTGCGCACCAGTTTGTTGTCAGCGGCTCCGCGGAGCCGGAGCGATGTGATTCAGAAACAATTTCCGTCGGCGGGCTTGACAGTGTCGATGTCTCTGCATTCGACGGATTCGACTACGTCGCGCTCGGCCACCTGCACGGGCCGCAGCAGGTCGGCCGTCCTTCCGTCCGCTATGCCGGCTCTCCGCTGAAATATTCGTTTTCAGAATCACGGCAGAAAAAGGGCGTCACGGTGGTGGAGCTGGGGGAAAAGGGCCGAGTGGAAATCACCCGGATTCCGCTTTCTCCCCTGCGTGAGATGCGGGAGATCCGCGGTCCGATCGCGGTGCTGACCGCCCCGGAGACCTCTGCGGACGGGAACCGGGAAGATTATATTCACGCCGTGCTGACCGATGAAAAGGAGATTGCGGACGCGGCCGGGAAACTGCGTGCCGTTTACCCCAATCTGATGCGGATCGATTTTGAAAACCGCCGGACGGAGTCCGAGAATACCGGCACCGCCGCCGCGGGCGATCCCTCCCGCAGAACGCCGATGCAGCTTTTTAAAGAATTCTATCACGACCGCACCGGAGCGGAGCTTTCCGAACAGGAGCAGAAAATAATGGGAAAAATGATTGAGGAAGCTGGGAGGGATGCCGGATGAAACCGCTGAATCTTGTGGTAAGCGCATTCGGCCCTTACGCAGGGCGCGTAGAGCTTCCGCTGTGGGAATTCGGCTCCGGCGGGCTGTTCCTGATCTGCGGAGATACCGGCGCGGGCAAAACCACAATCTTCGACGCGATCTCGTTTGCACTTTACGGGGAAGTCAGCGGCTCCACCCGCACCGTGGACACGCTGCGGAGCAACTTTGCCGCGCCGCAGGCCAAGACGTTTGTCGAACTTCTGTTTTCCCACGGCGGAAAAAAGTATAAAGTTTTCCGCAACCCGAGGTATCTCCGGCCGAAGAAAAACGGCTCCGGCGAAACCACGGAAAATGCGGAAGCCACGCTGACCCTGCCGGACGGCTCCGTGCAAACGGGAAGCTCCCACGTGACGAAGGAGATCGTCCGGCTGCTCGGTATCGACCACCGGCAGTTTAAGCAGGTAGCCATGATCGCACAGGGGGAATTTCTCTCCCTGCTGCTTGCGGAAAGCAGCGAACGGGCGGAAATTTTTCGCCGCGTATTCTCCACCGATCAGTTCCGCCGCACGGAGGATCTTTTAAAAGAAAAGGAACTGGAACTGCGGCATGACTGGGAGGACAGCGCCCGCGGCATTTTGCAGGACGCCGCTCTGATCCGCCCCGAAGAAGGCGGCCCGTTGCAAGAGGCCCTTTCCGCTTGTCTCACCGGCAGGGATGTCAATCTGATCCCCCGGATTTTAGAGCTGCTCTCCGAAGCGAACGCGGAAAATGCCGGCAAAGCAAAGGAAGCCGAAACCGCGCTCGCCGAATCACGGGACAAGGTTTCGGCGCTGATCGCCGCCTTAACCGCCGCGCGGCAGACGGCGCAGGCTTTCGCTTCCCTTGAAGAGGCCCGGAAGCACCGTGCGGAGCTTTTGAAGCGCCGGGAAGAAATGGAACGGCAGGCTAATGCTCTTCACGCAGCGGAGCAGGCCGAATTCCGCGTGACCCCGGCCCGTTCCGCCTTTCTCAGGGAACGGGATGCGGGCAGGAAACTGGAAACGGATATTTCGGCCCTCATGAAGAAAGCCGCGGATGCTTCGGCCGCTCTCGGCGGACTGGAGAAAACGCTGAAAGCGGAACGGGAAAAAGAGCCGGAACGCGACCGGCTTTCCGGGCAGATCGGCACGCTTTCCTCCGCTTTGCCCGGTTTTCGAAAAGCGGGGGAGCTGGCCCGGCAAACCTCGGGGCTGGAACATTCCCTTTCGGAGCAGGACAGGCTTCTTTCCGGGCTTACGGAAAAAAAGAAAGCGCTTGCGGCGGAACGCGACCGGCTCCGCGCGGAACTGGACACGCTTACGGACGCCGAGGTGAAGCGGCTCGCCTGCCGTACGGCTGAGGAAGCCGCCGCCAAAGCCTGCGGCGCGACCGCCGGGATTTTGGATTCCGTCGGGAAAATACGGAAACTGATCGGCGGATACTGCTCACTGCGGGACGGATACCTGAAAGAGGAAACCACCTACAGGGAAGCCGACTCCGCTTACGACCGGGCGGAGCAGTCGTTCCTTCGCCAGCAGGCCGGATTCCTCGCCGCCGGCCTGAGCGACGGAACCCCCTGCCCCGTCTGCGGCTCGGTCAGCCACCCGCACCCGGCGGAGCTGAGCGGGGCCGCCGTGACGGAAGAAGAGTTGCGGCGGCTCAAGGCAGAGCGCGACCGCCATCACGGCACGCTGGAATCTTCCGGCCTGAAGCTGAAAGCTTCCGAGACCCGCATCCTTTCCGACCGGGAAAACCTGCGGAAAGCCGTCGACGACCTGCTCGGCAGCGTCACGGGAGAGGAAAACGTCCGCTCCCTGGAGCAAAGGGCGCGCGCGGCCGGGGCAAAAGCCACAGAGGACAAGAAGCAGGCCGGGGAAGATCGAAAACATCAGGAAGAGCGCTGCCAACAGAAGGCCGCAGATTCCTCCCTCCTGCAAAAGGCCGAGGAAACACTCACGGCCGCCGAGCAGGATTTGGATATGCAGACTCAAAAAAGGAGCGCGCTCACGGCGGCTCTGGAAGCAAAACGGGCGGAGGCTTCGTCCGCGCGCGCCGCCCTCCCCTTCCCTACGGAGGAGGAAGCCCGGAAAAATCTGGAGCATCTGAACCGCCGGCTCGGGGAGATGAAGCGATCCCTTCAGGCGGCGGAAAACGCTTACCGCACCTGCCTCGGCGAACGGGACGGTGCGGCGGCGGTTCTCGCGGACAACCGGAAAAAGCTGAAGCAGACCCGGAAGCAGGCGGCGGATCTGGAGCAGGAGTACCGGCTGCGGCTGACCGAATCCGGTTTTCGCACCGAAGAAGAATATGAAAGCTGCGTCCTGCCCCGCGAACAGATCGAAGCGATGCGGCAGAGCCAGACCGATTACCGCGACGACCGGCTGCGCACGGAGGAAACCGTCCGCCGCCTGGAAGCGGAAACCGCCGAAAAAACGCCCGCGGACCCGGCGGATCTGGAGCAGCGGCTAGCCCGGGAACGGCAGGAGCAGCAGACAAGAGAAACCGCTTTTCACACGCTTTCCGTCCGTCTGGAAAACAACCGCGGGGTGCAGCGCCGGATCGCCGCCGCCCTCGCGGGCCGGAAAAAGCAGGAAGAAGCCTACGCCTGTGTGCGCAGACTCTCGCGGATCGCCAACGGGGAACAGAGCGGAAAACAGAAGCTGGACTTTGAACAGTACGTTCAGGCAGCTTACTTCAGCCGGGTGCTGCATCAGGCCAATCGGCGCCTCTTTGCCATGACCAACGGCAGATATGTCCTGCTCCGGCGTGAAAATCCCGCCGACCTGCGCTCCCGTTCCGGGCTGGAAATCGACGTGCTCGACCACTACAACGGCAAAGTGCGGGACGTCCGCTCCCTTTCCGGCGGAGAATCCTTTAAGGCTTCGCTTTCGCTTGCGCTCGGGCTCTCCGATGTCGTTCAGAGCTTTGCGGGAGGCGTCCGGATTGAAACCATGTTCATCGACGAAGGGTTCGGATCGCTGGACGAGGAATCCCGTCAGCAGGCGATCGCAACGCTGGCCGGCCTGGCCGAGGGGGACCGTCTGGTCGGCATCATCTCCCACGTGGCGGAACTGAGGGAACAGATTGACCGTCAGGTGATCATACAAAAAGGAGTAAACGGAAGCACAATACGGATTGTAAAATAAAAAAGACGGCATTTTTTCAACAGGGTGCGCAAATATATTCCATAATTCTTCAAATTGATATTAATTTTGAAATGCCGATGATATAATATGGAAAATGATAGATTTACCCGTAAAGGGGAGTAGCTGAATTTCGGAAGGTCAACAACCGTTGCGAAAGCTTCTGGCCTCCGATCCAAGACTATTTTTGGAAAGCAAGACCTTTACCAGAAATGATGATTTCTGGCAGAGGTCTTTTCTTTTTCTCTGCCGGAGCGGTAAAAAATGAGAGGAGAACCGTTATTGTTGAAAAATCAGGATACGATAAGGACAGCACCCACCCGGAAGGAGGAACCTGCTTTGAACGATTATCTGAAAGAACCCGCCGCCGTACTGAAGGGACTCGGCAGCAGCCCCGGTGGACTATCACCTCAGGAAGCCGGGCGCCGGCTGGAGCAATGGGGACCGAACCGCCTGAAAGACGCCGAAAAGAAATCTTTTCTGACCCGGCTGAAAGAGCAGATTGTCAATCCGATGATCCTGATCCTTCTGGCCGCAGCTCTCATCTCCGGCCTGATGGGAGAAGCGACGGATGCCGCCGTCATTCTCTTTGTGGTCCTGCTGAATTCCTTTCTCGGGATCGTGCAGGAAAGCAAATCGGAAAAAGCCATTGAAGCCCTGCAAAAGATGACCGCTTCCCACGCGATGGTGCGGCGGGGCGGCGAGGTGATCTCCGTCCCGTCCGCCGATCTGGTGAAAGGGGACGTCGTCGTGCTGGAAGCGGGCGACGCCGTGCCGGCCGACCTTCGCATTCTGGAGTCGGTCTCCCTGAAAACCGAAGAGTCTGCCCTGACCGGTGAATCCGTCCCCGTCGATAAAGCGGTGGAAGCGCTTGCGGCGCCGGCGGACGGCGGCAGCGTCCCGCTCGGCGACCGCACCAACATGGCTTATCTGGGCAGCAACGCCGTTTACGGGCGCGGGACCGGCGTGGTCACCGCAACCGGCATGGAAACCGAAATGGGAAGAATTGCCGACACGCTCGCGCAGGCAAAAGATGATGAGACCCCGCTTCAAAAGCGTCTGGATCAATTGAGCAAGGTCCTGAGCCTCGGGGTTCTGGCCATCTGCGCATTCATCTTTGTGTTCCGGCTGTTCGCCGAACACGATTTCAGCAGCCAGGCGGTGGTGGATTCCTTCCTGCTCGCGGTCAGCCTCGCCGTGGCGGCTGTTCCGGAAGGTCTGGCGGCTGTCGTAACCATTGTCCTTTCGATCGGCGTCTCGAAAATGTCGGCCCGGAATGCCATCATCCGGAAACTGACAGCAGTGGAAACCCTCGGATGCACGCAGGTAATCTGCACTGATAAAACCGGGACGCTGACGCAGAACAGGATGACAGTGGTCGATTCTTTTGGCGAGGATGCGCTGCTGCCGAAGGCCTTTGCTCTTTGCAGCGACTCCCGCCTGAACTCTGAAAACGGAGAAATTACCGGTGAGCCGACCGAAAACGCGCTGGTAGCTTTCGCTTTTCAAAAAGGGGCCGATAAAAACGCGCTGGAAGCAGAGTGCCCCCGTGTCAGCGAAGCGCCTTTCGATTCAAAGCGGAAGATGATGACAACCCTGCACGCCCTTCCAGAGGGCGGAATCATGCAGTACACCAAAGGGGCGCCGGATGAAATTCTGAAACGGTGCGATTACGCAGTGCTCAGCGGCACAACCGTTCCGATGACGGAAGACCTGCGCCAAGCGATTTCCGATGCGAACCGCAGCATGGCGGGCCGGGCTCTCCGGGTGCTGGCGGCCGCACAGAAGCCGCTTTCTTCCCTGCCGGAAAAATCCTCGCCGGAAAAGCTGGAGACCGGCCTGACCTTTCTGGGCCTTGCCGGCATGATCGACCCCGTGCGGGAAGAAGCCGCCCGGGCCGTAGGCGAATGCCGTCGGTCCGGGATCCGCCCCGTGATGATCACCGGGGACCACAAGGACACCGCAGCGGCCATTGCCGCCCAGATTGGCATCTTACAGCCCGGGGACACCGTGATGACCGGCAGCGATCTGGATCGCCTTTCCGACGAGGAGTTAAAAAAAGCCGTTCTGAGCTGCGGGGTCTACGCGCGGGTGCAGCCGGAGCATAAAGTCCGGATCGTCCAGGCCCTGAAAAGCCTCGGCCAGGTGACGGCGATGACCGGCGACGGCGTAAACGACGCGCCCGCCCTGAAAACGGCGGACATCGGCGTCGGGATGGGCATCACCGGAACGGACGTGACCAAAAACGCCGCAGATATGGTGCTGGCCGACGACAATTTTGCAACCATTGTCTATGCGGTGCGGGAGGGGCGCAGAATCTATGACAACATTCTGAAAACCGTTCAGTTTCTGCTTTCTTCCAACCTCAGCGAAGTGATCTCCATCTTTCTTGCGACCCTGCTCGGCTTTACGCTGTTTCGGCCGATTCACATTCTCTGGATCAATCTGATCACCGACAGTTTGCCGGCCGTTGCCCTCGGGATGGAACAGGAAGAAAAGGGCATCATGGATCGCCCGCCGCGCGGCAAGGAGGAAAGCCTGTTTTCCAACGGGGTCGGTGGGGATATCCTTTATCAGGGCTGTGCCGTCACGGTTCTGACCCTGGCCTCTTACTGGTTCGGCAGCCTGACTTCGCCTGCCGTCGGCACCACAATGGCTTTTATCACCCTGTCAATGTGCGAAATTTTTCATGCCTTCAACATGCGGTCTCTGCGGAAATCCATCTTCCGGCTCCATGGGCATAACCGGGTGCTGTATGGCACCGCGCTGGCCGCTCTGGCGCTGACCTTCGCCATAGTCGAGATTCCGGTCCTGGCTTCTCTGTTCTCCATGGCTCCTCTGAATGCGGAACATTATCTGGTCGCGATCCTTGCAGCCCTGATGATCATACCGGTTGTCGAAGCGGTCAAAGCAGTTCAGCGGCATCTTGGCACCCGCAGCATTTCCGGCTGAGCGGTAGAGTTTGTTTGGGTTCATCCCTCTGTTGAAGACAGGAGGATGAACCCTATCTTGTCCCGCAAGCACCGCGGGCTGCTGAACTGTGGTATAATGGTGACAAGGACGGAGAAAAGGAGTGCTGGAAATGGATGCGGAAATCCGATATTTGCACCACAGTGGTTTTTCGCTGGAAACTGCGGACCATTTTTTAATTTTTGATTATTATCTCGATACTCCGAAAGGCTGCGGGCTGTCGGAAGGCGTTGTGAACCCGAAAGAACTTCATGGAAAGAATGTTGTCGTCTTTGCCTCTCACAGCCATCCGGATCATTACAGCCCCAGAATTTTCAGCTGGCAAAAGGCTATTCCAAATATCCGTTATGTTCTCGCGGACGAAATCCGTTCGCCTGCCGGAACCGCCCCCGTGAAAATCGCGCCCGGCAGGACGGTGGATCTGGGCGATCTGACCGTGCGCGGGCTGGAATCGACGGATCTGGGCGTGGCATTTCTAATCCATCTGAAAGAAGGGCTGTGCGTCTATCACGCGGGCGACCTGAACTGGTGGCGCTGGGAAGGGGCACCGGAAGAGAATAACCGCGAAATGGGGCGGCGTTTCCGGGAACAGATCGACACGCTGCGCGGAGAGAAAATTGACGTGGCTTTTCTTCCCGTCGATCCGCGGCAGAAAAGAGACGCGCTGCTTGGCGCGGCTTATTTTATGGAGATCGTCGGCGCGCAGGCGGTTGTTCCAATCCATTCGTTCGGGCAGACCAATTTCTATAAGTTGCTGAAAACAGCTCCCGAAACCGCGCCGTGGCGGAAAAAGATTTTGTTTTATCAGAAACGTGGGGATCGGATGGTTTACCAAAGGCACTGACTGCGTCTAAAAAAGCGGGAAGCTCTGAAAGCTCCCCGCTTTTTCAGATCTTAAATCTGAAACAAAGAATTATTTAAGGTGCAAAACAATCAGATTTGCAATCTGCTGTAACGGCGCCTGCTGCATCACGGCTCCGATTTCGTACGCCGCCATCGGCATCCCGTAAACCACGCTGGTTTCCCGGTCCTGCCCAATGGTATAGGCACCCGCCTGCCTCATATGCAAAAGGCCTTCGGCCCCGTCTTTGCCCATGCCGGTCAGCAGCACTCCAATGGCCTCCGAACCGGCCACCTTTGCCGCAGAATCAAACAGGACCCCAACCGACGGGCAGTGTCCGTTGACACGTTCGCCCCGATTGCATTGAACATAATATCCGTCCGCATCCTTTTTTAAAGAAAGATGCAGCCCGCCGGGCGCAAGCAATGCGCATCCGCGTTTGACCCGGTCGCCGTTCTTCGCTTCTGAAACATGAATTTCACCGAGTCCATCCAGCCGCTGGGCATACATCTTGGTAAAACCGGACGGCATATGCTGGACGATGACAATTCCGGGAAGGCTGCCGGGCAGATGTTTGATGATTTCAGCCGTCGCATCCGTTCCGCCCGTGGAGGCGCCGATTAAAATAATCCGATGAATTCCCGCCGTGTGAGGCGCTTCGATCTTTTGGGTGCGGACGCCGCTGCTCGGCATGGCCGCGATCTTTACTTTCACGCAGATTTCATTGCAGAACGCCTTACAACTGTTGGAGTTCCTGTCTTTCGGCAATGCAACGAAATCGGCGGCCCCTTTCCATTGGACCTCTTTGGCGTCTTCCCCGGGCCGAAGCATAATGACTACTGGGGAACTCCCAGTTTTTACCATAGAAACGCCCGGCTGCCCCCCCGCAAGCACCACATCGGGCCCAAAAGCCTCCATCAGCGAAGCCGCTTCCGAAAACGTGCCGGCGGTTTTTATTGTATCAAATGCGGGATCCTTGATCATCGCCTCGCTCAGTTCGGAGCGAAGAAACGAAGAATCATCCGCGATTAGGACTTTAATTGGTCGAAAGGGCATAGCGCCTTATCCTTTCTGATAAATGGAAGGCTCAATATATCGAAACGGAACGATTTCCCGTTGAATCGTCTCCGAATGGCCGATCAGCAGGTACCCTCCGGATTTTAAACTATGATAAAATTTTTGAACAAGCTTGTTTTTTGTATCCTGATCAAAATAAATCATGACATTCCGACAAAAGATCAGGTCAAAAGGCCGATGGAACGGAAACCGTTCCATCAGATTCAGGCTGCGGAAAATAACCTCTTTCTTGATTTCGTCACTCAGTTCGTATCCCTGATCTTCTTTTTTTCGAAAATATTTTCTTTCCCAGCCTGTGGGAAGGTTTTGCAGAGACTCGGCGGAATAAATCCCCATCTGCGCCGCCTCCAAAACGCGGGTGGAAATATCGGTGGCCAAGATCCGATAGTCCCAGTCGGAGCATAGCCCAAACCAGTCTTTCATGACCATGACGGCCGTGTAGGCTTCCTCCCCCGTCGAGCATCCCGCGCTCCAGATCCGCAAGCATTTGTCCGGCCGGTTTTCCGTAATCTCTGGAAGGATCACATCCTTCAGAAATTCAAAGTGGCGAGGCTCCCGCATGAAAAACGTGTGGTTGGTTGTCAGGCGGTTGATCATGGTGTTGAGCTCTTCCGGATTGCTGCGGAGCAAATTAAAATACTCGGTAAAACTGGAAATATTTTTTTCGGCCAGAACGGAAAAAAGCCTGGCTTCGATCAGCAGACGTTTTTTCCCCAGATTAATGCCAAACTTCTGACGGATAAAAGTAACAAGTTCCTGAAACTCCTGGTCAGTTAAATGAATCATGCTGCCCCTCTCAGCGTACTTTAGCTCAGCTTGCATTGTTGTAAAGATTCTGCACGTTCAGGATCAGACTGATGCTGCCGTCCCCGAGAATCGCGCAGCCGTCAATTCCGCTCTTTTTCACCTTAAACTGATTCAAATAAGCTGGAAGAGGCTTTACGACCACCTGCTGTTCCCCGAGCAGCGCATCCGCAAAAATACAGTAGGAGTTGTCATGGGTGCCAACCAGGAGCATGATACCGCTGCCGACGTCCGTCACTTTGGTGTCAAGGTGGTAGGTTCGATGCAGACGGACGACCGGATAATAATGGTCACGCATCAGGATGATCTCATGCATATCCGTATCATACATAATATTTTCATCTTTCGCCTTGAAAGACTGGCGGATATTTTTAATCGGGATGGTAAACATCGTGCCACCGACAGAGATTTTCATGCCGTTCACAATGGCAAGAGTCAGCGGGATTTTAAAAATCACTTTGGTTCCCTTGCCGGCTTTGCTTTCCACAGAAACGTCCCCGCCGATTTTTTCCACATTTTCCTTTACTACATCCATACCGACGCCGCGCCCGGAATATTCCGTCACCACATCGTTTGTGGAAAATCCGGGCATCAGGATAAACTGATTGACTTCCTGATCCGTGTACTCTTCGGCTGGCTTGGTCAACATGCCCTTTTTCTGCGCCTTGGCAAGGACTGCCTGGCGGTCGATGCCGGCTCCGTCGTCGGAAACAGTGATCAGGATCTCCCCGCCTGTATTCTGGGCGGCCAGTGTGATGGTGCCCACCTCCGGCTTAGAGGCCTTTGCCCTTTCTTCTGTCGTTTCGATTCCGTGATCCATTCCGTTGCGGACCAGGTGCATAATGGGGTCGGAGATGCTGTCGACAATGGTTTTGTCCACTTCGGTTTCCGCGCCGACCAGAACAAGTTGAGCTTTTTTATTCAGTTTCTTGCTCATGTCCCGCACAATGCGATTCATTTTCTGAAATACGGTGGAAACGGGGACCATCCGGATCGACATGACAATTTCCTGCAGCTCATCCGTCAGCTTGCGCAGCTGGCGGGAAGCCTTGGTAAAGTTATTGTCAAGCCCCGCCTGCTGCAAAGCCGGATTTGACGTCACCATGGATTCCGTGATGACGATCTCACCCATCAGATCCATCAGATTGTCCAACTTAGAAAGATTGACGTTAATCAGGCTCTGCTTCACGGGGGCATGCGTCTTTTGAACCGCTTTCGGCGCTTTTGGCGCGCCGCCGCCCGGCGCCGCACCGGGCTGTCCCGCCGCGGCGGGCTTCTGTCCTGCCGAAGCCTGGTTTAAAACAGAATAATTTTTTGTATAGGTAAAAGATTCCACCGTCGGGACCGCCAGGTTACGCGCCTTTTCATCGTGGAAAAAAAGGTAAAAGCCGTCTTTCTGGATCTGGGCTGCGGTGGTCTTGTCGGTCTCGATTTCACGCGGCCGGTAGTCAAACTCGACGTTGGTGTCCTGAAGATTGTGAACCAGCATGAAAGCGCGCAGGTTTTCCATCTGAGAATCTTCGTCGAACGAAACGCGGATGGCAAACGGGAATCCTTTCTCAGACTCTTCTTTCAGAAGCGCTGTTCCCTGCATGGAAGCGGCGGCCGTATCTTTCGGGGCCGCTGGCTGCGCCGGTGCCGCTGAGGCGGGCACATTCATGTCCTTCGAAATCTTTTTGAGAAAATCGTTAATTTCCTGTTCCAAAGTGCCGATATCTGTTGTTAGAGGCTGCCCCTCCTGCACTTTTTTCACTTCATTTTTGAGGAAATCCCCGGAGTGGAACATCAGGTCGAACAGATCCTCAAGATCTTCAGCCTTAATTCCCTTGTCTCTGACAAATGCAAAAAGGTCCTCCATTTTGTGTGAAATAACCGTCAGACTGTTAAACTGCATCATCGCGGAGGAACCTTTGATGGTGTGCATAATCCGGAAGATTTCATTAATGCTGTCTTGATCCAACTGCTTGTTCTTTTCACTTTCAATCAGAATATCGTCTAGATGTTCCAGCAGGTCGTTTGTTTCAAACAAATAGACGTCCAGCATGGATTCGTTTCCGCTTTCCATAATTATATCTCTCTCCCATCCTGTTAGTGAAAACCCGAGAGTATGGACCCCACGTGAGGATCCTTTCTTAAATGGATTTCTCCGATTCTTTTTATATATATCGGCCATTCTGAAATAAATTTAACAGATTTCCATGTATTTTTGAACATGAATTTTATGAAAGAGGTGCTTTTATGCCGGAAAACCTGCGTATCACCGCCCCGGTCCCAAACAGCGACGGAATATTAAAGCCCAATCCTTCCTCTCAGCCGCCCACGGTTGAGCCGATGGAACCGGCCCAGGTGAACCGACCTAACGCGCAGAATCAAAACACGGATTCGGCGTCCCTGAATCTTCTGCTGCGCAGGGACTCCGTCTTCGGAGAATTTATCCAGCAGCTCCGGCAGACGCCGGCGCTTTCTGAAACGCTTAGCAAACTGCTTTTCAATACCGTCCGTAGGATGGAAACCGCCCCCGAATCGCTGCTGCAAAGCTCCCTGCTTCGTCAACTGACGGCAGCCCTTGCCACAGGGCGGGACGACGTTGTGAAAGACCTTTTGTTTCAGCAAAAGAATAGCAGTCTGTTCTGTGGGCCGCTGTTCCAGTTGCTCGGCCGCATTTCGGAACAGGCTGAAAATCCGCAGATGGATCTTCAAATTGCAAATTTTTTAAAGTCTTTCGATGGCTTTTTTTCCGCAAAGGACACGACTGCTGCCATTTTGTCCAATTTAAAGGCAATCGGGCGGCAAATTCCCGGAGGGGACGCAAAGCAGCTTACAGCGCTCGCCGAAAAGCTGAACGTTGCAGACCCCGTCCGCTCGGTGGAGCAAAACCTAACGGTCCTGAAAAAAGAGATACTCCCGTTTCTCGCCGCATATGTTTCAAAGAGCAGCGATTACGGGCAGGCGCGGGAGACGATTTCCCTTCTTCTGCAAAACATTTCGATCTTAAACGTGAGCTCCCGGGAAAATCTGGACGCGCAATTCCAAAAGCTGGCCGCCTACTGCGGTCACCATCTTTCGGAACCGATGCTCCGGCAGATGCGCTCTCTCTACGAGGAGGCGGTCCGGTCGGAAAACGAAGAACCGGAAAACCGGTTTTTCCACGCTCTGATCTCCCTCCTTTCTCATGACGGCCGGGAGATTCCGGAAAGCGACCGGACTCTTTACGCGGATATCAGCCAGTCGCTGCTCCTCGACAACAGCGTCTATATGCCGTTTGTCCATTTTTTTCTGCCGGCGGTCCTTGGGGGAAAATATTTGTTTTCCCAAATCTGGATCGAAAAGAAAGAGCCCGGGGAAGCGCGAAAATCCCTTTCCAATCAGTCGTCGCTCCCCACCCGTTTGTATCTGACCTTTGACATTCAGGATCTCGGTTCCTTCGAAGCGCGGATCGAGTTGCTGAACAAGAAGGTAAACCTGGACCTCGCCTGCCCAGAAAAGCTGCTTCAGCAGAGCAGGGAAATCACTTCTTCCCTCGGGCACATTCTGACGGACAACGGGCTGGCTTCCGGCAATATCCGGATTTCCCGCTGCGAAAAGCCTAAAATTCCCGATCTGATTCTTCAGAAAGTAATGGAAAGGAAGCGGATGATTGATGTCACCATTTGAAAAGCTGCAAAAAGCGGCCGCGCTGAAATACAGCGGTTCTTCGGAAAGCGCGCCCGTTGTCGTCGCTTCCGGAATGGGCTGCACCGCCAGGGAAATTGTAAAGCTCGCGGAAAAAAACGGCGTGCCGGTCTTCCGTGACGATTCCCTTGCGACCCTTCTTTCCAGGCTGGACATCGGCGTACAGATCCCGCCGGAACTTTACCAGGCGGTCGTCGATATCTATGTGTACTTTTTGGGCTTTCACGTCGATTCCAGCGGCAGGGTGACACGGCAGGCTGAAGAAGAGCAGACAAAGCCAGAAAAACAGTAAAAAATTCCTGCAAGTTTTTCCCTGCAGGCTAATTTTTTGACATAAACGGTCGATATTAATATTAAAGAATAGGGAAATTTTAAGTGCATGCGCATTCGATAAAAAGCAAAAAGGTGAAGCATTTATGAAAAAAAATAAAAAAAGCGCTAAAAACACATTCTCCGTCGTGGAGAATATCCCTTCGGAAAAATATCTGACTTTTTTCATCGACCGGCAGCTTTATGCCTTGCCGACCTCCCAGGTGGTTGAAATTATCCGGCTGCAGCCCATCACGCTGATACCGAACCTACCCGAGTATGTAAAGGGTGTGATCAACCTCAGAGGGAAAATTGTTCCTCTGATCGATATGAGGCTGAAGTTTTCAAAGGAATCGATCCCCTACAACAATTTGACCAGCATTGTCATTGTGGAAGACGGAGAAATAACGGCGGGGCTGATTGTGGATTCGGTGAAGGATGTGAGAGATGTCGCTAAAAATCAGATTTGCGGCGCCCCGAAATACAAAAAAGTTACCGAAGACAGCGACCGGTATGTCAACTCCATCGCTTCTTTGGGAAAGGAATCCGCCATGGTGCTCGACATTGAGCGCATTCTGATCGAGCGCACCTCCGACTCCCAGTTGGGGCATGCGCATGCAAACCAGGCACTGAAAACCGCGGCTGAATAAGCAAGAGGTAGCTGTCTGGCTAAGGATAGGAGGCTAATCAACAGGATGCTGCCACTTCCTAAGCCTTATCTCCGCTCGCCCTGCGAAGTCAAGGCGATGGACAATAAACCGATTCTCATGGGTCATGTCAGTAAGATTGAAGAAAATGAAATTCAAATTTCGAATCAATCGGATTTGCTCCCCGTCGTGCACTGCAACACAACCGTTAAGGTCTGTATTTTCAACAGTCCTCTCGGTTTCCGTTCACTGGTCGGGAAAGTGTACCTTTCCACGGATGAGTGCATTCGAATTTCCGACGTACAAAGTGAAGCGGACTACGAAAAGAGGAATTTCTTCCGCGTCAGAGTAGAACTGAAAGGAGAAGCATTCCTCCAAAACAGTGAGGGCAAAGCTGCCAAAAATGGATCGACCATCCCGATTCAGGCCAAGGATCTGAGCCTGAGCGGTCTGTTTTTTACCACCCCCGGAAAGTTCAATATTGACGATCGGCTGTCGGTCAAGCTGAATCTCTGCAACTCCGTTGTCTCCCTCGACTGCAAAGTGGTGCGCAAACGCGTGGTGGAACAGACGCAGGAAGACGGATACGGGTGTGAGTTTCTGGATAATGCCGGTCCTAAAGGGGATATTTTGTGCAAATATCTTTTTGACTGTCAGCGGGAACAGATCCGCTTGATCAGAGAACGTCAGATATAGAAAATCTGGCTTTTGCAGGAAGGCAAACCAAGCATTAATTTACGAGGTGAAACATATGCAAGCAACTACTTCGACGGAAAATGAGATTGTTCAGAAGGACGAATCAGCCATCCCTGAAAACAAATATTTGACTTTCTGGACCGATGACGAACTGTTCGCCATTCCGATTTCGGACGTGGTGCAAATCATCAGTATGCAGGGGATCACCGCACTCCCGGATTTTCCCGATTACACCAAGGGGGTCATCAACCTGCGGGGAAATATCATTCCGGTAATCGACATCCGCATCCGCTTTGGCAAACCCGAAATAAAATATAATGAGAGCACCTGCATCATCGTGACAAACATGGAAGATTCTTACATGGGATTCATTGTGGATGCGGTGGATGAGGTGACCGATATTGACGAAGACACCATCTCTCCGCCTCCAAAGGTCTCCAAGGATATCACCAACCGCTATCTGACCGGTATCGGCCAGATTGGGGAAAAAGTGGTTCTCCTCTTGGACATCTCAAAGATCCTTTCGGAGGACGAACTGACAGAAGTCACCGAAACCGCTGCCCAGAGCGAAATAACCGATAAAGCGGACAAGCAGATGGAAAATCAGCCTGCACAGCCGCAGGCAGCCGCAACGGATGGAAATTAAAAGGAGTAACCACACTATGCATAAATACCGTGATATGAAGCTTCATGGAAAACTGATGTTTATCGTCACGTTGATTTCCCTTCTTTTCGTCATTCCCTATATTGTTTACTTTATTCTGCTTTCCAACAACAACGGGACCTTGGAAAGTCTTCAGGGAATCATCCATATTATGACTCCCATCCTGATTATTTCATTCGTTGTCATCTGGCTGGTTTCCATCGCCCTCGCCAGAAAGTTTTTCATAAGAGTTGTCGAGCCGATCGAAAAGGTCTCCACCGCCGCGCAGGACATGGCTGACGGCAAACTGAACGTAAACATCGACTTTGAATCATCGGATGAAGTCGGCCTGCTCGTTCAGTCTCTCAACAGTTTTTCCAAAAATATGACCGCTGCCGTGAAAGAGATCATCTTGCTTCTGGAAGCTCTCGCCAAGGGCGATTTCACCGTGAAATCCCATGTCGTATGGAAAGGAGACTGGGCGCGGATTAACCAGTCGATTGAGGATATTTTCCGTTCTTTAAACCAGATTTTCACCAACGTTAAAAATGCATCCGATCAAACCACAAGCGGATCCGATCAGGTTGCCAGCGGGTCTCAGGCTCTGGCGCAAGGCGCAACGGAGCAGGCCAGCGCCATTGAACAGCTTTCCGCGACAATTGTCGAGGTATCCGACCATGTGAAGGAAAACGCGGCAAACGCGGCGGAAGCAAATCGTTTTTCCAGCGAAGAAGAAAAGAAGTTGGAAGACGCTCATGTTCAGATGGACGACATGATGAAGGCGATGACGGACATCAGCGATACTTCCAAAAAGATCAGCAACATCATCAAAACGATCGACGATATTGCATTCCAGACCAATATTCTCGCTTTGAACGCCGCGGTTGAGGCGGCCCGGGCGGGCTCGGCCGGCAGAGGTTTTGCCGTTGTCGCCGACGAAGTCCGTAACCTTGCAAGCAAAAGCGCAGAGGCGGCCAAGAACACGACCGCGTTGATTGAAAATGCCATCAAGGCGGTCGGCAACGGTTCCAAAGTGGCGGATGCCACGGAAAAGACTCTTCAGGAAGTCATCCAGTCTGCAAACCACACGAACAGTCTGGTCAACGAAATTGCCACCGCTTCCAACCAGCAGGCAACTTCCATCAGTCAAATCACGCAGGGCATTCAGCAAATTTCCGCCGTTGTGCAGACGAATTCGGCCACTGCGGAAGAAAGCGCGGCCGCAAGTGAAGAATTGGCTGCTCAGGCAAAAGAGCTGAAACGTGCCGTTGGCGGCATCAAACTGGCTGGCAGCACCCAGAAACCGCCTAAAAGAGAAACGGCCAAAGCTGCAGCACCTGAAAAGGCACCGGCTCCGTCCGAAAACAAAAAGCCGGCTGTAAAAGACAAAGCGGTACAGTCGCACCATCCGGCTGCCGTCCCTGCTCACGCACATGTCAGTAATGATAAATATATTTGATGAAAAACAATTGATCAGGTATAAAAAGGATGTTTTCCCGCGCGGAAGACATCCTTTTTTTCTCAAAAAATCTATTTTTCGCAGTTTATCAGAGGTGAAAAAGAACTGTTTACGGTAAAGATTTCCTTTGGTGTGCCGATATATAAGTATATAGAGCCGGTTGTTTGAAACACAGCCGGCAAGAGGAGGAATCCGCATGAACTCATCCAGTTCAACTTCTTCGGCAAAACTTGAAACTTCATCGCTTTACCGTTTGACGGGTACCAACCTGTATTCCGGGCTGGATACGGATAGCATTATCAAAGCCCTGGTTTCCAACACCCAGAGCAAAATCGATAAGCAGGGTCAATTAGAGCAGATTGCCGAGTGGAGGCGGGATTTATACCGCGGCGTCACCACGGATATGCAAAAATTCCGGGACACCTATTTTTCTTATACCAGCGACACAAATCTGTTAAGCTCAACCTTTTTTGAAACCGCTAAGATCGACAGTTCTTCCGATGTTGTCAGCGCAACCGGCGATGTCGACAGTGCATCGACCCTTGTAATCAACAACATTTCGCAGATTGCATCAAAGGCAATTTACAATTCCGACCAGCAGGTTTCAAACGAGACCATTACTTCCGGGAAAATCCAGGACAGCTGGACGCAGTCCACCGTCGGGGGAAAATCCATGGTCGTCAGCTACAACGGGACCAATTACACGCTGACCCTGAGCAATTCGGTCAAACTGGATTCGGAGAAGATGTCGGCTGATCCGACAACCGAACTGAACAAGATCGTAGACGGCCTTAACAATTCGGTCTCCGGCAACCGTTCTTTAAAAGACAAAATCAAATTTTCTCTGGACAATAACAATAAAATCGTTTTAACCGCTACCAGCACCGACGCGACCAGTGTCAGTATCAGTCCTTACCTGACGAGCACCGACGAAACCACCGGCCCGGCGTTTTTGGAAGCTCTCGGCCTGACGGGGACAACCCAAACAGCCAATGGGTCCGGGCAAATCGTGCTGACCGGGAACAATGCGCTTGACACCAACGTCTCCACAAGCGGCTTGTTCAATAAAACCGTGTCCTCCTCCTCTTATTTAAAGCTTACCGCCAACGGCGAGAATTATACGGTGAAGCTGGGAAAAAACGTTATCCTGACAGGAACTCTTTCCACGGATCTCGATAACATCAGCAAAGCTTTGCAGAACCAGATTCATGCGAATTCAAACCTTTCCGGTGTAACGGTCAGTTCTGAGGGCAATGCCCTGACTTTCACCGGAGCCACCATCTCCGGCGGTTCGCAGAACCTGATGAAGGGCCTGAATCTGACTGCCGGCAGCTCTACCGGCACGGCGGTTACCGACGAATCCGCCCTTAAGAAATCCTATTTTGGTGACACGCTTGCCGGCAATACGCTGACTTTCAAACTCGATGACGTTTCCAAAACCATCACGTTTAACGCCAGCGACGAATCAAAATATTCATCAGCCGGCGATGCAGCCGGTGATGTCCGGAATCTGGTCTCTTACCTGCAGGGTAAACTGACCACTCTGTTCGGAACATATCAGGATACCGACGGGGCACTTAAACCCAAAGTGCAGGTCAAAGCGAATGACGGCGGAATCCAGTTTACCACCGGCGACAAAACTTCCGTGCTTGCCATTACTTCATCCGACAGTTTCAACGTTCTGAATGAATGCGGTGCGCTTCGCATCGGGTACGGGGAAACCAACCGCGCCGAAACCAACAAAACGCTCGACCAGCTGGCCGGTGAAGTGAACGGCCACGACTTGGAAAAAGGCACCGACGGCAAATACACGATCTCGATCAACGGCAAAGAGCTTTCCTTCACCGGAAATACCACGCTGGGCGATGTGATCAACCAGATCAACAACGACGCCGATACGGGCGTGACAGTCTCTTACTCGAAGACAACCGATTCCTTCACCATCAAAGCCAATGACAGCGGTTCCCAGGGAAAAATAAATTTTGAGGATTTAAGCGGCAATTTGGCTTCCACTCTGTTTGGCACATCCTCCATGGACTTTACCGGGATTCATTCCAACGCTCTTCCGGCAGACGAAAACGGTGCCGTAACAATCGCGGCGGACGGCACTTATACAGTAAATCTGGCCGGTCAGACGCCGAAGTCTGTCACGCTTGCTGCGGGAACCTACCGCTTGACGGATTTGCAGAATACTCTGCAAAAAGCAGTCAATGATCAGTTTGGCGCCGGAAAGGTCAACGTAGCCGTTAAAGACGGAAAACTGATTTTCGACTCCGCGGACGGCTCCGCCTTATCAATAACCTCAACAGGAGACAATAATCCGCTGGGGATTGCAAGCGGTGCTTCTAATCTGTCTTCCTCGACTTCACAAACGCTCGCAAGTTTCTTCCCGGACAATTCATCGACTCCCGTAACCATAGCAGGGAACAACGGCTCCAGCCTCACGATTCATAAGACTGATCAGGGATATACCATCGGTTCCGACACTACCGTTTACAACGGAACTGAAACTCTGTACGATGCAATCAGCGGCTACACCGCCGGCTCGGATCTGAAAATGAATGTCACGATTAATGGAAAAACAACCGATATCACCCGCTCCACAAACACGACAACACTGGACAGGGTTAATCTGACCTTCACAGGGAAAACCGACACCCCCGTCACCTTTTCTTCAACAGGCAATGTGGACGACCTTGTGACCAAAATTACCGATTTTGTGAATGACTACAATAAGATCATCGACGAAGTGAATAAGCTGACTACGGAATCCCAGGAAAGAGGCAAGGATGGTTCCGTCAGCTATCAGCCGCTGACGGATGACCAGAAAAAAAGTATGACGGACGGTGAAATTGAAAAGTGGAATAAAAATGCCGAAAAGGGTCTTCTTCAGAACAACGACACACTGAACGGAATCCTAACGGACCTTCATACCGCCATGACGGACGCGGTGAAATCTTCCGGGCTGTCACTGAGCCAGCTTGGCATCTCCACTCAGGCTTACGATACCACTTCCGGCGGCCAGCTGGTCGTAACGGCCGCCACACTCCGGGATACGCTGCAGAAAAGCCCTAACGCCGTGGCAAAGCTTTTCACCGACGCGGACGGGGTTTCCACCCGCATGAAAGATGCACTGAACAAATATATCGGTACTTTCGGCGGCGACGGGGTACTTCTTCAGCTGGCCGGTACCGATTCAGAGGCAAACGATACCAGCCAGCTGACCACGCAGATCAAGGGATACCAAAGCACCATTACAGACCTGAAAAGTCAGCTACAAACGGAAGAAAACCGGTACTGGGACAAATTTACCGCTATGGAGCAAGCGCTCAGCGTACTGACCTCTCAGAGCGACTCCCTGACTTCCATGTTCTCCGGCAACAGCCGCAGCAGTTCATAAGGACTACCAACCCTAGGAAGGTGTAAAAAATGGCAGATAACAACAATCTGATTATGCAGTACCAGGAACAGTCCATTCTTACCATGTCGCGCGGAGAGCTTCTGGTGAAGCTGTATGATGAACTGCTCAAAAATTTGAGGTACGCATCTATCCTGTTCGGGCAAAAGAAAGCAGAAACCGCAAAAAAGCATACCGACCGCGCAAAGAATATCATTAATTACCTTTATGCCATTTTAGATGACAAGTATGACATTTCAGTCAATTTAAAACGGATTTATTCCCATCTGCTTGCGCAGATTATCAAAGCCAACGTTTCAGAAGATGCGGCCAGCCTAGATGAAATCATCCCGACTGTGCAGGAACTGCGGGCCGCATGGGTTGAAGCTGAGAAGAAGACCCGCACGCAGAAAGGAAAACGAGCGAAAGGGAATCAGCACACAGCCTTTTAAAAGAGAAGGCCGCGTACCGATAAAAGGTGCCGTATGACCGCGATGGAAGAATTGAAGGCATGTGTAAATCAAGAACAGATCTTTCTGACCCGCTTGGCAGATTTGTCCCAGCAGGTGGAAACTCAGTGCTGCCGGTCCGAACCTTCCGATCCGTCTCCCCTGCTCCGGCAGCGCCAGGTTTATCTGGATCGGCTGAAAAAATGCGTCGGCCGAATTTCCGTTCTGATGCGAAAGCTTCCATCTGAAGAACAGGGCCGGATGAACGCAGTCTTTTCGGCGCGTCTGCCGAAAGGTCAATGCAACCCAGAAGAAATGGAAATCATGGAAAAGGAAAAAAAATGCCATTCTCTTCTGAGTGAAATCTCCGCTTCAGATGCAGAAAGCGCCAGGCAAATGAAAAGGGAGTGTGACCGGCTTCAAAAGCTGGTCAATGACTCCCACAGTAAAAGGAAAAAAGATTCCCCCTTTTCCGGCTATTCCGATTTTATAAATTAAAATTTCTTTTCTCCTTTGGTAAATGACTTGACAACCATAACGCCGGTTTCCGTGTAAAAATACACGGTTCTTCCATAGTTAAGCCCCGTATCCTCCGCCAGGACCCGGATGCGGAGGCCGGCAAGCGTTTTTTTCACGGCGGCGATATTTCTTGCTCCAATGTTGCCGAACGTGCTGTCGTCCGCAACTTCGAACATCTTGGCACCACCCGCAATTTTCGCCTTCATTCTCGAGCGCAGACAGCCTTTCGCTTCCATATTTTTTACCATCACCGGCAGACAGGAATCGGCATAACGCCAGATTTGGTCGTTGCCGGTATTTTTGGGGTAAGAAGGAAGCATAATATGAGCCAGTCCTCCGATTTTCAGCTCCGCATCATAGAGGCAGATGCCGATGCAGGACCCCAGTGCATAGGTGACCAGCGCACCCGGGCTTTCCGTAATCTTTACATCCGATATGCCAACCGTGATCAATTCACTCATAGCTGAATCCCCAGACTGCTCATTAATTTATTAAGCGAAGCAATGTCCGGAATCAGCATCATGTTGGCTGAAATCGTTTTGTTTGCGCTTAAAAAGTCATCTTCAACAAAAATGATTTTATCAGAAACGGAGCCCATCTCCGCAGCCGGAACCGTGAGAAGAGCTCCGGCCATATCAACCGTAACGGCCGGTACGGAAACTTTAATGTCAAGATTGGAAAGAGACGCAATGGACGCCGCATAGGAACCGATCATAATATTGCCAATCTCAGAGAGAGCGGAATATTCCATATCAGACAGGTGTGCATAGTTTGCTTTGCTTTCACTCAGCAACGCTTCCAGAAGTGATTGCGTAAACTCCTTCTCAATGACAAACATCATAATCCCGTGAATATCGCCATTCAATTCTACAAGAATAGCGACGACGGGAGTCTCCGGCCCACCCAGCGCGCGATCCGCCTCGCTGATATCTAGAATACGCACAACGGGCGTCACCATGTCCACTTTGCGGTTCAGCATCTGCGAAAGAGAAGTGGCGGCATTTCCGGCACCGATATTACCGATTTCTTTTAAGACATCAATATGCATTTCATTGAGCTGATTCAAGTTTTCAATTGCCATGGGCACACCTCGATTTAAAATTAGATACGGTCGTCCGGCTGAACCGGCGAACTTACAATATGTTCTTTATCCGCATAAAATTTAGTTGCGCTGTAATCGGTGGAAAGAGTTTCCGTATAGCTGCCAATGGTCATTTTGGTTCCCGCGTAGGCAACATGAAGCGCGGCAATTTTAAAATCCAGAGCAGAAAGGCCGTCTTCTTTTGGTTCACCGATCGCAGTGATTTCGGATTTCAGATATTGAATTCTCGATTCTGCCAGTTTTTTCTGGGAGTCTGCGTTCCTTAAGAGATTTTTCGCTTTCAGCGAACGTGGATTTTTTTTCAGGAAAAGAAAGATTGTCTCAATCTGCGCATTCAAAGTCTGCAAATTCTTTTCTTCCTCTTTTAGCGTGCCCTGGGCAGAATTTACATCTTTCTCCGTTCTGCCGGAAAGGAGACCTTCCAGCACACCGGAAACGATAAGAACATCTGTTCTAGATCCGCTGCTGCCGATGTTCTTGGCAATAATCGAGCGGCCTGCCTGACACCGGCCGCCGGCCAGCATTCCTTTCCTGCCGTGGACCAAGATCGAATTTCCCGCTTTGACCGTGCTGTTAAAAATGACATCCGACCGTATGTCGCCGCCGCATTCGACCGTTGTGTTTTCGATATACTGCGCGGATATGCTTCCCTTGGCAGCCAGCCGGCCCCGGCTCATGCCGTTCATTCCGCAGGAAATGGCGATATCTCCACCCGCTTCGAGCAAAGCGCCTTCCACCATCCCGCGCACATTGATGTCTCCGCCCGCTTTGACGGAAAACCCTTCCAGAACATCGCCCTGGATGACGACCGTCCCAAGAAAGTCAATATTTCCGGAGGAGCTGTCTACATCGCCGCGCACTGTGAAAACTTCATTGACGTTGAGCGCGGCATGTTTATACTCAATACAGCCGTCCGCATCCGCAAAAAGAGTCAGACCGTCTTTTGAAACCGCCGTATTTTTTCCCTGAGGAAAACTCGGAAGTTTCCCTTGGCGATATTTCACCGCATTGCCGTAAACATCAATCCCGTCCTTGCCGGGTTCCGGGGGAATGATACGGCAAAGGGCATCCCCTTTTTTCACATTCTGCACAATGCCAAGATCCCGGTAATCCACCGTGCCGTCTTCCCGTTCTGTCGGCATATAATTTTGTTCTTTTTTGAAAAGGTACTCCAGCTTTCCATCTTTTTCATCCACCGGGGGCAGCCCCCGCGTGCAGACCAAATCGAGAAAATATTTTTTGTTGTCACAAAAATCACGGACAATGCCTTCCAGAATTCCATAGACAATTCCGTTTGCCTTTAAAAATTCCATGATTTTGTCAACAGAGACCGTTTGGCCCTCCATGGCCGGGTGCACCCGAATGGAAGCTTCCATTTTGTCAGATGATACACTCAGCTCAATTTTCGGCTCCTTGGAAGCTTCTTCTTCTTTTTTTTTGTTTGTCTCCGCTTGGCGAGCTGCCTTGTCCTTCTGCGCATCCATACTTTCTCCCCCTTAAAACCTAAAAGATGCGATATTCAAAAACGCACTCAGCGCAAACTGTTAATTGTCTGTGTGGTGCGATCCGACATACTGAGAACATTCGCGTCAAAAGCGAATCCTTTCTGGGCATTGATGATTGCCGTCATCTCATCCGCCAGATCAACGGCGGAATCTTCAATGCTGCCCTGGATCGCCTGAACAGAAGAAGCTGCCGCACGGCCGGAAGCCGTTGTGGCCTCCAAATAGTTGTCACCCACTTTTTTCAGCCCGTCACAGTTTTGAAAGGAATAAACGCCGACATTCTGCTTGTCATTTTCATTTTTTACCGTGATCGGGTTGCCTTTTCCATCCAGCACGGCTCCGCCCTGAGCATCGGTTAAATAGCTGCTGCCGTCAGCCCGCACCGAAAGATGGAATTCACCGTCGCGCGTGTACCGCACCGTTCCGTCCGTGCATTTTACCGCAAAAAAAGCATTTCCCGACGGAAGGGCATAATCAAGCGACCGGTTGGTCGTTTCAATGCTTCCCTGCTGAAAGACCGTATTTGTCTGGTTCACCCGTTCCCCATTGCCGACTTTCAGGCTGTTTGCCGTCTGCGAACCATGCACGCCAGTGTAAAGCAGATCGGCAAAAGAGACCTCATCCGGTTTATACCCCTTAGTGGAAACGTTCGCAATATTATTGGATGCTACATCCATGCTCTGCTGCTGGGCAATGGCGCCTGCCGCTGCCGTGTAAAACGACGTCATCATCAAAATTATTCCTCCCCCGTTTTTTTAAAGTTTAGAAATGCTTACCGCCTGATCCAAGATCGTATCATACATTTTCAGCGCCTCTGAGCAGGATTGCAGCCCGCGCTCAGACGAAAGCGCATCCGTCATTTCTTTGGTCATATTGACGTTAGAGCCTTCCAGCGATTTCCACAGTACGTTCGGCTCCGCAACCCGCTGGGCGGAGGTGCCCTGAAACATACCCTCACCGACTGTTTTCAGCGCGGCATTGTTCTGGAACCGAAAGACTCCCATCTGGCCGATCGAACGCCCTCCGGCAGTCAGGTTGCCCTGGCCGTCCGATGAAATATCATCCGTCCCCGGCCGCAGAGGCTTGCCGTTGCTGCCAAGCACCCTGCCCTGCCCTTTCAGCACAAGATACCCATCCGAGTCGACATTAAAGCTTCCGTTTCGTGTATAGACGGTTCCACTGTTTCCCTGAACGGCAAAGAAACCGTCGCCGGCGATGGCAAAATCCAGTTTTCGGCCCGTCTGCGACAGCGTTCCTTCGGAGTAATCGGTCACAGCTTCCGACGCCGTGTCCATCAGCGAAGCTTTGCCGATGGGCGTTCTGTTCTGGTCGACCCGCTCCAGCAGCAGATCCCCGAACGCTTTCTGCACTACGCGCGATTTTTTATATCCGCTGGTTTCGGAATTCGCCACATTGTTGCTGATGGCATCCAGCACCCGGCCCTGTGTCAGAACACCGGAACCCAGCATATAAAATCCTCTGACCATATCGGTTTTCTTCCTTTCCTTACTGTTTTAGGTAGCTTTCCAGACTCCGTTTCAGCTTTCTCAGCGCGCTGGAATGAATTTGAGAAACGCGCGACTCACTGATCCCCATCACTTTAGCGATCTCTTTAATTTTTAGCTGTTCTTTATAATAGAGAGAAATTACAATTTTCTCTTTGTCCTCCAGCAGTTCAATATCCTGCTGAAGCACGCTCTTCAGTTCCTTCCGCGCAATTGCCTGCTCCGGCCCGTCGACGGAATTAAAGCTGTGCAGCGCAAGGTTTTCCGCGCCTTTTTCATAGATCAGTTCTTCGAACGAAAGAATGTTCATGGAGCAGGTTTCTGCCAGTATTTTTTCATATTCCGGAAGACCGACTTGCAAATATTCCGCGATTTCCCGCTCCGTCGGCCTGCGGCTGAGCCGCTGATTCAGCGTTTCATCCGCATCATTGATCGTCTTCGCCAGTTTTTTCAGCCTGCGCGGAAAACAGTCCTGCCGCCGGATATAGTCAATCATCGCACCGCGGATCTTAATGGATGCAAAAGTCTCAAATTTAACGTTTTTCATCACGTCAAATTTAGCGACGGCATCCATCAGCGCAATTAAGCCTTCGCTTATTATATCGTCCAGATAATTAAAATACTGATAGTGCCCGACAATTTTTATCGCGATACAGCGGACAAGGTAGCTGTACTGGCGGATCAGCTCGTTGCGTGTTTCAACGTCTCCGGTCCTGCCGAACCGAATCCAAAGATCCCGGACCGACACTGGCCTGGTCTTGTAATTTTTCGCCACGCAGCTCCTCTCCTTCCCGTGATTTCGCATCTTACTCCAATGTCACGTTGGCAACCGCCTGAATCTTAATGTCGTTATCAAGTTCATTGAAAGACAGTACGACCGCTTTTGGGTAAAACTGCTGCAACAGCTTGCTGAAATAAATCCGCACCACGGGTGAAGTCAGGATCACCGGCGTGCTCATCACGTCCCTCACCTTGGCGATGCAGTCTGTCAGCCTGGTAATGATCTTCTGGGTCGTCCGGGGATCAAGCGACAGATAAGTGCCATGTTCGTTCTTGCTGATGGAACTGATGATGGTTTTTTCCACTTCGCTGTCGAGCGTAATTACCTGGATTTGACCGCCTTCCGCCCATTTGCGGGTGATGGTCCGGTGCAGCGCCTGCCTCACATATTCCGTCATCATATCCGGGTCGCGGGCCGCGGCGGCGTTGTTGGATACCGTTTCCAGAATGGTCTCCATATCCCGGATGGGGACGCCTTCTTTCAAAAGGGAGCAAAGCACCTTTTGCAGATTGCTCTGCGTAATCACATTCGGCACCTCATCGGCCGCCAGGGAAGCGTCGTAACTCTTGACGCTTTCCAGAATACGGCCCACTTCCTGGCGGGAAAGCAGCTCATCCGCATGGCGGCGCACCGTCTCAGAAAGGTGGGTAACCACGACGGAAAGCGGATCGATGACGGTATAGCCGTAAATTTCCGCCATATCCTTTTTGTCCGGGGTAATCCACTTGCTCGGGATCCCGTAGGCCGGTTCGATGGTGTCGATTCCGTCGATCTCCCCGGTCAGATTGCCCGGGTCCAGCGCCAGATAATAGTCGATGAGGATCTCTCCGCGCGCGACTTCTTCGCCCCGGATCTTGATGACATACTGGTTCGGGTTGAGAAGGCCGTTGTCCCGCAAGCGGATGGAGGGAACCACCATTCCCATCTCCATGGCGAACTGCTTGCGGAACGACACCAGTCGCTCGGTGAAGGTGCTGCCATTCGATTCATCCACCAGCGGGATCAAACTGTAGCCGAATTCCATTTCAATCGCGTCGAGCGGCAGCAGGTTGTAAATATGATCGATATCTTTGTAGTAGGCGGTATCGTCCCCCGCCTGCATCGCGGCAGCCGCGCCCGCACCCGCCGGCTGTGCTGCCGGCTGTGCTGCGGACTGCTCGATCCGCTTGCGCAGCGCCATCCCGGAGCCGATCAGAAAAGCAGCGACCAGAATCAGCTGAACATGGGGCATCCCGGGGATTAAATTCAGCGCAAGGATTCCGAATCCGGTCAGTAAAATTACCATCGGCTGCGCAGTAAACTGATGGGAAACATCTTCGCCCAGCGTGGAATTGGAGGCTGCGCGGGTGACAATCATGCCCGTTGCGGTGGAAATCAGCAGGGCGGGAACCTGGGAAACCAGCCCGTCGCCGACCGTTGCGATGGAATAGACATTCAGCACATCCGAAAATGACTGGCCGCCCTGCACCATGCCGACGATCAGCCCGCCGATAAAGTTGATGAAGGTGATGACGATGGACATGATCGCATCGCCCTTGACAAACTTGCTCGCGCCGTCCATAGAACCATAGAACTCCGCTTCCCGCTGAACATCTTCCCGGCGCTGGCGGGCCCCCTGTTCGTCGATCAGCCCGGAGTTCAGGTCGGCGTCAATCGCCATCTGCTTCCCGGGCATCGCATCCAGCCGGAACCTCGCCGCTACCTCGGAAACGCGCTCCGCGCCTTTGGTGATAACCAAGAACTGCACCAAAACGATAATCAGGAACACCACAAACCCAACCACGATGTTCCCCTGCAAAACAAAGGAGCCAAACGTTTTGATGACCTGGCCCGCCTGGCCCGAATGGGAAAGGATCAGCCGGGTGGAGGAGATGTTCAGCGCCAGCCGAAACAAAGTGGTAATCAGCAAAATGGAGGGAAACACGGAAAATTCCAGGGCATTTTTAATGTACATGGTCAGAAGTAGAATAATCAGCGACAGAGAGATATTGAGGATAAACATCATATCGAGCAGAGGGGCCGGAAGGGGAATGATAATGAGTGAGATGACCAGAATGACGAACAGTGAAACGACATGACTGAACGGATTCAGCTTCTTCATCTTTTCTCTCCTTCCTGTTTCAGATGGTAAACCCATGCCATCACTTCGGCCATCGCCTGATAAAATTCCTCCGGAATCTGTTCATTAACTTCGACTGCCGCATAAAGAGCGTGAGCCAGGGGCTTGTCTTCCTTCATCGGAATGTGGTGCTGCTGTGCGATTTCAATGATCTTTTTGGCCAGGTAATCCTGCCCTTTGGCCAGTACAACCGGGGCGCGGTCCTCTTCCGGATGGTAACGGAGCGCCACGGCAATATGCGTCGGGTTTCTCACCACTACATCCGCCTCAGGCACCTGCTGCATCATACGGCGGCCGGAGATCTTTCTCTGTTCCTGACGGATTCTCCCCTTCGTTTCCGGGTTACCTTCCAGCTCTTTGTACTCCTCTTTCAATTCCTGCTTTGTCATGCGGATATTTTTTTCATAGTCCCACCACTGATAGAAATAATCCGCCGCGGCAATTGCAAGAAACACCAGCGTCATTTGAATGACCATATCCATAATGTCGTTCACAATCTGGAGACAGGACTGGTCAATATCGTTGGACATCATGGAAGCGCAGCTCTCGAAAACTTTCTTGATCTGCAGGTACATAATGTATCCGATCGCAATTGTTTTGATAATCGACTTGATCAGCTCGACAATGGAACGAAGAGAAAACAGGCGTTTAAACCCCTGAAACAGGCTTATATTGGAAAATTTAAATTTGATTTGTTCCCCTGAAATCTTAAACTTGGTCTGAATTCCGGTCGCCAACACGGCTGCAAGAAGAGAAGCGATTAAAACCGGTGCACAGGTTAGTAAAATGGCAAACCAGAACTCCCGAATGACATCAAGAGAACTCAACGAATCTAGGGTTGCCACTATGCCTGCGCGGGAAAGATAGCTGTGCATAAAATTGTACAGATAGCTGTAGAGATATGGGAACTCCAGCCGCAGGGCCAGAAAAACCACAAAGATGGAAAGGGCGCTGACCACATCGGCACTTTGAAAGACGTTGCCCTTTTTTCGTTCGTCCTCCCGCTTTTTCGGGGTTGCTTTTTCAGTTTTGTCTTCCGCCGAAGCCCGCGCCATTGCGATCCCCCCTCTATTGGGCCAACACGGCGTACAAGCTGCTTATCCGGGCAAACATCAGATTCATCAGTTTTTGGAGGAAAGCAGCATAGGGCGGCACAAAGACGATCATCATGAAAAAGCCAAGCAGAATTTTGATTTGAATTTCTACGGTAAAAACATCAATCTGCGGCACCGCCCGCATCATCAGACCCGTGCCGATTTCTCCAATGATCTGGACCGCTACCATCGGCAGCGAAAGCTGCACCGCGTAAACCAGTATCTGCTCAAACAGAGCAACCAGGCCGCCGAACAGATTCGCCTTCAGCACCAGCCCGTCGCCATAGGGAACGACGGCGCCGAGCTTGACGAACACCTCAATCAGGGTCAGATGCGCGTTGGTAGCGAAAAACATCAGCAGATACATCGCGTTGATGACTGAAGCGGAAAGCGGCATGGAAATATCGCTCTGCGGGTCATAGATCTTTGACATGGCGATTCCCACCTGCAGGTCCGACATCTCACCGCCCATCACAAAGACGGAAAGGAAAAGCTGGATGATGTAGCCGGCCAGAAAACCAATCAGAAGTTCTTTCAGCCCCGAAACGAAGAGGACGAGAAAGGAATCAATATGGATCGACCGGTCCGGCGTCAGACGGTAAGTAAACAGCGTTAACATCAGTGTCAGACCGATTTTAATGATGTTCGGCAGATTTCTTCTGCCCAGGATCGGGTTGAAAAAGATGCAGCCCGTCATGCGCAGAAAAATCAGCATGAGCAGTGTATAATTGTAATCCAGTTTCATATCCGCCGCTCCGATTTCAGCTCAGGGAACCGATCATCTGAAAAATGTACTTGGTAAAATCATTCATCACCTTCATAATCCAAGGCCCCAGAATAATCATGACGGCAGCGATTGTAAACAGCTTTGGGACAAAAGACACCGTCTGCTCATGGACCTGGGTAGCCGCCTGAAGAACGGAAATGATCAGGCCGACCACCATACTCGCAATTAGAATCGGCCCCGCAATTTTCAGCACCACAAGCATAGCGGCCCGCATGATATCCATGACTTTTGCAATGGTCATTTTCGCGCCTCCTTACCGTCTTTTACAGATGAAAGCCTGTCGCCAGCGTTTTAAACAGCAAATCCCATCCGTCCACCAGGACAAAAAGCAGCAGCTTGAACGGAAGGGAAATGGTTGCCGGCGGCAACATGATCATCCCCATAGACATCAGTATACTCGACACGATCATGTCGATGATCATGAACGGGATGTAAAGGAGAAACCCGATGATGAACGCCCGCTTGAGTTCGCTGGTCATAAACGCCGGGATCACCAGCGTAATCGGCATTTTCGCCGCGGGTGTCTTGCTGTCCTGCTTGGACAGGTTGACAAACAGATTCAGGTCCTCCTTTCGGGTATTTTTCAGCATGAACTCCTTGAGCGGTGCGCTCGCCCGCTGCAGAAATTCTTCCTGTGTAATCTTTTCCGCCTTATACGGCTGATAGGCGTCCGTATTGATCTTTGAAAGAACCGGGGACATAATGAACAGAGTTAAAAACAGAGCGATGCTGATCAGCACCTGATTGGGCGGAGTCTGCTGCAGCCCCAAGGCATTCCGTAGAAAAGACAAAACGATCACAATGCGCGTAAAGCAGGTTGTCATGATGAGAATGGACGGCAAAAGCGCGAGGACCGTAAGCATTTCGATAATTTCAAGGGTATTCGCGCCCTTTCCGTTAATGTTGACATTCACAGCCGCCGAAGCCCGCATGGGCAAAAACAGGGCAGTAACACAAAACACGCACAGCAAAAGCAATATTTTTTTCATCAGCCTGCGCCTGAGCGCCGTCTTCTTTTTATGAGTGCCTGTCATTTTCGTGTTTTCTCCCCTTGCCAGTCAAATCCAGTCTGCCTTTCAGCGCAGCGTTTAGGGCGTCCATAAAATCACGGCCGGCAGCCGGCTCCGTAGAAGAACGGATCTCCGTTTTATCGATCTCTTTTAAAAGCTCAACCCGGTCGGATGAAAACCCAATCAAATAGTAATGGCCACAGATCTGCGCGATTACAAGGCCCTTGTCCTGTGCCAGCGCCACGCGCTCCAGAATCCGGATATTGGCAGTGTTTGCGACATTATTCGCCTTTTTCACCAAGTACCGGCTGAGCAGATAGCACAGGTACAGCACGGCGGCAATTGCAATCAGGGAAAAAATCAGTGGCAGAATGTCCGACGCATAGCTCGTGCTCAGCTTCATTTAAATTCCTCCGCAGTCCTTTTTACCCCAGAATGCTGTGAACGGTTTTCATGATACGGTCCGCCTTAAACGGCTTGACAATAAAATCTCTCGCGCCATGCTTGAGGGCGTCGACTACCATGGACTCCTGACCCATAGCGGAACACATAATGACATTTGCATTCGGATCCTGCGTCTTAATCGCTTTCAAGGCTTCCAAGCCATCCATGACCGGCATTGTGATATCCATAATGACCAAATCCGGTTTTTCGTCGGCATAGTTGGTAACGGCGACCTGCCCGTTGTTTGCCTCAACGATGTTGGTATAGCCGTTTTTGGAAAGGGTATCCTTGATCATCATGCGCATAAAAGCAGCATCATCCACCAGCATGATTTTCTTATCCATCGAGAATCCTCCTAAAACTTTGGTATAAATGTTTGTACCTTAAACCAGCTTCATGATTGCGTCGTTGTTAATAACTTCCGTTATCCGAACCCCATAGAAATCGTCCACCACTACGACGTTTCCTTTCGCAATGGCCTGCCCGTTGACGTAAACATCAACCGGAGAACCGGCTTGCTTATCCAATTCTACGATGGTTCCAGCGGAAAAGTCCAGAATTTCTTTAATTCTTTTGGAAGTTCGACCTATTTCCACCGAAATCTTCAGCGGAACTGACATAATCATGTTGAGATTGTTGGTTTCCCCTTTGGTAAGCGGCGGTTCCGATTCGTCAAAGCTTTCATAGCTTGCTTGTTTGACACTGGCGCCGGTAAACTGTGGAGCCTGGGCGGCAGGCTGCCGGGCCGCCTGCTGAACCGGATCTTGGGCCACTGGGGTGGTAGCGGGCTCCCCCGCAGCATCGGGAGCGGCCGGAGCCGCGGGCTGCTCTGCGGCCTCGGCGGACGCCGCGGCTTTTTCAGGCCCGGGGACTTCTTTTTGCTGATTCTTCTGCGGTGCGCTCTTTTCTTCTGTGGAGGGATCCAGCCCAAAATTTGAGACCAGTTCCTTTGCAAGCGGAATCGGCATGACATTGATGAACTCGCTGTTCACCAGATCCCCGATCATCAAGTTAAAATAAACTGCGACAATATCGTCGTCTTCTACAAAATATTTCTGCTTAAACTGTTCCGAATCGCCGACCGGAAAAGAATTCGGCGGGGAGATATTGATACTTCTGCTCAGGAACTGAGAAAGTGCGGTGGCTGCGGCCCCCATCATCTGATTCATCACTTCACAGATTGCGCCTACATTCATTTCATCCATCACGAATTCCTGATTGGAGAAATCCGTCTGCAACAGAAGGCCGACGATCACTTTCACATCCGATTCTTTTAAAATCAGCAGGTTCTTTCCGGAAAGTCCCTCAATATAATTAATTTCCACCGCGATGGCGGGTTCATAGGTTTTTATATCGAATGCGCTGGTCTTCATCAGCTTGACTTCCGGCGTTGTGATGCTGACCGGCTGCCCAAGCAGTTCCGAAACAGAGGTGGCGGAAGAGCCCAGGCTGATGTTCAGGATTTCGCCGATTGCGTCTATCTCCATGTCGGAAAGAAGTTTTTCTTGCTTTGGCTCCAAAGAAATCACCTTTTTTCAAAAATAATTAAGGAAGGACTTTCCCAATCTTGACGGCATAATGTTTTTTCTTCACACCCATTTTTCCTGTGAACCATTTCAGCTTTTCAACCTGCAGGGTAACGGAGTTCCCCTCAATGGGGGATTCCAGCGGAATCACATCCCCCTGCTGCAACTCAAGCAGATCTTTGAGGGTGATTTCCGCGTTCCCAAGAATCGCGGAAACGGTCAGCGGCGTGTCTTTCAGGCTGTCAAGGATTTCCTTCCGGTGCCGCTTTTCCTGCTTCGGGTCAAGCTTTTTGTTGACTTTAACATATTTTGAATCAAATATTTTAAATATTTCTTCCAAGGAACTTGCAGGAAGACAGATATTTAAATTACCTTTTAATTCATTGATCGTTACCTCAATGACGACAATAGCAGCGGATTCGTCCGGCTGAATAAACTGGATCAGCTGCGAATTGGTCTCAAGCCCGTCCATCGTATGATCAACATCCACATAATTGCCCCATGCGTCCCGCAGCATCGGCGCAATCTGCCGGAACAGATAATCCAGAAGCGAAAGCTCTATCTCGGTGTAATCGCGGTCGACCTGGTACCCGCTTCCGTCCCCGCCAAGCAACCGATCCAGAATGCTGAAAGAGATCGGCCGGGACATCTCGACCAGAATCTGCTTGTCGTCAATTCCATAGTCCTCGTTGTGCAGCCCCATAATGCCGATCAGGACGGAGTCGCTCAGAGCATTGCCGAATTCCTTGTACTCCTCTTCTTCGACCTGCACCACTTCCGTCTGACAGTTCATGCGAAGCATGCTGGACATATGCAGGCTGAACAGCCGGGAAAAGCTTTCAAAAATATTTTGCAGAAGCTTGAGTTGCTCCCTAGTGAACTTTTTAGGGGAAAGAAAGTCATACTCCTTGACTTTCGGTCCGGAGGTCTCTTCTTCAATCTCTTGAAAATTTGTATTTCCGCTTTGCAGGTTGCCCAGCAAATCATCAATCTGTTGCTGCGACAAAACTTCCGCCATATGTACCACCATTCCTCGCTAGGATTCTATCCCTGCCGGCCGCAGCCGTGCAGGCGAAACACCAAAAGAGTAGGCTTTATTTTCCGCTCGAGGGCATCCGGCTGGAGCTGGAGGAATTAATCTCCTCATACACCTTGTCCAGAACATCCGCCGATTTTCCGGTTTTGGAAATATAGATTTCAACCCGCCGGTTCTTTGCCCGGGTGGCTTCGGTCCCGTCGTCCGGAACAATCGGCCTGTATTCCCCATAGCCTTCGCTGACCAACTTGGCGCCGCTGATAATTCCTTTCGTCTGAACATAGAGAAGAACGTTTTTCGACCGGTCGTCGGAAAGCCCGCGGTCAAATGCCTGCCGCTCCGGCGTATTGGTCGCTGAAACCTTGGCTGTATGCCCGTAAAAGCGGATCTCCCCGATTTGAGTCGGAATGTTGGAAACCGCATCGCAAAGGTAGTCAAGAAGCACTTTTCCCTGCGGGCGCAGGACGGCGCTGTCGCCGTCAAAGAAAATGCTGTTCCGAAAAGAGAGGAATGTGTAGCCGTCCCCTTTATAGATTTCAACGTTGCCTTCGAGATGATGTTTTTCGATGTATTGCTTCAAATAGGCATACAGCTGGTCGAAATTCGTAACTTTTGTCACAGGTTTGGTGTCTTTCCCCAGTCCTTCATCCGACGCAGCCGCGCTCGGCGCCTTGGAAGTCGTGTTGGAAGATGGAGAAATCACGACCTGCTGCTCGGTGCTTGTCTGATTCTTTGCAAGATTTGCGGAAAGAGCGGTGACCAGTTTCTGCCACTTGCTTGCATTTAGAGTGGACATGGAAAACAGAAGGACAAAAAAGGTCAGCAACAGGGTCATCATATCGGCATAGGTATCCAGCCAGCTGGGCCCGCCGGAAGAATCATCCTGCTTTTTTTTCCTCATTTTATCACCTCATTCACTGGTCAGTTTTAAACAAGCCCTACTTTTTGCTCTTTTTTTCTCTTTTCTTCTTTCCGCCTGAGTTTTCGTTAGAGCCCTCTTCTCCCCGTTCTTTTTCACAAAGAAAAGCGTTCAGCCGCTGCTCGATATGTTTCGGGTTGTCCCCTGCTTGAATGGCAATAACTCCTTCCACCACGATTTCCTTGCAGAGGCGTTCCTCATTATGGCGCATATGCAGCTTATGCCCGATTGGCACCAGAAGGAGGTTCGCCAGAAAAGAGCCATAAAACGTGGTGATCAGAGCAACGGCCATGCCTTTGCCTAAAGTACTTGCGCCGTTGGAGGAATCCATGTTCAGGTTCCCCAGCATGTTGATCAGTCCGATCAGCGTGCCGATCATTCCGAAAGCCGGTGCAAACGTAGCGGCTTTTTCAAAGAACTGCCAGCCCTGGGAATGGCGTTCGTCCAAGGAATCCAGTTCATTGCCGAGCATTTCCTTGACCTTCTCCGGGTCGATCGCATCCACAATCAGCAAAATGCTGTTTTTAAGAAAAGAATCGGAATCGCTCAGGTCATTGGCCTTTTCTTCCAGCGAAAGCAATCCCTTTTTCCTGGCCTCCTGCGCAAATTCCACAATGAGCTGAATGTATTTTCTGGGATTGTACGGATTCTTCTGAAGAGTGATTTTCAGCCATGACGGAATTTTCTTAAAGTAAGAAATCGGAAAAGCAATCAGAGTGGAAGCAATGGTCCCGCCGAAAGTGATCGCCATACTTTGGAAATCAATGAAGCTCTTCATTGCGCTCATGTCGGTAAAGCTGGTAATGCCGAAGAAGATCAAGCCCAAGCCGGCGACTAAGCCAATAATTCCTGTAAAATCCATGAACAAACACTTCCCTGAACCTTAGATTTAATCCTGAGGCCTAAGCCCTTCAATACAGATCATGTTTTGGTAGATCATTCGCTGATAAGCGACGATTTTTTGGACGATTTCGCTTTGCTCTTCCCGAACCAGAATATATTTTCCGGTCGTGAGCGAAATTTTGGTTTCCGGTATGTTCTCAACCGTTTCAATCAAATTGCAGTTCAGCAAAAACGGAGTGCCGTTCAGCTGTGTCAGCTCAATCAATTTTCTTCCTCCATTCGTCGGAAACCGCCGCTTTCCTTTCCCGGCCCTATCCGGAAAAGGACGGCGCAGTTTCTCAGCGGATCATGTTCACCAGGGTTTCCAGCATGGTATCCGAGACCGTGATGATCTTGGAGTTTGCCTGGTAGCCTCTCTCCGTGGTGATCATGTTGGAAAATTCATTTGCGAGATCCACATTGGAGGATTCCAGTGCGCCGGTCACCAGCGTGCCGGTAGAACTGCTGCCCGGAGCGTCGCAGTCTGCCGTGCCGGAGTTGTCGGTGGCTTTGTAATAGTTGCCCCCCGTTTGCTCCAAGCCGCCGGGATTTGTGAAATGGACCAGTTCAATGTGCCCGATGGTATCCACGGTTCCATCTGCTTTCGTTCCTTTGACCGCTCCGTCAGGGGAAATGGCGATGTCCTTATAAGCCACGCTGGCGGGTGTATAAGAAATTGCCGACAACTTTGTAGGATCGGTCGATTTTGATACCGCTCCGTTTCCATTTGTTCCCAGAACATAGCCGCCGTTGCTGTCCACCAGATAGCCGGAGCTGTCGAACGACAAAGCGCCGACACGGGTGAATTTTGCGCCGCTTTTCCCATCCCGCACGGCGAAATAGCCTTCGCCGTTGATATAGCAGTCGCCGGGAAATCCGGTCGTCGCCATACCGGAGCGCCCAGTGTCCACCGAAACAGAAGAGGCTTTGGAACCGTAGCCGACCTGGGACGGGTTGACACCACCCCGGCCATTCGTGGCATCCGACTTTGAAGCGTTGGTCAGGGTCTGATACAGCACGTCGCTGAACATGGTGCGCGACGCCTTAAAGCCGTAGGTGCTGACGTTGGCGACATTATTTCCGATTACGTCCAGCGCCGTCTGGTGTGCCTTGAGTCCGGCCACGCCGGAGGACATTGCTCTGTTAAAAGCCATAGCGTTTTACCTCTCTTTTTAGGGAACCGCACGGGCTTCTCCGTCATTCAAAGCCCGATAACCTCCTGTAATAGGTCCGGTTATAATATTACGGCTCCATCAATATTTGTAAAAATGTTTTCCTTCATTTTCCCACCGTTCATCATGGTGACGACCGTGGAGCTTGGAACATGGACGATAAACGCGGTGTCTCCGCTCATCATCAGCGCGTCGCGGACACCCTTCGCCTTCGCCTGCTTGACCGCTCCGTCCATCCGCGTCATCAATTCGGGGGAAACCTTAATCTGCCTTTCTTCCATGCGCCGCAGCGCGTGTTTGGAAAATTTCAGGCCGCCCTGCACATTTTTCAGGACTTCGGAAAAGCTGGCCTTTTCCGCTGGGCCGGTCTGGCTTGGATTTTTGCGCTCCGGCTGAACCGGATAACTGGAGCCGATCCAGGCGGAATAACTTTTCCGGAACTGGATGTCGTTCATCGTTTCGCCGCCTTTATGTACTCGTTCCGCCTGTGCCGCTGCCGCCGGAATCCCCGGAACTGCCAGACTTTCCATCCTGAAAAACCTGCGTCACGGCGGAAACGTCATAGGCGGTATCCTTCCCTCCGACACTCATGATAATGGAGCAGCCGTCCGAGGCGAAAAGCGTGCTTTTCACAACGCCCGTTTTCGTAGTAGAGGCGCCCGTCTCATCGCGCGTACCGACTTCAACGGTCTTTCCAACCAGGGAAGACGCATACTGGCGCTCCGAGTACTGCGTCAGCTCGCTCATCGCCTGTAAAGAGGAAAACTGCGCAAGCTCTGAAATAAACTCGGTATTGTCCGTTGGATTTGTCACGTCCTGATTTTCAAACTGAGTTGCTAAAAGCTCTAAAAAATCATTCATATCCAATGAGGAACCCTTTGGAGTGGTCGATTTTGAATTGTTCGCAGAGGATGCCAGCGGAGAAGAATAAGCGCGGTTTAACATCCCATAATTGGTGATTCCCAAATTATCCAAATTTTTCTCCTCCTTTTGTTATCCGGCAAGTGCTCCGATCTGCTGGATCATTGAAAGAAAATCCCCGGTGTTCAGTTCCGCGGAAACGGAGCCGATTCCGTCCCATTTGCTTTTGCGGGGTTCTTCGCGTTTCTGCCGCTGGCCGCCCGTATTTCCTCCGCCGTCCTGAGGCTGCCCATACCACTGCGCCGCCTGCTGATCCGGAATCACCGTCTGCACATTCTGCCCGGTGGAAGCCTGTAAAATGTTCCGGATCTCCGCGGAGCCGGAGAGGAGAAGACTTTGGGTCTTCGGGTTGGATGCCGCGATTTCGACGGTCAAAAGCCCGTTCTGGGAGGTTAGTTTGACCGAAACCTTTCCAAGCGACTGCGGGTAAAGATCCATCTTGAACTCGCTTTTTCCCTTTTGAAGCTGATTTGCAGCTATATTCGCCACCTGGCGGACCGGAGAAAGCGTTTTCTGCGCCGTCCCGCCGGAAACCCGGATGACGACATTGCCGCCCGCATAAAGGCCGGAAAGGCCGTCCGTCCGGGCTGTTTTGCCATCCTTTTGAGAAGCCGCGGACTGCGAGGCAGCCGCTCCGCTTTGCACCCCATCGGATTTTCCGGATGGGGACGCCGCTTCTTCTGAAACGGACTGCTTTGTTCCTGTCCCGGCGGCTGCGCCTGTCTGTTCTTCTCCAGCCGACTTCTGGCCTTCCGCAAGCCCGGTGCTCTGGCCGGAAGAATTCCCCTGCGCCTTTGCCGTTTGGATCTGGGATGCTCCCGAGGGACCAGCGGCTGTCTGCCGGCTCAGCGCGCTTTTTTGCGCCAACGTACCCTGTTGTGCCGTCGAATCGGTTTGAACGGCCGGCACTGCCGCAGAGGCAGACTTCGGCTCAGGCTGCGCCTGCTTTCCGACGGAAGTCCCGGAAAGACTGCCTTTCGTCTGTTCCGCACCGGTAGGCAGTGTCTGTCCGCTCAGCGCCGTTTCGGGCAAAGCCGCGGACTGCTGCGTTCCGCTTAACGCGGAAACGCCCTGCGCCGCCGAAAGGCCCTTGGAACTCTCTCCACCGGCGGAAGCGGCTGCCTGAAGGTTTCCCTTCGCCGTACCGGAAACAAGAAGGGCGACCTCCTTCGGCGGAAGAGCGGTAACCTGCTGCGGCGCATCCTTCTTCGCCCTGCCGGCACCCGTTTGCTTCCGATCTGATTTGTCCGCCTTGTCCGTCTTTCCTTTCGCCTTGCTACTTTCCGGTTTCTGCGCCTCTTCGGAATCCGGTTTCTGAACGGCGGAACGCAGCATGGAGCGAAAATCGTCTCCGTTTTGCACCCGGCTTTCCGGTTTTGCCGCAGGTGTACTTGTGTTTTGCATATGGATTTGCTGTATCACCACTTGATTCACCTCCTTTCGCAGAGAGTCGCGTCATCTGAAACAAGACGCCGGGGAAAGCCGAGGATCTCACGCCATACGGCAGTCCGCAGCAACCCTCTTGTGCGAAACGAACTCCTCCAGCACTTGTTCCTGCTCTTTTCGTCCCTGGGCCTCATAGGCGCGCCTCTGGGAATCACGGAGCTTTTCCAGCCCGGAGATATCGCTTTTCATGTGCACAATCTCCGCTTGCTTTGCGGCGGCCGTCTTTCGAACAGCCGCTTTCTGAAGTTCCAGACTTCCGGCCCGGCGGTCCAGCTCTGCAAAGTAACGTTTGTAAATCGCCATGCTGTTGGAAATCACTCCGCTTTTCAGCTCCAGGGCCAGGGCATGGTTCAATTCGGCATATTCCCGTTTGATTCCGGAAATTGTTTTCTCCAGCTCGCGGATTTTCATCTGAAGCTGGGTCATTTCATTCTTGAGCATCCCCAGTGTTTCCTGTTTGTAGCGAAGTACATTTTCAAGGGAAAAAATGAATTTTTTCATCTTAAATCTCTTTCATCAGTTTTTCGGTCTCTTCATAGGGAAACGATTCGTCTACCCGCTGAGTCAGGAACTGATTGATCTGGTCGATCTTTCCAACCGCCTCGTCGAGCTTCTGATTCATCCCCGGTTTGTAGGCGCCGATCGAAATCAGGTCGTAATTCTGATTATAGGTGGAAAGAAGATTACGCAGCCGTGCGGCGGCCGCTTTATGCTCCTCGGATGTGATATCCGTCATCAGACGGGAAATGCTGGCTCCCACATCGATGGCAGGGTAATGGTTCCTGGCCGCCAGTGTTCTGGAAAGGACGATATGCCCGTCCAGAATTCCGCGCACGGTGTCTGAAATCGGTTCGTTGGTATCGTCCCCTTCCACCAGAACCGTATAGATCCCGGTGATCGAGCCGGTTTTGAAATTTCCGCTTCGTTCAAGCAGTTTGGGAAGTTTTGCATAAATGGACGGCGTGTAGCCCCTTGCAATGGGAGGCTCACCCGCCGCCAGCCCAATCTCCCGCTCGGCCATTGCAAAGCGTGTCAGAGAATCCATCATCAGCAAAACATCCTGCCCCTGGTCCCGGAAATATTCCGCAATTGCCGTGGCTACCGAAGCGCATTTCGCCCGGAACATAGCTTCCTGGTCAGAAGTTGCCACCACCAAAACCGAACGGGCAAGCCCCTCTTTTCCCAAATCTTTCTCGATAAATTCCTTGACTTCCCTGCCGCGCTCCCCGACCAGGGCAATGACATTGATATCCGATTTGACATTTTTCGCAATCATCCCCATCAGGGTGCTTTTCCCGACACCGCTGCCGGAAAAGATCCCGACCCTCTGCCCCTTGCCAATGGTCAAGGGGCCGTCGATCGCCTTGACGCCAAAAGTCATGGTCTCATGGATACGGGGGCGCTCCAGCGGATTGACACACGGAGAATCCACATCGTAATACGCCTCCGGCTCAATATCGCCCAGACCGTCGATCGGCCTGCCGGTAGCGTCCACTGTCCTGCCTTGCAGACCCTTTCCGACGGGGACCCGAAGCTTGTGCCCGGTCGATTCCACAATGCTCCCCAACCCCACGCCGCGGATGTCTCCATAAGCCATAAGAAGCACATTTCCGTCGCGGAAACCGACTGCCTCCGCTTCCACGCAGGGTTTTCCGGACTGCCCGCCGATCCTGCAGATATCGCCGATTTTAGCATCCAGACCGGTGGTTTCCATCATCATCCCGACGATGTTTTTCACTTTTCCCTTGTAGCGGAGAGGGTCTATTTTTCTGACCTTCTCACAGGCCGCCTTCAAATCCACCATCCGGCTCGTTTCCTTTCCGATCTTTATGAGGGGTTGGACTGGTCGGGCTGATCCAGCGCCGACTTTATTTTTTCCAGCTGCGTATCCAGTCCCGCGTCAATCACTTGATCCGGCGTTTCAATCACGCAGGACTCCTCACTGAACTCCGGCGTAACGACCACTTTAACGCGGTCGGAAACGGACTGTAATTCCTGTGCGATGGAAAGGTCCGCCTTGGTCAGAAGATCCGCCGTTTTCCCCGAAACATAAATGCGCACCCACGCCTGGTTCCGATAGGAATCCACCGCGTTCTGGATAATGGAATGAAGGGTCTTCGGATCGATTGCAAGTTCCTTCTTCACAATGGCCCTCGCAATGGTCACGGCAAGGTCCTGAAGGCCCGATTCAAACTTTGAGAGAATCTCCGTTTTGGACTTCTCCACGGACTGGATCATTTCATCCAGTTCATGCAGGGTTTTTCGGTTCTCGGCTTCGGCCTTTTGAGCCCCTTCCGCAAGGCCCTGCCTCATGCCGGCTTCCTTGCCCTCTTTGCGGCCGCGGGCAAAGCCCGCCTCATGCCCCTGCTTTTTGGCGTCCTGCAGTTCCTCATCCGCGCGGCGGTTGCATTCCTGCATTTGAGAAGCGCGGTAATTCTCCGCTGATTCTACAATCTTATTCGCCTTTTCGAACGCCTGGTCGAGGACGGATTTTACCTTTTCGCCCGCTGCCGCTTTCGGCTGTATTTTCTGCGCTTCGGGCTCTGCCGAAAGGGAAGTATATTGGGAGGCCTTGATGACCTTATTCAATAATCTCATCCTTTCCGCCCTTGGCAATCACCAGTTCGCCCTCGCTCTCCAGACGGCGGATCACGCCGACAATGCGCTGCTGCGCCTCTTCCACATCTCTCAGGCGGACATTATGCGTATACTCCAGGTCGGACTTGACCGTCTCGGCGGAACGGGACGACATATTGCTGAAGATCTTGTCCGCAACATCCTTGTTGGCTCCCTTGAGGGCATAGACCAGATCTTTCGGATCGACTTCCCGCAGAAAGCGCTGGGTGGACATATCGTCCAAAATAACGATATCTTCGAAGACAAACATCTTCTGACGAATTTCTTCCGCCAGTTCCGCATTTTTGCGTCCCAGTTCGTCGAAAATCGTCTTTTCGTTCGCGCGGTCCATATTGTTCATAATATCGGCGACATAGTCCACTCCGCCGAACTGCGTCATATCCACGCTCATCACGTTCGAGAACTTGCCGGAAAGGTTTTTCTCCACAATTTTGACAACATCCGGCATAATGCGGTCCATCGTCGCGATCCTCTGAACGACATCCGACCGCTTTTCCGCCGGCAGATCCGCAATGACCGTGGCGGCCTGATCGGCGCGGGCATAAGAAAGGATCAGCGCAATCGTCTGAGGGTGTTCGTTCTGGATGGCTGCAAGCAGATTCTTGTAGTCCGCGTTCTTTAAAAACTCAAATGCCTTGGAGCGCAGGGATTTAGTGACCCGGTCGAGCAGAGAACTGGCCATCTGCGCGCCATAGGCTTTTTCCAGCACATTGCGCGCATACTCCACGCCGCCCTCGGTCACGACCTTTTGAGTCAGACAGAGATTGTAAAAGTCGCCGAGGATTCCCTCCACTTCATCCGGAGGCATACTGCTTGTTTGGGCAATCTCATAAGTAAGCTGTTCCACCTCGTCTTCCCGAAGATACTTGTAGATTTTGGAGGCCGCATCCGAACCCAGCGCAATAATGACGGAAGCTGCTTTCTGCGCCCCGGTGACTTTGCGTTCAGCCATTGTTGTCGTCCTCTCCTTTCAGCCAGCTGCGGATCAGCTGAGCCGCAATCTCCGGGTTTTGCCTGGAAAATTCCTGCAGATCTTTCCGTACTTTTTCTTCTTTTCCCCCGGCTGCCTGGCGGATTTCTTCAATGGATTCAGATGGGATTTCTTCGGCAACCTCATTCGGGTTGGCCTCTTCCTCCTGCAGCAGTTTTGCTTCCAGCTCTTTCGCCCGCTTTTTCCGCCGTTTTGCAAGGAAGAGGACCGTCAGAATCACGATCAGCAGAAAGCCGCCGCCGGCCGCCGCAAGGATTCTCCAGTCGAAAGGAAGAATTCCGGCAGGCTGGGCGTTGGCAGCCTGGGCAGAGCTTACGAAAGCCTTCCCCATTACATCCACCTTGTCCGCGCTGATTCCGGAGGCAAAGGCCACCGTGTTTTTCAGACTGCTCATTTCCAGATTCGTCATATTCGGGTCATTGATAATGACGGAAGCCGTCACATTCTTCAGCGCCCCGGCGTTGCCCTGAATCTGCTCCTGAACCTGGCTGACAAGGTATTTATAGGTCTTGTCGTCTTTGACCGTGATGGTATTGCCGTTGACCGTTACACCCGGATAGGTCGTCGTTTCGGTGTTGGATTCGGCTCCGGCGGTACCTCTGCCTGAGCCGTTTCGGGTTTCCTCGTGCTGTTCTTCGCTTTCGCTGACCACTCCTTTTCCGTCGCTGGTGGTCGGCTGATAAGTAATGACATTTTTGATCGTCTTATCGAGGTCCATCTGACTTTTCACGCTGACATTAAGATTATTTCTTCCATAAATCGGCTCCAGATGGTTCATGATCTTTTGCTGAAGGTTGTCTTCGTACTGCTTCTCAATTTTCAGCTTAAATTCCGTCAGATTCATTTGAACCGCACTGGAAGAACCGATATCGGTGGACTCCAGCTCCTCGCCTGTGGAACTGTCGATCACAGAGACATTCGCAGCTTTCATACTGGGGACGCTTTTCGCAACCAGCTGCTTGATTCCGTTGACCTGTTTCGCACTCAGGGTCTGTCCACCTTTCACCTTGACTGCGACCGACGCGGACGGTACGCTGCTTTTGTCATCCCACGCGTAATCCGATTCATTGGGGATGCTGATGGTCACATAGGCGTTTTCGATCGGATCTTCCGTCTTGATGACGGCCTCCAACCTCTCGTTCAGCTGATACTTTTCGATGACTTTTTCTTCTTCATCCGTCGTCATCACGCCCACATGGCTGGTAAAGAAATTGTAGTTCGGCGCCGTTTTCGGATACCCCTCGTTTGCAAGCTGCATACGGACTGAATTTTCCTTGTCCGACGGAACATAAATGGTATCGTTGTCTTCCTTATAATCCACGCCGCTGTCTTTCAGCTCCGACATCACTTCCACGGCCTCGTCGTGATCCAGACCTGAATAAAGGACCGTGTACTGTGTGCGATTCATCAACAGTCCCAAAACGACAGAAAGCAAAAGAACCCCGCCCAAGGAAATGAAAATGATTTTTTTCGTTTTTGAGGACAGTTTCATCCAAAAGTTTTTGACTGGCTGTATGTATTTCTTTAAATCATTCATCCGGTTTTGAACCGTCCTTTACGAAAATTCGTCAGACACTCATTCTCATAATCTCATTATAGGAATCAAGGAGCTTATTGCGCATCTGAACAAGCAAATCGACTGAAAGGCTGGCCTTCTGGGAAGCAATCATAACATCGTGCAGATTGTCCGACTGGCCCGTGGTTACCTGATAGGCGGCATTGTTCAGCGCGGAATCCGTCTGATTGACCGCATTGACCGCATCCTGAAACATGGACTGAAACGGAAGCCCCGACGGCTGCGCCGTGCTGCTGGCGAAGGTATTGAGATCCTCCAGCGTATTCAGCTTCCGGATTGGCATAATTGGATTCATAGAGCTGATCACTTCCCGATTTCCAGCGCTTTCCCGGCCATGCTTTTGACCGCGTTCAGCGCGTTGATATTGGCCGAGTAGGCCCTTGTTACCGACATCATATCGAGCATTTCTTTGGTCATATTAACATTCGGCATCTGCACATAGCCGCGGTTGTCCGCATCCGGGCTGGTGGGATCATAAACCATGCGAAACGGCGTCGGATCCTCCTTGATTTCTTCCACCTTTACGCCGCCGGAAGTCTCAGAAGACGCGTCCATCGTACGGCCCAGAACCTGACCGAAGCTGTTCTGGTCGCCGTCGGCTGAACGGTAAACCACCATTTTTCTGCGATACGGTCCTCCGGCCTCGGTCCTTGTGGTGGAAGCATTTGCGATATTTTCCGAAATGACATCCATTCTGAGCCGGCTCGCAGTGAGCGCCGAACCGCTGATATCCAGCGAACTGAGAAAAGCCATAAAAAGAACCCCCTTACTTTTAAATTTGAAGGATTATGTGCCGCTGATTGCGGTTTTCAGCCGTGAAAAAGCATCCGAAAGTTCCGTAAGGGAGTAGTTATAATTCAGCTGTGTTCTGGCAAGCTCGATGTTCTGCTGTTCCAGATCCACCCCGTTGCCGTCCGCCCGGTAAGTCTCATCTTGAGCTACCGTCGTAACCGGCTGTATATTTTGTATGTTCTCTATTGTCTTATGAGTGCCTCCGTCGCCAGAAGCGATCTGGTCGCGGAGCTGATCTTCAAAAGAGACGGTCTTTGCTCGATACCCAGGGGTCTCAAAATTGGCGATGTTGTCTGAAATCGCCCGTTGCCTCGCCCACAGACCATCCAAGTCTTTACTGAGAAGAGATGTTGTGACGCTGTCGATCCAGTTCAATGGATTCACCTTCTTTCTCTTTAAAACGTCTTACAAAAAGAGGAACGGACTGGCGCGGTTAAAATTATTTTTCACGAAAGAATTCCTCTGTGAGTGGATATTCTTTTTGATGTGTACTCTGAAAGAATACCTAAAAAATAAATTTCCGCCTGGGTTTCCGAAGCATTCTTGAAGGAAAAAGCAGAGACTGTGCCAAAAAGCATAGGCCTTTACAGGAAAAATATTACTGCCATTTTTTCTGCCATTTATGATATATTATCATACAGGATTCGCTAAAAGTCAACAGATTTCGCGGTTTTATTGAAATTTTTTCCTGGAAAATTCATGTGGATCATTGATAAAAATTAAGCGGTTATTTTGTATTTGATTATTTACTTTTTCGATTTTATTTCCAAATTCCATAAAACCAGACTTTTTCCATCCGATACTCTAAATTTTTAAGTCAATCAGCCGATAATATGGTTCAGAGGTGAAGGATTGGATGCGGATTAAAGGAACTGGTTTCTCCCTGCCCCCCTGCCCACAAATCAGCGGAAAACAGAATACGGTGCAGACGGCAGCCACGGTGAAAAGCAGCCGGAGCGCCATGGTTAAAACCGACCGGATCGAACTTTCCGGTCCGTCGGCAGAACCGGCCGGTGGATTCCTCGCCTGCCTGAAAGACAGCCTTTGCGAAGAGGTCGGAAAAGATGCCAGCCCCGCCCGGCTGAAAGAACTCAAAAGCGCCGTGGAGGGCGGAACTTATTCCGTGGACTCCGGGACACTGGCCGGGATCATTTTAACCGACCAATGGATCAATACAGAGAGATAGGACAGTCTTGGAAACGATTCCGGAAACGGGGAAAGGAGAACTGACATATTGATTGAGGAAAAGACAGCCGATCTTATGGTCTCCTTTTTTGAAAAGCTGCTGGAATTTTATCAAAAATTTCTGGAGTTTGAAAAAGAAAAACAGGGATACCTAAAAAATGAAAAATTAAACCGGCTGGATAAATGCATGAAAATGGAACAGGCTTATGTTCTCCGGGCGCGCGGCCTGGAACAGGAGCGGATGAAACTGATGCAGCAGACTCCGAATCCAAAAGCACGCTTTCGGGAGCTTATTTCGCAGTTTCCCGAATCCCGCCGGGATCAGATGCAAAAAATGTTTCAGGAGCTTTCCTCCGTCTTGACCGAACTAAAAAAGGTCAACAGCGAAAACAATCTTTTGGCAGAGCGGAAACTCCGACTGGCTTCTGTCGCGATAAGCAAGCTGAGCAATCAGCCGGAGCTGCAGAAGATTTACAGCAAAAAGATTCAGAGCGGCAGCCCTCCTCCCGCATTTCTTTCAAAAAAAATATAAATGTAAATATGTTAAGGCGGTGTATGCCATGAGTTCAACTTTTAACGGAATTTATCTCGGCAGAAGCGGTGTGCAGGCCGCGAGGTCCAATCTGGATGTGACCGGGCAGAATATCACCAACGAGAACACACCCGGCTACACGCGGCAGCGCGTGAATCAGTGCTCCGTTCCCCCCACCAGCATTGACATGCTTTACGCACAAACCGGCGCCATCGTCGGCGAAGGCGTGTCGACAATTGGAGTCACCCAGCTTCGCAACCCGTTTCTGGACGGGCAATACCGCACGCAGAACGCGAAGTGTGGCCTTTCCTCCACCCAGCTCAGCGCCCTGGAAGACATTGAGGACGCGCTGAATGAAAGTAAAACGGATGGGATCAGCGCAGCGTACAGCGCTCTGATTAAGCAGTTGGAAGGTCTGACTGCCACCGGCAGCTCAACCGCAACCGAAAGCACCGTAAAAGAGGCCGCTTCCCTGCTTGCGACAAAATTCAATACGGCGGCCAGTTCCCTCGAAACCATCCGCAGCGAGCAGTATAAGAATTTAAAGGATTCGGGGATCAGTAAAGTCAATGACCTGCTGAACAATATCGCGGGCCTGAGCGACCAGATCAAAGATGCTGACATCGCCGGCACCCCGGCTCTGGAACTGCTGGACGAACGGAACACCATGATCGACGAGCTGTCTCAATACGTCAACATCAAGGTGGTGGAAACGCCGATCAAAGTGGATGCCAACAAATCGGTCGATCAGCTTTCGATCTTCGTTTCGGACAGCAATGGCGACATCACGAAATCCCCTACGTTCGACACAAAAGGAAAAAAAGTCGACAATTCAAAGGAAGTCTGCCTGATTAACGGAAACAAGGCGGGCAACCTGAGCCTTTCCGGCAGCAGCACCAAGCAGCATGCGGACGTGATTATCACCGACGTGGACGGGCTCGCCTGCGGAAGCACGGCCGACAGCAGCAACAGTTTGCTAGAGGGAGGCAAACTGAACGGATACCTCGACCTGGTCAACGACAGCGGGGAATACGATTCGCCAAAAACTTCCCGCGGGATCGGCTACTATGAAAAAATGCTGGACACCGTTGCGCAAAAGCTCGCCAGCGTTCTGAACGCCGACAACAGCACCAACGACGCCGGCGACAACAAGCCGATCTTCACCGACTCTTCCGGAAAGACGAACCACATCACCGCCGCCACGATCCGGGTTGCCGAAAAGTGGGACGACCCGAAGTACAGCGAAGGCTACCTGACCTTATCGAAAGATGATGCCAACGCCGCAGACGACTCGAGCGGCTCCAACAGCAATATCTCAAAGATGATCACCGACCTGACCATCGCCAATTACACCCTTTATACTCCGGGCAACAAAGTCGGTCTTTTCAGCGGGACCATGCAGGAAGCCGTGGATAATCTTTCCAATACCCTCGGCCTCGATATCGACTCGATCAACAGTCAGGAAACCGCAAACTCAACCACGCTGAACAACATCGAAACGCGTCGGGAATCTCTTTCTTCCGTTGATATCAACGAAGAGGTGTCAAACCTTATGATTTACAATCAGTCTCTGGCGGCTTCCGCCCGCTTTATGACAACGGTGGACGAATGTTTGCAGACCATCATCAATAACATGGGCATCGTAGGAAGGGGTTAATCATCCATGAGAATCACAACAGGAATGAGCGCCAGGCAATACATGAACAATCTAAACAGCTCGGCTTCCCTGCTGAACAAGCTGGAAACCACCTCTTACGATTTCCGCACTTTTGAAAAGCCTTCGGACGATCCGTTTCTGGCAGGGCAGGCCTTTCAGGTGCACCGTCAGCTTGCCCTCAACGAGGATTATTCCTCCAATATTTCAAACATAAAGGGTGCGGTGTCGTCCGCAGAAAGCACTCTGCTTACGGTTTCCGGTATTTTGAGAACCGCGAACGATCAGAGCGTGCTGAAAGGCATCGACGGCGGCATGGAGCAGACAGACCGGAACTCCATCGCAAGGCAGTTGGAAGCCATGCAGGACTCCATTGTCTCCGCCATGAACGCCCAGTACGGCAATCGCTATCTGTTTTCCGGCGCCGGCGGTTACGGCGACACTCCGTTTTCCGTCGACGGCCAAGGTAACCTTCTTTACCGCGGCATCAACGTCGACACCGGTGAAAACACGAACGGCGCTTCCGTTAAGCTCGACTATGAATACACCGACGTGAACAGCGTTACAACGACAAAATCCTTGCAGGTCAATTTCGGCAAAGCAAACGGGAACTCGTTAAACGATTACGCCATCTCTCTCAGCACGGGGGGAAGCAACTCCATTAACGTTGATAATAGCGCAAAAACGATCACGGTTACCTTGGCCAACGGCGCGACGAAAGGGGACCTGCAATCCCTTCTGCAATTGAAGCTTGGCAGCGGCGTTACGATCAGCGGTATTGACGAGCCCGGCGTGAAAGACGATCTTGTCACGGAAACCGGAACCGCGACGGGCACCATTTCCGACTTTGTCAATATGGACGACCTGGCAGGGGAAACCTCCTACGTGGATGTCGGCCTCGGGCTGAAGACGGAGAATGGGAAGGTGGTCGACCAAAGCGCCTACAACGCCGCCATGCCGGGGATTAACTTCATCGGGTACGGAACGGCCAAGGTGGACGGCGTCGACGTGCCGCAGAACGTCTATTCCCTCCTTACCACAATGGCCGGCATGCTGCGCAACAAAAACCTGAACGGCACCCAGTTGATGGACAGCATCAAACCTTATATGGACAGCTTCAGCAACACGCAGGATCAATTTTCCGCTCAGCTTGCAAAGCTTGGAACGAAAGAAACATTTCTGGACAGTACGAACTCCTTTGTGACCAATGTAAACCTCAATCTGAACCAAAAGGATGAAAACGTGGAATATATGGATCCGGCCGACGCCATCCTGAACTATTCCATGCAGAAGTTCTGCTACAAGGCGGCGCTGCAAATCGGCAGCAACATCCTGCAGCCGACTCTGCTGGACTTCATGAAATAAAAGTTCGCGCTGCCCGCGCGTTCCGGGAGGGAAAACGCCCCTATGCTGATTGCCATTGAACATCAGGACAGCCCGATCTGCGAAACCGTTCGCCGGAGCCGGCCCGACTCCGGCGTCATCTATCTGCCGGCCGTCTCGGTCCGCTTCCTTCTGGAACCGCGGGAACTTCGGCTGCAGTACGAGGCCGGGTCCCTGCGCCGCATCCTAAGCCCCAGCACCGGCGGAACCCCCAGGCGCGGCGACGTGATTCAGAAGTACTGTGAAACTGCGGCGCTGTTCGCGCCGAAACCGAAAAAGCCGGAAGGCGGTGCGTTCAACGGCCTCGCCTGAGCTGGCCTTTGGCCGGGATGCGGCTTTGCAGGAAAGGAGAATCCTTATGAAATCGACACCCTTCGGAGCGGAGCCTCAGGTCCGCGGCCGCAAGAATATCATTCATTTTGAGGACGGAATTTACGGATTCGAAACGGTGAAGGATTTCGTCCTGTTAAAGCAGGACGAAGGAGGAGCCGTCTGGTCGCTGCAGGCGGCGGACGCCGACTATCCTTCTTTGATCGTTGTGAATCCGTTCCTGATTTTTCCGGACTACAGCCCCGCTCTTTCCAAAGCGGAGCGGAAACGGCTCGGGGACCCGCCGAGCGAGGATCTCTGTTTCCTGACGGTTGCGGTGATTAAACGGAATCTCGCGGACTCCGTGGTCAACCTGAAAAGCCCGGTCGTCATCAACGTCTCGAAGCGGATTGGGCGGCAGGTAATTCTGGAGGACAACGACTACCCCGTCCGCTGCAGGCTGTTCCGCGGCGCCGCGGCTGGGAGGGAATAAAGATGTTGGTAATCACGAGAAAGCCCTGCGAATCCATTTTAATCGGCAACGACATCGAGATCGTTGTGACCGAGATCGGGGCGGAGCGGGTCAAGATCGGCATCAAGGCGCCGAAGGGCGTCCCGATCCTGCGCAAAGAGCTGCTGGAAACCCGCGAGCTGAACTGCGAGGCGAGTTCTGCCTCAGGCCCGAAGGAAATGGCGGAGCTGCGCCGGCTGCTGTTAACATCCGAAAAAAAAGAAAAGCCGCATACGCAAAAAAATAATTAAAACAGCCTAAATTTATCGGCCGCACGGCCGATATAGGAAATAGATCCCAACGGGACGTTTTTCCGTACGCCCGGCTTCACAAGGGCCCGTGGGCCGGGAGGCGGTAAAAATTTCCCGGTGGCATTTTTAAAATCAGCAAAGAGAAAGGATTCTCTTTCCCCGCGGACGGCGGACGCGCCGGGCGGGAACAAAATTCAGGAGGAATAAATTATGCGTATTAATCACAACATTGCCGCTTTGAACGCTTCCAACCGTTTGGGTGCGAATGACAACGCCATCAGCAAGAACCTGGCAAAACTTTCTTCCGGCTACCGCATCAACAGCGCGGCCGACGATGCCGCAGGCCTTGCGGTTTCCGAAAAAATGCGCGCTCAGATCAACGGCCTGAACCAGGCGGAAGACAACGCGCAGAACGGCATCTCTCTGGTGCAGACCGCCGAGGGCGGCTTAAATGAGACTCAGTCCATCCTGCAGAGGATGAACACGCTGGCCGTCGAGGCTGCGAACGGCGTTTACGATTCCGGGACCGACCTTAATAACCTGAACAGTGAAGTTACCGCTCTGAAGGGCGAAATCGACCGTATCTCCACCGCGACGAACTTCAACGGCAAGGCTTTGCTGGACGGCTCCATCGACGGTTCTTACCAGACAACTGATGATACAAAGCTGACCACCGCAAGTGTTTCCATGGCAGGCGGCGCTCTGGAGGCTACCGATAAGGTGACCGTCGCCGTAGACGCCAGCGGAACAATTTCCGTTGACAGCGGCTTGACTTCCGTTACGTTTGACAAAGTCACAACCACCAAAGCAGATGGCACTTACACTCTGACCGCAAAGGTTGACGCCACGGCGGATGACGCCACGAAGGCCAAATATACAGGCCTGACGGTCACCGTAAAGACCGGTGCCAACTGGGCAGCCAAAGATGAGAAAGACGTAGTAACGGCCGGTGCGCAGAATCCTTCCATTACCTTCCAGATCGGCTCGGACAATCAAGCGGATCAGCGCGTTTCCCTTAACATCAACGATATGGGCACAAAAGGGCTTAAAATCGATAATGTCACCCTTGGCACACAGGCGGATGCTCAAAAGGCGATCGATACCATTAAATCGGCAAACAACGCCGTTTCCGCTCAGCGCGCTAACCTCGGTGCTTTGCAGAACCGTCTGGAGCACACCACCAACAACCTGACGACTATGAGCCAGAACCTGACCAGCGCCGAAAGCACCATCCGCGACGTTGATATGTCCTCTGAGATGGTCGACCTGACCAAGAACCAGATTCTGGAGCAGGCCGCAACCTCCATGCTCGCGCAGGCCAACGCCATGCCGCAGAGTGTTCTGTCCCTGCTGAAAGGCTAAGTTTTCAGTTTCTTTCAAAAGATAAAGATAATAAGGGCTTCCGGATTTTTCCGGAAGCCCTGTTTTTGTCTGCCGATTCGGGATCGTCCCTTTTCTGTCCCGCCGAACCGGGCCGTCCCATTGCGCCAATCAGCGGGCGGGCCGTCGGGAACGGCGGCACGCCGCCCTACTGGGGCAGATGGGCGGCCAGCTCGTTCATGTCCGGCTCCGTATGCGTCAGGGTGCGGAACTGAATCACGTCCGGGTCGTCCGGCATCAGCGCGGCAAGCTGCGTCGTGAACTGCCCGGCTTCTTCCATCCGGTTCTGGGCAATCAGGGTCCTAATATTGGTTTTCACCTGTTTTGCCAGCTCGCTGAATTCCTCCGCTTTCGCCCGCTTCTCCCGGCTTTCCCGCTCAAACCGCGTCAGCAGCAGTGAAATCTGCCGCTCCATCACCGGGCAGCATTTCAGCGCCAGCCGCAGATTTGAAATATACTCGGTATCCTCCGACCGCTTCCGCGCGGTCAGCGCCAGCCCCATGTAATACCCAAACCGGTGCGCGCGCGGCAGCACGGAAACTTTCTCTTTTGAAAGCAGCTCCGGGCGGTACAGGGCGCGCACATACTTTGCGAGCTGCCCCGCGTATTCCTCAAAGAACCGGATCTCCTCATCCTCCGTTTCAAACGGATTCTGCTCCTGCAAAAGAACCTTTTCCATCAGGCAGACGGACCAGGCGAGGCCGTGGGGGCTGTCAAAGGAAAAAGCGTTAAAATAGTCCCGCACCACCTCTGCAAAATCGGAGTGCTGCCTTTGCATGTTTGCCGCATACCGGCTCAGGCCGTCCGCGTCGATCGTTAAAACAAGCGGCACAAGATTTCTCTTTTCCTTCATCGTGTAAAAGACCGCGTCGGAAAACAGCGGAACCCAGTCCCCCTGCCAGCGGCAGAACCAGTCCAGCTCCCCCTTTGCCATATCCCGGTCCGCGTCCGCTTCCGCTTTTCTCAGGCGGCAGAGCCGGACGCAGGGGTCATCTTCCCATGGGAGCCCGGCAAGCGCGCGGGCCGCTCCGATTCGCTGCTCTTCTTTCTCAAGCAGGGCCGCTTCCATTTCGCGCTGCACTTCCGCCTGACTGTTCTCACCCGCCGCAGAGCAGGCGCGCTGATAAAACGCGGGAAGCTCCGACCAGTCTTCCGCTTTGGCACAGACCCGGCAGGCCAGCGCCAACGCCGGGGCGGCGGAGCCCGGGGCGGAAAGATCCATCTCCTCCAACTCCTTCATGGCCCGATCGGTGTCGCCAAGCTCCATCTCCGCTTCCGCCAGAAGACGCAGCGACTGCTCTTTGTTTTCGGGCCGATGCTGCATCGGCTCCGTGATCAGCATCAGTTCCTTGTCGAGCTGCCCCGCCTGATACTGGTCATAAAGCTGAAGATAAGCCCGCCCGTGAGAGGCGGAACGCTCGTACTCGTTTAACAGAAGCGCTGCGGACTGTGCAAGGCTGCGATAATCCATCGAGATTACTTCCGGCTTCGAATCCTGCCGCATCAGTTCATCCGTTTCATACAACAGCCTCTCGTATTTCTTTTCCAGATACAGAGCCTGAAACCGGTTGTGCATCAGGGCAAGCATCCATCCGCGGTCCGGGTGCTCCCGTTCCGCTTTCAGGCCGAGAGAGCTGTATTTTTCCGCCAAGCCCGCATCGCTGTGCAGATACTGCTTGGAAAGCTGATAATATGCCTTTAGGTCATAAGGATCGTTTTTCAATTCCCGTTCCAGAAGTGCCCGGTTCCGTTCGTATTTTTTCTGCTTTTCCGCCTCGTTTTCAAAGACATAGCCGTCATGATTGACGCGGTCCGACAGAAATTTTGTCGGCGTGATCCATCCCAAATTCTCGTGGACGGCATTCCGGAAACGAATTCCCGGATACATGCGGGAAACGCGCAGCGAGGGAGTTTCACTGTACTGCTTTCCCTTCGGGTCGGCATAGCTTCGGATCGTGTAGGCGGCCGTGCCGTACCGGTCGCATTCGCCGCTCTGAAAAAATTGAATTAAATCGTCGGTATTTTCAAACCATTCGTCGCCGTCGAGAAACAAAAACCATTCCCCGCGCGCGGCGTCGATCCCTGTGTTCCGGGCGGCGGCAAAATCGTCGCACCACTGAAAATGGAGAATATGGTCGGTGTATTTTTGGGCGATTTCCACCGTGCGGTCCGTGCTGCCGGTATCCGTGATGATTAATTCGCTTTCGACCGCGTCCCGCAGCGGCTGAAGGGATTTTAGGCAGCGGTCCAGCGTCTTTTCCTCATTCTTCACAATCAGGCCGATCGTCAGCCGGATCGGGTGCCCATGGTATGGGCCCGGCCCGGAAAACCGGATTGTTTTCCCCTCCGTTTTTTTCGTGGATTTTCCTTTCTCTATATGTGCTTTCATCGATGGATTTTCCTCCGATCAGTTCAAAATTGACGTTCTTCCCCTATTATATCGGCTTGAAAGGAAAAAGTCTTATTATATTCGATAAAAGTGCGGAAAACCGACGGCAAAGTGTACAAGAATCACCAAAGAAGGCGCTTCCGCCCTGCAAAGCAGCAAATTCGGCGGAATTTCATAGAACACTGCTTGACTTCATATAATAGGTATGTTATTGTAAGATTAAGTAAGTGATTTTCTAACTTTTGGCAAACGAAAAGAGGGGTTCAGGGCATGCCTGACATCAAAATCAGATGTGTAAAAGGACTGGAAATTATCGATTCCCGCGGCAACCCTACGGTGGAAGCTACGGTGGAGCTTGAAAATGGCATAACAGGACGGGGCGCCGTGCCCAGCGGCGCTTCCACCGGAACATATGAAGCGCTGGAGCTGCGGGACAAGGATCCGTCCCGGTTCGGCGGAAAGGGCGTTTTAAAAGCGGTCGAAAACATCAACGGCCCGCTCTGCAGCGCCGTTCAGGGCCTGGATGCAACCGATACGGCGGCAATTGACGGCGCACTGCTGAAAGCGGACGGTTCGCCGGATAAATCCAACCTGGGAGCCAATGCGATTCTGGCCGTTTCTCTCGCGGCGGCGCGCGCGGGAGCCAACGCGCTCGGCCTGCCGCTGTACCGCTTTTTGGGCGGAGTCGGCGCAGACACTTTACCCGTGCCGATGATGAATATTTTAAACGGCGGCGCCCATGCGGCCAACAATGTTGATATTCAGGAATTCCTGATCATGCCGGCCGGCGCCCCCACCTTCCGGGAAGGGCTGCGCTGGTGCACCGAAGTCTTCCATGCACTGGCGGGCCTTCTGAAAGAAAAAGGGCTTTCCACCGCAGTCGGCGACGAGGGCGGGTACGCGCCGAACCTCAAAACCGACGAAGAGGCGATTGAGCTGATCCTGAAGGCAATCAAAACAGCCGGCTACCAGGCGGGCAAAGACTTCGTTTTGGCGGTGGATGCCGCCGCAAGCGAGTGGGCGCAGAAAGAAGGGTACAAGCTCCCGAAAAAGGGAACGCAGTACACCACAAATCAGCTGATCGGCTATTGGAAAGATTTGATTGAGAAATACCCAATCCGCTCCCTGGAAGACCCGCTGGGCGAAGAGGACTGGCAGGGCTGGGCAAAAATCACGGAGGCTCTGGGTTCCAAAGTGCAGCTGGTCGGCGACGATCTGTTCGTCACCAACACCAAAAGGCTTGAAAAGGGAATCACCATGAACTGTGCAAATTCAATCCTGATCAAGCTCAATCAAATCGGTTCGCTGACCGAGACCATCCGGGCCATTAAAATGGCGCACAACGCAGGTTATACGGCGGTGGTTTCCCACCGTTCCGGCGAAACAGAGGACACCACCATCGCCGACTTTGCCGTGGCCATGAATGTCGGGCAAATCAAAACCGGCGCTCCCAGCCGAACCGAACGCGTTGCGAAATACAATCAGCTTCTGCGGATTGAATCGCATCTTGGCACAGCGGCCGTTTATCCGGGAATGAATTGCTTTTACCAAAAATAAAAGAACATTTTTTAGAATAGTAAAAAGCCCGAAAACGCCTGTGAGCGTTTCGGGCTTTTTTTATACCGATTTTTAGGAGACGCTTTTTTGCAGATCCGAGCTTGTTTTTTTACTCTGCGGAAGACTGTGGAGCGCCGTCTTTTTGTTTTTGCCATCCAAACCGGAAGAAACAGCGGAATCTTTCTTCAGCCGGAACCGGCTCAACTCTTTCCGGAGCAGATCCGCCTGGCCTGAAAGCTCCTCGCTGGCCGCGGCGCTTTCTTCCGCTGAAGCGGAATTTGTTTGAACGACGCTTGAAATCTGTTCCAGCCCTTGGGTGATCTGCTGCACCGCTCCGGACTGTGTTGACGAAGCACGGTCGATCTTCTCCACCGCTTCGTTGATTTCGCCGATCTGACCGGATACCTGCTTCAGCGATTCTGCCGTTTTGTCGGCAATTTCGGTACCGTCTTTCACTTTTGCGATTGCACTTTCAATCAGAGCCGTCGTCTTGCTGGCGGCGTCGGCGGATTTGCCTGCAAGCGACCGCACTTCATCGGCAACGACGGCAAACCCCTTGCCGGCATCTCCGGCGCGCGCAGCTTCCACCGCGGCATTCAGCGCGAGGATATTGGTCTGGAAAGCGATTTCATCAATTACTTTAATAATCTTCTGGATTTCATCGGCGGAAGTGTTGATCTCCCCCATGGCAGTAAGCATCTGTTCGACCTGATCGTTACTGTCATGGACGTCGTCTATCGTTTTGGCCATGAAGGACGTCACTTTACTGATATGCTTCGACGTCTCATCAATGCTTTTCGAAATTTCCTGCGTGGAAGAAGACAGTTCCTCTACGGAAGCCGCCTGCTCGGTCGCACCCTGTGCCAGTTGCTCAGCCGTTGCCGAAACCTGCTGGGCACCGCTGTCTACCTGGTCGGAAGTCGACTCCATGATTGCAAAGGTATGATTCAGTTTTTGCAGAATCTCGCGGAACGAGGCGGTGATCGGGGCAAAATCCCCCTCAAAATCTCTGGTGACCTCCGTCGCAAGGTCTCCGTCAGAAATCCGCTCCAGCATTTTCAAAATCTCGTCGATATCTTTCTTCAGCTTGACAAAGGCAGAACCGAGGGAATTCGTCAGGCCGCCGATTTCATTCTGAGCCTCTGCACTGAGATCCGCCTTTAACTTTCCCTTCGAAAAGTCCTGAATGGCATTTTTCATCTTTTCCAAGGGCTTTGAAAATGTCTTTGGGATCCATACAATGGTAAAGACTACCGAAAGAAAAAACAGAAAACAAAAGGCGCCGAATACCACCATGATCCAAGGAGCGGACTGCTTCATCTGAGATAAATCCTGCCCATTCAGGAGCCGGGACAGTGTATAAATTCCAAATCCAGCGCATAGAATACCCATTATCGAAATTGCTAACTGAACCACTGCAAGCAGTTTCGCTAATTTTACATTTTGAATATTATTCTTTGATTTCATCGAATCTTTAACCTCCTTTAGACACGAAAAATAGAACAGCTTTTTTTCCTTCAGTCACAAAAAATTACATATAAAGCTGTTTCATAGGATAATATTGATTTTTCAAATCGAGTTTAGTATATATCAGTAAAATAGATATGTCAATACATTCAATGAGGTTAATTGATATTTCATTTACTTTTCTAATGCAATTTGTAGAATTGAATTGAAAGGGCTGATATGGAGGATGAACAGGATCCGTTTTTTACGCCTGCAAAAATCAATGAAGCAGGAAGAACTTGCAAAAGTAATTCATGTCAGTCAATCATCACTTTCCGGTTATGAAAACGAAAAATATGAACCGGACAAAAAGACGCTGCTCCGCCTGGCAGACTTTTTTGGGGTATCGGTCGATTACCTTCTCGGGATCGACAACATCCACCCCGATAAAAACAGTGCTACGGGAAAGATCCCCATTTATTCCAGTCTGCAGTCAAAACCGCTTTCGGGTCTTTGCGGTTCTATCCTGTTTTTTCTGGACTTTAACCCCTATTGGAAAACCGATGGGGAATATTTTGGCATCCGGGTCTGCGGCGACTGGATGGAACCGCGCATCTTCGATGGGGACATCGCCATTGCACGGCGGCAAAATACCGTGGAAAACGGAGACATCGCCGTCATTCAGACGGGTGACGGGAATGCAAAAGTGATCCGCGTGGCAATTCAGAGAACCGGCATCCTCCTTTTGCCTTACAATTCTAAATACGAAATCTCCTATTATACAAACAAAGAAATTGTGGACCTGCCGGTTAAAATTCTCGGCAAAGTGGTTGAATTCCGAGCAAAATGCTGAAAAAGCCGGAACCACAGTACTGTGGTTCCGGCTTTTTCAATTCTTTTTTGTCTTAGGAAAAGATCGGGATATCTTCAGCGCCGTCATGAAAACAGTTTGCTTTCAGTCCGGACTGCCGGACATATTCCTGAAGGTTTTTCTTCATCAGCTTATCAAAATTCTTGCCGGTTCCATAATTTGAAAGCATTTTTTTTGCCACGTCGCTGTGCGGCGCGCAGAAACTGCGGATAGAATCCGCAAAGTAGGAACCGTCTTTCGCAGCGGTGTGCCCAGACAGACGCCACGAGGCTCCGTTTTTGGAAAAGCGGAGTTCCATCGGGATCGATCCTCCGCTGACCGAATTCAGCACATCTCCGTCCAGCTCATACTCCGCCGAATGGACGGTTGCAAAAATCCGCAGCACACCGTTTTCCTCAAAGCTTCCGTAGATTGCCGGAGCATTGATCACCACGTTGCCCGGCGTGCAAGGTTCCGAGTTAAATTGAGCCAGCGCCTGGTAAACGGCGCTTTCCGCCGTCTGATCCGAATGATGCACATAAGACGGGAGCGCTCCGGCCTGCGCCGAGCCTTTTTGAGCCTTGGAGTTCGGAGGGCAGGGATTCTCCAGCGTAAGCACCGTGCTGCCATCTTTCGAAACCGCATAGCGCCGGTTCTGCCGCGGGCTTTGGAAGGATGGGACTTTGCAGAACAGGTGAAAATCAGCACCGCCGAAGGTTTGCTCCCGGAGCAGCATCAGCTGCGCGGAAGCGCTCAGACTCTTTTCCAGCGCGTGCTGCTCCTGATCGGCGGTCAGTCCACCAACCTCCCGCCCGTTAAAATCCGCCGCGCTGCGGCTTTGAAGCTCCATCAGAAATTTTCCCATTTCAGCTTCTCCCTGCGAAAATTTCCTTACATCCGTCTGTTCCAGCTTCGCCGCCTGCTCCTGCGTATAAGTAAAAGTCATCTGACAGTCCGGCCCGGAGACCTGAAAGGTAATGCGGCCGGCATTTTGAATCAGGCTGAGCAGAAGCGCCGCATTCCGGTAAGCCCAGACAAGGTCTGTTTTCGTAAGGACTTCGTCATTCCGCGCCATATAGCTGACTGTCAGTCCATACGGTTTGGCGCTTGTCTGAAGGGAGATTTCTTTCTGCGTTATTCCGTCCGGCAAAGGCGGCAGGGTGCCCAGCACCCTGCCGACCGCGCTGGCGTTTCCAATATACTTCGTGCGCGCCTGAATCATCTGTTTCGCCATGGTCCTCGCCTGCCGTGCCGAAATGGCCTTTCCATCCTTTCGGAATCCGACTGTCCGCGGCCCGCAGGCGATAAACGCACCGCAGGCAATCGCCAGAACGAGAACAAGGCAGAGCGCTGCCGCGCCGCGGCGTTTTCCTTTTGTGTCTAGAATTGTTTCCAGACGGCGCCTCAGTTCTTTTTTTCCGCTGCCAAAGCAGGTGGAAAGCATCGAGCGGCGCAGCACACCCTTTTGGGCCACGGAGAGAACCGCGCGGCCGTATTCTTCCCGAAACGCCGGCTCCGCTCCCAGAAGCGCCGCCTCGTCGCAGGAAAGCTCCAGATCCCGGTTTGCCTCCCGCACCATCAGCCAGACAAGCGGGTTAAACCAATGGAAAGCGCAGGCGGCGGCAAGCAGCAGTTTATACCACAGGTCGCGCCGCTTATAATGCGTCAGTTCATGCCGGAACACAACGCGCAGTTCGCCGGGGGTAAAAGCTTCCGCCGGCAGGAGCAGCACAGGGCGGAACAGGCCTGTCATCATCGGGCTGATCCCTTTTTTGCAGCGCATCAGGCGGATCCGGTTTCCGGCCCCGGCCGCCGTGCACGCCTCCCGGAACAGATGCAGGGTTTCGCTGTCCGGTTCCTCCGAGCTCCACCGCAGATACCGCCGCCGAAACTGCGCACTGGACACAGCCGTCCAGACAAGGCAGCACGCGGCACCGCCAGCCCACAGGACGGCAAGCACCGCCCGCAACGGCACGGTGCGGGTTTCCTGACGCGCCGGAAGCGGCTCTGCTGTCTCCCGGGCTGTTCCGGAAACCGCAACGGCTGCAGAACCTGCGTTCCGCGCGGCGGGAACAGTAACTGTCAGGCTTTGCCGCGGCGCCGGAATCGTGACAGCCGGGGCCGGGGCCGCAAAGTGGAACGGAACCAGCAGCCTGACCGCAAGCACCAGCCAGGCCCAGTACCGCCACCGGGCGGCAAAGGCTTTCCGGGTCGCACCGCCGGCCAGAAAGAGTGCCAGAATCAGGAGGGACGCCCCGGCGGAAATTTCCGCCGTGCGCGCGGCGACTTCGGTCAGAAAATTCATGCTTTTCCCGTCCTTTCCTCCAAAAAAGCCCGCAGCTCTTTCAAATCCTCTTCCGTGATGGAATGGCTGTCATAAAGGGATGCGACCAGCCGCGTAACGGAGTTTCCATTCAGTTTTTCCAGCATGCTTCTGTTCTCATCCGCAAGATATTCTTCTTCGCCGATCAGCGGCGTATAGCAGCGATTCTTTCCGCGCTTTTCACTCCTTAGAAAACCGCGTGCGATCAGCCGGTTCAAAAGGGTCTGAAGAGCCGAGGTGCTCCACGGTTTCTCAAGTTCCAGAATCTTATGGAGGCGCGCGGTGGAAACCGGATATTCTTTACCGTTCCAGACCGCCATCATCACTTTGAGTTCCGCGCCGGGAAGACGGGGCAGTTTACGCATAACAAGCAACTCCTACAAATGTATGATATAAATATATTACATTTGTAGGAGTTGCTTGTCAAGGATTTATTCTAAAATATCTTTCAGTTCGGCCGCGTCTTTCTCTTCTGCATATGGTAGGCCAGCCGCACCACAGCCGACTGCGGCAGAAAGCGCTCTGCAAACAGGGCCGCTTTCATGGTGAAGCCAGGCACAATCAGAGTTTTGTGCGCAAACATTTTGTCCAGCGCATAGCGCGCGACAAATTCGCTGGAAAGGCCTTTGACGCTGAACCGCACATTTGCGACGGAGTCAAACTCCGTGCGCACCGGCCCCGGACAGAGCACGCCGATGTAAACCCGGCTGCCGTCGCGACGCAGCTCCTCCGCCAGCGCCTGCGAAAGGCGAAGGACATAGGCTTTCGAAGCGTAATAGCTGGAGAGCAGCGGCCCCGGCTGGAATGCGGCGGAAGAAGCCACATTCAGGATGCAGCCGGAATCGCGGTGTTTAAAGTCCCTGTAAAACAGTTTGGTTAGGATATGCATGGCACGGATATTGACATTGATCAATTCGAGCTCCCGCCTCAGATCGGTTTCATCGAACGGCCCGAAAATGCCGAAGCCGGCACAGTTGATCAGCACATCGACATTTTCGCCGCGGGCCTGGCGGTAAAGATCATAGCACTGATCCAGATTTGCCAGATCCACTCCCACCACGCTGACATGCGTTTTCAGATTTCGAGCCAGTTCTTCCATGCGCGGAACACGTCTGGCGGCAAGGATCAGGTCATACCCCCTCCTGCTCAGCTCCCGCGCAAAGTCCCTTCCGATCCCAGAGCTTGCCCCGGTGACCAATGCTTTCATTGTTTCTCCTCCTCAGGAAATCCGTCTTTCATAAACGGGAGTATAGCGAAGCTTTCCTCCCGGGTGATCCGACCGAAACAGTGTGATTCTGTCCACCGGCATTTTCATTGCGGGCACTACAAAAGCACCGTGGTCATACTCCCGCTTTAAAACCGCCTGCCGCACCAGCGTCAGATGAGGGCGGAAGCCGCGTTTTTCAAGCGCAAACCGGCGCGCCCGCAGCTGCGAACTCATTTGACAGTGCAGGGACATCAAGGGCTCCGAACGCTCCACACCGGCCCAGAAAATATCCCCGCCTTCCCTGCGGAAATAGCCAAATCCGCCAATATGCAGAAAAAACGGCGAACTATGGACGGCATCCATCGCTTCCCGCACCAGAACTATTTTTTCGGGAGAAGTCTCCCCCAGGAAAATAAGGGTCAGGTGCAGGTTTTCCGTCCGCGTGAACCTTCCGCTTTCACAGCAGGGCCGAAGGCCCCGCATCACTTCTTCCAGCGTACTTTTGACTGTGGGTTTCAGCGCAATGGAGATAAACAGACGCGTAAAACCACCTCCATCCTAACGCGCGTCTTTTTTTTAATTATATCACAACTTCACGCTGATTTTATCCGCGGTTCCTGTAAAATCATGCGGCCCAAATTTTCGCTTTCAGGGCAGTAAAAATCTGCGACGCTTCGAAAAAAACAGAACCCTCTAAAAATCATTTTTTCCTTTTTTTTCGATTTATGTCTTGTTTTATAAAATATTTTTATTTAATTTTTTAAATTAGAATAAAAAAAGGTTAAAAGGATTTATAATAAAATTAAATTTTAAGGAGCACGTCAGCTTGATTTTCTGGCTCGCTCCTTTTTTATTTTAAGATTACTCGGCTTTTTTATAATTTATCAAGCTATTTTACAAGGAGATGGATAGATGGATAAAATCGACGCAACTCTAATTACCGCCCTTCAGAAAAATGCGCGAATTCCGATTAAAGCACTGTCGAAAAAAGTGTTCTTGTCCTCTCCCGCAATCTCCGCCCGGATTGAAAAGCTGGAAAAACAGGGGGTAATCAGCGGCTATCACGCTTCGGTGAACCAGAACAAGCTCGGGTACCATATTACGGCGTTTATTAATCTGCGCATGTCGCCCAGCCAAAAGCCGGATTTTTATCCTTTTATCCGTTCCAGGTCAAACGTGGTGGAATGTAATTGCGTTACCGGCAATTACTCCATGCTGATCAAAGTGGTTTTTCACAGCACTTTGGAACTGGATGAATTTATCGGTCAGCTTCAGAAATTCGGCCCGACGGAAACCCAGATTGTCTTTTCCACCCCGGTAGAGCCGCGCGGCGTCGCGGTGCTGGAAAGCGATATGCCGTAAGGGATCTCTGCCCGACCGAAGCAAGTGAACCCGGCAAAAAGGCCGAACCGTTTTACAGCGATTTTTTATATTTCAGACGCGTGGCAATTCCGCCACGGATATGGCGCTGAGATTTATTGAACTCCAAAACAACTTTGACTTTCCGATAGAGTTGCGGATCAATGGTTTTCAAGCGCTGTGCCACATCTTTATGTACCGTACTCTTGCTCACCCCGAATTTCTTCGCCGTACTGCGTACGGTTGCTTTATTTTGAACAATATATTCGCCAAGCTCAACGGCGCGCTCTTCCACAATACCTTTCACTGCTCCACCCTCCAAACGAATCCGATTGCTAAATAGGTATGCCGAAAAACAGTATTTTAGTACAGAGTCCCGTCCTGATGGGAATATTGCGCAGCCGCTCCGTCTTGCGGCATGTATCCCGCAAAGGTTAGGCGGAGGTGCTTTCCCGCTGCAAACGGCCGGAAAAGCTGCATAAATTCGGAGGAAAAGCAGAAGAATCTTGATCTATCCATGTAATTTTTTTATTTTATTTTCGAACTGTGCTGAAATTATCTTGTTTCTCATCTATAATGAAAGAACTTATTATACTTTTCAATGAAAACAAAAAGAGGAGTATTCAGAATGAAATATGATTTTGACACTGTTCAGGATCGATCCCACAATTATTCCGCAAAATACGATGAACGCAAGATGAAATTCGGCACCGACAAGGTCATCCCCTTGTGGATTGCCGACATGGACTTCAAAACCGCTCAGCCGGTCATTGACGCCATGAAAGCCCGCGCCAAAGAAGGCATCTGGGGCTACACCTCGCGGCCCGACAGCTATTTTGAAGCGATCTGCAGCTGGCAGAAGCGCCGCAAAGGATGGGAGATCGACCGCTCCCTGATGAGCTGGAGCCTCGGGGTCGTGCAGACGATCAGCGCGATGGTCTACCTCTTCACCCCGGAAAACGGCTCCGTTTTGATTCAGCCTCCGGTTTATTCCGAATTTTACGACATGGTGGAAGCATGGCACCGCAACGTGGTGGAAAATAAAATGATTGAGCGCGACGGGCGGTGGAGCATCGACTGGCCGGACTTTGAAAAGAAGCTGGAGCAGGTGGATCTGTTCCTTTTATGCAGCCCGCATAATCCGCTCGGCATCGTGTGGAAACCGGAGGATTTAAAAAGAATGGCAGATCTGTGCATCCGCCACAACGTTCTGCTGTTTTCCGATGAGATCCATTCCGACCTGATTTTCCATCAGAAAAAGCACACCCCCGTCGCGGCGCTTTCCCCGGAAATCGCCTCCCATGTGGTCACCGCCATCTCCGGCACAAAGACCTTCAATCTGGCGGGGCTTCAGGCTTCCGCCGTCGTCTTCCCGAACGCTCACATGAAGGAAGTATACGACCATTATTGGGCCTGCATGGACATCCGACGCAACAATGCCTTCAGCCTGACGGCGATGGAAACCGCTTTTAACGAGGGCGAGGAATGGCTGGAACAGGCTCTGACCTACATTTCAGACAACTTCGACTATATTCACGATTACTGTGCAAAGCATATTCCGAAAATCAAACCCAACATTCCGGATGCCACTTATCTGGTCTGGCTGGATTGCCGGGATCTGGGGCTGAGCAATGAGGAGCTTCACGATTTCATGATCAGGAAAGCCGGGCTGGGCCTCAACGACGGCTGCACATACGGCCGCAGCCTGAACGGTTACATGCGGCTCAATGCCGCCTGCCCGCGCAGTATTTTGAAGCAGGCCATGCATCAGCTGGAGGCCGCCGTTAATTCCCTCTGATCTCGCTTTGACTTGCCCTCAAGCTATCTATATAGAAAAGAGAAATATCTTATGAAAATGAAACACAGCCTGTGGAAAAGCTATCGTTTTTCCGTTTTTCTGCTGACGGGCATTGCGATCGGCTGCATTCTAGGTATTCTTCTTGGAAAGCAGGCAACGGTTCTGGCTCCTTTCGGCGATATTTTTTTGAACCTGATGTTCACTGTCGTGGTTCCCATGGTTTTTGTCTCGATTGCGACGGCCGTCGGCAACATGCTCAACATGAAACGCCTGGGAAAAATTCTGGCGGATATGATCCTGGTCTTTATCGTCACAGGCCTGATCGCCGCTGTTCTGGTGCTGTTGGTCGTCCACTGGTTTCCGCCCGCAGCGGGCACCCATATCGCCTTAAAGTCCGCCGCAATGAGCAAGCCGACCAGCGTCGGCGACATGATCGTCGGCGCCCTGACCGTGGACGATTTCGCCGGGCTGATGAAACGGGCAAATATGCTGCCGATCATCGTGGCGGCCATTCTCTTCGGTTTCTGCGTCTCCGCCTGCGGCAGCAGTAAAAGCCCCGTCGGCAAATTCATGAATAACCTCAACGATATCATCATGAAGCTTGTGAATGTGATCATGCTGTACGCGCCGATCGGCCTCGGCGCTTATTTTGCCAACCTGATCGGCAAGTTCGGACCTAACCTTCTGGGGGACTACGGCCACGCTATGCTGATCTATTACCCCTTGTGCCTTGTGTACGCTCTGATTGCGTTCCCGGCCTACAGCTTTTTTGCAGGCGGTTCTCTCGGCGTCAGGCAAATGGTCAAAAATATTACGAACCCGGCTATCACCGCGTTCGCCACCCAGAGTTCGGTGGCCACTCTCCCGGTGAATATGGACTCCTGCGATAAAATCGGAGTTCCGAAAGATATCCGCGATATTGTGCTGCCGATGGGGGCAACCATGCATATGGATGGCTCCGTGCTCGCCGCGATTTTGAAAATCAGCTTTCTCTACGGCGTGTTCGGCCAAAGTTTTACGGGGGCCGGCACCTATGCCAAGTCGATTTTCGTGGCGATCCTCAGCGCCTTCGTTCTTTCCGGCGCGCCGGGCGGCGGGCTGGTCGGCGAAATGCTGATCGTCAACCTCTTTGGATACCCTTCGGAAGCTTTCCCGCTGATTGCCACAATCGGCTTTCTGGTCGACCCGCCCGCGACCTGCATCAACGCTGCCGGGGATACGGTGGCTTCCATGATGGTCACACGGCTGGTAGAAGGAAAAGACTGGCTGACCCGCCGGCTTCAGCCAAAACAAACGGAGCCGGAAAAGCAATAACACTGCCGGTCTGCCCCGGCGAAAAAACAAATTGGATCGTATGATGCGCAGCCCGGGATCTGATTCCCAGGCTGCGCATCTTGGTTTGTACGATTGAACGTTTTACATCCAGCCCGCAGCTCAACGCAGCGCCCTGAAGCTGCACCTTCCCCGTTTTTGCAGCCAAAATTTCCTGCAAAAGCAGGCGAAAGCAGAGAAATCGCTTTTAATTTCACTTGTTATACCCGCCCGAATATTGTAGAATACATTAAGGTTCTGTTTTTTTTATACGACCAAAAAACAGATTAATTCCGAACAGTGATGAAAAACGGGTGATTTTTTGTATCGTGCTTGTATTTTTGACTTGGACGGCACTTTGGCCAATACGCTGTATTCCATCGCATCCTTTTCCAATGAAGCGCTGAAACAATGCGGGTATCCGGCCATACCGGATGAAAAATACCGCCGGATCGTGGGCGACGGAGTCGACATGCAGATCCGCCGGATGCTGACCGCCGTAACGGGCAGACCGCCCGCCGAGCGGGAGTCTGCAAAGCTGAAAGAGATTTACTGCCGGCTTTACGGAAACCGCCCGGCCTACCTTGTGCGCGAATATCCCAGAATGCGCAGGACCCTGGCGGCGCTGAAAGAGAAGGGGATCGCGACGGCGGTGCTCACCAACAAGCCCGACGCCTGGGCCCGGGAGATTATTGACTCTCTGTTCCCAAGAGGCAGTTTCGAGTTTTGCCTCGGCCAGCGGCCCGGCATCCCCAGAAAACCGTCGCCTGCGGGCGCGCTGATGATTGCCGAAAAATTTGATCTTGAGCCGAAAGAGATCCTTTATCTCGGCGACACAAATACGGATATGAAAACCGGAAACGGCGCCGGCATGGACACGGCCGGCGTGCTTTGGGGATTCCGGGACCGCAGGGAACTGGAGGAAAACGGTGCGGTCTATATCCTGAAAACACCGGATGACATTCTGTCGGTTGCAAACACCAAGAGGTGAATTATGAAACGGTTCCTCCGTTTTTTTCAAAAGAATCTGCGGCTTGGGTTGCGGATTATCAAAACGGGCATCGCGGTGACTTTTTGTATTGTGCTGTCCCATCTTTTACATCTTAATCAGCCTTTTATCGCCGTGATCTCCACGGTGATCTCCATGGGAAAATCCATCGATCTTTCCGTGAAAACCGGCAAAAACAAAATGGTGGGTGTCATCATCGGTTCCGCCGCAGGAACCCTCTGCGCCGCTATTCTGCCGGGCAACGCGGGCCTGTGCGGGATCGGAATCATTCTCTCTCTGTACCTGTGTCATCTGTTTCATCTGGAAAGCGCCGGGGTCCTTTCCAGCTTTGCGTTCACCGCCGTGATGTTCGGCGCATCTCAGGACGCGCCGTGGAAGTACGCTCTTTCCTGTACGGTTGCCGCAATGCTTGGCATCGCCGTGGCAGTCGTAGTCAATTTGACCGTCATGCCGCCGAACTATGCCGTGGAAATTAAGAAAGCGTATACCGAACTGAAAGAGCGGACCGCCGCCGCGATTCGGGACGCCCAGGCAAGGAACACCATCGGGACCGGGGCGGTCGAAGAAGAAATCGAGCACCTGTCCCGCGCGCTTCAACTATATTCATCGGAGGCAAAGGTTCTTCGATGGAACGACGACGAGGTTGCCCGCGTTTCTTCCGGACTCTCGATTTACCGTCTGGTGCTGGACGAGCTGAAGGCGGTCGAAGTGATGGAACTGACCCGGGACAGCGAGCCGGAACAGGAAATCCTGACGGTTTACCGCTACCACATGAACCGGATGCGCGAGCTTTTCCAGCGCGTGCCGGAACTGGAAAGCGCTTGAACGTGTCTTTCCAGACGCGGCAGGGACAGGGACCGCGAAAAGCCAACCTAAAAAACCAGCCTGAAGCCGCACCGTTTCGTGTGCCTCCAGGCTGGTTCTACTTTAATATGTTTTGTGCCCGTTAAAATGTAATGTCCTGCCCATAATAGGCGCAGGTAAGAACTTTCAGCATGTTTTCCGTGTTTGTGGGCCTCGGGTTGGTGCTGGTGCACGGGTCTTTCACCGCGTTTTCAGCAATGGTCTGCGCGTGAGCCTTGAAATCTTCTTCGCTGACACCGTTTTCCTTGTAAGTCGGCTGAATGTCCAGCTTGCGGTTGAGCGTGCGGATCGCTTCCACCAGAGAACTGGTGAGCTGTTTGTCCGTTACGCCCGGCAGATTGAGCCGTCTGGCAATCTGGGCATAGCGCTCCATGCAGACTCTGGAATTGTACTGAATGACAAACGGCAGCAAAATCGCGTTGCAGCAGCCGTGCGAAATATGGAACACCGCGCCGGTCTTATGTGCAATGCTGTGTGCAATGCCGAGCATCGCATTGGAAAACGCCATGCCGGCCATGCATTGGGCAATGTGCATCTTTCCACGCGCCTCTTTGTCGCCGTTATAGGAATCCAGAAGAGAATCAAAAATATCCGATATCGCCTTGAGTGCCAGAGCGTCGGAAAATTCGGAGCGGGCGGAGGCCACATAGGCTTCGATGGCATGGGTCAGCGCATCCATTCCGGTGTGGGCTGTCAGGGTCTTCGGCATGGTCTGCGGAATGTCGGAATCTAAGACCGCGATATCCGGTGTGACTTCAAAATCGGCCAGCGGATATTTAATATTGGTCGAATAGTCCGTGATGACGGAAAAAGCCGTCACTTCGGAAGCGGTTCCGCTGGTGGAAGGGACTCCGACGAAAATCGCCTTGTTTCTCAGCTTCGGCATGGTAAACGGTTCTTTGATGTCTTCAAACGTTTTGTCGGGATATTCATAAAACACCCACATGGCCTTCGCGGCATCCATCGGGGAGCCGCCGCCGATTGCGGCAATAACATCCGGCTGAAATTCACGCATCGCTTTTGCGCCGTCATACACGCGCTCAATTGAAGGATCCGGTTCAACGCCTTCATAAATTTTGGTTTCCATTCCCGCTTCTTTCAGGGTATCGTCCAGCTTCTGCAAGAAACCGGTTCTGCGCATGGAATGACCGCCGGTTACGATAAATGCCTTTTTATGACCCTTAAGGTTTTTCAGTTCGGAAATTGCCCCGGGTCCAAAATAGATATCACGCGGTAAAGTAAATCTCGCCATTTAAAAAGTCTCCCTTCGATTGTTTGTTATTTATTAAACAACTTTGTAAAATTAATCTTACCATACTCTCGCCGCAGTTTCAAGGGCCGGAAAATAATTATTTTGAGCCGTCAAGAAGGCGCCGCAACTCTTCCGGACTGTAAGCCGGAGGAAAGCAGGTGCGCCCGGTGCAGACCAAGGCGCACGGCCGCCCGTTTTTCTCTCCTTTCGTATCAAAACTTTCCTTTTTTGTGCGGAAGGTCAGAAACGGCCGGTATCCATTCTGAAGCACGGAAAACATGGGACCGAGATCCTTATCCCCTGCCGCCTTCAGAACGACATCCGTCCCGCCGCAGTGAAGATAGAGCGCCGCCCACGCCGCGGTCGGGCAGGCGCCGGGCGCCCGGGACAACTCCGGCGAGAACGCCTCCAGCGTATGCCGCGCGCGCCGTTCCAGCTCCGGCTGCTCTGTCAGGCGGGAAAGGCGAATCAGCTGGACGGCATGAACGGCGTTGGCGGACGGCAGCGAGGAATCCCAGATTTCCTTGTTCCGCGCCGGAGAGCGGACCTCCCCGGCTTCCGAAAGAAAGAATCCGCCGTTTTTCCGGTCCTCGAAACGTTCGCAAAAGATTTGCTCCAGCCGCAGCGCCCGCTCCAGCCACTGCGGATCCTGATCCGCCTCATACAGTTCCAGCAGCCCCCAGAGGAAAAAGGCATAATCGCCGGCAAATCCCGGTCCTTCCGACGGACCGTTCCGGTAAACGGCACAGAGAGATCCGTCTTGCCGAATCATGCTGCTCAGCACAAACTTCGCCGCTCTGCGGGCCGCCGCCAGATATTTTTCTTCCCCAAAGGCGCGGGCGGCAAAAGACAGCGCCGCAATGGCAAGTCCGGTGCGGGAAGGTAGAATTTTGTCGTCCAGAAACGGTGCCGGCCGCTTTTCCCTGTATGCCAGCACCCGTCGGCGGAAGGACTCGGCAAACGCCCGCCGCTCTTTTGGGATTTTCCCCGAAAGCAAATTTGGAATGCTTTTCCCATTAAAATTTCCATTCTCCGCAATACCGAACAGACTGCAGAACTCCTCGGTCCCGGGACCCAGCACCGGACGCAGTTCTGATGGTGTAAAGGTATAGTACTTTCCTTCCACTCCTTCGGAATCCGCATCCTCCGCCGTATAAAATCCACCGTTTTCCGACTGCATCCGACCGGTCAGGTAAGAGAGGATCTCCTCCGCCGTGCGGCGGTATGCCTCTTTTCCCGTAGCCTGCCAACCCTCTGTGTATGCCAAGCAGAGAAGGGCGTTGTCCGACAGCATCTTCTCAAAATGAGGAATTAGCCAGAGACGGTCCGTCGAATACCGGCAAAATCCGAAGCCGATCTGGTCATAGATGCCGCCTCGGCGCATCCCATCCAGCGTCCGTTCGCACATGTCGAGAGCCTTTGCGTTGCCGGTCACAGAATGATAGCGCAGCAAAAACAACAGGTTCTGCGGAGACGGGAATTTCGGAGCGGCGGAAAATCCGCCGTATGTTTTTTCAAAGCTCTGTTCCAGTGCCCGAAAGGTCCGCTCCGGCAGAGAATCGTCCACCGGGGCCGGCCTTTGGCAGCGCGGCGCGGTCCGGCGGCCGATCTGCTCTGTCAGGCCGGCAATCTGCTTCCGGCTGCTCTTCCACAGGAATTCAATCCTCCCGAGCAGAGTCAGAAAGCCTGCCATCCCGGGTCTGTCCTGCTTTGGAAAATAGGTTCCAGCGAAAAATGCCTTTCCATCCGGGTCGAGGAAAACGCTCAGCGGCCACCCTCCCGAACCCGTCATCCGCTGACAAAGCTCCATATAATAGCCGTCGACATCCGGGCGCTCCTCCCGGTCTACCTTGATGCTGACAAAGGCGCGGTTCATTGTGCGGGCAACTTCTTCATCCTCAAAACATTCCCGTTCCATCACATGGCACCAGTGGCAGGTGGAATAACCGATGCTCAGAAAGACGGGCTTATTCTCCCGCTTCGCTTTTTCAAAAGCCTCATCGCCCCAGGGATACCAGTCGACGGGATTGTGGGCATGCTGAAGGAGATAAGGGCTTTTCTCATAAATCAGTCTGTTCAATTTCCTGTTTTTTTGATCCGTGGCGTCGGCCTCCAGTCGAAAAATTATTTTCGATAAATAGTGTAACTCTTTTCCCGCCCGCGCATACGGCCACAAAATCATTTCCCCTTTTTTAAAATGCGCCACAGGGTGGAACGCCCGATTCCGAGCCGGCGCGCAGTGCTGGACTGATTCATGTTTTCTTCGGCGAGCACCTGCATCACGGCATCAAATAAAATGCCGGACAAAGGCTGCTTCAGGTCAATCTGCGCGCCGGCCGAAGGACGGAACAAGACGCTCTTGTCTTCTTTCAGGAGCTGGCGGATGGTTTTCGCCGAGATCCACGGCGAATCCGTCAGCAGAATCGCTTCATGCAGAATACGCTCCAGCTGTTTCATGTTGTGCGGCCAGCGGTAGTTTTGCAGCACGTCGAGCGCTTCCGGCTCCAGCCCGACGATCTGGCTGCCGGAAAGGCGGTTCTGCTGATGAATATACAGAATTGAGATATTTGGGATATCATCCGCGCAGTCGCAGAGCTGCGGCAGGCGGATCTCCATGCAGCTCAAAAGCTCTTTCAAAATTCTGTAGCGGTAGTTGTCCTGAGACACATCCCGGCGGCAGGAATTGCTTTCATAGGAAAAGAAAAGACGGCTTTTTCTCATCCGGGTGACGTGCTGCAGCCCCTCGACAAGTTTGTCGAACAGATCGTTCCCCAAAAGCTGCACATCCTTAAAATAGACCGTTCCGTTCTGAACATAAAGCGGAGACCGTTTTTCATAAAGCAGAAATTTCAGATCCTTCTGGGACATCAGGGAGCAGTTCACCACATAAAACGGAGAGCGGGTGCGGTCGCTGTCCATATAAAGCTGCTGGGCGCAGCGCTCTTTCCCGGTGCCCGAATCGGCGAGGATCAAAAGGGAAGCGTCGGAGCGCGCAAGCGCCGAGCAACGCTTTTTCATCTCCGGGCGCCCGCTCCCGCAGAAGAGCGTACTGCTGGCATCCTGATTCAGGCAGTCGTCGTAATTGCGCACCTCCACGCTTGTAAACCCCGGAATGGACTGAAAATCCAGTCTGTTCTGCTCTATCACAAACAGATAATAGACGGCGGAATAGATGCGGCAGCTTTTTCCCGTGACCATATACAGGCCGTTCTGCATTTTTTTATGCACCGTGAATTCTTTTCTCTGCTGAAGAGTCGGCAGCATGTGCCGACACAGCGTAAAAAAAGATTTTCTCTCGTTGGGAGCCGTCTGGTAAGCGGGATTCCCATCCCCGTCCAGCACAATAAGCCGCGCATTCCAGGTGCGCATCAGCGCCTCCAGCAGATCGTGTTCTCTTTTGATACGCGCATAATAGGTGCAGACGCGGACCGCGTCGTCATACGCCTGGCTGATGCTCTCTTTGCCGGAGGTCAGAAGGATGCCGCGGATGTCAAGCAGCTGAGCGTAATAGGTCGACATGGTGTCGCCAATAATCAGGGAATATCCGTTCTGCTTGACGATTTGCACGGTGTCCCTGGCATCTTTCCAGGAATGAATGGTAAAAACCTTATAGTCGTAATGAAGAATGTCACAGAGGACTTTTGCGGACTTTGTAATGTTCGGGTAGGTAATGATGGCAACTTTTCCGGTGTAATTTTCCACCAGCTTGATCACGTTTAGCAGATCAAAATAGGAAATCGGAATTTCAAAGACGGGCTTGTCCGTCACTTTTTGAATTTCCAGCAGCGTGCCGCCGCGGGAAAGAATGGCGTCAAAATCTTCCCCTTCATATTGCCGAACAATATCCGCGCCGGCTTCCACGTTCCCGACAACCGCGGTTACTTCAATGTCTTCTCTTTCATTCGCCACACGGAGCATGGTGTCGCGCATGGATTGGTAGGGGGCAACCCCAAGGATGCGTACTTTTCTGTTCATGACAACTCCCTCACATGTTTCATATTAAAACAATAATACCCTATTGCAAAGCATAGATCCACCTTTTTGTAAAAATTGATTTAATTTGAAACGCCTTTCTTAGTAGATAACGTTGAAGAAGAAATTGAAAAGTGATAGATTTTTATTTGCAATAAATTAATAAATTTATTGCGTAAAAATTTGGGAACAATGCACATAAGCAATCTGATTCAAAATTAAGAATCAACAAAAAGGGAGGAGAAACTGTCATGAATTCAGTGATTCGCGTAAACGAAAAGGACAACCTGGTCACTTGTCTGCGCCCAATCAAAAAGGGGGAAACCATCTCTTTGGACGGAAACAGCTACACGGCAAACAGCGACATTCCAAAATTTCACAAGATGTCCATTGCAGAAATTAAAAAGGGTGACTACTGCTACAAATACGGGCAGATTATCGGCTGTGCGCTGGAAGATCTGAACCCCGGGGACTACGTTCATGTGCACAACCTGGAAAGCACCCGCGGGCGCGGTGACAAAAGGGTAAACAAGAATTAGGAGGAGAGGAGCGAAATGACGATGAAATTAATGGGTTACAGACGTGAAAACGGCCAGTTCGGCATCCGAAATTACCTGCTGGTCCTGCCCACCTCCGTATGCGCAACGGACACGGCCGAAAAAATTGCCGCTCAGATTCCGGGCGCCATTGCGGTGCCCAACCAGCACGGGTGCTGCCAGATCGGTTCCGACGAGGCGCAGACCGAGCGCACATTAGCGGGTTTCGGCAAAAATGCGAACGTCGGTGCGGTTCTTGTGGTAGGCCTCGGCTGCGACGGCGTTCAAGCCGAACAGCTTGCGGAAGATATCCGCGTCGCAAAGAAGCCGGTGGAAGCCATCACCATCCAAAAATGCGGCGGGACGCTGAAAGCGATTGCGGCCGGCGCGGAGATTGCCGCTGCCATGGCAGCCAAACTTTCCGTCCAGGAACGCGCGGAAGGCGACTGGAGCGAAATCATTCTCGGCATGGAATGCGGCGGTTCCGACCCCACGAGCGGTCTGGCTTCCAACCCGTCCATCGGCTATGTTTCGGACAAACTGGTTTCCATGGGCGGCAGCAGCATCCTCAGCGAAACGACCGAAGTGATCGGCGCCGAGCATCTTCTGGCAAAGCGCTTTGCCGATCCGGCGCAGAGGGAAAAATTTCTCCGCATGGTTTCCGACTGCGAGGAGCGGGCTTTCCGCGTGGGCGAGGACCTGCGCAGCGGTCAGCCCACGCCCGGCAACAAAGCGGGCGGCCTTTCCACCATTGAAGAAAAATCCCTCGGCTGCATGTACAAGGCGGGAACCAGTCCGTTTACGGGCGCGCTGGAGTATGCCGAATCTCTTCCCCTGGAAAAGGAGGGCCTTTATTTCATGGACACGCCCGGCCAGGATATCGACTCCATCACCGGCATGGTGGCCGGCGGCGCTCAGGTAATCGTCTTTTCCACCGGCCGCGGCACCCCGACCGGCAGCCCGATCGCACCGGTGATCAAGATTACGGGCAACAGCGACACCTTTCACAACATGCCGGACAACATCGACATCAACGCGGGCCGCATCATCACCGAGGGAGCTACGATTTCTCAGATCGGAGAAGAGCTTTTCCAGATGATGACGGAAGTGTGCAACGGCAAACGGACAAAAGCGGAAATACTGGGGCACCGTGAATTCGGCATCTATAAATCCATCGGCACCTTCTAAACAATCGCCCTTTTTCAGGAATTGATAAAAGAGAAAGGTTTATCCCCATGAAAATTTTAAAAACCGTAAAAAAAGTTCCTGGCGGCATTATGATTATTCCCCTGTTGCTTGGTGCACTGGTGAATACTTGCTGCCCCTTCTTCTGGTCCTATTTTGACAACACCTTCACCACTTATCTTTGGAAAACCGGAGCGATGCCGCTCCTTGCAGCCTTTCTGTTCTGTAACGGAACAACCATTGATTTTAAGCAGGCCGGCGTCACCATGTACAAAGGAGTTGTTCTGACCGCCGTCAAAGTGCTGATCGGCATGGGAGTCGGCGTTCTGGTCAGCTTCACCTGCGGGGCGGTAGGCATCTTCGGCCTGACTCCTCTGGCGATCATCGCGGCAATCGCCAATTCGAACGGTGGGCTTTATGCGGCCCTGGCCGGTGAGTACGGCGACGCAACGGACGTTGGCGCCGTTTCCATCCTTTCGATCAACGACGGACCTTTCTTCACTCTGCTGGCCCTTGGCGCGGCGGGCTACAAGGTGCCGATCGCAACGCTGATCGGATGCATCATCCCGATTCTGGTCGGGTGCATTCTCGGCAACCTGGATCCGGAGATCCGCAAATTCTGCGAACCCGGAGCCGTTCTGCTGATCCCGTTCTTCGCATTTCCTCTGGGCGCCGGCCTGAAGCTGACCGCCGTTGTCAAGGCCGGCCCCGCCGGAATTCTTCTGGGCGTGACCTCCACCGTTCTTACCGGGCTCGGAGGATACCTGGTCTATAAGCTGCTGCGGATGAAACGCCCGGAGGTAGGCGCCGCCATCGGCACAACAGCCGGCAACGCCGCTTCCACCCCCGCCGCCGTCGCAGCCGCGGGAGTTGTCTCCGCTTCTGCAAGCGGCCTCGCCACGGTACAGGTCTCCGCCGCTATTATTACAACCGCGATTCTCTGCCCGATTTTCGTTACCTTCCTGCACAAGCATGAGATGAAGGCTCACCCGGAAAATTATGTCGTGGCAGCAGAAAACGTCTAAAGCGGAATGATTGACCCTCGGTATGTCCCTTCTTTTTCATAGAAGCGGAAGGCAACAAACTGCCAAAGAGAGTTGCCTTCCATTTCTTTGAAAAGCGAAAAACAAGCAAAGGATAAAGATAATGGTTAAATTACTGATTTTAGCAGATGATTTTACAGGAGCGCTCGACACAGGCGTGCAGTTTGCCGAAGAAGGGGCCGCTACCCTGGTGGTCACCGACCCAAATTATGATTTCAGTCCGCCGCCGGGCGGAGAAAATGTCATTGTTTTTGACACGGAAACGCGGCATGTCTCCCCGGAGGCAGCCTACAGGACCATATCTCACGCTGTGTCGCTTGCAAAAGGGGCCGGCATTTCTTATTTTTACAAAAAAACAGATTCCGCCCTGCGCGGCAACATCGGTGCGGAACTGGCCGCTCTGATGGATGCCGCCGGTGCCCCAAGGCTTCATTTTGTGCCTGCTTACCCCCGCATGGGGCGGACCACCCGGCAGGGCATTCATTACATCGACGGAATTCCTGTGGCGGAAAGCGTTTTCGGGCGGGACCCATTCAATCCCGTGACCTGCTCGAACGTGACGGAGCTGATTGGGATGCAGTCGGCGCGCAAAGTCTTTTCCATAGACAAAGAGCCGCTTTCGCATGACCGGAACGGCATCCTGGTCTATGATGCTTCCACGGACGCAGACCTGAAAAGCATTGCGAACGGGCTTGCAAGAAGCCGGGAATTGAATTTTCTGGCCGGATGCGCCGGATTTGCCGCCGCTCTTCCGGCTCTTTTGGGCCTAAAAGGCACGGCGCCCACAAGGAAAGAGCTTCTCTCACGTCTGCTGGTCATCTGTGGAAGCGTCAACCCGATCACGCTGGCGCAACTGGACGAAGCGGAAAAATCAGGCGCTTTGCGTCTGCGGATCCGCCCGGAACAGAAGCTGGAACCGCTGTGGTCTTTTTCCAGAGAAGCGGAAAGCACTTTGAAAAGCTGGGCGGACCTGTGCCGGCAAAACGAAATCTGTATCTTAGACACCAACGATTTGCCGGGTTCGGACGAAACGGCGCAGTATGCCGCCGCGCACGGCCTTTCACTGGAAGAGACCCGGGCGATCATTCCCAAAAGCGTCGGCGGCATGGTAAAACGGCTTTTAGAATTCGGGCTGAACAGCACTTTTCTGGTCACCGGAGGAGACACCCTGCTGGGAGTAATGAGGCAGATTGGGATCGACCGCCTCTCCCCCGCCGGGGAGCTGGAAGCCGGAGTGGTACTTTCCCATTTCAGTTTTCAGGGGAAAAGTTACCCGATCCTCAGCAAATCCGGCGGGTTCGGCTCCAAAGCGCTGATGATGGAATTGATGGAAAAAATCCGCACGCCGTCCGCCGAAAAACAGCCGTAGCACAGTTTCAGCAACAGAATCGAACGAACCAAAAAGGAGGGGCAGCATATTGCCGAGAAATATCAATCCCATTGTCGCCATCACAATGGGAGACCCTGCGGGCAACGGGCCGGAAATCACCGTGAAAGTTCTCTCTCACCCCGAACTCTATGACCGCTGCCGTCCCGTCGTAATCGGCGACGCAAAAATGCTCGAACAGGCAAAACGCTTTATCGCCCGGCCCGAAGTTAAAATTCACCGGGTAACCCGGGTGGAAGAAGCGCTTTTTCAGCCCGGGACCATCGACGTGCTGCATCTGGAGCTGATCCCGAACGTCGCGGCATTCCCGATTGGAAAAGTCAGTGCGGAAGGCGGCAACGCGGCTTTCCGCTGCGTGGTAAAGGCCATTGAGCTGGCCCTGGCGGGTACTGTGGACGCAACCGTGACCAATGCGCTGAACAAAGAGGCGCTGAATCTCGCACTTGCCCCCCAGGGTCTTCATTTCGACGGGCATACCGAAATCTATGCGACTTACACCCATACGAAGAAATACGCGATGATGCTGGCTTACCGCAATCTGCGTGTCGTTCATGTTTCAACCCATTGCAGCCTGCGGGAAGCCTGCGACCGGGTCAAAAAGGCCCGTGTGCTCGAAGTAATTGAGCTCGCGGACCAGGCCTGCCGCGGCCTTGGAATTCAGGCGCCGAAAGTGGCGGTGGCCGGCCTGAATCCCCACTGCGGAGAAAACGGGCTGTTCGGCCGGGAAGAAATCGACGAAATCCGCCCGGCAGTGGAAACGGCTCAGGCGGAGGGAATCCACGCCATCGGACCGCTGCCGCCCGACAGCGTCTTTTCGGAAGCGCTGGGCGGCTGGTACGATATCGTTGTGTGCATGTATCACGATCAGGGGCACATTCCCCTCAAAACACTTGGCTTTGTCTACGACCGCAAGGCACAGCGATGGAAGGCGGTCGAAGGGGTCAATATCACGTTAGGGCTGCCGATTATCCGGACCTCCGTGGACCACGGCACCGGCTTTGCGGTGGCAGGAAAGGGAACGGCCAATGAGTTGAGCCTGCTCAACGCCATTCATTTTGCGGCTCAGATGGCGCGGAACAGAAAGGAAAAAATCTAAAGAAGTATTTTCTTTGTGAATTGAAGTTTTCGCATAAGCGCCCGGCATGTTTCTGCAGGAACACGCCGGGCGCTCTCATTTTGCCCGTTGCAGAATCAATCCGGGCCCCGTTTTTCCAGCGGGAGAAACGCGGGGCCTTCCAGAACATTTCCATCCGCGTCGAACCGGGAACCGTGGCAGGGGCAGTCCCAGGTGTTCTCTTCCGGATTCCAGCGCAGAGGGCAGTGCAGATGCGTGCAGACGGGCCGAACCGCATGCAGGCTTCCGTCCGTGCCACGGTAAGCCCCGATCTTGTCCCCGGCAAACGCTGCGATGCCGCCTTCCCCGTCTTTCAGCTCCGCTACGCTTCCCTTGGGAACTTCCGCATATCCGCGCAGAAGACTCGCCGTAGCGTCCGCCGCCGTTTGAAAAAAATTTTTCGCCCCCATTTTAAAATTGACGCGATCCGGCGAAAAGACTTCGGCCGTTCCGCTTTTGCCGGAAGTGATCCGATCCGAAAGGATTTCCGCCGCCGCCATGCTGCCCGTCATCCCCCATTTGTTAAAGCCCGTCGCCACATAAACCCGGTCACCAAACTGGCGGTAACGGCCGATCAGCGGAATTCTGTCGTCCGTCATGCAGTCCTGCGCCGACCAGCAGAAGGCGACGGAAGAGACAGGGTAAAGCTTGCGCGCCTTCTCTTTCAGCTTTTTGTAATGGGACACGTCGGTCTCATGCCCCGTCTGATGAGCGCCCCAGCCCAGAAGAAGAAGGGATTCGCCGCCGACAGAAGCGCTCCGGAACGACAGCCCCGCCTCTTCGCAGTCGAGATAGATGCCGGAGATCTCCGGAACACCCCGCAGGGCGGCCAGATAAGAGCGGCTCTGCACGATTCGTGTAAAATAAAATCCCCGAAGATTGGTAAACGGATAGTGGGAACAGAGAAGAACGTTTTTGCCGTAAACGCATCCCGCCCGGGTCAGCACCCGGTTATCGTTCAGGGCGACGGCGGGCGTATGCTCATAGATTTTCACACCGCGATCCCGCAGGATCTCCGCGAGGCGGCAGGCAAATTTCATTGGGTGAAACCGCGCCTGACGAGGAAAGCGCACCGCCCCTTTAACCGGGAACGGCAGTTCGCCGCACTCCGTGGCAAACTCCGCACCTAGGCCCAGCCTGCCGGCGGCTTCCGCCTCCGCTTTCACGCGCTCCGCCCCTTCCTGCGTGCAGGAATACACATAGGCGTCGCAGGAGGAAAAATCACAGTCGATTTTTTCTTCCCGGATTATCTGCGCAAAGCGGGAAACCGCCTCTTCGTTTGCCCGCGCGTACTGCTGTGCGGCGCGGGGTCCCATCCCTTTTTCCAAAGCGGCATAAATCAGACCGTGCTGAGAGGTGATCTTTCCCGCCGTGCGCGCAGTCGTACCGCTCAAAATGCGGTCGGCTTCAAGGATCACAAGACTGCGGACCCCTTTTTGCAGCAGCTCATAAGCGCACAGCAAGCCGCACATCCCGCCGCCTACAATCACCGCGTCGGCATTGCAGCCGCAGTCCAACTTAGGGAATTCAGGCGGCCTCACCGTCTGCCAGCAGGATTGAACCCGGTCTTTCCCCATGCTTGCCATCACATCCTTTTTCTTTATTCTGACCCGCCGGGAAAGGAATCATGCAGGCTGACAGAACGCGAAGATTTTCGAAGCCGTAACGATAGTATCTAGTTTTTTCATAGAAATCGTCCTTCATTTAGGCAAAGCTATGAATTTTATTGAAAAGATTGACTAATAGTCATTTGAGCTCTATAGTAATACGGAACAATAAATGACTAAAAGTCATTCTTAAAGAAGGGAATGTCTTCATGGGAGGAAAATTGCTGGAAAACAAAAAATTAAAAGCCACCCGGCTTTACGAAGCCGCCTATGAGCTTTTCACTTTAAAGGGAGTTCATGCCACCGTTGTGGATGAAATCGCGCGACACGCCGGCATGGCCAAAGGGACTTTTTACCTGTATTGCAGGGACAAATACGACCTTGTCGATAAAGTGATCATCCGGAAAACCTCTATTCTGCTGGGACGAACCATGAAGGCGCTGACGGAAAAAAAGGAAGAGCACCCGCTCAGCTTTCAGGAAAGCGTCGTTTTCTTCGTTGATTCTCTGATTCAAGAATTTCTGAACGATACGCGCTTTTTGGAACTGGTGTTCAAGAACCTTTCTCCCGCGCTGTTTGAACGGCTGTTCCGCTGCCCGGAGCTGGAGGATATGCGTCAGCAATTTATCGACAACTTCATGCTCGGCGGCGGGACCAGCGAAACTGCCAGGCAGCGGCTGTACCTCATCGTCTGCATGGTCGGCGCCGTCTGTTATGGCTCTATCATTATGAAAATGCCCTACGGGTTTGACAACATCCGCCCGGAACTCTACCGCTCGATCGAACGGATTCTGGCCTGAAGCGCCCGACGGGTTTCAACCATGCCGCCTGCCACTCATTTTAAGGAAACGGAGAGATATTGATTGCTTTCCAGATTTGCAAAGATCCTAACACGCCACCCTTCCGTGGTGGCTTTCATCGCTGTTCTGCTGCTGATTCCCAGTTTTTTTGGATACCTCAAGACCAAGGTCAATTACGACATTCTCTCCTACCTGCCGAAAAATCTCGACTCCGTCAAAGGCGAGGACGTTCTGGAAAATACATTTCATGACGCCGCGACTTCCATGCTGGTGATTGAGGGCATGCCGGAGCGGGACACCTCCGCGCTGAAAGACAAAATCAAGAAAGTGCCCGGCGTGAACGACTGTGTCTGGGTGGACGACATTGCGGATCTGAGCGTGCCCAGGAACATGCTCCCGGATAAAGTGAAAGATCTGTTTTACAGCAAGAACGCCACCATGATGCTCATCACCTACAACGGCTCGACTTCCTCGGAAGACACGTTTGAGGCCATCGCGAATATCAAGAAGCTGCTGAACAAACAGTGCTACCTCAGCGGCTTTTCCGCCATGCAGCGGGACATGAAGAACCTGCTGATGGGAGAAACGCCCTATTATATCCTGCTGGCGGCTGCGCTTTGCCTAGTGGTGCTTTCCCTCTGCATGGAGTCCTGGTTTCTGCCGTTCGTCTTCCTGCTCGGCATTGGGATCGCCATTGTCTACAACATGGGCACCAATATCTTTCTGGGTGAAATTTCCTTCATTTCCAAATCCATTGCGGCCATCCTGCAGCTCGCCGTCACGATGGACTACTCCATTTTCCTGATCAACCGCTACGATGAGGAAATCTCAAAATTTGAAGACCGGCGGGACGCGATGGCCAGCGCGATTAAAACCACGTTTCTGTCCCTGGCGGGCAGCTCGCTGACCACGGTGGCGGGCTTTTTGTCCCTGTGCTTTATGGAACTGACCATCGGCCGGGATATCGGCATCGTCATGATGAAGGGCGTCGTGATCGGCGTTCTCTGCACCGTGACTATTCTACCTTCCCTGATCCTGCTGTTTGATAAACCGATTCATAAGTATAAACACCGCTCGCTGATCCCCAAGTTTGACCGCGGGGCAAACGCCCTGATCCGTCACCGCAAAGCCATCATCGCTCTGTTGCTGCTTTTGATCGGCCCAGCGTTTTACATGCAGTCGCATACCAAGGTTTATTACAATCTCGACAAGACCTTGCCCGCAACCCTGGACTCCCGCGTTGCAACGGAAAAGCTGAAAAAAGAATTCAATATGGCGACAACGCATTTTGTCATTCTGGACAATGATCTGCCGTCTTACCGGATGCAAGAGATGATTGATGAAATTAAAAAGCTGGACGGCGTGAAAAACGTTCTGGGCTACGACGACCTGATCGGCCCTGCGGTTCCGGACAATTTCATCCCTCAGAAAGTAAAGGATATCTGCAAAAAAGACGGAAAACAGATCATCATGATCAATTCCCAGTACCAGGCTGCGGACACAAAGGAAAACGACCAGATTTCGAAAATTATTCAAATTACAAAGCATTACGATCCTTCCTCTCAGGTGACCGGAGAGGGGGCGCTGACCAAGGATCTGGTGGAAATTGCGGATCACGATTTTACCGTGACGGGTTATATCTCCGCCCTGCTGATGCTGGTCATTGTCGCGCTGGTATTTAAATCCGCCGTTGTTCCGCTCATTCTGGTAGCGGTCATCGAGCTGGCCATTTATATCAACCTCGGGGTTCCATTCCTGACAGGCTCCGTGATCCCGTTCATTTCCCCCATCGTCATCAACTGCGTTCAGATGGGTGCCACCGTGGATTACTCCATCCTGATGACCACTCGGTTTCAGGAAGAGCTGAAAGCCGGGAAAAACCGCCTGGACGCGATCCGCGCCGCCAGTACGACATCGTTCCCCTCCATTGTCACCAGTTCTCTGGTGTTCTTCTGCGCAACCACGGGCGTTTCGTGGATTTCCAAAATGGGAATCATCTCAAGCATCTGCGCCATGCTTGCGCGCGGCGCCATCCTCAGCGCGGTGATCATCATCACCCTGCTGCCCGCCGTCCTGTATGTGACCGAACCGGCGATTCAAAAGCTGAGTTACCATTTTAATACCAAATGACAAATCTTTTCGGAAAAGGAGGTTTTTATGAGATGAAAAAAAAGATTTATTCACATGCCGGCCGGATCGGCTGCCTGCTTCTTGCCGTTATCTTTGCGGCCTCCTGGCCGACGGCAGCGGCGGCAAGCGGAAAGTCCACTAAAAAAGACGAGACCGTTTATGTCAATCTGAACGCCAACGGCGGTGTACAGGGCACGACGGTTTCCGACTGGCTTCATTCGTATTCCAACGCCGTGCAGATTGCGGACCGCTCGAACTTAAGCGGAATTCAGAACGTGAAATCCGCGGTGCAGCCTTCCCAGAAGGGAGACAGTCTGACCTGGGCCATGAACGGCAGCGGTAGCAACGGCTCCGACATCTACTACCAGGGAACGACCCGCGCGGCGACGCCGCTGACCGTATCCGTTTCTTACTTTCTGAACGGAAAGGAGGTCACGCCGGCCCAGATTGCCGGTAAATCCGGAAAGGTAAAAATCCAGGTCAGCCTGAAGAACACCGACGCCCACACCATTCGGGTGGACGGGCAGAAGACCGAGATGTACACGCCGATGACGGCAGTCGTTGCACTGACACTCCCGTCGGATACGTTCCGCAACGTGAAGATCAGCAAAGGGAAAATGATCTCCGACGGCAACAAGCAGTTCGTCACGTTTCTCTGCATGCCCGGCCTTTCGGAAAGCCTCAACCTGAAACACTGCGGCGTGAGCGAGATTGAATCTATTGACCTTCCGGAATCGCTGACCGTTACGGCGGACGCGAAAGATTTTACCCTTGACCCGATCGCCGTCGCGGCGACACCGGAACTGCCCAGCGAGGACGACCTTAAAAACAGTACCGACCTGAACGACATGAAGACCGACCTCGACAAACTCAGCCGGATGCAGAGCGACATTGAGGATGCCGACCCGAACAAAGATATCCGTTCTCTGTTTACCGACCCCGACCGCACCGCGGCCGCGCGCCTGCTGGTGGACGATGTGTTTGACTTTTACGACCTCGACACAGCTGCCCTCGACATTATGCCGAAGTACGTGACTGATAAAAATATCAGCCTTTATGACCGGATCACCTCCGACGTTGACAAGGCCGACCTGGAATATGTGATGGACAATAAAATCATCCGGGGTCTGAACGACCGCGTAACCGATACGAACGTCGATAAAGTGAAAACGCTGCTCGGCGATTACGACGACATCGAAACCTTCCAGATTGGCAAGCTCGACCGGGTCATCCATGTGCTGGATCATTATGACAGGGAATATGACCACTTGAACGACGCCCTGAAAAAAGCCAAGCACATTTACAACCGCCTTGATGACAATGACCTCGATGTGCTGGACGCGCTGAGCGACTCCGACGTGCGCGACCCAATGAAGGAAACGCTCGACAGCATGGATGAGCTTTCGTCCTCCGGCTTGGTTACCCCCGGCTTTCGGCTGAATGATGAAGACGTGGAAGCCCTGATGAAAGCCATTCCGAAAGACCATCCTGACATTTGGGAAAATGCTTTGGAAGGGCAGCTTTCCAAAATGGAGGGCGATTACGGATATATTTCCGTTCCCAAGCTGCAAAGTATGACAAAGGGCCTTGACTCCGCCACACAAAAGGCTATTATGGATAAAATGACGTCTGCAATACGCGGCAATGCGGGCTCAAAAGCGGCTATTCCGGAAAACGTGATTCAGGAGCTTCCCCTTCCCGTAAAGCCTACGCAGGAACAGCTTGAGGCGATCTCCGATGGCCACGGAAATGTCTACATTCAAAAGCTGCTGCCCCTTTTGCCCGGCGGTATGGACCCTTCTCCTCTCATCTCTGATGTGCTGATTCCGGAAAATGAGGTCCTGGCCGCGATGGAAGATATCGTCGCAAAGAATCCGACGGTCCAAGACGCACTGATCGGCAGCATGATGAGTTCCACGAATATCCACAGCATTACCAATTCTTTGAACCGCCTGCTTTCCAGCTCTGCCGACCTGCAGAGCGGCCTGAAAAAGGAACTCGGCAGTGATTACTCCTCCCGTCTGACCGACGCTATGGCCAACATGGGGCATCTAAAAGGCGACATCGACGATCTGAAAGACGATGTGGACGACCTCAGCGACAAGGACAGGGAAAACTTGGAGGATGATTTCGACGACACGAAAGACCTGCTGCTGAACAAGGACGACATGGACTACATGCTCACCTGGGCCAAAAAGGTCAAGAGCATGAAGACCGACCTGGACGGCAGCACGGAGAACATCTCGATTCTGCGTGATCTGCTCAGCCTGAACGACGACGCAAAGATTAAGGACTTCCGCAGCATGATTCCGACCCTGCAAAAGGATTACGATGATTCCCGCCCGATTCTGGACTCGCTCAAAGCCGAACTGGATCTGCCGGCCAACAACGCGAGCCTGCACAAGCTGCCTCAGACGACGCAGACGCTGACCAAAACGGAAAACGATGTCCGCAGCAACCGGAAAATCATGGAAATTTTCCGCCTGACCACCCAGCCGAAAACCGTGTCTCTCTTTAACGATACTTTCGGTCTGCTGGATGAATTCAAGCAAAAAGGCACGACGGACGATATGAAGGGCAAGGTCAACGATATGACCACCCTGCGCGATAAAAAGGATGCGTATACGGATCTGTCCGACCAGTATAAAATCTTCACAGAGGCGGCGGACGGAGCCGAAACCAGCGTGAAATTCGTTTACAAAACAGCCGAAATCAAAGAGCCTGAAAAGGTGGAGGCCACGCCGGTCAGCACCACGCAGAAATCCAGCCAAGGGAACGGTTTTCTGGGATGGCTCCGTTCCACCTGGAACTCCGCACTCAGAACGATCAGCCATCTGTTTTAAAGATCGGATTCCCAAGCTAAAAGCTTCGAAAGACGCCCCGCCGGGTTTTGCCCGGCGGGGCGTCTTTCGCGCATTGCAAGAAAAAGCCGGGCCCGTTAAGGCCCGGCTTCTCTGTGTTCCGGCAGACACGGGGTCTGCTGCTTTGGCAAAAATACAGTAAACTTGGTCCCCTGGCCCGGCTCGCTTTCCACCCGGATTGTTCCCCGGTGCCGTTCCACAATCCACTTGACAATGGAAAGCCCCAGACCGGAGGAAACTCTCCCTCTCGTTCTTGCCCCGTCCGCTTTGTAAAAGCGGTCAAAGATATGTGGAAGATCCTTATTCGAAATGCCGACACCGGTGTCCGCCACTTCAAGTTCCACCCGGCCTCCCCGATCCCGGCAGGAAATCGAGATGGTCCCGCCCGGCGGCGTATATTTCATGCTGTTGTCGACCATTGCGCGCAGGGCCTGCTTTAGAAGCGCATGATCCGCGACCAGAAAAACATCCTCCTCAATTACATCCTCCAGCGTATGATCTTCGTCAATCATCCGGGTCTCTTCCGCGACTTCCCTCGCCGTTTCGGTGACGTTGAACCGCTCGAAATGGACATGCTGGGTATTGCGATCCGCGCGGGCAAGAAACAGCAGACGGTTCACCAGCTGCTGCATATTGTCGGTTTCCTCAATGATTTTCTGCACGGATTCTTCCAGTACCTCCGGATTTTCACTGCCCCACCGGCGAAGCAGGTTGGCATAGCCGGAAACAACGGAAAGCGGCGTGCGCAGTTCATGAGAAGCGTCGGACACAAAGCGATTTTGCTTTTCATAAGATTCCTGAATCCGGTCCAGCATTCCGTTGAACGTTTCGGCAAGCTCCCGGAATTCATCGTGAGAATCCACCGTGTTGATCCGTTTGCTCAGGTCGTTTGCTGTAATCGAGCGCGCCGTCTGCGTCATATCGTACACAGGGCGCAGCATCTTGCGGATCAGCATCCCCCCGAACACGGCAGAAACCAAAAGCAACAGGGCCATTATCGAGACAAACGCACCGCGCGGCAGGCCGGCAAAGCCCAGATTTTCATTACTGACCACCCGGATCATCCAATGCCGGGACGGCGTGCCGACCCGCCTCACGGTTTCCAGATGCCCGGCCACATTGATGCTGGAATTCCCATAGGTCGTGACTTCGCCCGTGTCGGTGTTTTTGATTTCAATATACACGCGGTTGGCCTGGGCAAAATTCTCCAGGCTCGTTTCCGTATCGTCTTCGAATTTCGGTGCGTGGGAAGCAGAGGAACCGTTCGGGCTCGGCAGTCTCGGCCTTTCGTAGCGCCCGGCTATAAAGGACGCAAGGCGGTCCAGGCTCTGGGAACGGACGGTATAGGCCGTGTAGGAACTCGTCAGGCCAACCACCACGGCGACCAAAATCAGACTGAATAAAAGTGTATAAATCGCCGCGGTTTTAAAAGCAAATGGGATTCGGATCTCTTTTGCCCCGGCACCGCGGCGATAAGAAAGTTTTAATTTAAGTTTCATAGGTTTTAATAATATAGCCCACGCCACGGATGGTGCGGATCAGCTCCACATGGAACCGATAATCGATTTTACTGCGGAGATAGCGAATATAGACATCCACCAGATTGGTCTCCCCGCTGAAATCGTATTCCCATACTTTTTCCATCAGCTGGTCGCGGGAACAGACGATGTCATGATTTTCCATCAGATAATACAGGAGGTCGAATTCCCGCTTGGTCAGCTGGACCGGCTGCCCGTCATAGCTGACCTCCCGGGTGGAGCGGTCAGCCGTCAGCAGGCCGATCGTAACGGCCTGTTTTCTGTCTCTGCCGGCAGTCCCGTTCTTTTTCAGCGCCGCGCGCATGCGGGCAAGCAGTTCTTCAATGGCAAACGGCTTGGTCAGATAATCGTCCGCGCCATCGTCAAGCCCCTGCACCTTGTCGCTGACGGCGTCTTTTGCGGTCAGCATGATGACCGGCGTGTCCGACACCAGACGAAGCTTTTGCAGCACTTCCATTCCGTCAAGCCCGGGCAGCATAACATCAAGCAGGATCAGGTCAAATTTTTCCTCCGTCGCCCGCCGCAGTCCGTTCAGACCGTCATATTCTTTTTCAACCAAGTATCCTTCGTGCTCCAGCTCCAATTGAAGAAAGCGCACGCTGTTCCGGTCGTCGTCGATAATCAGGACCTTGTTCCGAGCCACTGATCTCCCCCGCTTTCCAAGTCTTTGGTTCTTTTTTTAGTATACATGGAATTTATGAGGAAGATTTAAAACGATTATGAAAATCAAATGAGAAAAGGGCTCTGCATTTCCCGCTCGCCGCCGATCGGCAAAGAAAGGGCGCGTTCCGCGATCTGCTGCGCGAACAGTTCAAGAAATTTACCGTAATCTTCCTGCGTAAAGGAAACCGCCAGCGGCGCGAGGGTGTCCCCGATTACGGCGCTCCCAGACGCCACACCACCGGTTTCCGCGCCGCAGGATGTCCCCGCCGAATCGGGCACCGAAAGATTTCCGCCCGCATAGGAGAGGACGCGCTTCACATAATTCTGTGTTTCCGGGAAAGGCGGCACTCCGCCGTACCTGGCCACGCTGCCGCTGCCCGCGTTGTAAGCCGCAAGCGCCAGTTTCGCATCGCCGCCGTACCGGCTGAGCAGGGATCCGAGGTACTTTGCCCCGCCCATAATATTCTGCTCCGGGTCCAACGGGTCTGTCACGCCGAGAGACTTCGCCGTCGACGGCATCAGCTGCATGACGCCTTGTGCGCCGCAGCGGGAAACTGCGTCCGCCCGAAACCCCGATTCTGCCTTTGCGACTGCGCGGAGAAGATTTTCAGGCACACCATAAGTTTGTGCGGCACGCGCAAAAATCCCGTTCAGATCCTGCCCGCCGCTTTTGGAAATCGCCTGTTTCAGCGCCGTGGAAAAGCTTCCCGCCTTAACACCCGCCCGCGCTGTCTGTACAGACGGCTGAACTGCGCCGGAAACCGCTTCGATCCGCATAAATAAGGCCTCCTCTTTTCGTTGTCCTTTTATAATTCTTATCATAACCGAATTCCGCCCTAAAATCAATCATAAAACAACATCTTTTTTCACGCCGTCACCCAAAGTGCAACGTTTTCATAGTATGGGGGCAGACAATCGCTGCGGGAGGGAACAGAAAATGTCATTTGGGATTGCGCTGGCCGGCGGAGGTATCCGGGGTGCGGCGCATGTGGGGGTGCTGCTGGCTCTGGAGGAATATGGCCTGAAGCCGGAATCCATTGCGGGAACCAGCGCCGGCGGAATTGTGGCGGGACTTTACGCCGCCGGATTTTCCGCGGAACAGATGAAAAAAATGGTCCTGAAATTTTCCGGCGGCGGCGCTTCGTTTGTCGACCCGGACTTTTCCGGTCTGGCCTCTCTGCTCCCCAGCCTGCTGTTCCGAAAGACTTCCGCCGTCTCCGGGCTGCTGAAGGGGAACCGTCTGGAACAGTATTTTTTCCGTCTGACCGGCGGTCAGCTTCTTTCGGAATCCGGTATGCGGGTGGTGATCCCCAGCGTGGATCTCTGCTCCGGCGACACCATCGCCTGCACCAACACCCTGTGCGGAGTGCATCCGCTCCGCCGGGTGCGATGGACGGACCGGCTGCGCTTTTCGGAGGCAATGCGGGCCACTTCTTCGCTGCCTGCCATCTTCCGTCCAAAAATTATCGACCGCATGTGCCTCGTGGACGGCGGCGTGACGGATGTCCTGCCGGTTGATCTGCTGACTGCGGCCGGGGAGCGGAATGTTCTCGCGGTGGATGTCTCAGAAAGCTATAAAATGCCGGAAAACTTCAGCCTGGTCGAAGTTGCTTCGCACTCTCTTTCGATTATGGAGACCCGTTTGCGGGAATATGTGACGCGTGGGGAAAAGATGCTGCTGGAACCGGACCTTCCGGAAACAGACGGGGTCCTGAACTTAAAGCAGATGCCCATGTGCCTGGAAGCGGGGTACCGCTCCGCCAAAAGGGCTATGCCGCGTCTGCGGAGCTTGTTCGCATAAATAAAAAGCGCTGTGGGGCGCGGCCGCTGGCCGCGCCCCACAGCGCTTTGACAAAGCTTTTAAGTCCGATTTGGCTGCCTTTGCAGGTACAGCAGGGCAGCGTGTGCGGCATTTGCACCGTCCGAAACTGCCGTGACGATCTGGTACAGCGCCTTTTTTCGCAGATCCCCCGCGACGAACACGCCGGGAAGCGCCGTTTCACAGGTTTCCGGCGCCTCGACAAAGCCGTCCTTCAGCGGGAGAAGCCCCTGCAGGAGCTTGGTATTGGGTTCCACGCCGACTGCCACAAAGACGCCTTCCACATCCAAGATCTTCTGTTCCCCGCTGTTCCGCTCTTTTAGGACAAGGTGTTCCACTTTTTGCCCGCCCTGAATTTCCTGCGGCAGGTATGGATGCACAAACTCAAGATTGCCGCAAGTTTTCGCCTGCCTGATCAAATGATCCATCGCACGGAGCTGATCTCTGCGGTGTACGAGGAACACTTTTCCGCACAGGGCAGAAAGGCCGATGGCATCCCCAAGCGCGGTATTGCCGCCGCCGATGACCGCGACCGTCTTGTTCCTGAAAAAATTGCCGTCGCAGGTTGCACAGTAAGAGACCCCGCGGCCCGTAAATTCCTTTTCGCCCGGAATTCCCAGTTTTCTGCGTTCCGACCCCTGCGCCAGGATGACGGTCCTCGCCTGATATTCTCGTTCTTCCGTTTTCACGGTCTTGACAGGGCCGGAAAGTTCCATCGCCTCGGCGCTTTCTTCCAAGAGTTCCGCCCCGACGGACTTGGCATGCTCCGAAAGTCTCTGCGCCAGATCAGACCCATAAATCATCGGAAAGCCCGGGTAATTGTCCACCACATCGGTGTATGCTACCTGACCGCCTCGCGCGGGCCCCGTCAGAAGAACGGTGGAAAGCCCCGCGCGCACCGCGTAAATTGCGGCGGTCATTCCCGCAGGCCCGCCGCCCGAAATCAATACGTCATACAACGGTTTCACCCCACTCTCACATCAGTTTTCGTTTCTTCCGTCTCAGTGCCGGCCTTACAGCGCGGCTTTTACTTTGGCATCCAGCTCTTCCGGAGTCACAGTCGGTTCAAACCTGCGAACGCTTTCTCCATCCCTGCCGACCAGGAATTTGGTGAAGTTCCACTTGATGCCGTCCCCGGTCAGATTGTCCGGATAATGTTCTTGAATGACGCCATAAATCGTTTTCCCCATTTCTTTGTCGAGTTCAAATTTCTGGAACGGTGCCTTCTTCTTCAGCCAGGTGTAAAGTGAAGCAGCTTGCGGGCCGTTGACGTCGATTTTTGAGAAAAGCGGGAAGGTCACGCCGTAATTCATTTTGCAGAACGAAGAAATTTCCTGGTTGCTGCCCGGATCCTGCTCCAGGAACTGATTGCACGGAAAACCGAGAATGACAAATCCCTGCTCCTTGTACTTCTGGTAAAGTTTTTCCAGACCCTCATACTGCGGTGTAAAACCGCACTTGCTTGCGGTATTGACTACCAGCACCAGTTTTCCCTTGTAATCAGATAGAGAAACTTCTTCCCCTTTGATGTTTTTCATTTTAAAATCGTACAGGCTCATGTTACTTCGACCTTTCTTCCTATAAAATTTTTGGTTTGCAGATTTTTTGTTTTCCTTGTCTCTGTGTTACACTATAGCATGGATTGAAGCGCTTGTAAATAGTAATAATTATTGTTTTTAATTTATTCATATTTGGGGTTTGTGTCCCGGTTTCTTGCCGGGCGGATTTTTTAATAAATTATTTCTATTCTATGACTTTTCTATGACTTTTTTTACATTTTGTGCTATAATGACTTTTTAATGTAAGTTTTTTTATTGCATGAAATTATTTGGAGAAGGGGGAACAAAAATGGATCGAGAACAATGGGGTTCCAGATGGGGGTTTGTACTGGCGGCGGTCGGCTCTGCAATCGGACTCGGCAATATTTGGCGATTTCCTTATGTTGCTTATAAAAATGGAGGCGGAGCTTTTCTAATTCCTTACATTTTTGCTCTTTTAACCACGGGGCTATCCTTTGTTGCGCTGGAGTTTGTCATTGGGAAAAAGTACCGCGGTTCCGCGCCTCTGTCATATTTTCGGATTAACCGACACATGGAATTCGTCGGTTGGTGGCAGTTTGCCATCAGTTTCGTTATCATGACTTATTATGCTGTCATTCTGGGCTGGGCTTTGAGTTACATCGGATTTTCCTCAACGCTGGCGTGGGGGAAAAACACAAAAGATTTTCTTTTCAATTCTTACCTAAATGTTCTGCCGAATGCTTCGGTGTCAAACTTTGGGGGAGTTGTGTGGAGAGCGCTGATTCCCTTGTTGGTCGTCTGGCTGGTAACGCTGGCCATCTCCTTCCGCGGTGTGAAAAAGGGGATTGAAAAGGTCAGCAAAATCGCCATACCGGCTTTGGTGTCTCTGTTTCTGATCTTCGTCATCCGTGCTGTTACGCTGCCGGGCTCCAGTCTTGGCCTGAATGCCTTTTTTCAGCCTCAATGGAATCAATTTCTGAATCCGGAAATCTGGAAAGCGGCTTATTCCCAGATTTTCTACAGCCTCTCTCTCGCCATGGGCATTATGATCACTTACAGCAGCTACCTTCCGGAAAAAACCGATACCACAAACAACGCATTTATTGCGGCGTTTTCAAACTCGGGCTTTGAGCTGCTGGCCGGCTTTGGTATTTTCGCTGCGTTAGGCTTTATGGCCACCAACTCCGGCGTTGCGGTCAAGGATCTCGCCGCCGGCGGAATCGGCCTTGCTTTCGTCGTTCTTCCGCAGATCATCAACCAGCTTCCGTTTCCACAGTTTTTCGGCGTCGTCTTCTTTGTCTGCCTGCTGATTGCAGGCATCACTTCCCTGATTTCGCTTGTGGAAGTCTGCGTTTCTGCCGCGATAGAAAAATTTGGCTGGAGCCGTCACCGCTCCGTCATGATCATTGGCGGGCTGGCTACACTGGTTTCCGTCGCATATACTACGCGCGGCGGCATGTATTTACTGGATGTTGTGGATAACTTCGTCAACGGGTTCGGCGTGCTTCCGTCCGCAGTCTTCGAGATCGTTTTGATCCTCTGGGCATTCCATCAGATGAAACCCTTGATGGAAGAAGCAAACCGGTATTCGCAGATCCGGCTCGGCAATTATTTTAAAATTTCTCTCGGGCTCATCACGCCCGTTATGCTGGTGGTCATTCTCATCAGCTCTCTGATCACCAATATCACCACCGTGTACGGCGGATATCCGTCGAACTTCGTCGGTTTGTTCGGCTGGGGCATGGTGATTCTGATGCTGGTGTTTGCAGTTCTGATTCCTCATATGCCTTGGAAATGCAACACTTCTCTGACTCAAAAGGAGGAAGAAAAATGAGTGTTTCTGCAATCGTCATGATGATTGTCGCCATCGGTGTCATCTGGGGAGGCCTTGTCGTCAGTGTGATTCACGCTGTCCGTCATCCGTAATTTAGAAAGGTTTTCCTCGCCGGAAAGGAAATGTTTGCATGGGCCTTCCGAATACAGTGAATAAACTGTGGCAAATCGCCTGGATTTCTGACCTCGCGGTTCCGCTCGCCATATTTCTTCTGCTTTATTTTCTGCGCGGTCCAATCGTGCGGTGTCTGTTCCGGCCCGTGCATCGACTGAACGGTGAAAAAGAATGGCCCGGGGAACTGGAACGCAGTTTTCAGCAACCGCTTCGCGCGTTGATCATCGCCTGCGGCATTTATGCCGCGCTGTGGATTTCTCCCGCCGTGCCCCATGCGGGCGCCGGCTGGGGAATCTTCGTACGGTGCTTTCGCAGTCTGCTGGTTCTGCTGCTGGCCTGGGGGCTTTGCCGTTTATGCGGCAGCCGCGAGCTGGCCGGCGGCCTTTTGCTGAAAAAGCTGGAGGTCGACACCGACGGGATTTTGTTCCCTTTCCTTTCTAAAATTCTTCGGTTTCTCGTTCTGTGCCTGGCTTTTTTGATCATCGCACAGGAATGGGACTACAGTATCAGCGGCCTTCTTGCCGGGCTTGGGCTCGGCGGGTTGGCTTTTGCCCTCGCCGCACAGGATATGCTCTCCAATCTGTTCGGCGGCTTGGTGATTTTTCTGGACCGGCCGTTTCACCTCGGCGACTGGATTCAGGCCGGTGACGTCGAGGGAACGGTGGAAGATATCAACTTCCGCAGCGTCAAGGTGCGGACTTTTTCCCAAGCTATGGTCACTGTTCCAAATTCCAAGCTGGTTGACCGGCCGGTGACCAATTACAGCCGGATGGGAAAGCGCAGGGTCAACTTTACGGTTGGGCTGAAATATGGCACGACGGAGCGGCAGCTCCGTGCCTGTTCGGACCGGATCCGGGAAATGCTTTTGAAAAATAAGCAAATTGACCCGGAAACCGTGATCGTAACCTTTAGCAACATCGGAAAAAGCAGTCTGGATTTAATGCTTTATTTCTTTACCAAAACGACAAACTGGCAAGAATACCTAAATGTGCGTGAGGAAGTTTATTACGGCATCCTGCGGATTCTGGAGGAAGAAAAGGCGGAAATTGCTTTTCCGACCCGCACCATCCAGGTGGAAAAAGAGACTTCCTAGCTTTTTCGATTATATCTGTATTTTTTGCGGGCCCACCCATTGTGGCGGCCCGCTTTTTCTTTATATTGAAACGATACCGAATTGATGTTATAATAAATGCCAAATAAGGGAGAATCTTTTGCATGTCAAACCTACTGTTCAGCTTTAACGCGGTTATGCCCGTTTTCCTTTTGGTAGGAATCGGCTGGATCGTCAGACGGACCCATTTGGTTGGTGAATCTTTTATTGATGGGGCGAGCAAACTAAACTTCAGAACCGGTCTGCCCGCTCTATTGTTTTTAGGAATTTATCAAGTAAAGGGAACCCATATTTTTGACTGGAAATTTATTGCCTTTATGACTGCTGGCTGCCTGGGCTCCGCGCTGATTCTCTGCCTGACCGTTCCGAAATTCATCCGGGACAAAAAAAAAGCTTCCGCGATGATCCATACCATCTTTAAGCCAAACATCATCATACTCGGCTATCCGATGGCAATGATGATTTTCGGCAGTGAACACTGCGCTGCCATTTCAATGCTGCTTCCCGTTCTGATCCCGGTCAACAACATCGTAGCCGTGCTGATCCTCTGTTCGCTGGACCCGGAAAACCAAGGGGTCCGTTCTAATTCTATCCGGAAAGCAGTGAACGGCGTCGTTAAAAACCCGATTATTCTCGCCGCAGTCGCCGCGGTCCTTTTACGGCAGGGACATGTTCCGCTGCCGACTTTTCTTTTGAAACTGCTGACTTCCCTGTCCAACTTAGCAACCCCTCTTGCTCTGATCACTTTAGGGGCGCAGATGACGATGAAATCCGCCCTCTCAAACCGCCGATATGTGGCCTCTGCCACAGCGCTGAAAGTGTTTGTCACTCCGCTCGTGATGGTTTCTCTTGCCGTTGCACTTGGATTCCGCAGCTATGAGCTGGTGACGGCTTTCATGATTTCCGCTTCCCCAAGCGCCGTCAACTGCTATATGCTGGCCAGGGAAATGCATTCCGATGAAGTGCTCACCGGAGAAATTATCCTCAGCACCACTTTATGTTCCATGTTCATCTTTTTCTTTGGCATTCTCATCTTTAAAAACCTTGCGATCCTTTCCTGATTGAAAAACTTTCCACCTTTGCCGGCATCAGGCCAAGGCGAGAATTTTTCCGGGGGCTGTGCGATGAACTATACTGATCTGGTCAACACCGCAGTGGAAACCGGTTATCTTCTGGTTTCAAACGGCGGAGAAATTTACCGCGCTGAAGAATCCATGCAGCGCATTTTCCGCGCTTACGGAGTAAACAACGGCGAAGTCTTTGCCATTCCCAATTTGATCGAAGTGACCGTCCGCACGCCGGACGGAAAGCCGATTACCCAGATTAAACGTGTGCCGCAGCGCACGACAAATCTGGACCGCGTGGAACAGGTTAACGCGCTGTGCCGCCATATTTGCAGCGACAGACCTCGTCTTTCGGAAATCCGTGCCGAATTGAACCGCATCGGGGAACGGCCAACCCTGTCGTTTCCGATGCAGACCCTTGCTTATGCGATGGCCGCCGCAGCTTTTACCTTGTTTTACGGCGGTTCTCCGCAGGATGCCGTCGTAGCTTTGTTCTGCGGTGCCGCCATTCGCCTCACAATTCATTTTTTGGAGCGATTTCAGGTTAACTCCTTTTTCGTAAACATGGCGGCAAGTTTCGTCGCCGCGGCAATCGCCCTCACGGCGGCAAATTTTGACGTTGCGCTGAGCTATGACAAAATCATCATCGGCGCATTGATGAATCTGGTTCCGGGGATCGCCATTACGAATTTTATGCGGGATATTATCGCCGGGGATTTGTTCGCCGGAATTCTTCGGCTGACCGAAAGCGTACTGGTTGCGACGGCAATCGCCCTCGGGGCCGGCATTGCCCTCACGGGCACGCGCATGTTCCTGGGGGTGTAAGGGGATGGAAATTTTTTGGGCCTGTCTGTGGTCGTTCGCCGCCTGTGCCGCGTTTTGTTTCCAGTTTAACATCCGAGGCCGGACGCTTCTGCTCGCCTCTCTGGGCGGCGCGCTCGGCTGGCTGGTCTATCTGCTTTGCACTCCGCTTCAAAACGACATCGTTCAATATTTTTTCGCTACTGTCGTAACGGCAATTTATTCTGAAGGCATGGCGCGCTTTGCCAAAAAGCCGGCTACTGAATTTCAGATTATCGCCCTGCTGCCTATGGTTCCGGGCGGCGGCATTTTTTACACCATGGAATACTGTGTCATCGGCAATACTTCCATGTTCGTCCGCACGGGGCTTCACACCCTCGGAATCTCCGGAGCTCTCGCAATTGGGGTTCTGTTGGTCTCAACAGCCGTTCGCATGATCCATATTGCCCGTGCCCACCGCGACTGGTAATGGGAAGCTCAGCCGCAGCGGTTCCCTCGCACTGCGCTTGCATGGCGGGCCGCCGGAACGGAGCGGCTGATGCTGAGGACCGCCCGCTTCACGACCTCCGAAATCCGCACTTTCCATTGAGGAGCCTCTACCGCCTCTTTGCTTTTTTCACAGGATGCCATCACGCCGACCAAAGTCTTCAGCCCAGGTTGGTGAGCCCGAAACAGCGCCTGAAACAGCGCGCTGAACTCCGAAAGCGCCATGGGAACGATGTGCAGGGCCAGCTTCCGGTCGTCGCGGGTATACCAGACGCCGATTCGAAAGGTCTCCGCCGTATTGGAATCGATCCGGTTTGCAAGGAACAGACCGTAAACCGGTTTCCGGTACCGCTGCATTAAATCGGCGACATGGCGGCGCACCGGCTCCCCCTCCATCGCCTCCTGCCTGGAATTTTCGGAAAGAGTCACTTCGACTGCAATGACACAGTCGGAAAACTCCGCAATCAGATCCGGCCCGTTTCCCGGCGCCGTTCCAACCGGCAAAAAATCCTGGTCGACCTGAAAACGGCGGACTTCAAACGGGGGATTTATCAGACTGTCCATCGCCAGAAATGCCCGCCACAGGCTCCATTCCAAATAGGCGGGAGCTTCCGCGCGCGGGATGCTGATTTTAGTCTTTTCATTGATTTTACGTTTTCCCTTGCGCACAGAGAGAAGGTCCAGATAAGCCGCAATCTCTTTCCACTGCGAAGGCTGCTCCCGCGCATAGGCCTCCTCTTTCTTCTTGGCGATCAGCTCTTCCATCTCATACCGCACCTGGTTAAGCCGGGCAGGCGTATCCAGCGGTTTCCCCTCCAGCGAATAAGCGATTCCATAGTTCTGAAGCTGCGCCAGAAGATCCACAACAGCCCGATAGGCAACGGGCGCCTGATCGGTCGGAAGCTCCGAACCGTTGCAGAGCCTACGGTACAGCTTCAGCATCGGTTCCTCCGACAGCAGATTTTGAGTCAGCTGCACGGCGAGAAAATGCTTTTCCGGGACAAGCGAGATCCCTTTCCCTTTTGACTGGACCATCCCGGTCGCTTTCAGGTAGCGGAGGTTCATGTCGGCATAGTCCAGAAAAGTATGCGGCTTGCAGCCGAGAGACCGCCCGCCCGCTTCATACTGCTGCCGGTCGAAAACCCGTTTTCTCTCAGAAGCATCCCTGCGGGTGCGCAGGCTGAGGACACGATCCGCCGTCTGCGTCAGTCCCTCTCTGGGCGTGGTTGTCTGAACGACCAGCGCCATCTCTGCAAACTGGATTGCCGGTTCTTTTCCGCGTCTCTCAAGCTCCAGCAGAATTGCCAGAGTCCAAGCGAGCGGGGAAAAGGTTTTGCCGTTCCCCGCTGGAAAAACCGGCGTGATCATCGCCCGCAAAAAGCACTCCTGCGCCGCGGCAACCGTACTGGCCCGCACCAAGTTCCAGCCGGCGGGGGTGATCCCGTCCAGCTTTCCGAGATCTTCCTGCCGGAAGCCCATGTTCTTTTTCACTTCCGGGTAAAGAAAGCCCAGCTTGCCCATGGCGGCCCTCCATTTGCGACCGACGCTGTTAGTGGCATCCACGCTCAGGGAGACAACACCGCACTCCCCAAGCAGCCGGCGGAACGCGGCATCGCCTTCGCCTTTCCGGATATTGCCCTGAATCGTCGATTTGGAAAGGGCGGTCAGCCCGTCTTTAATCCTCATGGCGCTTCGAACAGAGGTATTGCCAAGCTGCCAGAATCCCATCGAACCCTTCTTCCTCAGTACCCTACAAACAGGTATTCCTGTACCTTGTTGCGGTTATGATGCACTTTTGTCCCTTGATTGCCAAACGAATACCGATAATCGACGGGGATCACTTCCACATGCGCTTTGTAACGGGTCATCAGCGCCAGCATTTCCTCCTTGGTCGGCAAACCGTTCGAAGAGTAAGAAACCAGCTGAATACTGCTTGAATACTTTCGAAACAGCAAATTGAAGGCGTCTGCCGCCCCCTGGCGCGTGGAAAACGGAGTCGGATAGGACTTGAATTTCTTCGTCTGCGTATTCTGCTGAATTTCGACCCCTTCCCAGTTGCGCGCAAGTCCTTCCACAAAATGGTAGCGGCGGACATATTCATTGTCGGACAAGGGAGAATAATAGGGAGGATCGATATAAACCAGATCCGGCGTCGGAATCCGCAGGGACATGGCGTCGCAGTTTTTCGCCTTGTTGACCTGCCCGTTGTCGAATACGGCATGATTGACGGCAGAAACGGCCTCAAGGAACTGCTCCGCGAATGACTTCTTTAAATCTTTTCTTCCGTCGTTGTAGCGGTTTCCCGTATAGGTAAAAATCCCTCTCGGCCTTTTCTTGATGCAGGCGCGGATCAGCGCGCTCATCGCGATCGCCTTCTGGTAGGGATCTTTGAGATGTGCGATATTCACCCGCAAAACATCGATCAGCTCATTGTCCTCACCCGAATAATAAAGGCCGCTGAACGTACGGCTGACGAAATGATCGCTTTCATATTTTTGGGATAATAACCCCTTTGCCTCTTCCGCCGGCAGCGTTTTAGAACTGTTTTCAATCATTGCTTTTGCAAATACGGCGGACATGGCCATGTAATCATTGCTGATGACGGCTTTCCCCTGTGCTTTGAACAGATATCCGACCACACCGGAGCCGGAAAACAAATCTGCCACGGTATGGAACGAAAACTGCGAGGCAACATTCCAGATCTCGGAAATCAGCTTGCTTTTGGAGCCCATGAAGCGGGTGGAGGGGAACCGGGAAACCTGCTCCGCGAGCGGCGACGGGACAAGACGGATTTGCGGGTCCCGCTGCGGCGGAATGGAGATGATGACATCTTCGCCGTCTCTGTGCTTGCCCTTACAGGATATATAACGCTTTGTCGGCACCACTTCGATCTGATACTCCCCATACAACCGATGGACCAACGGATGATTGGAATTCATCAGAATGACATGGCATCCCAGCTCATGGAGGCGTTTGACCTCTTTGGCAAGGGCGATATGATCCTCTTCATAAAACTGCTCTTTCGTGTAGCGTTTAAAATCGGAATAGGTGGAAACCGGAAGATACGGCGGGTCCAAAAATACGAAGTCCCCCGGTTCGGCATAGTCTTTCAAAACCTGCAAATAATCGGCACAAACAATTTTCGTGCCCTTTAAAGCCCTTGAAACCGTATAAAGAGCCGTCTCATCGCAGATCTTTGGGTTTTTATATTTTCCAAACGGAACATTGAACTGCCCTTTCCGATTGACACGGTACAGCCCGTTGTAGCAGGTATGATTCAAAAAGACAGTCCGGGCAGCCGCTTCCGCCGGCGCAAGTGCTTTCCAGTCCTGTGACCGCACCGAATAAAAAACTTCTTCCCGATTGCTGTAGACATGAAGATATCGGATAACATCCTCGACATGATCCGCTACCTGGCGGTATACGTTCATCAATTCCGGATTGCTGTCCGCAATGACGCTGTTCTGAGGCCGCAGGGCAAAAAAAACCGCCCCTCCGCCGAAAAAGGGTTCGATGTATTTTCCATAAGTTTTCGGCGCTTTCGGAAGAATCTCTCCCAAAAGCTGCGTCTTTCCGCCTGCCCATTTCAGCAGCGGACGAGCCGGCAACACCTTTTTGCCTTCAAATTTTTCTGCTGACGCATCCGTCATTTTTATTGAACTCTCCTTCTATTGAAACGGACAAAAATGCTGGGCTCCTACCTGACAATACAATTATAGCTTATCACATTAAAACAGCAAGCACAACCAAAAGTTTATCCCCGGCTCTTTCGGCATCGAGCTGCTTAAAAGCTCCGGTCAGACAGAGAGCAAACTTGGCAAGGTAAAGAAAAAAGGCCGTGGATCAAACTGATCCACGGCCACAACTGGCTCCCCGTGTTGGGCTCGAACCAACGACCCTGCGGTTAACAGCCGCATGCT
>ENA-UOOI01000073-UOOI01000073.1-fermentation-metagenome-genome-assembly--contig:-NODE-73-length-116910-cov-24.174130_pt1 | contig 116910 bp, 110 predicted proteins | sample MGYA00245779_ERZ724027 | MGnify/ENA primary metagenome ERZ724027 (study PRJEB28704, sample SAMN03018318) | fermentation metagenome | biome: anthropogenic terrestrial biome; feature: soil...
GGTCTGCGTTACAAGGGTACCCAGCTATGTAGAAAGAGAAGCCGTGGCAGAGAGTACTGTAGCCCTTCTCATGGATGTTATAAGAAAGATAAGATCTGCATCAATAAAAGTTAAAGAGGGAGAATGGACAGAAAGAGCCAAATTTGTAGGTTATGAGGTAAAAGGCAAGACTGTTGGAATAATTGGCTTTGGAAATATTGGCAGCAGGGTCGGACAAATAATAAAGAATGGATTCAATGCAAGACTTATAGCATATGATTTAAACCGGTCCCCTGAGGATATTAAAAAAGGCGGAGCAGAACCTGTATCTCTAGAAAAGCTACTCAAAACGGCGGATATTATTTCTTTGAATGCATCTGTAACTGCACAAAGTTACCATATGCTGACGGATAAAGAATTTTCTCTAATGAAAAAGGGAGTAATTCTTATTGATACAGCAAGAGGAGAGCTTATCAATCCCGACTCTTTGATAAAAGCCCTAGATGATGAAATAATAGGAGAACTTGCTATGGATGCAGTGGAAGGTGAACCCATTGATAAAGATCATCCACTGTTATCATATGATAATGTATTGATCACTCCCCATATAGGCGCATATACATATGAGAGCTTATATGGTATGGGCGAAAAGATAGTTAAAGATGCAGAAAAGATAATTAGGGGAGAGATACCAGACGAGGTTGTAAACGCAAGATAATTATAAGAAAAAAATCAATAATAGTTTGGCTGACTATTAAAATTACGCATGATACTCTTTCTTGGCAGTACTTGGGCTAGCATTATACCAAATATTGCTGGGGAAGAGTATTTTTTATGCCAAGTAATCTAAAGTGGATATCAAGAAACTGCATTAATGAAAGTTACAAGTCCAATTGAGTTAATACTATTTTACTTCAAAATATAATAACTTGACACTATCCCGATATATAGGTTATATTGCAAATATATAGCTATTTAGTACAATATCTTGAATTGTGGAAAATGTGTACGGAATATTTTCTGCGCAGAGTGTATTCGGCCACTCTTGCAAGCTGGAGTTAGCCGATAATAATTCCGGTATCCAGTTAAAATGTGAAAGATGTGGCAGGCCCATAAGCTCGGGACGATTTTGCAGCAGGTGTCTTAAGGTCATAAATGACCGGCTTAAGATAGAACCTGAAAATGAACAAAGAGTAAAAAAGAATGAAAAGTTCCATATACAGGATAGAATAAAGAGACATTAAATAAATAAAAAACCTGCCGATATATATTTATGAAAGTTAAATTAAGGGATGGGGTATAGTATGAAAATCAGCGATGTAAATTTAAAACAGGCCTTTACTGCGTATCATAACACAATCAAGGCCAGGCCAAAACCGGCCTATAGTCCGGATAAATTGGAGATAGGCAGCCTGTACAAAAAAGTGGAGGATGCTAAAAAAGTAAAGTTACCACCTGAACCTAAGATAGAGGAAATAAAGTCTTCTCTAAAAAATCATACCTATAATGTGCCCACGGACGATGTGGCCCAGAAGATGTTAGATGACGTTTTCATTTCCATGGGTATTAAAAGGGATGATAACCGATGAATATCAAAGGGCTGCTTTCCATACTGGAAAAGGAATATGATGTATATCGGGATCTGAATGATTTGGCGCTTAAAAAAAAGGAGATTCTTATCCAAGGTAAGGTAGATGTATTAGATGAGATAGTCAGTGCGGAGCAGTCGTGTATATCTGCGGTCTCAAAGCTGGAAAATGAAAGAGAATGCTGGCTTGATGGTCATTCAATAAATAGTATGGAAGACATACAAAAATGCTTGATAAACACTGATGATAGAGAGAAACTATCGGTTTTTCAAGACAAATTCCGTAAGCTCCTTGAAAATGTAGAAGAGGCCAACGAACACAATCAGGTGTTGATCGAGCAGGCTTTGCAGTATGTCGAGTTTTCCATGAATTTATTAGGTGATGCTTTGACTTTTGACGATACCACATATGAGAAAAAAGGAATAGAGAAAAATTCATCGTCAATATTTGATAAGAAAATTTAGCAATGAGGTGTTCATGATGTCATCAACATTTTTTGGATTTGAGATAACCAAGACCGGTCTTTTTGCCGCTCAAAGAGCCCTGGATATAGTTTCGCACAATGTGGCCAATGCCAATACGCCGGGATATACTAGGCAAAGGGTTGATCTTGCTGCTCTGCCGCCTCTGCCGACAAGTGGCATGTATGGACAGGGAAGGGTTGGGTCTGGAGTTGACATAACTGGCGTAAATCAGATAAGGAATATCTTTTTGGATGCACAGTTTCGAGGCGAAAATGGTGTTTATGGTGAGTGGGATGCCAAGACACAGGTTTTAGACAGTATTGAGGCGATATTCAATGAACCCTCCGATTCAGGTATTGCAACCGTACTAAAACAGTTTTTTGATTCTTGGGAGGAATTGTCTAAATCTCCGGAAAGCCTGTCTACCCGAGCTACGGTAAGAGAGAGAGGAGTAGCTGTGGCACAGACTATAAGGACTACATATGACAAGCTTGTAGCTAAAAGAGAGGAAATAAATCAGGATGTAGTCACAAGGATAGATGAGGTAAACTCCTATGCTAAAAGGATTGCGGACTTAAATGATCAGATATATAAATTTGAATTAAATGGTGATAAGGCCAATGATTTAAGGGATGAAAGAAACATGCTTTTGGACAAGCTTTCCGAATTGGCATACACAACAAGCTATGAGGACAGCAGGGGGAGACTCCGGGTTGACATAGCAGGCCAGGCCTTGGTCGACCATACCAATTTCTATGAGATAGAGGCCAAAGCTAACCCCGAGGACAGCATGGTTTCTCCCGTATGGAAGATAACCGGTAAGGCGGTGGATTTAAAATCGGGCAGGATCAAGGGCATGCTGGATGCCAGGGACGGCAGCGGCGACCCGGAATATAAGGGAGTCAAATTTTATATAGATGAATGGGATAATTTTGCGAAAACATTCGTAGATAAGATAAATGAGCAGCATAGGGCCGGTTTTGGACTGGACGGTACTAAAGGTGTGGACTTTTTTAAAAGCACGTCCTCAGGTGTCTATTTAAATGCCGGTGATATGGATATTTCGGACGATATAAAAGACGATCTTAACAAGATAGCGGCCTCTTCCACTAAAGACGGGCTGCCGGGTGATAATGCAAACATTCTTGCCATTATAGGGCTCAGGGGGGATACCTCTGTATTTGGCGAGGGTACGTTTGAGGACTTTACCAGGTCGCTAGTTTCCAACCTTGGTGTTGATGCACAGCAGGCTCAAAGGATGACAACCAATCAGGGTGTACTCAAGATGTATATAGATAATAATAGACAATCCATATCAGGTGTATCAATGGACGAAGAGATGACGGATATGATAAAATATCAGCATTCTTATAATGCTGCAGCAAGAATGATAACGGCCATAGATGAGATGATAGACACCATAGTAAATAAAATGGGCGTAGTGGGGAGGTAGAAAAAATGCGTGTCACTAATAACATGATGATAAATAATTTCCTGCTCAATTTCAGCAAAAATACTCAGCGGTTGGATAACCTGCAGCAGATACTCGCATCCGGCAAGCTCATTCGTTATCCTTCCGATGATCCAGTCGGTACCGTGACTGTCATGAAGCTTAATAAAGACGTGTCATCCATTGCCCAGTATAAGAAGAATGTGGACGACGCCGATTCCTGGCTCAATCTAACCGATACGGCTATAAAAAATGTGAACGACGTGCTTGCCAGGGTAAGAGAACTTCTTGTAGAGGGATCAAACAGCCCGACGGAGACCAAGGATATAGTCAGCGAGATAAATCAGCTAAAAAAGCAGCTTGTAAACGTAGGCAACACAAGGTATTCGGACAGATACATATTTGGAGGAACAAAAACAACGACCGAGGCATATACGCTGGATGAGGGAAACGGCCCGAACGGCGGCGTGACCTATAACGGATCAAACTCAGAGTCAGATGGCCCCTGGGAGATCAAATTTAACGTGGGGGCGGATGATCAGGTAACCATAAATGTTACGGGTGATAAGATATTCGGGGATACAAAAAGCGGAGACAATATCTTTAAGCTGTTTGACGATATTGCGGCAAGCCTGGAAGATGGCAGCGTAGAGAAAGTCTCCTCATATATAGAAGATTTGGATAAGCATATAGACAATATTTTAGCGGTAAGGGCGGATACTGGTGCACGGTCTAACCGGGTGGAGCTTACTAAAAACAGGCTTGCGGATGACAAGATCAACTTCACCAATCTGCTTGCCAATGCCGAGGATGCCGATATTGCGAAAACAATCATGGACATTTCGAATGCGGTGAATGTATACACCTCCTCACTTAATGTGGGAGCTAGGATCATTCAGCCATCACTTGTAGATTTTCTGCTATGATTTTTAAAGGGCATTTAATATGCCTTTTTTTTATTCACTTTTTTAAATTGGAATGTTAAAATTATATAAAGGATTTTACAATGGGGGGGAAGCTTATGCTTTTAGAGACAAGAAATTTTGGCTCTATTGAATACGACGATAATGAAGTAATATATTTTCAAAAAGATATACTCGGTTTTGAGGGATTGAAGAGATACATAATTGTCGGTAAGGAAGACAATGAACCCTTTATGTGGCTGCAGTCCGTTGATGAGCCCGGCCTGGCCTTTGTCATAATAGAAGGAGCCGATGTTATCCCGTATTACCGGCCGGAGATTCCTGCAGACGAACTCAAATGGCTGGATGCAAAGGAATCAACGTCGTTACTTATCTATAACATCGTCGTTATACCGGATAATATTGAGGAAATCTCGTGCAATCTTAAAGCGCCTGTAGTGATAAACAGCGATAATTGTAAGGCTGCCCAGGTTGTATTGGATGATACTGACGACTATGAAATCAAGCATCACCTCAAAAAAGATCTGGAGAATTACAGCATTGAAAGGGAACGCTATAAGGAATGCGAAGGTTTTGTACGCCGTATATATCAATTCACCGGCGGATTGAAACCGATGGAAAGCACTATGTTAAAGCAGAAATATAAGGGACCTTATGCTGTTTCTCTGCTGATAGTTGATATGATAAATGGATTTTGCAGGTCGGGGGCATTATCCAGCCCTAGGATTCGTAATTTGGAAATGCCCATATTTGATCTTACCAAAAATATATTGTCTGAAGGAGCCAAAAATATAGCTTTTTTAAATGATTGCCATACCAAAAACTCAGCAGAGTTTGATGACTTTCCACCTCATGCCATAAAGGGAACTAAGGAGTGTGAAATAGTAGATAGCCTTAAGGTATTTACCCGCGGAGCAGCGATTTTTACAAAAAATTCACTCAATGCCTTTACTAATCCAGACTTTAATACATACGTCAAACAGCTTATAAAAAATGGAACCCAGTGCTTTATAATTACAGGAAACTGTACGGACCTGTGTATTTATCAGACCGCCGTCACATTAAAGATGTTTTTGAACAGCAGCAATGCCAAGATTGATATCATTATACCCTATAACTGCGTGGATACGTTTGACTCGTATGAGCATGCTGCCGATCTTATAAATCCCCTTTTTCTATATCACCTTAAAGCCAACGGAATAAAGATAGTTAAGGAGATAATATAATATGCTCGTACTTACAAGGAAAAAGGGCCAAAGCATCAAGATCGGGGATAATATTACAATAAGTGTGATGGATGTGGATGATGATAAGGTGAGTATAGGGATTTCGGCTCCAAAAGATGTAGAAATAGTCCGCACAGAGCTTTTAGATGTAAAAAATGAGAATATAACAGCTGCTAATAATCCTAAAAACGGGTTCGATAATTTAAAAAGGTTTTTAGATAATCAACTTTGATTGATATTTATATGGTTTATAGTTATTATATTAACAGGAGATGATATTACTTGTTTGTAAATAATTGCAAAATAAGGACAAGATACGAAGAAACCGATCAAATGGGAGTTATTTATTACGGCAATTATTATAGATATTTTGAGGTTGCGCGGACGGAATGGCTTCGCAAGCTCGGATTGTCATGCAGGGATATGGAGGATATGGGAATATACCTTCCTGTGGTAGAGTCCTACTGCAAATATATACATTCGGTAAACTACGATGATGTTATTACGATAAAAACCTGGGTCAGTAAATTTACCGGTGTGAGGATAAAGTTTGAGTATAACGTGCTCAGGGAAGGTGAGGACGATGTACTTGCCAAAGGTTTTACAACCATGGCCTTAACCAATGGTGAAAAAGCTATTAACCTCAAAAGACACAACCGGAAGGTATATGATATCATAAAGAGCGGTATATGATTTTATTATAAAATATGTACTTTTGTTAAATATAAACAAGGGAGGTATTTAATAATGTCCATAAGAAAAGTAAAAGACGGGATTTATTCTGTGGGTGTTAAAGATCCTAATCTGCGTAAATTTGACATAGTATATGATACACCATGGGGGACAACCTATAATTCATATCTTATAATGGCTGAGAAGCCTGTGGTTGTAGGAACGGTCAAACAGGGTTTTCATGAGGAATATCTTAATAATATTAAAACCTTGATTGATCCGTCTAAGATTGAATACATTGTCTTGGACCATTCCGAACCTGACCATTCGTGGACTGTGGGAAAACTTCTGGATATAGCGCCTAATGCCAAGGTGGTGGCAACAAGGGCGGCACTTAATAATCTTAAGGAAATTTTAAACAGAGATTTTCAGTCGATAACGGCTATGGACGGAAATGAACTTGATTTAGGCGACAGGAAACTCAGGTTTATATCTACGCCTTTTGTGCATTGGCCGGATACAATGATGTCCTATGACGCACATGATAAGATTTTATTTACGTGTGATGCCTTTGGCAGTCATTACTGCCCGGAAGGTGATAGAATATTTAATGATGAGGTAGGCGATATTACAGATGCCATTTGGGTTTATTTTAATTCGATAATCAGTCCTTTTAAACCAAAGGTTATTGATGCCATAAATAAAGTAAGGAAACTGGACCCGGATTTTGATATGATTTGTCCCGGACACGGTCCAATCCTGAGGGATAATCCTTCTGCGAACATAGCTTTGTATGAGAAATGGGCAAAAGAGCCAGAGTATGACAGCAGAAAGGTTTCGGTATATTATGCATCGGCATATGGCAATACTAAAAAAATAGCTGAGAGGATAGCCTGCGTTTTAAGAGAAAAGGGACTGAATGCATATACCATCGATGCAGCCGATGTTTCAAAAGAGGATATTGATACAAACCTGCAACAATCGGCCGGTATAGTGGTGGGTTCTCCGACTATTGCCGGCGATGTTGTAGAGCCTATATGGAATGTGCTTGTCAATATGAATCCTTTAAAGGCAAAGGGAAAGGTGGGGGCTGCTTTCGGATCCTACGGCTGGAGTGGAGAGGCGCTTAATATGATGGAGGATATGCTGAAATCTCGTAAAATGAATGTGGTACAGCCCGGTATAAGATTTAAATTCTCACCGACAGAGGAAGATATGAGTAAGGTAGATGAGTTTGCATCAAGGATTGCAGAAACAGTTTTAAATATATAACTCATTTGGATAGATGCGAATATAATAAATTAGGGATAGATATGTACAACTGATGGTATGTGATTCACAGACAGGTGTTTCATCAAAAATGCTGATTTGGAGGCGGTAAATTTGAATGATGTACCAGATGTTGTGATAAAGTCTTTGGAAGAGATAAAAAAAAGTGGAGGGTATAGGGCTGTGAAGTCAGGCGGCGCTTACTACCTTATTGCGGCTACAGGACAAAGGCCCACCGGTGGATATAGCATAAAGATATACAATGCACGAAGCTCCGAAGACGGCAGCACCGATGTTTTTACTTTGGAGCATTCTCCGCAGCCTGGAGATATGGTAATACAGGCTATTACTTACCCATACGATATCAGGGTTATTAAACCGGCGGAAGACTTAAATAAGATAAGGTTTCTTGATAACAAGGGGAATGTGATTAAGATATTGGATTGTGATTAAAGCCGGGCTTGGCCCGGCTATTATTTTAAGTATACGGTATTAGGGGATTATACAAAATGAATAAATTGAGTACAAGCTTGGGATATGATATATTTTTAAATAAAACATTTGATTTTAGCTTGTTCGATGATGAGGTGGGTAGCCTTTATGTGATTGACAAGAGTATATATGATATATATGGGAGAGGTATTCCCGGAAAGAAGGTTGTGGTTGGCCCGGGTGAGAAGGCAAAGGATATGTCCGTTATTACGGAATTATATGATGCATGCATTGAGGAGGATATAGACAGGTCCGGCTGCATCATTGCCGTTGGAGGCGGAGCGACAGGTGATGCTGCAGGTTTTGCGGCGTCTACCTTTAAAAGGGGTATCGGTTTTATAAACGTACCTACAACGCTGTTGTCTATGGTAGACAGTTGTATAGGCGGCAAGACGGCAATCGATTTTGGCGGTGTTAAAAACCAGGTAGGTACTTTTTACGATCCCAAGAAAGTTTATATATGCATGAGTTTTCTTAAGACCTTGCCTCAAAGGGATATATGTTCCGCCATGGGTGAAGTCGTTAAGTATGCCGTATTAAGCAAGGAATTTTATGATTGGCTCAACGATAATTTACTAAGGGTTCATGAAGCGGATTATAATGTATTGGAAGATATGATAGCACGCTGCTTAAAAATAAAAGCCGGGATTGTGGCCAAGGACAGATTAGATAGAGGTATGAGAGCGTGTCTTAACATGGGTCACACCATAGGACATGCTATTGAAATACAATATGGCGTAAGCCATGGCCTGGCCGTGGCGGCAGGCTTATATAATGAATCCGCGATTTCATACAGGCTGGGTATTTTGAGCAAACCGCATTTCTTGGCTATACAAGACATGACAGATAGAATGGATTTAAACACGGATTATCCCATAAATAAGGAAACGGTAGACCTTACTATCTATGATAAGAAGAATGATCAAGGAAAGATAGGATTTATTTTACCTGAGGAGATTGGAAAATGGAGAAGAGTACTATTAAGTAAAGAACAATTGATCAATCTGATATAAGTGTATAAATTATAGTGCCGGGTACAAGCTTTCGGCACTATAATTAATTTTATATAAGGGATGCTATAAATAATATCCCTGTTACTATAAAACCACATATCCCGTATATTTTAAAACCGGATAGCAAAAGAAAGACGGATATCAGCCCAGAGCTGCATGAATATACTGAGAGCATAAGCTTTCTTGTCCTCTTTTTTTCTTCGGCTAATAGGCTGTCCATATCAGGTAAACTTGAGCTAACATTAAAACTTCCTCCCTTTAGCATTTTTATGCTGCTGTCAAATATATTGGGGAGCTCTATAAGATCTGTAAACATTTTACGGCTCATTCTCGATAACTCACTAGGTAAACGTGAAACCCAGCTTTTAATTATCTTCTGAGCAAATTCGTTGGTCAGAACGCCATAATTAAGGCTTTTATCAAGGGCCGTACATATTCCAAAGAGAGTTATAACCGTTTTGCCTAAAAAAGCAAAATTAGAAGGAAGCTGCAGCGACTGCTCGTATATAAACTGCTCGCTCTCTGCTGCCATGGCACGCAAGAATTCATCATCCAGTTCGGAAAGTGTAGACCTGGACCAGTACTTGTCAACAATATACTCCAAGGCGGAGTTGAGTCTCTTTTTATCAGCACCGGGTTTAATAAAACCCATATCGTCAAGAGCTTCTAAGAGCTGGTCTGTTTCACGAAATACAATGGATAAGACAAGCTTGCGTATATTTCTCATATTTTTCGGGGTTATACTGGCTACCATGCCGAAGTCTATCAGTGCCACCCTGCCGTCTTTTAAGACAAATATATTACCTGGGTGCGGGTCGGCATGATAGAATCCATTCTCAATAATCTGATGAAAGAATACATCTATAAGTACCCTGCTTATTTTTTTCTTATCGCAGTTTATGGAGGCCAGGCCCTTTTCGTCGGTTATCTTGACTCCGCTGACATATTCCATGGTAAGTACACGACGGGCACAGTATTCATGATAATATTCCGGTATATAGAAATCTTCAAAATCCGACAGATTTTCTTTAATGGTCTCGGCATTTTTGAGCTCTGTTTTATAATCCATCTCGTTTTTCAATGTCTGGTAGAATTCAGTATAGAGACCGTCAAGATCTACATCATTGGATATCCAGCTGATGTGCTTCATTATATCAAATACCCTGCGTAAAGCCTTGAGGTCGGTAGATATTATTTCCTCTATACCTGGCCGTAGCACCTTTACAGCGACATCCCTTCCGTCAGGAAGCTTTGCCATGTGCACCTGGGCGAGCGAAGCGGAGCCAATGGTATCCCGTGAGAAGTATGTATAAACCTCGCTAATGGGTTTTTTAAATTCATTTTCAACAGTTTTCTTAATAGTGTTATAGTCCACAGGCGGAATTCTATCCTGAAGTTGAGACATTTCCTGTATAACTTCTTCAGGCAGTATGTCTATTCGCGAACCAAAAAACTGTCCGAACTTTATAAGCAGTCCTCCCAGCTCTACAGCGGTATTTTTGTATAGTTTTGAAAGCCTCATCATAAGTTTCAAAAGGTCATCCTTGTGAGTACTGTCCTTAAGCCATCCCCTCCATTGAGCAACCTGAAGTTGCCAAATAATATGTATAAACAGATTTAGAATCCTGTAAAATCTGCGTCTCATACCTTTCCTCCCTTGAAGTTTATATGATTATTATATATTGAAAGTATATCAAAAAGCAAACATCAAATGATTAAATATAAAGGCTTTTTTATTAGTTTAGGATATGCTATAATAAATTAATAATAGTTATTAGATGAAAACATTTTTAAATGGGGTCTGGAAATGGAATATAATATTTTAATTGACGTGAAGCTGGGCAGGGCATGGATACCTTAAGCGGTCTTCTGGAGAAGGCATTAAAACGCTGCGGTTTTTATGGTTTTACAAATAATGACTATATGTCCCGAATAAGAGGAGGGCATAACTTCAATCAGATCAGGTTTTCTGATAAGCCTGTGTATACATACAGCCAGCGTCTGGATATTATATTCGCTTTAAATGAAGATACGATAAATCTGCATAAATCCGATCTAAAGGACGGAGGAGTAATAATATGCGATGATGGCATAGCCGAAGACAAAAGTATCATGCATCTGCCGCTGATGGAGGCATCCAAAGAGATTCAGGATAAGCGTGTTTTTACTACCACCGGGTTGGGAGAATTATAAAGCTCTTTGGTTTAACCCCGCCGGCAGTGCCGTCACTGCTGTTAACTGAAACCTTCCCGATTCTTGGAAAGGTTTATTATTACAAAGTTATAATGTTGAGTCAACGGTAACATAATATAATATAAGTTGTAGACATGACGGCAGTTACAAGGTATAATATTATTTGTCGTGATAATATGAAGAGTGCTATAATGAGATATGCAGAAATATGAGGAGGGATATATATGGCTGTCGATATTAACGTATATGCCAGAGAACCTGGTAAGAATCAAAACTTGAAGCTCAGGGCGGAAGATAAAATACCTGCCATACTATATGGTAAAAATATAAAGAGTACTCCTATTTGCCTGAGCGGTAAGGATACAAATAGAATACTGATGAGACATGGGACAAGTGCCGTATACAATGTTATCATTAATGGTTCAACCTTTTCAGCGATATTAAAGGAGATTCAAAAAGATCCTGTAACGGGAAATATACTGCATATGGATTTTCAAGAGGTATCGCTTACTGAAAAGTTGGAAAGAAAAGTTCCGGTAACGATAAAGGGTGCAGGTTTTATCGAAAACAAAGGCGGCATTGTGCAGCATCAGATGAGAGAGCTTCCTTTGGTTGGGTTTATTAACGATATACCCGGTGATATAGAGCTTGATGTCTCCAATATGAATATCGGTGATACCATATTCGTCAAGGATATCAAACTGCCGGACAGCGTTGAAACAAAGGTAGACCCAGATGAGGTAATATTAAGTATAATTTACTCCAAGGTTACAGATGAAGAATTAGAAGGAACAGGAGAAGAAGAGGAAGAAGAACAGCCGGAAGACGAAGGACAGGAAGAAGAATAAAGCCGAGGGGCCTCATTATATGAGGTTTACACGTGAAGCGGGGGTGCTAATGCCTCCGCTTTATTTGTTGGAATCATTTATTTTTTATACTACAAAAATAATTGGGAGTATAAATTACTATAATTCACCTATTACCCTCCTATTAAATATTATATTTTATGATAACAATCACTATATATTGAAGTAGGAGCCTTATTTCAACTTTTAAATATGATAATATAATAAATTGCTATATACAGATTGTGTGCTATAATGTTATTAGTTTTTTTGGGAGGGGATAAATTTGAACGGGACTATAACGGATGTTCCGGGAATAAAGGTAGGACACTACAGTGATTATAAGGCATTAACCGGTTGCTCCGTAGTTATCGCAGAAGAAGGTGCTGTAGCCGGCGTTGATGTAAGGGGCTCATCACCTGGAACCAGAGAGACAGACCTCCTTCGCCCGACAAATATGGTACAAAAGATATATGGGATTTTACTTACAGGTGGTAGTGCTTTCGGACTTGATGCCACCGGAGGTGTTATGCAGTACCTGGAGGAAAAGCATATCGGTTTTGATACCGGAGGAGCATTGGTGCCGATAGTACCTGCGGCCGTTATATATGACCTTGATATAGCTTTATCCAGTGTAAGGCCGGATAAAAAAATGGGATATATGGCCGCCAAAAATTCCTCCGATTGTAAGGTGGAACAGGGGTCTGTGGGAGCCGGAACAGGCGCCACCGTGGGTAAGATACATGGTATGGACTGGGCAATGAAGAGCGGTATCGGCAGTTATTCCATAGATCTTGGCAGCGATGTGTTTATAGGTGCCATGAGTGTTGTTAATGCTTTGGGAGACGTGTATGAAAATGGTAATATTATAGCAGGTGCCAGAGAGGAAGACGGATTTTTGGATACCTATGAATATTTAAAGAGCCAAAATTCGTATTCAAAACCCTTAGGTAAAAACACAACTTTAACTGTGGTTGCTACAAATGCATCTATGACCAAGGATGAAGCCAACAAGATGGCTCAGGTGGCACACGACGGTTATGCTCGGGCTATCAAACCCGTACATACGGTTTATGATGGCGATTGTATTTTTGCGATGTCTACGGGTGACGTGAAATACGATGTAATGACCCTGTGCGAGGCTGCTGCCGAAGCAACTGAAAAGGCAATAATAAATGCCGTAAAATCAACAGAGGGTGTAATGGGACTGCCATCATATACTGAGATATCAAAGAAAGGGTGATTTTGTGCTGCTGGGATTCGACATAGGTAATACAAATATTGTAATGGGAATTTTTGATGGAAATAAGCTGATTCATTCATGGAGGTTTTCTACCGACAGGGATAAGTCTTCCGATGAATACGGACTTCTAATAAATGATATGCTGGAATGGTCTGATATATCTTCAGGTTCTATTGACTCAGTTATTATATCTTCGGTTGTGCCCCCGGTGAATCATGCATTGTTCAGCATGTGTATTAAATATTTAAGGATACAGCCTATTATCATCGGACCGGGTATAAAGACCGGGCTTAATATAAAATATGATAATCCTAAGGAGCTAGGTGCCGATAGGATAGTTGATGCTGTTGCTGCATACGATATTTATGGCGGGCCGGTGATTGTTATAGATTTTGGAACAGCTACGAATTTTAGCGCCATTACGGAAGATGCCGTATACTTGGGCGGTGCCATAGCTCCCGGTATTGGAATTTCCGCGGATGCATTGTTCCTGCGGACAGCAAAATTGCCTAAGATAGAACTGGAAAAGCCGGATTTTGTGATAGCCAGGAATACGGTGACAGGTATGCAAGCCGGTATAATTTACGGGTATGCAGGCCTGACGGATTACATTGTAAGAAAGATGAAGAAAGAGCTAAAAAAGGATGCATTTGTTGTAGCCACAGGCGGCCTGGCCCGGTTGATATCCGATGAGTCCAAGGAAGTAAATGAAGTAGATAGCCTCCTTACCATGGAAGGTCTCAGAATAATATTTGAAAAAAATAAGGACCTTGCGAAATAATAACTTTATAATTGCTGAATGTATAAAGGAGCATTCTCACTGTTTAAATGAGATGCTCCTTTTTTAGTTAAGTTATACGAAGTATTAATAGGCTTTTGTTTAGTAATTTACAGCACCAATGTTCATAGAAATATAAATAATGCACAAATATACGTTTTGTTTAATATATATTTTTTGAAGAAATAGGGTGATAAATATGTCAAGCAAGGATTATGTGTGCAAAGATCCAAAAAAGCACTCAAACAGTCATTGGCGGAACTCATCAAAAAGAAAAGTATGTTGTCTATCACGGTATCAGATATCGTAGAAAATGCAGTTACAGCCGAGGAGCATTTTATTCCCACTATAATAGCAAAGAAGATTTTTTGATGAGTATTATTGATGAAGAGATTCTAAAATATATTGATATTGTTCATGACTCCATAAAAGACGTGCATGCTAAGGACTCAGCCAATTGGGTTTATAATGTTACTTTAAATCTGTTTGAGCACTATACGATAATAAGGAAAAGCATATATAATGTTAATAATATACGATTATCACTAATAAAAACCTGTTGTTTTTACAATAATAACACAGGGTGATTATAATATGAAGATCAAAGATGGGGAGCAGGAAAATCTACGTCTGTATATGAAAAGAGCAATGGAACATGAAAATGCAATGATTGTAAGAACGAAAACATTCAAGAAATATATTAAAGATAAAAAGCTGGTAGGATTATTGAATCAATGTCAAAAAGTCGCAGAAAATCACCTCGTGATTTTAAAAAAGTATTGGGACGAGCTTAAAATCGAGGTTGTTACTAAAGCAAATATGAGTGTTGATACATTGGATCAGTTAGAGGAAACACAGAAACAGCTTAGGAAAAATGAGGCTTTCTATAATGAAGCAATTCTCGATGTTTTAAATCCTTTAATACGAGATATGTTAACGGATTTTATTGAGGATGACTTAAAATTATATTTCAGTATCCGGGAAGAGGTCATAAAGATAAAAAATAAACCGCAGGCTCCCACTCTGGGGATTAAGTAAAATAAATGCCGTGGTTTTTTCCTTTTTTATTAAGTTGGCTTCTGTTTGCTGTGTTTTTAGACTGTAACAGACTGAAAGAAACGTTACCTTTTGGCTTTATTACAATGGCTATGGAATTGTTGGTAGACATTTCGGCTGTCAAGCTTGGACTGTATGATATTGATCTTCAGGTGGTAAATTTTTTCGGCGTATCTTTATTTTTTACAATAGGCCCTGCGTTTACTTTGGGTATATTATATGTTCAAAACATACCAAAAAATAAATTGATGATAGTAATAAATACAGTTGTCTGGGCACTTATGTTTATGGCGGAAGAAGTTTTATGGGTAAGGGAAGGGGCAATTGTGTACATTAACTGGAGTCATATAAAAAGTTTGTGTGTTGATATTGGTGCCTTTACTTTATTGGCTGTCTTATATTATAAAAAGAGGGCTGCGTGAGGTGGGTTTTTATGTTTTATTTTAGATCGCTAGCGGTCTTTACTGTCATTTATCTATGGCTTAAGTTTTTAAAAAGATTTGGAGGAAATTGAAATTGAAGGTGGCTATTATAGGCGCAGGTTTATCAGGCCTGACATGTGCCTTGGAACTTGAGAAAAACGGTATACAGCCTGATATCTTTGAAAAGAAATTTATGATCGGCGAGGTGTTTGATCATTGCGGGGCACTTCTAGAAGTGGTGTCGCGGCCGGCCGGGGATCCGCTAGAGTATCTTAAGAATAATTTTGGGCTTGACATAAAACCTATACGGCCTATTAATTCAATCTATATGCATGGTCCCAATGCCAATGTGAAGCTTAAGAAAAAATACTTAGGTTATTTTTTGAGCAGGGGAGAGGATAAATCCAGCGTAGAAAACCAGTTATACAGCGATTTGATGGGGAAAGTCAAATTTGATACGGCCGTTGATTATAGGGATGTCATGAAAGATTATGATTATGTGATAATAGCTACCGGTGATAATAGTGTGAGTAAAGCTGTGGGCTGCTGGCAGGAGCTTGTTGATATTTGGTTATACGGATGTGAGGTTATAGGAACCTTTGATCCGTCATGCCTTCAAATGTGGATGGATACAAGATACTCCAAGAGCGGATATGCCTATCTTACACCTTACAGCAATAAGAGAGCCACCTTGGCATTGGCGGTTCCTTATATTGGGAATGATGAGATAGATTATTATTGGGATAAATTCCGGGAAATAGTGAAGCTGCCTTATTCAATTGTTAAAACATTTAAATGTGAACACATAAGCGGGTTCGTTAAGCCAATGATATATAAAAACATGTTTTTTGTAGGTAATGCGGCCGGCGGCCTTGATTCTTTTCTCGGTTTTGGACAGGAGTTTGCTTTGATTAGCGGAATATATGCGGCTAGAGCTATATGCAAAGGTGAGGATTATGAAAACAATATGAAAGGCCTTGTTAACAAAGATCTGAACTTGCTGGAGCTTAGAAAGGCTTTGGACAAATTAGATAATAAGAATATAGATCTGCTTATGAAGGCCTTGGGCTTCCCATTTTTCCGGCGCTTGGTTTACAGTACTGATTTAAACGTTGTAAAAAACGGTTCCTTTTTGGTAAAAGAATTATTTAATCGTTTCAAGTTAAATTACAGGAGGTAGTTTATGAATGTAGCCATTATAGGAGCAGGCGTGGCCGGCCTGGCCTGTGCAAAAGAACTTAACAGATTTGGTATTATCCCTACAATATATGAGAAACGAGACAAAAAAGACCTTCCATATATGTGTAGTATGGCTGCTTTGAATATTTATTACAATAATATGGACGTATTAAGTATTTTAAGAAGGAGATATAATATAGGTATTAATCCACTGGGGGCCATACGGCACATTGAAATATTTTCTCCACATAAGAAAGCAGCTATAGGAGGGAATCTAGGCTATTATTTTTTGCGCGGAGCATCAGAGACATCAGTGATAAATCAGCTAGCACAAGGGATAAAAGCTAAGGTAAACTATAATATGAATGTGGACGTTGGAAAGATTAAAAACCGCTACGATTATGTAGTTATTGCTACAGGAGACGCGTCTGTATCTAAACAGATGAATCTTTGGGAAGATATTGCCAATACTTGGGCAATAGGCTCGGCTGTTATGGGTAATATGTCTGACGATACCCTTAGCGTACGGTGCGAAAGTTTTGATAAAGGATTTGGTTATATCTGCCGCATACCTATAGATAAAAGAAAATCCTCTGTATTTTTAACAATACCGAATATGAAGGATAGTGATCTTGAATATTATCGCCGATGGCTTTTATTTAATAAAGAAAAGGACTGCGATATTTTATATAACTTTGAGCAAAAAGTAAACGTGGGAAAATTAAAGGTACATAGTTTTGATAACATATTAATTACAGGTAACTCGGGAGGTTTTTTAGATCCGTTTCTAGGTTTCGGATTTTATAATGCCGCCGCAACTGGAACGTTAGCTGCCAGGGCAATAGCAGGAAAATTAAACTATGAAAAAGCAATAACGCCATTTAAAGAACAGCAAAGTGATCTGCTCACCTTACGAAAGACATTTGATGGATATAAAAATAACGATATCGATAAGTTGGTTGCGGTTTTAGGTACTTACCCGGTTAAGCGCTTGATTTATGGTAAACATCTCAATGAGGTTAAGTTATCTTCTCTGCTTATAAGGTTTTTTAATGACGGAAACAATTAAAAAGATTAAGGGCAACAATACTTCCTGTGTCAAGAAAAAAAAGGGAAGTATTTTTTCTAAAAAAATTACCACTTCAGTGACATTTTCAAATGAAAGTACAGACAAGGGTATGGTTATACCTGCCAGGGGTATTAAAAATGCTTTGTATGACTTGACATTCAAGACATATTTTAATGTGAGAGCAGCAAGGTAGAAGTATAATGCTAGTTTTATAAATATACCTCCTACCCATATTGACATTATTATTGCATCCAGTCTTTGTATGAAGTTGGCCAAATCGATAACCTGTACCATTTCTAACGTAGGTATCATAAGATCTGCAGTAAACTCAGCGCCAAATATTGCAATAACCAGTGCCCCTAGTAAAAATGATACCCCCAGTAGAGTTATTGTTATCATCATACCTCTTTTTGCTTTGTCTTTATTATTTATGAATGGATACAAGTACAGTATTATAGAGCATTCGCCCATACAGGAATAAACAGTAAGTGTACCAAGTGAAGGAGGCTTTATTCCATTTTCTAATACCGGAAGAAAGTTATCGAACTTCATATATCTGCTCGTAAATAAGGTTACAATTAAAAGGAGGAGTATACCAATCGGGAACAGAGTTTCATTAGTTCTGGCAATCACCTCTATATCCTCGAAGGCGGCATAAATGGATACTATCGATATGGCAGCGATTAATACAACTATAGGTGTAAGAGGAAGAAAGGCCACAGACATAAGCGCACCGAATTCTCTGCTTATTAAAGCATTATTATATATGAAAAAGAAGGTATATAATATACCTAAAAACTTGCCTATAGGCTGCCCAAATATTTTAGGAAGATATTCGGGCAGTGTCTCATTGGGAAATTTAGATGCTAATGATAGCCATATAAAGCTAGAGAATATTGTAATAATGGTTGCAATTATTACGGATATCCATCCGTCCCGCCCGGCCTGTCTTGCAATAATTGCCGGTATAAAAATATCGGTGGTAGATATCACAAAAATTATCAGCAGAAATATAGTTTGGGATACGGAGATCCTTTTTTTAGCCATATTATTCACCCATGTTATATACTTTTCATAATAAGGTATAAATATTCTATGTAAGTTATTAACAGTTTACACAGATTTATCCACAGAGCTATTACCATCAATTACCAACATATTTTTTAGTATTTGAAGAAGGATTTTGATAAAAAGAGGAGAATTAAGTATATATGTAATTATGCCATTTGGAGGTTTATTATGATTGAATTTAAAAACATATCGAAAAAGTATTCTGCAAATATTATTGCACTTAATGATATAAATTTTCTTATTAAAAAGGGTGAGTTTGCGTTTCTGGTAGGTCCAAGCGGTGCGGGTAAGTCGACAATTTTAAAACTTATTTTAAAAGAAGAAAATCCATCGGAAGGTAGTATAATAGTAAATGATTATGATGTAGTAAATATGAAACCTGCAGCTATTCCTTATTATAGAAGACGGATAGGTATGGTTTTTCAGGATTATAAGTTGCTGCCTGATAAAACGGTATATGATAATGTGGCTTTTGCATTGATTGTTACAGGAGCGCATGACAATGTAATAAGGAAGAGAGTACCTATGGTTTTATCATTAGTCGGTTTATCTGACAAAGCTTATAGATATCCGAGGGAACTGTCCGGCGGTGAGCAGCAGAGAACTGCCATAGCCAGGGCACTTGTGAACAAGCCGACTATTTTTATAGCCGATGAACCGACAGGAAATTTAGACCCTGATACCGCATGGGGTATTATTGATTTAATCAGTGAGATAAATAGAAGAGGGACAACAGTATTGGTAGCCACCCATGCCAAAGATATAGTAACAGGCATGAGAAAACGTGTTATATCTATTGACAAAGGCAATGTTATAAGGGATCAGACAAGGGGTGTATACAGTAATGTCATTAAATAACATCGAGTATTACTTTAAAGAGGGTTTTTATAACCTCAGGCATAATAAAGTGATGGCAATAGCGTCGATAACCTCTGTTATAGCAGCTTTGTTTATGCTTGGCATTTTTTTTGCATTGATATTAAATGTTGACAATATCGCTTCTCAGGTTGAGTCACAGCTTGAGATAAGGGTATTTTTAAAAGAAGGTTTAAGTGATGAAAAGGTAGGCATGTTAAAAAGCAAGATAAAAACACTGCCGGGAATTAAGGATATAAAATATGAATCCAAGGGAACGGCATTGAATAAATTTAAAAAGCAGTTGGGTGAAAAAAAGGAACTTTTGATGGGACTTGAGAGTGATAATCCAATGCCGGCTTCTTTTATTGTTAATACTGCTTCACCAGAAAATATGGGGGGTGTTGTAAATAAGATTAAAGAAATGGATGGGATTGATCAGGTAAAGTACGGTAAGAATGTTGTAGACAAGATTCTAAATATCACATATGTTGTACGTATAATAAGCATGGTTCTTATAGCCGTACTTAGTATTGTATCAGTGGTGATTATTTATAATACTATTCGTTCAGCCGTTTATGCCCGTCATAACGAAATTACTATAATGCGTTATGTCGGAGCAACAGATTGGTTTATAAGATGGCCTTTTATAATTGAGGGAGCTATAATGGGGCTTATCGGTACTGTGGGGGCTTTACTAATTCTGAGAATTGGTTATTCTTATGCGGCAAAATATATGGCGGGAAGTTTGATCATGTTTGGCCTCTTGCCTGTCGGGACGATTATAGGCAATGTCTTTCCAATACTTTTTGCAATAGGCTTGGTTATTGGGACGATGGGGAGCACACTTTCAATACGCAAATTTCTTAAAGCATAATATAGGGGGTTATACAGTATGGAGTACAAAAGACTAATATCGGCGTTTACAGTTACGGCAGTCTCAGTCACGCTTTTTATGGGGTCAGCCAGCGCCGATACACTGAACAATTATGAAAAACGAAAGCAATCGGTTGATAGTAAAATCAAAGAGACAAGGACCCAAATAACTACCGTAGATAATCAGAAGAAAAAGTATCTTCAAGATTTAAACAATATAAATTCTAAAATAAATGATACCAACTCTCAGCTGCAAAATTTGCAATCTGAGCTTAACAAAATACAAGAGAATTGTAACAAATCGCAAGAGGAACTTAATCATGCACAAAACTCACTTAACAAAGAGGATGGTTTGTATAAAGAGAGACTGAAGGCTATGTACATAAATGGGCCGACAGGTTACATAGAGGTACTTTTAGACTCCAGCAGTTTCAGTGATTTTATTTCACGTTTGGATATGATACAGAGGGTTGTCAAGTATGATGAAGACCTTCTTAAAGAAATGAAGTCTAAAAGGGATAGTATTGAATCGGAAAAACGCAGTCTTTTATCTCAAAAGGCTGAGCTTTTATCCACTAAAAATCAAATTGATGTGAGAAAACGGGATTTAAAAAATCAGGAAACAGACAGAAGTCTGCTTGTGAGCAGACTCAGTACACAAAAAAATGAGCTTAAAGCTGACCTTGAAAAGCAGGAGAGAGAGTCGGCCGAGATAGGTAATATAATAAAGAAGTCACAGGTACATTCAAAACTGACGTATACCGGCGGCGCAATGGGTTGGCCGGCTCCAGACTATGTTAGAATTTCCAGCCCGTACGGTTGGAGGTTTCATCCGGTACTCAACAGGAGAAAATTACATACGGGCGTAGATTTGGCTTCACCCAGCGGAAGCAGAGTTTTAGCGGCTGCGGATGGAGAGGTAATATTTGCAGGTTCATATGGGGGTTATGGCAACGCTGTGATAATTGATCACGGCAGCGGTCTTTCCACACTTTACGGTCATAATTCAAGTCTCATGGTAGGGGTTGGAGAAAAGGTAAAAAGAGGACAACAGATAGCGAGGGTCGGAAGCACCGGTCTTGCTACAGGTCCCCATGTACATTTTGAGGTGAGAAAGAGTGGTTCACCGGTAGATCCGATGCCGTATTTGAAATAGGTACATACTGTACCTATTTTTTTTATTGATATTAATGTATAATCTTATAGTAGACGTAAACTTGTTTACATACATTTTTAGAGGTGATATTGCGTGTGGAATAAGAATATTATTAAAAATATTGCACTTGTATTGGTTGGATTTGTTGCAGCTGTAGCTTTAATGAATTTTGTGCCGCTATCCTTACCGATCGGTTCTTCAGTTGGGAATAATGATGATTTGCAGGCATATAAAAAATTAACGACCATAAAGTCTATTTTAACCAAAGGATACGTATCCGATGTAGATCCAAAAACATTGGATGACGGCGCCTTTAAGGGAATGACTTCCTCTCTTAATGATCCTTATACGGTTTATATGACAAAAAAAGAATACGGCGATTTTATGACTGAGACCACAGGCAATTACGCGGGTGTCGGTTTGGTCGTATCAGCCGACGACAAGGGAAATATAGTCGTAGTGTCCCCTATAAAGGGTTCTCCTGCAGAGACTGCGGGTATCAAAGCAATGGACATAATTAAGGCGGTAGATAATAAACCTGTATCCGGGAAGAATTTGGATGCGGCAGTAGCATTGATGAAGGGCCAGGCCGGTTCCGCAGTAAAGATTACGGTAACGAGAAAGGGTACGGAAAAGCCCGTCGTTTTTGATGTAAAAAGAGATATAATAAAATTAGAGACCGTAGGTTATGAAAAGCTTAATAATGATATAGGATATATAAGGCTCACCATGTTTGATGAACACACAGACGAAGACTTTAAAGAAGCCGTAGACAAACTCAAATCGAAAAATATGAAGGGATTGATCATCGATCTCAGGGATAATCCAGGTGGCCTGTTGGATGTATGTGTAAATATAGCCGATGAAATTCTTCCCAAAGGAACCATTGTATATACTGAATACAGAAACGGCAAGAAAGATTATAATTACTCCGATGCCAAATCGTTGGGCCTCCCGTTGGTTGTTTTGGTGAATGGCGGCAGTGCTAGTGCTTCGGAGATATTGTCCGGCGCCATAAGAGACAATAAGGCCGGTACGCTGATTGGGACTAAGACCTTCGGTAAAGGGCTTGTTCAGACTACGCATAAATTTAATGACGGCTCCGGAATGAAATATACCATTGCCAAATACTACACGCCCAATGGAACAGATATACAGGGCAAGGGTATAACACCCGATATAGTTGTAAACCTTCCTAAGGATTTGGAACAGAAACCAAATATTACAAGGGATCAGGATAACCAGCTCAATAAAGCTATAGAGGTTCTTGAACAGAAAATAAGCAGCAGGTGATAATTATGTTATCAGATTTTATTCGATTTAGCTGGCTAATAATAAAGTCTTATTCGCTCTCTTTAGTGCAGCCTATGTTTTGGGTGGTTGTTTTCTTAGTGTATTTACAATACCGCAGGACGGCCAAGATGGAAAAAGACATCCTCGGCACTGTCCAGTACCCTACGGGTGAAAGGGTACTGGATTCTATATTTTTCGGACTCATGGGCGGACTTGTAGGAAGTTTTATAATGGTTTTACTTGGAGTGACTATGGATCAATCCGGACTGGAGTATGTTTGGCCGTTGGCCATACTGCTTATGCTTATAAATCCCAGGTATATTTGTTTTTCATATGCAGGAGGTATAGTATCTCTTATAAGCCTTGTTTTTGGATATCCACATATAAATGTTGCGGGGCTTATGGCACTGGTGGGTATACTTCACCTGATGGAAAGCCTGCTTATTTGGATTGATGGGTACAGAGGACGGCTACCTATATTTATGGAGCGCAGAGACGGCAGTATTGTCGGAGGTTTTAATCTGCAGAGATTTTGGCCGATCCCCATACTTATGCTTGTCTTGTATTCCGGCCCGTTTTTAAACAGCGGGACGGTGGAGACTCCGGGATGGTGGCCACTCATCCATTTTCCGGGTGCAACTGCAAGCTCCGTATTTGTTATTATGAATGGCATGGCGGCATTGGGGTACGGCGATATCGTCCTCACCGAAACCCCTGAGGAAAGAAGCAGAAGCTCAGCAATCGGTCTTCTGGGATTCAGTATAATACTCATAGTCTTATCAGTGCTTGCATCAAAGAATATGGTAATGAAATATATAGCCGCACTTTTTGCTCCTATAGGTCATGAGGTGCTGATTTTATACGGAAGGCATGTGGAGGACAATGGAGAACCTCTATATGTGGCACCCGAAAGGGGTATGAGGATATTGGAAGTTATAAAGGGCGGCCCTGCCTATAAAATGGGTCTAAAACCGGGAGATATAATACTTAATATAAACGGCGAGAGTGTCAATAACGAGACGGATTTAAGAAACTTTCTTTACAACATGACATCGCATATATATGTGAATTCGGTTAACCCGGATGGAGTTACAAGAACGTCGGAGTACACCGATCATGAGGGTATAAGCCATTTGGGTATACTCTTTGTGCCTAAAAACGAACCGCCTGCATTTACGGTTGCCGAGGCACCGTCGTTGCTCAGCAGGATATTTAATAGTATTACACATAAATTGGGCCACCATTGACAATATGGAGGCCTGTTTCATTATATGTTGCCTTGTGTGATATAATAAAATAATAGGCTAATTTAGGCGGTGGTGATTTTATGGGGAAATTCAAATTAGTAAGTGATTATAAACCAAGGGGTGATCAGCCTCAGGCTATAGATAAGCTGTCCGAGGGCGTGGAAAAGGGTTTAAAGTATCAGACAATGCTCGGTGTAACAGGGTCGGGCAAGACATTTACTATGGCCAATATTATTCAGAAGGTTCAAAGACCAACCCTTGTATTGGCGCATAATAAGACACTGGCGGCACAGCTTTGTAGTGAGTTTAAGGAATTTTTCCCGGAGAATGCTGTAGAGTATTTTGTGAGTTATTATGATTATTATCAGCCGGAGGCCTATGTGCCTGAATCTGACTTGTATATTGAAAAAGATGCATCGATAAATGATGAAATAGATAAAATGCGGCACTCGGCTACGGCTTCATTGTTCGAAAGACGGGATGTTATCATTGTAGCCAGTGTATCGTGTATATACGGCCTGGGTGATCCTAACGATTACAAGAATCTTGTACTTTCACTGCGGCCGGGGATGACCAAGGATAGGGATGAGGTACTGAAACACCTTGTCGATATACATTATGACAGGAATGATATTGACTTTTCCAGAGGAAAGTTCAGGGTTAAAGGGGATACAGTTGAGGTCTTCCCAGCTTCATCAACCAACAGAGCTATAAGAATAGAATTTTTTGGAGATGAGATAGACAGGCTTACAGAGATAGATGTACTCACGGGTGAGATTATCGGAAATTTACGCCATGTTTCCATACTTCCCGCATCACACTATGCGACTACGAAGGAAAAATTAAAGAAAGCTATAAATAGTATTCAGGAAGAATTTGAAGGGTGGGATAAAAAGCTTAAGGACGATGGGAAAATACTTGAGGCAGAGAGACTTAAGCAGCGGACTATGTTTGACCTGGAGATGCTTCAGGAGATGGGCTACTGCAAGGGAATCGAGAACTATTCGCGGCATTTGTCGGGAAGAAAGCCGGGGAGCGCGCCATATACCCTTATAGATTATTTTCCCGATGATTATTTGCTTTTTATCGACGAATCCCATGAAACGATACCCCAGGTTAAGGCAATGTATAACGGAGACAGATCAAGGAAAGATTCTTTAGTGGAGCATGGCTTTAGATTGCCGTCTTCGTATGACAACAGGCCGCTAAAGTTTAATGAATTTGAAAAAAAGATAAATCAGGTGGTATTTACATCGGCTACCCCCGGTCAGTATGAACGTGAACATTCACAGCAGGTTGTAGAGCAGATATTAAGGCCGACGGGTCTTGTGGATCCGTCTATTGAGGTCCGGCCGGTTACCGGTCAGATAGATGATTTGGTAGCTGAAATAAATAGGACTGCCAAAGGAGGACACAGGGTCCTTGTAACTACGCTGACAAAACGAATGGCGGAGGACCTGACCGATTATTTAAAGAATATAGGTATAAAGGTAAGATATATGCATTCGGATATAGATGCTTTAGAGAGAATGGAGATTATCCGTGATTTAAGACTGGGCAAATTTGATGTGCTGGTTGGTATAAACCTTTTGAGAGAAGGACTGGATCTGCCTGAGGTGGAGCTGGTGGCAATCTTGGATGCTGATAAAGAGGGTTTTTTACGGTCGGAGGTATCCCTGATTCAGACAGCGGGAAGAGCTGCACGAAATGTAAGGGGAAGGGTAATAATGTATGCGGATGTTATAACGAGAGCCATGCAAACAACCATTGATGAGACCGGCAGAAGAAGAGAGATTCAGATACGTTATAATGTTGAGAATAACATAACGCCGAAATCCATTCACAAGGGTGTAAGAGACATACTTTCCATGACAAAGGTGAGTGAATCCGAGGGTGAGTATAAATCGGGAAAATCTAAGAGATCCCGCAAAAAGCCTGTAAATAAAGATGAGCTCAAAGTAACCGTTAGTTTTCTAGAGGATCAGATGATGGCGGCAGCAAAGGATCTTAAATTTGAAAAGGCTATTGAGCTACGGGATAAAATGATGGATCTTAAAAAGCTTCTTGCCAAGAAATAAGTAAGTTTAAATCTGAGGTGAAAAGTTGAATGTCAAAAGATAAAATTTTTGTGAAAGGCGCCAGGGAACACAACCTTAAGAATGTGGATGTAACTATACCGAGAGATAAGTTTGTAGTTATAACCGGGCTTAGCGGTTCCGGGAAGTCGTCTCTGGCATTCGATACGATTTATGCAGAGGGACAGAGGAGATATGTTGAGTCGCTTTCAGCTTATGCTAGGCAATTTTTAGGCCAGGTTGACAAACCGGATGTAGACTATATAGAAGGACTTTCTCCCGCTATATCCATAGATCAGAAAACGACCAGTAAGAATCCGCGTTCCACGGTTGGAACGGTAACTGAGATTTATGATTATATGAGGTTGCTGTATGCACGCATTGGCATACCTCACTGCCCGAAATGTGGACGGGAAATAAGCCAGCAGACCGTAGATCAAATGGTTGATAAGGTTATGTCCTTAGAACAGGGAACAAAGATCCAGGTATTGTCACCTGTGGTAAGAGGCCGGAAAGGTGAGTTTGCCAAGATATTTAAGTTTATCCGTAAGAGCGGTTTCTTGCGTATGCGGGTTGACGGTTCCATATTTGATGTAAATCAGGATGTAAATCTGAAGAAGAATAAAAAACATTCAATAGAAATTATAGTAGACCGGCTTGTTATAAGACCGGGAATAGAAGGAAGGCTGGCAGACTCTCTTGAGATTGCTCTCAAGCATTCGGAAGGGCTTGCTATGGTTGAAATCGTGGACGGAGACGAATGGTTGTTCAGTGAAAATTATGCTTGCCCCAACTGTGGTATAAGTATTGAGGAGCTGAGCCCCAGGGTATTTTCTTTTAACAGTCCGTTTGGAGCATGTCCAGTATGCAGCGGCTTGGGTACCGACCTCAAGGTGGATCCTAACCTGTTATTGCCGGATAAAACCAAGGCGATAACATCGGGGGCCATTAACTCATGGTTATATGCAAAAGATACAGTAGCTTATCATAATATGATTACTAATATGAGAAAAATGGGGATAGATGTTTATGTGCCCATTGAAGATATGGAGGAAGACGAGTATAATAAATTTCTCTATGGTGACGTTGAGTATGAAGGTATAATCGGTGAAATGGAAGCTAGATTTAAAAAATCAAAGTCAGGATTTGTGAGGGAAGAGATATTTAACTTTTTAAGAAAAACCCCGTGTCCTGCCTGCCATGGTAAAAAACTTAAACCCGAGAGCTTGGCAGTGACGGTGGGTGGTATAAATATTTCCGATATGACCGATATGTCGGTAAGGGATCTTATTGAATTTTTAAAATCCCTTAACCTGTCTGAAAGAGAAAACCTAATTGCATCCCAAATACTCAAAGAAATAAAAGCCAGACTTGGATTTTTAATAGATGTGGGGCTTGACTACTTAACACTTTCCCGGGCATCGGCTACCTTGTCTGGAGGTGAGTCTCAGCGGATACGGCTGGCAAGCCAAATAGGGTCGGGACTAGTAGGTGTCCTCTATATATTAGATGAGCCGAGTATAGGACTGCATCAAAGGGATAATAAAAGACTTCTGAAAACTTTACTAAATCTGAGAGATCTTGGCAATACTTTAATTATAGTTGAACATGATGAGGAAACCATGTATACGGCAGATTATATTGTTGACGTTGGACCCGGGCCGGGAAGTCATGGTGGTGAAATAGTTGCCAGCGGTACGATTGATGACATAAAGAAATGTAAAAGATCTATAACCGGACAATATTTAAGCGGAGCAAAGAGCATACCTGTTCCAACAAAAAGAAGAAAACCTAATGGACATTGGCTTACCATAAAGGGAGCGAAAGAAAATAATCTCAAAGATATAGACGTTTCTTTTCCAATGGGAGTTTTTACATGTGTGACAGGGGTGTCCGGGTCGGGGAAAAGCAGCCTTGTAAATGAAATATTGTATAAAGCATTGGCAAAAGAACTTAATGGAGCCAGGGAAGAAGCCGGCCGCCACGACAGCATAGAGGGAACCAAGTATCTCGATAAGGTGATTAATATAGATCAATCGCCCATCGGGCGTACACCGAGATCTAACCCGGCTACCTACACGGGAGTTTTTAATTATATAAGAGATGTATTTTCTCAGACTCCCGATGCTAAAATGAGGGGTTATAAACCGGGCCGTTTCAGCTTTAATGTAAAAGGAGGACGCTGCGAGGCATGCCGGGGCGATGGGATTATCCGTATTGAAATGCATTTTCTTTCGGATGTATACGTTCCATGCGAGGTATGTAAAGGGAAGAGATATAACAGAGAAACACTGGAGGTTAAGTATAAAGGTAAGAATATAGCTGATATTTTGGATATGACAGTGGAAGAGGCGTTGGACTTTTTTGGGAATATACCCAGAATAGAATCTAAGCTCAGCACGCTTTATGATGTGGGATTGGGATATATCAAGCTTGGCCAGCCCTCTACTCAATTATCAGGCGGGGAGGCACAAAGAGTAAAATTAGCAACCGAACTGTCCCGGCGGCCCACAGGCAAGACACTGTATATATTGGATGAACCGACCACCGGCCTTCATGCGGCAGATGTTCAGATGCTTTTGAACGTACTTGAGCGTTTGGCGGAGGGCGGCAACACAGTGATAGTTATAGAACATAACATGGACGTTATAAAGACGGCGGATTATATTATCGACCTTGGTCCGGAGGGCGGCGACAGAGGCGGCGAGGTGATTGCCAAGGGTACACCGGAGGAAGTTAGTATGATTGAAAGATCCTATACAGGTCAGTATTTGAAACCTTACCTGAAGGATGTTGTGGGGGTTGTGTAGCCTATGTATGAATTTTTGGCAGGTCTTTTTAAATGGATACTAGCATCTTTAGTTTATTTCTTCTTGTTCCATACAATACAGGTAATACGTCTTACGGGATGGTATGGGGAGAAGGCCAATGCGTACCTGATTGCTAATGATGAAAGCAAAATAAAGTATGAGCTTAAAGGAAATAATGTCATCGGCAGAGGACAAGGCTGTGACATAGTACTTAACAATCAGTTTGTATCATTAAGACATGCCGTTATTACTAAAAACTGGCAGGGTTATTATATAGAAGACCTTAAAAGTTCCAATGGGACTATGGTAAATAGGAGATTTATCAAGAAGAGGAAGAAGCTTAAAGATGGAGACATAATTACTATTGGCCCAATAAAACTGACATATAGGAGCTGATTATATGACAAGGGCTTCCAGACATTATAAAGTAATGCTTTTTACGTTATATCTGTTTCTTATTATTTGTTTTTCGCTGCTTGCTATAAAAAGTGACCCTTTTGATCCCAAGCCTATTTATATGGGATTGGGATATATGGCTATTATAACAATAGGATTTATTACAATGCGCATTTTTGCATTAAACGGTGATGCGATGCTTTTTATGCTGAGTAATTTTCTGTGCGGTATAGGACTCGTCATGTTATATAGGGTTGACGAGAATCTGGCTTACCGCCAATTTATATGGATTACGGGCGGAATCGCTTTATTTATTGTGATTACATTCTTGTTTAAATATTATGGTCAAGTGATGAGTAATTACAAACTGCTTGCTTTTTTTTCACTGGCGCTATTGGCCGTTACAATTATATTCGGCAAAGAGCACGGAGGATCGACAAACTGGTTGAAAATAGGTGGTATTCAATTTCAACCTTCCGAGTTTGTAAAAATATTATTTTGTTTGGCGTCGGCATCCTTTTTAAAGGATCATAAGGAGCAGAAGGATGTGATTATATATACCGTTTTTGTTCTTATGGTTGTTATGCTGCTCTTTATACAAAAAGATCTGGGTATGGCTATCATTTTCTTTCTTACCGGTATGGTGTTTGTGTATACGGCCACAGGAGTAGTTAAATATCCGGCAATCGGCCTGGCCATGCTTGCAATAGGCGGCGGGGCGAGCTATTTTATGTTTTCCCATGTGCGAGTGAGGTTTGAGGCGTGGCTTAACCCGTGGATGGATGTTCCGGGTAAGAGCTACCAGATTGTACAGTCTCTTTTTGCCATAGGTGCAGGAGGGCTTTTCGGATCGGGCCTGGGTCTGGGCCATCCTGAATATATACCCGCGGTGGAAACGGATCTTATATACTCTATAACAGTGGAGGAGTTTGGGCTGCTGGTAGGCCTGGCGATTATTATAATATATCTTTTGATATTTGTGAGAGCGTATTTGAGTGCCATGGCTTCAGAAAAAACCGCCAAGCAGCTTTTGCTGACTGGGATATCATCCATGCTGGCTTTTCAGACGTTTATTATTATAGGCGGGGTTACCAAGTTTATACCTCTTACCGGCGTTACACTGCCATTTATCAGTTATGGCGGGAGTTCCATACTTACCAGTTTCTGTTTTCTCGGTATCATGAACTCCCTCAGTATAGAAGAGGTGCAACAACAATGAAAAGAAATATACGAAATGTATTAATAGCAACGGTGCTGCTGTTCTCTGTATTAATAGGGTATCTCCTTTATTTTGAGTTTTTTAAAAAGGATGCGCTTCTGACATCGGATTATAACAGACGGTTATGGGAAGAAGAGAATAAAATGGTAAGAGGCAGCATAGTCGATAGAAACGGCCAGGCCATAGCCGAGACGGTAACAGAGGGTAATAATAGAAGAAGGGTGTATCACGGCGGTAAATCCATGGGACCTTTGATAGGCTATAATAACAAGCAGTACGGAAGAACAGGCATTGAAGCGGCGTATAATAAGGATTTGCTTGGGGTGGAAACAAAAAACCCTATTCAGTTGTTTAGGCAAGATATACTTGGCATTGATGATAAAGGAAACGATGTGGTACTTACGATAGACTCCGGTTTACAGGAGGCGGCATATGATGAGCTGGATGGGAGAAAGGGTGCGGCTGTAGCCATAAACCCACAGACAGGCGAGGTGCTGGCTATGGTTTCTTCCCCCGGGTTTGACCCTGAAGATATTGATGATAATTGGAAGGAATTGCAATCGGATGAAAACAGCCCGATGTTTAACCGGGCTACACAGGGCTTATATCCGCCCGGTTCGGTTTTTAAATTAATACCCTTGTCTGCGGCGCTGGAAAATATAGACGACCTGGATGATACGAGATTTCATTGCTCGGGTGCCACCGATGTAAACGGGCTGACAATAAGAGACTTCAATAGCACCGCCCACGGCGATATTGGCATTGACCGTGCATTCGAGGTATCCTGCAACTCTACGTTTATTAATCTCGGGCTTAAGATCGGTACAAAGGAAATGCGGCAGTATGCCGATGGTTTTGGTTTTAATAAAGAACTTGACTTTGATTTGCCCGTTAAAAAAAGTGTATATCCTAATAAGTTGAGCAAGAAAGAATTAGCACTGTCATCAATCGGCCAGGCCGACGTATTGGCAACGCCAATGCAAATGGCCATGGTTGCCTCCGCTGCAGCAAACGACGGTACCATCATGCAGCCTTATTTAGTAAAGGACGTAATGGACTCAAACGGTAAAATGAAGAGCAGCACGGAAAGTGATGAATATCTGAAGCCCATATCGCAAACAACCGCGCAGAGGATTAAAGATATGATGGTGGATGTTGTAGAAAAGGGTACGGGAAGATCTGCACGTATTTCAGGCATAAATGTTGCCGGAAAGACCGGGACAGCGGAGGTACAAGACAAAGAGTCCCATGCATGGTTTATAGGTTTTGCTCCTGCCGATGATCCACAGATAGCCGTTGCGGTTATTGTGGAAAACGGAGGCGGTGGAGGAAAGGTAGCGGCACCCATTGTACGGAATATCATTAACGATTATTTAAAGTAAAATTGTATGATGTATAATTATATATAAGGTGATAGCAAATGGAAGTTACTCCGCTAATAGCAGAAAGGCTTAAAGTACTTCCGGATCAGCCCGGGGTTTATATAATGAAAAATGACAGTGGGGATATTATATATATAGGCAAGGCAAAAATACTCAAAAACAGGGTGAGACAATACTTTCATAATACAAAGAACCAGCTACCCAAGGTAAAATCCATGGTCAGGCATATACATGACTTTGAATATATCATAACAGACAATGAAATGGAGGCACTTATATTAGAATGCAACCTGATAAAGAAGTACAGGCCCAAATACAATATATCATTAAAAGATGATAAAAGTTATCCATATATAAAGGTTACAATGAACGAAGACTATCCCAGGATATTTGTCACACGGAAGGTAAGCCATGACGGAGCAAGGTATTTTGGACCGTTTGCCAGTGCTTATGCGACTAAAGAAACAGTGAGTATTTTAAAAAATATGTTTCCGGTGCGGACATGTAAGATGGATATCGAGGATCGTATGGGCAAGGTCAGGGAGTGCCTCTATTATTATATCGGTGAATGCTCGGCTCCTTGTACAGGCAGGATAAGCCAGCAGGATTATTATGCCATGTGTAAGGAGATATGTGATTTTTTATCCGGTCATCAAGACAGGCTGATAACAATACTCCATAAAAAAATGGAACATTACGTAGCAAACCTCGAATTCGAGAAAGCCATGGAACTGCGTGATCAGATAGAATCCATAAAGAAGATAAGTTATGGTCAGAAGGTCCTTAAAACAAAGAAAAGGAATACGGATGTCATAGGTTATTATTTTTCAGATAGAGATCTATGTGTACAGGTATTTTTTGTAAGGGAAGGCAAATTGATAGATAGGGAACACTTTTTCTTTAGCGGTTTAGATAAGGAGAACCTGGCTGAGACCATGACACAGTTTATAGAGCAGTTCTACTCCAATGTCTCACACATCCCTTCAGAAGTTTTGATACAGGATGAGATAGATGAAAAGCAGCTTATCCAGGGATGGCTTACCTCAAAGAAAGGGAAAAATGTAAAAATAACCATACCTAAAAAAGGTGAAAAGCATGATTTTGTAAATATGGTTGAAAAGAATGCGCAGGATATGCTGGAAAACTACAGGGACCGTCTTAAAAAAGACAAACAGTCTTCTGAAGAAGCACTTAAAGAACTCATGGATTATTTGAAGCTTAGTTATAGGCCATATCGTATAGAAGCCTATGATATCTCGAATATACAAGGTACTAATTCTGTGGCGTCAATGATAGTATTTGAGAATGGCCGGCCCAAAAACAGTGACTATAGAAGATTTAAGATAAAAACGGTTTTTGGGCCGAATGATTATTCCAGTATGAGGGAGGTCATCGAGCGCCGTTTTGTCCATAGTATAAACGAGGCGGAGCAGCTCAAGAGTGAGGGCATTGATCCTGCAGAAGGTAAATTTACGACCTTTCCCGACCTCATAATGGTTGACGGTGGCAGAGGGCAGATCAATGTATGTAAGCAGGTATTGGATGAAGTGGGTTTTGACATACCCGTATGCGGTATGGTTAAAGATGACAGGCACAGGACCAGGGGACTGATATATAACAATAAAGAGATCCATATACCCATGGAGAGTGATGCATTCAGACTTATTACGGCTATCCAGAATGAGGCCCACAGGTTTGCTATAAACTATCACAGATATTTAAGACAAAAACAAGAAGTAAAATCTGTGCTGGATGATATTTCGGGTATCGGTAAAACAAGGAGGAATGCACTGCTAAAGTATTTTGGCTCGGCCGAAGCCGTAAGCAAGGCAAATGTGGATGAGCTGAAAAAAGTTCCTTCCATGAATGTAAAATCGGCTGAGCAAGTATATAATTATTTTAGGGATTCTAAATAGGATGCAGTGGCATTTTAAAACCATAAGTTATGGATTTACCCAGGGAGGATAAAGATGAACAGGATATCTGTAACAAAGCTTGCCGAGGATTTTAGTCTGGAAGTTATTAATGACAATTTCGATGAGAATATTTGTATTGAATCTGCCGATGTCAATCGGCCTGGCCTGGAATTGGCAGGCTTTTATGAGTATTTTGGCTATGAAAGGGTACAGGTCATAGGCAAAGCGGAAGTCACTTATTTTATGACCTTAGACGGAGGCACAAGGAGGAAGAGGGCCTGTGAGCTGTTTAGATTTGGTTTCCCATGTGCCATAATTTCCAGGAATTTGGATATTCCCCAGGAAATCAAGGATGCAGCCGTAAAATACAGACGGCCGCTTTATAGGTCAAAAGAGTCAACCACCCGTCTTATATATAACCTGTATAATTATCTGAATGATACATTGGCTCCTTCCATAACGATTCATGGAGATCTAGTGGATGTATATGGTGTAGGTATACTTCTGCTTGGGCAGAGCGGCATAGGAAAGAGCGAAACCTCATTGGAGCTTATCAAAAGGGGTCACAGACTTGTTGCCGACGATGCGGTGGAAATAAGACGAACCGATGAACTTACACTGACGGGTTGTGCACCCGAACTTATCAAGTATTATATTGAGATCAGAGGGATAGGTATACTGGATATAAGAACATTATACGGTGTGGGGGCAATCAGACAATCTAAAGCCATAGATTTAGTAATGCAGCTTGAACAGTGGGATGAAGGCAAATTCTATGAAAGAGTGGGCTTGGATGATGAATTTATGGAGATGCTCGGGGTAAAAAAGCCTAAGGTTACCATTCCTGTTAAGCCCGGCCGTAACTTGGCTATTATTGTAGAGGTGGCGGCTATGAATCAACGGCAAAAGGAAATGGGTTACGATGCAGCAAAGGAATTTGACGAGCGGCTTTTGAAAAAATTAAAACAACAGAAGAAGGGATGATTAGTATGAACAAACTGGATGACTTAGACAGGCTGCACAAACTTGACAAAGAAGGTATGCTTGATGCTGTCTATCATCTGCCGGAGCAGATGGAGGAAGCACTCTCAATTTCTGAAGAGTTTTCTTTTAAGGTATCAAATCTTAAAAATATAGTGATTGCAGGTATGGGCGGTTCTGCTATAGGCGGAGACATCGCAAGGGTATACCTCGCGGGATGTGCACCCATTCCCATAACGGTTATCAGATCATATGATGTACCCGCTTTTGTAGATAGCAGCACACTCTTTGTGACCAGTAGCTATTCCGGCAATACGGAAGAGACCCTGTCATCATACGATGAGGCCAAAGGAAAGGGCGCACAGATAATTGCCATAACCACGGGTGGCAAATTAAAGGAGTTGGCGAGCTCCGATGGATATCCGGTGCTTGTCATACCTAAAGGTTATCAGCCCAGGGCGGCGATCGGATACTCCTTTGTGACAATAATCATGTCACTTTATAAAGCAGGTATTGTTGAAGATCCGTCAGATGATATTAAGGATGCCTGCGAAACCTTGAAAGGACTCCGTGAGCAACTCAAGCAGGATGTGAAATGCGAGGATAACACGGCAAAACAATTAGCCGACGACTTCTGCGGCAGGCTGCCCGTTATATATGGCAGTGCGGGTACTACTGAGATTATTGCACAGAGATGGAAGACCCAGGTGAGTGAAAATGGGAAGGCCATGGCTTATTATAACGTATTTTCCGAGCTCAACCACAATGAGGTGGTAGGATTTTCATATCCAAAAGAATTACTTAAGAAATTCGTTATAATATATCTTGAGGATAGTGATGACAATGCAAGAATTAAAAAACGTATGGAAATTACCAGAGATATAATCAAGGATGCCGTATACAAGGTAGATGAGGTTCGATCTGCTGGCGGAAGCAAATTATCGCGGCTGTTTTCGCTTATATACATAGGCGATTATGCCAGTGTCTATTTAGCATTTCTTAATGGTACCGATCCGTCTCCGGTAACAAAGATAGACTATTTAAAGGATCAATTAGCCAAGTAGCAAGCGGACGGTTTTATTAGAATAATGTTTGACGGCAAAAATATAAATAGGATGAAGGGATGATGAAATAATATGCATAGACGTCCTTTTATCCTGTTTTTTTCTTTATTGCTTATTTTTTTCTTAGTATGCTGGCCGGCATATTATATGTGCTATAAAAAAGATGTTGACATTGTACCGCAATCGGAAAGAGAATATCAAGGATTGATTACAATAATGGATTTTCCCCACCCCAGCGAAAATGATCCTACCGGGTTTTCTTGGATAAAAACGGAAATAGCACGGTTTCAAAAACTGCATCCCGGTGTTGTGATAGACTTTGTTCCATTAAACTATAGTGATGGATATGCCCGTCTAGAGTCTTCCGTAAGGACCGGCGTCTATCCGGATATAGCACCGGTAGGGGGTGACTATTGGTATATATCCAAAGATATCTTGCAGCCGCTTAACGAATATATTGATGATACCAGGGTTTATAAACAAGGTGTCATAGAAGAGGTCAGCAAAGATGATAATATCTATGGACTGCCATGGGCTATAACCTCGGATGTGGTTTTTATAAACAAGGATCTTTTAAGCAAGTTAAAAAACGGAGAGGACAATACTGCCGCTAGTTTTAATGATATTTTGGCAGTCCTGGAAAAGAAAAACGAGGCAAGTAAAGATAATAAGGCTTATGCTATGGGTGGGTATATAGGTATGGATGACTATACGCTTCTACCATTTTTATTCAAGAACGGAAAGATATACAATGATGAGGGCGAGCCTGAATTTAATAAAATAAAACATGGATATGAATTTTTTTGTGATCTAAGTAACCGTGGACTTCTTACAGAAAACTTTGGTACCGATAATAAAAATAATGCATGGAATAATTTTATAGAAGATGATACAACAGTTTGCATTCCATATAATGTATCCGGGACACTTAAGCTAAAGGAGCTATCAGACTCAAAGTTTGCCGCCTACCATTATCCTTCAGATATTAAATCGGTGAAAAAAGTATATGCATATTCGGTTTTTAAGCAAAAAGATCCCCAAAAGACGGAGATGGCTATAAAGTTTATAAAGCAGATTACGAGTGAAGATAAACAGACAGAACTTAAAAAATTTAATCTGATACCTGTATTTAAGTCACAGTCTGACCTTTACCGCGGAGATAAGGCTATGGAGAAAATAATTGATATTTCAAATGATGCAAAGTATCTGCCAAGGAATGAACATTTTGAAATGCTTGATGAAATTATAAAAACGCATCTGCGGCAGGTCGTGCTTGGTGCGGAGAAACCGGATGAGGCCGCCGAGAAGACAAAGCGGGAATACAACGAATATATTTCCGCTTTGCATAAGAGTAAAGCCGATAGATAGCATAAGGTACTAGAAAATTAAAATATGGCAATAATAGGATTGAATGTCTATACTTTTATTGACATTTATGAAATACTGATGTAAAATATAAATATACAGTACCCCCCTGGGGTATAGAAATTTGGAGGCGATTTAAATGGAGAAAATAACTGTAAAAGTTGAGGGCATGTCATGCGATCACTGCAGGATGAACGTGGAGAATGCTTTAAAATCTCTTGATGGGATTTTACAGGTAAAGGTCAGCTTGGAAAAAAACAAGGCGGATATAACATATGATCCGTCAAAGGTAACATTGGATAAGATGAAATCTGCCGTTGATGACGCTGGTTATAAGATAGTGGAATAACAATATGTATTTTTCATACTTAAATTTATTATTAGCGCCGATAGCCGCAAGCTGCCGGCGTTTTTATATCTATGGAAAATGGCGGGGAAAATAAGCCCATGTGTTAGCGGAAAAATGAATCGCAAGTATAAAAAAGGGATGTTATGGTAGATACTTAAGAGTGTGTTTATTAATAAAAATTATCATTTTATATTGACATGTGCAGCTGGTTAGGATAAAATACATTTAGATAATACCCCTACGGGGTATATGCGGTAAGGAGGGAATAACAACGAAAACCTTAAATAATGATGTTAAAAACAGTGGCAAGAAGGTTACGTTAAAACTTAAAGGTATGTCTTGTGCAGCTTGTGCCAATACGATAGAAAAGGGGTTGTCAAGGCTTCCGGGGGTAAGGGATGCAAACGTCAATTTCAGTATCGAAAGGGGTACGGTTGTTTATAATCCGGATGAAGTTAGTCTGAATGACATGGTTAAGAAGGTCCGTGCTCTGGGATACGATGTGTTATTTGACAGGACACAGCTTATGCTTATAGGTATGTCATGTGCAGCCTGCGCCAATACCATTGAGAAAACCTTAAACAGACTTCCAGGGGTTTTCAATGCTATGGTGAATTTTGCTACCGAGACAGCCACAATAGATTATATAGATAGTGAGGTTTCTGTCCGGGACATGATCCAAACTGTAAAAAAAGCCGGATATGATGCAAAGGAAAAAGAAGAAGGGGTAGATGTTGAGAGGCAGGAGAGAGAGAAACAGTCGAAAAGCCTCTGGACCTCTTTTATAATATCTGCCATACTTACGGTACCCTTTATACTTAATATGATATTGGAAATGGGTTTTGGAATTAAGACGTTTTTATCAAATCCTTATTTTCAACTTGTTATAGATACCTTTATACAATTCGGGATAGGTTCGAGATACTATAAAAATGCCTATCATGCACTAAGGGGTGGCAGTACCAATATGGATGTGCTAATTGCCCTGGGTACGTCGGTGGCCTATTTTTACAGCCTGGCCAATGTAATTATGGGGAATTTTCATCAGCTTTATTTTGAGTCGTCCGCGACGATAATAACACTGATACTTCTCGGAAAGTCTCTGGAGTTATCGGCTAAAGGGAAAACATCAGAGGCTATTAAAAAACTTATGGGGCTCAGAGCTAAGACGGCTAGGGTAATTAGGGAAGGCAAACAGACGGACATACCGGTTGAGGATGTAGAGGTGGGAGATATCGTGGTTGTAAGGCCCGGTGAAAAGATACCTGTAGACGGTGTAATCACCGAGGGATATTCTTCAGTGGACGAGTCTATGCTTACTGGTGAGAGTATACCTGCGGAGAAAAAAGAAGGGGACGAGGTTGTAGGCTCGACTATAAATAAAACCGGTTCATTTAAATTCAATACGACCAAGGTTGGAAAGGATACGGTGCTGGCCCAGATTATAAAAATGGTTGAGGATGCCCAGGGCTTAAAGGCACCGATTCAGAGATTAGCGGATAAGATATCCGGAATATTTGTTCCCGCGGTGATATTGATAGCTTTAGCAACATTCCTGATCTGGACTTTTGTTCTAAAAGATCCCTCTCGCGGCCTGGTGGCATCCGTGTCGGTAATGGTGATAGCCTGCCCCTGCGCTTTAGGCCTGGCCACCCCCACGTCAATTATGGTGGGCACGGGAAAAGGTGCAGAAAATGGAGTTTTGATAAAGGGCGGAGAGCATTTGGAGAGAACACAACAGATAAATACCATAATTTTTGATAAAACAGGAACAATAACTAAAGGACAGCCGGAGGTAACGGACGTTATCGGTATAGACGGAGCATCTGATGATGAGATACTAAGACTGGCAGCGATGGCAGAAAAGAACAGTGAGCACCCGTTAGGTGAAGCAATTGTAAATAAAGCTGTGGAAAAGCAGTTACAAATAGACGATCCGGATAGATTTGAGGCAATACCGGGACAGGGTGTGGTTGCAGAGATGGAAGGAAATGAGATATATTTAGGAAATAGGAGATTGATAAATAATAAAAATATTGAGTTATTAGAGAAGACTGTGTCTTTATTGGAGAATGTGGAAAGTGACGGAAAAACAGCAATGATACTTGCAGACAAAAAAACTGTTAAAGGTATAATAGCTGTGGCAGACACATTAAAAGAAGGATCAAAGCAAGCAATAAAGGCAATTACAGATATAGGCATTGAGGTATGGATGTTAACAGGTGACAACAGGCGTACTGCAGATGCTATAGCAAAAAAGGTTGGTATAAATCACGTACTTGCTGAAGTATTGCCTGAGAATAAAGCCGAGGAGGTAACAAAATTTAAAAAATCAGGTAAGGTTGTTGCGATGGTTGGTGATGGAATAAACGATGCTCCGGCTTTAGCCTCTGCAGATGTAGGAATAGCTATAGGCACAGGCACAGATGTTGCTATGGAAGCAGCAGATATAACCCTTATAAGCGGTGATTTGAGAGGTATAGTTACAGCTATAAAGTTAAGCAAGGCAACCATGAGGAATATAAAACAGAATCTGTTCTGGGCCTTCGGATATAATATGGCAGGTATACCACTTGCAGCTATAGGAATGTTAAACCCAGCCATTTCAGGGGCAGCCATGGCATTCAGCTCGGTAACCGTGGTGACCAACGCTTTAAGATTGAGGCGGTTTGAACCTTAAATAATGAGGTGATTTGAATGCGTTGTCCAATATGCAAGAGTGCAAATGTCGGTAAGATTGGAAAAAAGAAGTACTTTTGCAGGGATTGCAGCTGCGAATTTCGGTTCGAAAAATGGGGGGCCTATGTGTTTGAATATGACAGCGAAGGCTGTATTGACAAAAAAATAAAAGTATGTATGAATGAGTAAAGGGTGCCCAGCCCTTTACTTTTTTACCGATGGGGTATATGTTTTATATATGGTTACATAAGTAAATCATGTGATGTTATGCATAATGAATGTTAAGCATAAAATATATAAAAAATGCTAAAAGGAGACATAATGATGTCTGTGGAGAATATAACCGATATAACCGACATGATATATAGTGATTTGCAATGCTGTATTGATGAGGAAAATATTATGAGAGATGAACCGATGTCGAAACACACATCGTTTAAAATAGGTGGTCCGGCAGATATATACATAGTTCCTCAGAGTAAGGAGGAATTTATTGATGCAATGAAAGTCCTTACTGTTCATAATTACCCATATATGATTGTAGGAAATGGAACCGACCTTTTAATAAAGGACGGGGGAATAGAAGGGGCAGTCATAAATACTGCTGAACTTAACAATATACAGGTATGCGGTGACGCGCTTATTGCAGGTGCCGGGACTACGCTGGAGAGTCTCTGTAATGCTGCATTATCTAGCTCGCTTACAGGAATAGAGTTTGCATGCGGTATTCCGGGAACGATCGGCGGAGCCGTATACATGAATGCCGGAGCATATGGCGGTGAAATAAAAGATGTTTGTGAATGGTGTAATGTCATTGACATGAAGAGCTTAAAACAATGCAAAATTTATAGAGACGATATGAATTTTGGTTACAGAACCAGTACAGTTCAACAGAAGGGCTATATTACACTGGAGGCTTGTTTTAAATTAAAAAAAGGTGAGAGTAATGATATAAAGTCCAGAATGGACGAGTTTAATAGAAAGAGACGGGAAAAACAGCCTTTGGAGTTTCCCTCTGCAGGCAGTGTTTTTAAAAGACCGGAGGGTTATTATGCTGGTAAGCTTATTGAGGATGCAGGTTTAAAAGGGATGTGTGTCGGAGGCGCGCAGGTTTCTGAAAAGCATACGGGCTTTATAATAAATCGTGGTAATGCCAGCGCGGATGATGTTATTAAACTGATACGGTTGATACAAAGGACAATTAAAGAAAAATTCGGGGTTGATATGCATCCTGAGATAAAAATTATAGGAGAAGAAATGCGGGTGTATTAAGATGAAGTTCGTGATTATCACAGGGTTATCGGGGGCAGGTAAATCTCTTGCTATGAATGCAATGGAGGATATTGGATACTTTTGTATAGATAACCTACCGACGGCGCTTATTCCCAAATTGGTTGATTTTTGCCGTGACTCTAAGAAAAATGGTAATATTGTATTGGTATTGGATATACGGAGTAAAGGGTTTTTTGATGACTTCTTTAAAGGTTTAAACTATATTCAGAAGTCTGGTTATTCATACGAAATAATATTCCTTGAAGCGTCAGATACAGTATTAATAAGAAGATACAAAGAGACAAGGAGAAAACATCCGTTAAACACATCGGGGAACATTCTTGAAGGCATTAAAAAAGAAAGAGGCCTGCTTAAAGACATAAAGGATATTGCAGATACCGTAATAGATACCACAAGATTTACCCCTGCTCAGCTTAAAGAACAACTATATAATATATATGTAGAAAATCAAAAATTCAACGGACTTATAATAAATATAGTATCCTTTGGTTATAAATATGGGCTGCCGTTAGATGCAGACCTTGTTTTTGATGTCAGATTTCTTCCAAATCCTTTTTATGTGGAAGAGCTTAAATCCTTAACGGGAAATGATGAACCCGTGAGACACTATATCATGCGGAACAAAGAGGCGGAGGAATTTTTAAGAAAGCTCGACGACATGATAGAATTTCTTATTCCTTTTTATATAAGGGAAGGCAAAAGCCAGCTTGTAATTGCTATCGGATGCACTGGAGGCCGGCATCGTTCTATAACTATTGCCAATCTGCTTTATAAATGTCTTAAAGAAAAAGATTACAATGCATACATCACACATAGAGATGTTGAGGAGGGATAGATACGAAGCACTTATTATACCTTCCCGGGTTTATCATAGGTATTATATTGGTTATTTGTTCAAATTTTTGGGATAGTAATTTTATTTATTATGGATGTATCCTGATTATTGCAGCATTTGTTGTAATGTTTGCGGACCTAAGGTATTACAAAGGTTTTGGTTCTGTTGCCCAGCATGACGGAGCGTTTAAACATCATTTACTCCAACAGGGCCCAAAAATAGTTGTTATAGGCGGAGGTTCGGGATTATCCACACTTATACGTGGGCTTAAGGAATATACGTCCAATATAGTGGCAATCGTGACCGTGGCTGATGATGGCGGCGGATCTGGTAAGCTAAGGGAAGAGATGGGTATCCTGCCGCCCGGAGATATAAGGAATTGCATTCTTGCCATGGCTAATACCGAGCCGGAAATGGGTAAGCTTTTAAACTACAGGTTTAAAGACGGGTCTTTAAAAGGCCAGAGTTTTGGCAACCTGTTTCTTGCGGCAATGACCGATATAACGGGTAGTTTTGAAAAAGGCGTGGAAAAGATGAGTGAGGTCTTGTCAGTTGCGGGCAAAGTACTGCCAGTGACTTTGACCGACGTAAGTCTTGTTGCTGAACTTTCCGATGGCAGTGTGGTTGAAGGTGAGTCTGAAATCCCCGTTGTCTCTCATGAGCGACACGCCACCATCCGGAATATTTATTTAAACCCTAAAAAACCGCCAGCTTATGAAAAAACATTGGAAGCTATAAAGGAGGCCGACGTGATAGTAATAGGACCAGGTAGTTTGTATACAAGCATATTACCGAACTTCTGCGTTTCGGGTATAAGCAAAGCGGTAAATGAGTCTGATGCAGTCAAGATATATATAGCCAACATAATGACCCAGCCGGGAGAAACGGAGTGTTATGACCTTTATGATCATTACGATGCAATAAGGAAGCTGGGCGGTGTGGAAAAGATTGATTACATTGTTGCGAATACTGGTAATGTACCTGATTATATAAATGAGCAGTACAATGAAGACGATGCTAAGCCCGTAAAGCAAAAGAAAAGAATCTTAACCGGCCCAAAGATTGTATTTGAGGATTTTATTAAACTTAAGAACGGTTACATAAGGCATGATGAGAATAAACTGGCGTATATAGTAATGAAATTAGCTCTTAATAATCTACCTAAGAACGATCATACGAAGGTATTCAAATATTATTATTCAAAGAGTATGCTTATGAGAAAAAAACATGAAGAGGTTCATAATGAGTAATCAGTTATGGTGAAAGATCAGTGAACGGGCCGCTGATCATTATTTTGTAGTCTGAATAATTTATACCATTAAAGTAAATAATTTAAAAGGATACAATTCAGCAGTACAAATTATTTTGTGCGCTGATTATATGTTATAATTAAATATGAAGTTAAAAACATTTACAAGATTATACGTTATTGAGGCGACTATATGGATATAAAAATAGGCATTCCAAGAGCATTGCTCTACTACAATCATTATCCGGCATGGAAGGCTTTTTTTAATGAGTTGGGCGGCCAGGTCATACTGTCTCAAAAAACTAATAAAAAAATTATAGATGAGGGTGTCATGAACACAGTTGATGAGGCATGCCTGCCTGTTAAGGTGTTTTTTGGACATATTCTGGATTTAAAGAAGAAAAATGTGGATTATATATTTGTTCCCAGGGTTGTAAGTCTGGAGCGGAATAGATTTTTATGTCCCAAATTTCTCGGTCTTCCGGATTTTGTGAAGGCTTCAATGGAGGATATACCGCCGATAATCGATATGGATATTGATTTATACCGGGGGTACGGGCGAAAAATGCGCAATGAGATTAAACGTGTAGGCAGGATTTTCACTGATGACACGCGTAAAATAAAAAGAGCGGAACAAGCGGCAAAGGATGCCCTCAAGACATATACTGAATTTTTGAAAGACGGTTATATACCTAAATATGCAATGAGAATGGCCGAAGGTAAAAGACCTATTAAAAAATCAACCGGTGGGTCTTTAAAGATAGGGCTTCTTGGACATGATTATAATATAATGGATGAATATATAAGCATGAATATTATAAAAAAAATAAATGATTTCGGAGGAACAGTGGTCACGTCCGATATGCTCAGCAAAAGTGCTATAGATTATGGCGCTTCCTGCTACCCCAAGGATATGTTCTGGACTTATGGAAGGGAGATGCTGGGAGCAGGCAGGTATATGCTGGACAACGATCTAGTTGACGGAGTGGTCTTGGTCAGTGCCTTTGGCTGTGGACCCGATTCCATAATAAAGGATATGGTCGAGAAGGAGTATAAAAGAAAAGATACAATGCCGTTTTTGACTCTTACCATCGATGAGGAGACAGGTGAAACGGGTTTGATTACTCGTCTTGAAGCATTTATGGATCTGATACAATGGAGGGAGGTTGTATAATGAAACTGACATATCCGCATATGGGAAATCTTGATATAATACTTAAGGCTTTTTTTGAAGGCATGGGAAAAGAAGTAGTGGTTCCCCCGCCTATTACTGAAAAGACTCTTTCAATAGGGGTGCGCAACTGTCCGGAGTTTGCTTGCCTCCCGCTGAAGATCACCCTCGGTAATTTCATTGAAGCCCTGGACAAAGGGGCGGATACGATTATTATGCTTGGAGGATTCGGACCGTGCAGGTTTGGATACTACGGCCAGGTACAGCGTGAGATAGTAAGGGATATGGGTTATAATCCAAAGATTGTTATAGTTGAACCTCCTCATGGTGACCTGAAGGGATTTATCAAAAATGTGGTTTCGCTTTTTCCCGGTATGACGCTAAAAGATGTAATAAAGGCGGGAAAGGTTGCATGGCAAAAGATGGTATATCTTGATAAGATGGAAAAGGCTCTTCTTGTTTTGCGCGCCCATGAATCCCGCAAGGGTATAGTGACACAAAAATATAATGAATATAGAAATTATATCGACCGGACCTCTGATGTAAGGGAAATTAAAAGGCTGAGCTTGGAAGGCATCAGGGAGATGAAGTCTCTTACGAAGCTTGTAGACACAACGTTACGTATTGCCGTGGTAGGTGAGATATATTTGCTTGTAGAACCCTTTGCTAGTCAGGACATATTTAGGGAACTCAATGAGCAGGGTGTAGAGGTTAAAAAAACAGAGTACATAACTGATGTTGTGTTTTCCTGTATAATGCCCTGGAGACTCAGTAAAATAAAGAGAGCGGCCAATCCTTATTTAAACCAGGTAATAGGGGGACATGCCATTTATACTATAGGTAATACACGTATTTGTGCAGATGATGGTTACGACGGTGTAATCCAGATATTCCCGTTCACCTGTACTCCCGAGGTTGTATCAAAGGCTATATTGAATAAGATGAGTAAAGACTTGGATATACCGGTAATGTCTTTAAGCTTTGATGAGAATACAGGCCAGGCCGGATACCGTACACGAATAGAGGCATTTGTAGATCTTCTTATGAGGAGAAGAGGCATGGATTTAGTGAATGTATAAAGTGGGAATTTCTTGTTTGTTAGTATGGAGGCATAAATATGAAAACATATCTTGGAGTGGACGTTGGTTCAGTAAGTACGGATATAGCGCTGACAGATGAAGACGGAAATGTAATAGACAGCGTGTATTTGAGGACACAAGGGCAGCCCATAAAGGTTGTTCAGGAGGGTATACGCCAGATTGGTAGCAGGATAGACGGAGATGTACAGGTATGCGGTGTGGGAACCACGGGCAGTGGCAGGCAGCTTGCCGGACTTATTGTGGGAGCCGATATTATAAAAAACGAAATTACTGCGCATGCAGTAGCATCCAGCCGTTTTCTGCCGGATGTGCACACTATCTTGGAAATCGGCGGTCAGGATTCCAAGATAATTATATTGCGCAAAGGCATTGTAACCGATTTTGCGATGAATACCGTATGTGCCGCCGGAACGGGATCTTTCTTGGATCAGCAGGCATACAGGCTGGGTATACCCATTGAAAAATTCGGCGATATGGCATTAAAGGCCGAGGCTACCGTCAGAATAGCCGGAAGATGTACTGTCTTTGCGGAATCAGACATGATACACAAACAACAGCTGGGTTATTCTACAGAGGAGATAATAAACGGATTATGTGAGGCGCTGGTTAGAAACTACCTCAACAATATAGGAAAAGGCAAGGATATAAATGAACCCATCTTGTTTCAAGGTGGTGTTGCCGCCAATAAAGGTATAAAAGCGGCGTTTGAAAGGGCTTTGGGAAAGAAGGTTATGGTGCCGAAGGATTATGGCATCATGGGTGCCATAGGGGCAGCTCTTTTAGCAAAGGAAGCAGTAAAGAAAATAGGCACAACGAAATTCAAAGGATTTGAAATATCGTCTATGAAGTTTGAGAACAATGGTTTTGACTGTGACGGATGTGCCAACATGTGCGAAGTGGTGGAGTTTGTACAAAATGGTCATGTGCTGGCTCGGTGGGGCGATAAGTGCGGCAAATGGTCGAGTAGTATAGATGATAGAGAGGACGTACTTAATAAAGCCTGATGTTTATGTAAAGACAATAAAACCGCTTTTATTAGCGGTTTTTATTTTGACAATTTGTTATATAATAGATATATATTCATCAAAGTTCGGAAAAAATTTAGCATCATATAGATAAAGGGTGATTTCCGTGTCGTTCTCCATGAACGTAAAAGAAGAACTGGTGAGGATCATTCCGGACAAGGCATGTTGTATAAAGTCGGAACTTTCCGCACTTTTGCATTGCTCAGGAAGTATAGTTTTATTGGGAAGCATGAATATAGGATTTAAGATAAATACGGAAAGCGCCGCTATAGCTCGTCTTTTGTTCATTTTTTTCAAAAAGCAGTATGGGATAAAGAGTAAAATTATTGTTACTAGTAATCATCATTTGAATAAAAACAACGTCTATACGTTAAATCTGGGAGTGGATAAAAAGGACATACTTCTAGATCTCGGCATTATCAGAATGGATAAAGATGGCAGTGCCGATATATGCTACAGTATTGATAAAAGCATTATCCGGAAAGACTGCAGTAAAAGAGCCTATATAAGGGGCGCATTCTTGGGATGCGGATCACTCACTGACCCTGAAAAGACCTATCACATGGAGTTTGTCATAGATAATTTAAATTATGCACGGTCTTTAAAGCATCTTTTAAATCACTATGGATTAGGCGCAAAAATAATCGAAAGAAAAAATCACTATGTTATATACTTAAAAGATGGAGATAAGATATCTGATACACTGAAACTGATAGGTGCTTTTGAGTCTATACTCGAATTAGAAAACATCAGGGCTTTTAAAGATATAAGGAATAATATAAACAGGATTGTAAATTGTGAGACGGCAAATTTGGATAAGACAGTAAATGCTGCCGTAAGACAAAGGCGTAATATTAACTATATAAAGGTAAAAATAGGATTGGAGCATCTACCCAGAGAACTCAGGGAGGTAGCGGAACTGAGACTTGAGCATGAAAATGCCAGCTTGAAAGAATTGGGAGAAATGATGTCGCCTAAATTAGGCAAATCAGGGGTAAACCACAGGCTAAGGCGGCTGGATGAGTTAGCCGAAGCTCTAAGGCACAGGTAGGGTATAGGCACAGGGTGAAGTAAGTGAACGTGGGAGATAATGTACCCTGTATGTTTATAAAACTTAAGTATGGTAAACAAGGTGATATAATGACAAAACACAACAAGATTATAAATTATATAAAAGGCCTTGTACCCGGAGCGAAAATTTCGGTACGCGGCGTATCTACAAAGCTCAACGTGAGTGAGGGTACGGCATACCGTGCCATTAAAGAGGCGGAGGTGCAGGGATATGTAAACACCATCCCACGGGTTGGAACAATAAGGGTGGAAAACAGAAATAAAAAAGATATTGAGAAATTTACATACTCGGAAATTGTAAACATTGTCGGCGGTACATGTGTAGCCGGCAAAAACGGCCTTTATAAGAGGGTGAACAAGCTTATAATAGGCGCCATGACCCCCGATGCGATGGTGAGGTATATTTCGCCGGGAGATATACTCATTATAGGGAACAGAGTGAATGCTCAGAGGGTGGGCCTGGCCGGGAAATGCGGGCTGCTTATCACCGGTGGATTTAAATGCACTCCGGACATAGAGGAAGAGGCTGATAACATGAATCTCCCGGTTATATTAACTGATTATGATACTTTTACCGCATCTACATTAATAAACCGGGCCATTTACTTTAAAATGAGGAAAAAGGAAATACTTTTAGTGAAGGATATCATGGTAAAATCTCCACTTTGCTTGAAATCCGACGACGGTATAAATATGTGGAAGGATATGGTCTTAAAGACAGGCCATACAAGGTTTCCCGTTATAAATAACAGTGGCGACCTCGCCGGCATAATAACTGCAAGGGATGTGGCGGATACTGTAATGGGAGAGTATATCGGTGATATTATGAAAAAAAATCTTTTTGCCGCGAGTGTGGATATGACTGTTGCCTATGCCGCGCATACAATGGTGTGGCAGGGTATAGAACTTATGCCGGTGATCGACGGTAAAAAATTAGTTGGAATAATAACAAGAGAGGATGTTATAAAGGCTCTTCAGTTTATGTATAATCAGCCTCAGGTGGAGGAAACCATAGAGGATTTGCTCTTAAAAAACTTTGAGGCCAATTATGAGAAGAATAAGACGACATTTTCCGGGACCGTGCCTGCGCTTATGTTAAGCTACGGTGGTATGGCCAGCTTTCCATCGCTGTCTCTGCTAATGGCTACGGCCGGTTTGACTGCTGTGATTGGCAATAAGAGATATGAGGCGGAAGTGGAGAGTTTTAATATTTTTTATACACGTCCTATTCAGATTGACCAGCGTATTGACATAGTGGCTGAGGTTATAGAAATGAGCAGGAATTTTGGTAAAGTGGAGATAACCGTATCTTCAGATCAAGATACGCTCTCCAGGGGTATTTTATCGGTTAGAATGTTTAAGAGCAGGTGATTCATATGTCAGGTTTTACACATTTACATCTTCATACCGAATATAGTCTTCTGGACGGGGCATGCCGCATTCCTGAGCTGGTGAGGACTGCCAAGGATATGGGTTTCGATAGCATTGCTATAACGGATCACGGGTATATGTACGGTGTTATTGATTTTTACAGGGAATGCAAGAAGAATTCCATAAAGCCGATAATAGGCTGCGAAACATATGTTGCACAGCGCACCATGGAGGATTGTGACCCTGCGTTGGACAGGGAACAGTATCATTTGGTGCTGCTGGCTGAAAATAATACGGGATATAAAAACCTAGTTAAGTTGATTTCACAGGCATCTCTTAAGGGCTTTTATTATAAACCCAGGGTTGACCATGAGCTTCTTGGTAAATATCATGAGGGGCTTATAGCTATGTCCGCATGTGTTGGAGGCGAGATCCCATCGCATCTTACATACGGTGATTATGAGGGCGCTAAGAATATAGCACTTATGTATAATGAGATGTTTGGACAGGGCAGCTTTTTTTTAGAGATACAAGATCATGGCCTGGCCGTGGAGAAGGAGGTTATAAAGGGTCTTCTCAGGCTTTCCAAGGAAACAGGTATACCGCTGGTGGCCACCAATGACATCCACTATATTTTTAAAGAGGATGCACAGGCCCAGGATATACTGCTTTGTATTCAGACAAATAAGAAGGTCAGTGATGAGGACAGGATGCGGTTTGGTTCATCGGAGTTTTATTTAAAATCTCCTGATGAAATGGCGCAGCTTTTCAGTTATGCACCGGAGGCTATAGAGAATACATCGCGGATTGCAGATAGGTGTAATGTTGATTTTGAGTTTGACCGGGTGTATCTTCCGGAATTTCCGGTGCCGGAGGGGTATGATAATTTTTCATATCTTAAAAAATTGTGCTACGATGGCCTGGCCGAAATATATGACGATGTAGGGAGCAAACTTACCGGACGGCTTGATTATGAGCTTTCCGTTATTAAAAAAATGGGTTATGTAAATTATTTTCTAATAGTGTGGGACTTTATTCGGTTTGCCAGGGAAAGCAAGATTGTCACCGGCCCGGGGCGCGGCTCTGCGGCAGGCAGTCTGGTGGCCTATACCCTTGGCATAACCAGGATAGATCCCATGCGGTACAACCTGATTTTTGAGCGTTTTTTAAACCCGGATAGGGTGAGCATGCCGGATATTGACTGCGATTTTTGCTATGAACGCAGGAGTGAGGTTATAGATTATGTTGTAAAGAAATACGGTAAGGACAGGGTTGCCCAGATAGTGACATTCGGAACCATGGCAGCCCGGGGCGCCATCAGGGATGTGGGACGTGCCCTTGATATGAGTTATGGTGAGGTTGACTCCATAGCCAAGATGATACCCTTTGAGCTTAAGATGACCATAGATAAAGCACTTAAGGTAAATCCCGATTTTAAGGCCAAATATGATTCCGATGGTAATGTAAAAAGACTGATTGATATGGCAAAGAGGCTGGAGGGTCTGCCGCGGCATACCTCCACTCATGCTGCCGGTGTTGTAATATCCCGTTTTCCTCTCTCTGATGTTGTGCCTCTTCAGAAAAATGAGGATGCCGTTATCACTCAGTACCCTATGGGAAACCTTGAACAGCTTGGACTTTTAAAAATGGACTTCCTCGGTTTAAGGACCCTGACGGTTATCAGGGATGCTATAGAAAATGTAAAAAAGTACCATGAGATAGATATAGACTTGGACAAGCTGGATTATGATGACCAGAAGGTGTATGAGATGATATCCTCCGGAGATACCGACGGGGTATTTCAGTTGGAGAGCCGTGGTATGAGGCAGTTTATGAGGGAACTTAAGCCTTCAAGCCTTGAGGATGTCATAGCAGGCATTTCGCTTTACCGTCCCGGCCCGATGGCTCAGATACCGAGATATATATACAACAAGAATCATCCGGATGAGATTGAGTATGAGCATCCTCTATTAAAGCCTATACTGGATGTTACTTATGGCTGTATGGTATACCAGGAACAGGTCATGCAGATAGTGAGGGACCTTGCAGGCTATTCACTGGGCAGGTCGGACCTGGTTAGGAGGGCCATGTCCAAGAAAAAAATGGATGTCATGCAGCAGGAGAGAAAAAACTTTATATATGGCATAGAGAATGAAGACGGCAGCATCGAGGTACCTGGCGCAGTTAGAAATGGCGTGCCAGAGGATGTGGCCAACCATATATTTGATGAGATGATAGACTTTGCGAATTATGCATATAATAAGTCTCATGCAGCAGCATACGCTGTAATAGCATATCAGACGGCATACCTTAAATACTATTATCCTGTGGAATTTATGGCAGCTATACTTAACAGTGTTGTGGACAACATGGACAAGGTGGCACTCTATATACAATCTTGCAGGAAGAAGGGCATAAAAGTATTGCCGCCGGACATAAATGAGAGCGAGGAAGAATTCACGGCGGTGGGCAGTAATATCAGGTTTGGCCTGGCCGCTATAAAGAATGTGGGCAGAAATGCAGTAAAGAATATAGTGCATGTCAGGTCTAAAGGATTTTACAAAGGTTTTAAGGATTTTATATCCAGGATTGACTTAAATGCGTTAAATAAAAAGACCATAGAGAGTCTCATCAAATCAGGAGCATTTGATAGTTTTAATATAAAGAGATCGCAGCTGATGGCTAAATACGAGGATGTGATTTCCGGGTTTGTAAAACAGAAAAAAGATAACTTTTCCGGCCAGATGTCCTTATTTTCATCTTCGTCGTCCAATACGTCTGAAGATTATCCGGATATCAAGGAATATCCTTATGATGTACTTTTGAATTTTGAAAGGGAAATGCTGGGTGTTTACCTGTCCGGACATCCACTGGATCAGTATAAAAAAGTGATAAGTAAAACAGTGACCGTAACCAGTGCCGACTTTAAGAGTGATGATGAAAATCAGGCAAACCTTAAAGACGGCCAGCCTGTTACTGCCGGAGGTATAATAACCGAGTGTAAGACCATATTTACGCGGAACAGTAATATGATGGCCTTTGTGACCATAGAAGACTATTATGGAACAATAGAGGCAATAGTATTTCCGAACATCTATGAAGAATACCGAAATATTCTTACCCAGGATAGTCCGATATTTATAAACGGCAGGGTAAGTATAAAGGAAGAGGAAGAGCCTAAGGTGCTCTGTGATGATATTTCTCCTATGTCATCGGCGGTGAGTAAGCTATATATTAAAGTCCCAGACAGTTTTAACGATAATATATTACGTGAGATAAAAACTATATTAAAACAGCACAGGGGCAATATTCCGGTGATTATCTATTTTGAAAAGGGAAATAAGAAGATGCAGGCTGAGCAGAATCTATGGGTTGCGCCGTCGAGAGAACTGTATGACCGGCTTAAGAATCTGCTGGGTGAAAATTGTGTTAAGACAGTTGCATAGCAATTAATTATAGCTTAAAATTAATGTAGTATATTTTTTTAAGGAGGAAGACTATGTGGACCGCTGTATATGTCGCACCGAGAAAGGAAACAGCAGAACAAATTAAAAATATGCTGACACAGGAGGGATTCCTAGTAAAGATGCAGCCTCTTACAAAGAATATAAAAAACGAAAATTTTTATGAGGTTATGGTACCGGAGGCGGAGGCAGTGGATGCCCAGGTTACATTAGCCCACAGGGGAATAGAGTAAAACCCGGTACTTTACATATAAAGGTTAAAAAGGTAAAAGGTAGACATTTAGGAGGGGAAAGATGAAAAAGATAGCAGTGTTGACGAGCGGTGGCGATGCGCCCGGTATGAATGCATGTATCAGGTCTGTAGTACGTACGAGTATATATTATGGCCTGGATGTTGTTGGCGTAATGCGCGGTTATTCAGGGCTCTTAAATGGTGAGATCAGAGAAATGACCCTCTCATCGGTGGCTGATGTTATCCAAAGAGGAGGCACAATACTGAGGACTGCCCGTTGTGAGGAGTTTACCAAGCCGGAAGGTAGAAAAGTAGCGGCTGATGTCTTAAGAGATAATAATATCGAAGGGCTTGTCGTTATAGGTGGTGACGGTTCGTTTAAAGGTGCACAGCTTTTGAGCGCGGAGCAGGGCATAAACACTATAGGCATACCGGGTACTATTGACAATGATGTTGCTTGCTCGGATTTCACTATCGGTTTTTCAACGGCGGTTAATACGGCTTTGGATGCTATAAATAAGATCAGGGATACCATGACGTCTCATGAGAGGGGCAGTATTATCGAGGTAATGGGCAGGCACTGCGGTGATATAGCACTTTGGTCCGGCCTGGCCGGAGGTGCGGAAATAATACTGGTTCCCGAAATAAAGCTGGATATGGATGATTTGGTAAGCAAGATAAGGCAAGGCCAGGCTAGAGGCAAACTTCACAGCATAATCGTCCTTGCCGAGGGGGTCTGCTCTGCTTATGATCTCTTGGATAAAATAAGGCAAGAACTCCCGGAATCTGAATTCAGAGCAACCATTTTGGGACATATACAAAGGGGAGGCAGTCCTACGGCCTTTGATAGGATTATTGCCAGCCAGATGGGGGCGAAGGCGGTAGAATTGTTGATTCAAGGCAAGACATGCAGGGTTATAGGCATAAAGAAAAATAAAATAGTAGATTACAATGCTGATGAAGCTCTGTCTATGAAGAAAGAGTTTGACATGGGCAAATACAATCTCAGTAAAATCCTTTCTATTTAAGAGGTGTATAAAATGAGGAAAACAAAAATCATCTGTACCATGGGACCGGCCAGTGAAGGTATGGAAACAATTAAAGAAATAATAGCCAACGGCATGAATGTGGCCAGATTCAATTTTTCTCACGGGGACCACGAAGAACATAAGAATAGGATGGATAATATAAAGAAGATCAGCAATGATATGGGAGCCGATATCGCCCTTATGCTTGATACAAAGGGACCGGAAATACGACTAGGTAAATTTAAGGATGGTAAAGCCAATCTTAAAATGGGACAAAAATTCACTCTTACTGCTGAAGACATTAAGGGAGATAATAACCATGTTTCGGTAAACTATAAAGAACTCTATCAGGATGTAAAAAAAGGCTGCAAGATACTCATTGATGATGGCCTGGTAGCTTTAGAGGTAATCAGGATCGAGAATGGAAATATTATATGCGAGGTACATAATGCGGGGAATATTAGCGACCATAAAGGTGTAAATGTATTGGGTACTAAGCTTAGTATTCCGGCCATAACCGATAATGATGTAAGTGATTTGAAATTCGGAATAAAACAAGGTATAGACTTCGTTGCTGCGTCATTTGTAAGAAAAGCCTCCGATGTACTGGAGATAAGAAGGATATTGGAAGAAAGCGGCGGCGGGGACATTCAAATAATACCCAAGATAGAAAGCCGGGAAGCCGTTGAGAACATAGATGACATTATAAAAGTATCCGACGGAATCATGGTTGCCAGGGGAGATCTGGGCGTGGAGATTCCGGTTGAAGAGGTTCCGCTTGTTCAGAAGCAGATAATTAAAAAGTGTAATAAGGTAGGAAAACCGGTTATTACAGCCACCCAGATGCTGGATTCGATGATAAGGAACCCGCGTCCTACCAGGGCGGAGGTTGCGGATATAGCCAATGCTATATTCGACGGTACTGATGCGATAATGTTGTCCGGTGAGACGGCGGCGGGGAAATATCCGGTAGATTCGGTCAAGACCATGGCAAGGATAGCAAAGAAGACTGAAACCGCCATCGACTATATGAATAATTTACGTAAAGAAAACATAGGAAATACGGTAAATATTACTAATGCCATCAGCCACGCGACATGTACAATTGCTCAGGATCTAAATGCCAGCGCCATAATTACCGTTACACGTTCCGGGTATACGGCAAGGATGGTTTCACGGTATAGGCCGTCTTCAGACATCATTGCCGTTACCCCCGATAAGAGGGTGCTTAAAAAGTTATCTATACTTTGGGGCGTAAATCCTGTTTTGGCACCAAGAACCGAGACTACGGACGAAATGACAGAAAAAAGCATAGAGGTATCTCTAAATAAAAACCTTATAAAAAACGGTGATGTGGTTGTCATCACCGCAGGTGTTCCCGTAGGTCTGATGGGTACGACAAACCTTATAAAGGTACACATAGTAGGCAACGCTATTGTCAAAGGTATGGGAATAGGCGGCAAGCCTATTACAGGTACCGTATCAATAATACGGAATCTGGAAGAAGACAAACAGAAGTTTGAAAAGGGCGATATACTTGTAACGAGGTACACCGATGAAGACTTCATAAAGCTGATGAGAAAGGCGTCGGCCATCATAACGGAAGAGGGCGGCCTCACATCTCACGCAGCTATAGTGAGTCTGGAGCTTAAGATACCCGTCATAGTGGGCGCTGCAGGAGCAACGGAAAGACTGACCGACGGTATGACGGTTACCATCGACCCGGTACGGGGGCTGATATACGAAGGGAAGATAAATGTAGTATAAAGACAGGATAAAAGAGCTGCTATTGGAGCCTTCCAATAGCAGCTCTTTATGAATCACGGGCCACACAGGGACAATATACGGAGTACCTCCCCGGTCTGCATATATTAAAACTCTTTGTTATTGTAGAACTTTACGGATAAAGCGTATGATATCAGCGTAAAGATCAATTCCGCTACGATTATAGCGAATATAATTTGCATGCCGCTGGCGTTACCAAATGTTGCGTTAAATATTTTAAATAAGGTGCCACTTTGTTTACTTTGCGCCATCTGAGCCATCGACAGGATGCCGATAAAAAGCACAAAAAAGAGAATTATGCTTATTACTCTGGCTCTCATATAGCCGAATTTAAAATAGACAGGGAAGTAGACATCATTCATCAGTATAGTGCTTATAAATGCAGCGGCCAGGCCTGGTAAAGTGATAGGCGCCACACTAATGGGGATTGCGGTCAGATTAATAAGTATGGTGAATACCATGTAAACCAATGCGGAAATAATGGTATAAAAGAGGACGGACAGGTACTTGGTTAGTACAATGTTTCTCCGTTTTATAGGCATACTATTCCACATTATATCGGAACCCGCCTTGTCTTCATATGCACAGGCTGTGGCAACCATCTGGTAGGTGACTGCAACGGCAATCACGATGAAGGTATCCATGCCTGTTCCTTGAAAGGCAATGGAAAATATGACAACATAAAGTGCTATATAAGCCAGGGATTTCTTCTGTATCAAAATATCTTTCAAGATCAGGTTAAGCATGCGGATGCTCCTTTCTAGTATAATAAAGCATTATATCTTCTAGGGTGGGCTTGTCAATCACCGCTCCCGCCCTTGCAAATGCAGACGTTGTTTTTTTATCAGAACTTAAGGCTTCAAAACCATAACGGTTTTTTCGGGTGCCAATCATATTTAGATTCCCTATAGAGTTTAAAAGAGATAAACTACCTTTAACAACAGTGTGATTTTCCAATAGTTCATCCTTTGGTGTGCAAAATAGAATGTCTCCGCCATCTATCATGATGATATAGTCTGCTATCCGGTCCAGGTCGGAAGTGATATGGGTGGAGAAGAATATACCCTTGTTTTCATCCTGAATCATGTCATACAAAATATCGAGAATTTCACTGCGCACGAGGGGGTCCAGACCGGAGGTCGGTTCATCCATTATAAGCATATCCGCATTGTGTGAAAGAGCGACAGCCAGTGAGAATTTTACCTTCATGCCACGGGACAGGTCTTTTATTCTTTTGCTCTGTGGCAGGTTGAACTTTTTAATATAACTTTTGAACTTAAGTTCGTCCCACTTATCATAAACGGGAGCGATGATGTGCTTCATCTCGCTAATAGTAAGTTCTTCATAAAAATGATCCTCATCATAAACGAAACCGATACGGTTTTTGATCTCTTTTTCATGTTTAATATGGTCCAATCCGAAAACCTTAATTTCACCGCTATCTTTTTTTAGCAGGTTCATGATCAGCTTGATAGTCGTGGTTTTTCCCGAACCATTGGGGCCTATGAAGCCTGTGATAAAGCCTTTGGGTAGGCTGAAACTTATGTTTTTTAACGTAAAGTCCTTGAAGGATTTACTTAAATTTTTGATCTCCAGAATATTTTCCAATTCCTATACCTCCTCGTAAAAGATCTTGAGCATTTCTTCCAGTTCGGATAAGGTCAAATCTGCTGATTTAGCAGCCATTACTGCCTCGGACAGCTTTTCCTCCACAATCTTCATGCGGCTTTCCCGGAGAAGCTGTTTGTTTTGAGCGGCTATAAAGGATCCTTTTCCCGCCACAGTTACGATGAATCCCTGTTTTTCCAACTCGTCATAGGCTCGTTTTGTTGTTATGACACTTATGTGCAGGTCTCGTGCAAGGCTGCGGATAGAAGGCAGAGGCTGTGACTCGATGAGTAAGCCTTTCATTATTTGGTCCTTGATTTGATCCACTATCTGCTCGTAGATGGGCTGTGTGCTTGAATTTGATATCAGGATATCCAATTTCTTGCCACCTTTCATCGTATATACTGTTAATATACAGTATATACAGCAAAAGCAGTTCTGTCAATATAATTTTTCCGTATAGTTATTCTCAATATGATAAAAAACCTGCAAAAGATTTCTGAATTTGAGAATATACTTTTTGAAAAAATCCTTTTAAACAACCAGAACTGGACGTTTGTATTTTGGTATAAAAAATGCAATGTTATAAGGTCGGAAAATAAAGGAGGTTTTTATATGAGAAATATTAAATTAATATCCCGAGAAGAAATCAAAGATAAACTGACAATGAAGAAAACACTGGAGCTTGTGGAGAGGGTTTATGCCGCTCATGCAAACGGCCATGTTGTTATGCCTTCTAAAATCACTTTGGATTTAGGTGAAAGTACCGATTGGCCTCCCTATGGCGGATCTTACAATGCGATGCCCGCATACCTGGGCGAGGACTTTGATATGTCGGGGATAAAATGGGTGTGGGGATTTAATGACAACAATAAAAAGGGTTTGCCATATATAGGCGCAGTAATCATACTTAACGACCCGAGGACAGGAGAGGTTCTCTCCATAATGGATGGAAGTTATATTACAGACATAAGAACGGGTGCTGCTACCGGAGTAGCAGCTAAATACCTGGTGTCTAAAAAAGCAAAAAATCTTGGCATAATAGGTGCCGGTGTTCAGGGCAGAATGAATTTGAGAGCAATGAATGAGGTTATGAGGATTAACCATGTAACAATCGGTGATATAAAAAAAGAAGCGGCTTATAAGTTCGCTGAAGAAATGTCAAAAGAATTGAATTTGGATATATCCGTTGCAAAGAATAACGAAGAGGTTTGCGCTGATTCCGATGTTATTATAACTGTTACAATAGCCAATGAGCCTCTTGTTATGAAAACATGGCTTAAAAAAGGATGTACCGTATTATCAGTTGGATCATTTCAGGAGCTTGATGAGGATATTCCTTTAAAGGCTGATAAACTTGTGGTTGATAATTGGGTACAGAATTCACACCGGGGAGAACTGCTAAAGCTTGTTAAAACCGGAAAAACAACAAAGGATAATATATATGCCGAAATGCCTGAGATTGTTACAGGGAGAAAAAAGGGAAGGGAAAATGACGATGAGATAATATGTGCATGTATCATAGGCATGGGTTCCACTGATATTGGGGTTGCCGCTGAATTATATAAAAAAGATTTTATAGACTGTAGTAAAAATACGGTTTCACTGAGATAGGATATTATGAAGAATAAATATATATCTAAAAGATACTGGAAGGATAAAACAACTCCCATGGGTAGGGTAGTGGGACTGGCAAAACAATATAATGATGTAATAGATTTGAGCATTGGCGACCCCGATTTAATAACCGATGATATAATTATCGATAATTCCATGAGGGATGCAAAACTTGGATATACGAAATATACCGAACCCAGAGGTGATCCCGAGCTTAGAGAGGAAATAGCAAAATTTTATAATGAGGAATACGGCTTAATTATAAAGGATGAAGAAATATTTGTGACTGCCAGCGCAAGTTTGGCAATGTATCTTTCTCTCGAAGCTATTTTAGATGATGGAGACGAGGTCATAATTCCAGCACCTTATTTCACGCCGTATCCACAACAGGTGGAGCTTACGAGAGGTGTACCAGTATTTTTGAATACCTATGAGAGCGAAGACTTTCAGATAGATACGTGCAGATTGGAAGGATTAATAACCGAAAGGACAAAGGCGATAATAGTTAATTCACCGAACAATCCCACGGGAAGCACATTGATGCCGGAAACAATTGAAGATATAAGGGATATTGCCACTAAATATGATTTGATAGTAATATCCGACGATATATATTCATCATTCTGTTATAAAGAACCTTTCGTTCCCCTTACATGTACGGATGGAATGAAAGAAAGAACAATAATCTTAAACAGCTTTTCAAAGAATTTTACAATGACCGGTTGGAGAATAGGCAATATCATAGCTCCCGACTATATTATAAAGGTTATCCAGCAAATTAATGAGAATGTGGTATATACTGCTCCGTCAATATCCCAGAGAGGAGCGATTTACGCATTGAGAAACAGAGATAAAATACAAAAGCCCATAATAGAGAGATATAAAAAACGTGTATTTTACTCTGCGGACAGAATAAACGGCATACCAAATATGTCTGTATCCAGTCCTAAAGGGACATTCTATTTATTTGTGAGAATAAAAGAATCGGGTTTATCTTCGACTGAGGTGTGCGATATTCTTCTTAAAAAAGCTCATGTCCTTACCATACCCGGCATTTCTTTCGGAGAATGCGGCGAGGGATATATAAGGCTTGCATGTACAGTGGGAATCAAAAAACTTGAGGAGGCCTTTGACAGGATAGAGAGAACAGAGATATTTCATAAAAGCGGGGAGGATAAATTATGGAAGGCATAATATTTTTTATACTGATTATAGGAGGATGGGGACTTCCGCCGGTTATACTTCGGGGTTGGTCAATCCTTTTAATGTAGGAGTTGCCCAGGGAATTGCCGGACTGCCAATGTTCTCCGGCATTGGGCTCAGAATAGTTATATGGGTTATAACGGTGATCCTTGTTTTAATTATATTTGCATCGGGCATGACTACACTATTGATCGGTGTATTTAGTTATGGCTGGTATCTTACAGAATTATCAGCTGTATTTTTTGCAATGGGCATTATTTCCGGCCTGGCAGCGACGACTATGCCGATAATGTGCCCTCTTGCGGATGTTTTGGGATTGACAAGACAAACTGCGGTTTTAGCCTTTCAATTTGGAGATGGGATTACAAACTACATAACACCTACATCGGGTATTTTAATGGCAAATTTATTAGTTGCGAAGATTCCCTATGAAAAATGGGTTAAATTCATCTGGCCTTTAATAGTGATGTGGACCCTGCTGGGAGTTTTATTCGTAGTATATGCATCCTTGACAAATTATGGTCCATTTTAAGTTTACTCAAATATAAATTTAAATAAAAACACCCTGCATAAGCTCATAATTTTAACCTTGTAGAGTATTTTTATACATTTTTTAGAAAATCCTTGAGATTATTTTCTATTGAATATAAATGTATATATGAAAAGCATTTATAATAATATCTAATCAAATGAGGATTCCATTGCTATACATTTAAAGAAAACTTCTTTTAATAAATGCATATTATATTTTGATGGGAAGTGATCTGGGTTTGCTTGAACTTATAAATATACAAGAATATGTTCAGAAAATGGCTATAATTATATCAACTGTATTGGATATGGAGGTACTCATAGGGGATACTCATTTTAAAATACTAGGAGACAGTCAACCTCAGCTAAAATCTAAAACCTATTTCGGTAAGAATTCTATAACAGCAAAAGCATTAAAAGAGAAAAAGATTATAATAATTGAGGATAGAAAAATGGAGACTGTTACTTGTAATAATTGCTCTAAAAATAATAACTGTGACATATGTTCTATGATAGTAGTACCCATAATGAAAAATGAAATATTAATAGGAAGCGTGGCCATATATGCAAGTACGAACGAGGATAGGGAAAAATTAATTCGTAAGAGAAAAATTTTTATTGATTTCATAACTAAAATGTCTGATCTCCTGCTAAGTAAACTTGAGGAAAATCATGAGGAACAGGAGATTAAAATATTTTATAAAAGGCTATCTTTCTTAATAGAATATATAGATTTTGCCTTGATCGGCCTTGATGAAAAGCACAATATTATAAATTACAATTCAAAATTCAGGAAGATGTTTGGCCTAGGGTACAGCAAAATAAAAGATCTTAATGAAGTATTTGATTATATTGATGATGAAGATTTTTATACTCTTATAAACAAAAACACTTATGGGGAAAAGCAAATTACATTTAGGATAAACGGAAAGAGGATCCGCATTGTAGTAACCTGTGATTCCATAACAGTTGACGGCATAAACAGGGGATCTCTTATATATTTTAGGAAGACAGAGGAGCTCTACAAACAGATAAACAAGGTATCAAGCAATGTTTCGGATTTTAAATTTGATCAGATAGTAGGATGCAGTGATAGAATAACAAAACTTAAAAATGATGCACAAATATTTGCTAAGAGCTCATCAACGGTTCTTATTCAAGGTGAAAGCGGAACTGGTAAAGAATTATTTGCAAGAGCCATACACAGCGAAAGTAATGTATCAAAAGGGCCTTTTATTGCCGTGAATTGTGCGGCAATCCCTGATGACTTGCTTGAGAGCGAATTTTTCGGATATGAGGATGGGGCCTTTACAGGATGTGCAAAAGGCGGTAAAATAGGAAAATTTGAATTGGCCAACGGCGGTTCACTTCTTTTAGACGAGGTGGGGGAAATGCCTATACATCTTCAATCTAAACTTTTAAGAGCCATTCAGGAAAGAAAAATACAAAGAATTGGATCTAACATGGACATTCCTGTAAAGATACGTATAATCGCTACAACAAATAGGAATCTGGGTAAGATGGTTAAAACAGGGGAGTTCAGGGAGGATTTATATTATCGTCTTAATGTTATTCCTTTGTTTATTCCTCCATTGAGAGACAGAAAGGAAGACATTACTGTATTCCTTGACTATTTTTTAGATATCTATAATAAAGCGTTAAATAAAAATATTAAGGGTTTTCAAGATAATGTTAAAGAGTTAATGTATAATTACAGCTGGCCTGGCAATATAAGAGAACTCCAAAATACCGTTGAATATGCAGTGAATATCGTTAAAGGGGACTTCATAAGTATAGAGGATCTTCCGCCGATGAAATGTGGTTATGTACATGAATCGGCGAAGGAGGAATACGGTTTAATAAGACCGCTAAAAGAAGTTGAAGAGATGTATATAGACCATGCATTAAATAAATACGGAGATACACTTAAAGGAAAAGAAAATGCCGCTAAGGCTTTAGGGATTAGCAGGGCAACTTTGTACAGAAGAATTCAGGAAAAGAAGATAAACCAGGTACAAAAGTAGGGATAAAAGAAAGAAAACTTATGTTACTCATTTTCACATATGAAATTCGGTAATTAAGGAAGTAAATAAGTCTATGGGGCTGAACATCCTCAATTTCGATTCGCATATAGTTCAAATGATACTGTAGGTTATTAGACTTCTTTATTACTAAAAATTCTGCTCACAAGCGTATGGTTGTCTGCCTTAAAGCTGAGCGGATTGCGGAAGGAACGGGAGGATCTGAGAAACCGTATGAGGCCTATTTAATGGGCTTAGACAACGATGCATATATGTGTTATACTAAAATGTATTGTTAAATTATAGAGATATGAGGATAGTGAGTGTATAGATGAAATCTTTGGTTTTAGCAGAAAAACCCAGCGTGGCCAAGGAAATTGCCAGGGTTTTAAAGTGTAATAAAAAGAACAAGGGTTATTGTGAGGGCAAGGACTATGTTGTTACATGGGCTTTGGGACATCTTGTGACTCTAGCGGAGCCGGAGGTATACGATAAAAAATATAAAGAATGGAGGCTGGATGATCTCCCCATGATGCCGCCTAAGATGAACCTTCGAGTGATCGGACAGACATCCCATCAGTATAAGATTGTGAAACACCTGATGGATCGCAGGGATATTTCACAGCTCATTATTGCTACTGATGCTGGTCGTGAAGGAGAGCTTGTTGCAAGATGGATAATGATTAAAGCTGGCTGGAAAAAACCGTTTAAACGATTATGGATTTCTTCGCAGACGGACAGAGCCATAAAGGAAGGCTTTGACAATCTTCGGCCAGGCCATGCCTATGACAACCTCTATCATGCGGCCCAATGCCGGGCTGAAGCCGACTGGCTTATAGGGCTCAACGTGACCCGCGGCCTGGCCTGCAAGTTTAATGCACAGCTCACGGCAGGAAGGGTGCAGACCCCCACACTGGCTCTTATAATAGGCAGGGAAAACGAGAGAAATAATTTTGTGCCCAAGGATTATTGGACCATAACTGCTGATTTTGGCGATTATACAGCTAACTGGCGTGATAAAAATGGCAGTGGCCGTATATTCGATTACAGCAGGGCGCAAGCTTTGGCTGACAAAATAGCTGGAAAAACCGGTGTTATAGCCAATATTCATACAGCAAAGAAAAGCGAGATGGCGCCTCTTGCTTATGATCTTACGGAATTGCAGCGGGATGCCAACAGGCGATACAGTTTTTCAGCAAAAAAGACTTTATCGGTACTTCAAGGGCTTTATGAAAGACATAAATTAGTGACGTATCCAAGGACGGATTCAAGATATATTCCGGAAGATGTTGTCTCGACTCTTCCAGACAGGCTAAAGGGTATGGCGGTAGGGGAGTATGCTCGGTTTACTGCCCAGCTACTTAATAAGCCCATAAAGACTACTAAACGTTTTGTAGATGGCAGCAAGGTGACAGACCACCATGCCATTATACCTACTGATGAACCATTAAACCTGTCTGCATTAAATTCCGACGAAAAGAGACTCTATGATTTAATTGCACGCCGCTTTATAGCAGTTTTGTATCCCCCTTATGTATATATGCAGACAACCATTACCACCGTAGTGAATGGTGAATCATTTTATTCTTCCGGGAAGGCCGTGAAATCTGCGGGTTGGCGGGAAGTGACATCGCAGATTCCGGAGAGAAAGGATACTGATGAGGATGTGCCTGTAGGGCAGATATCAGGCACGCAGCATAAGGGAGACAAAAAATTAGTAGAAAGTTACAGGGTGAAGAAGTCTAAAACAAAACCCCCTGCACGTTATACAGAGGCGACGCTGCTTACTGCTATGGAAGGGGCAGGTAAATATATCGAAGATGAAGAACTTCGTGAGGCCATTAAGCAGGGAGGGCTTGGCACACCTGCTACCAGAGCTGAGATAATAGAAAAGCTGCTGTACAATAACTATGTTGAACGTTATGGAAAAGAGCTCGTACCTACAGCAAAGGGTATGCAGCTTATAGGGCTGGTACCTAATGAATTAAGGGAACCGGAGCTTACGGCAAGGTGGGAGATGCGTCTTTCGGATATCGCCAAGGGGAAAGATAGCAGAAAGGATTTCATGGATGGTATAAGGAAAAACACCATCGAGCTTGTAAAGATAATAGTCCATCAGGATGCCAAGGCATATAAACCGGATAATGTAACAAAGAAAAAATGCCCAATGTGTGGTAAATACATGTTGCTTATAAAAAGCAAGAAGGGTAATATGCTGGTATGCCAAGACAGGTCCTGTGGATACAGGCAGCCTGAAAATCAAGGACGTGGAAATATTTTTAAACAAAGTAAAAGTGAGCATAATATTAATAAGAAATTGATTGCAAAATACAGTGATAATGACTCGTTTGGTACGAGTTTAGGTTCACTGTTTAAAGATGCTTTGAAAGAACAGAAAGATGATTCTAAGTAAACGGAGGTCATTACAGTTAATGGCATTTATAGATTTAGGTTTGAATGATAAGGTTCTTAAAGCCGTAGATGATATGGGGTTTGAAGAACCGTCTAAAATACAGTCCGATTCCATACCGGTTATTTTAAGGGGGTATGATGTTATAGGCCAGGCCCAGACGGGCACGGGAAAGACACTGGCGTTTGGCGCACCTTTAATAAGTGAGTTTGAGAAATCCGATAAAGATATATACGCTATCATATTAACTCCTACAAGAGAGCTTGCTATACAAATAAATGATGAACTTACAAGGATTGCTAAATATACTGATGTCAAACTCTTGCCGGTCTATGGGGGATCACCTATAAACAGGCAGATAAAGGCTTTGAAGAAAGGCGTGGATATTGTTGCGGGTACACCCGGCAGAATACTGGATCTTTTAAAGAGAAGAGTATTAAATCTAAAAAACATTAGTCGCCTAGTCATAGATGAAGCGGATGAAATGCTGGATATGGGATTTATTGACGACATAGAAGAGATAATAAAACAGTGCAATACCGACCGACAGACCATGATGTTTTCTGCTACTATGCCGAATGCTATAAGAAAACTGACTAAAAAATATATGAAGCCCGATACAAAGGTTATTGCTATAGTAAAAAATACAATGACGGTATCCACGGTTGATCAGTACTATTATGAAGTAAAGAAGGAGAATCGTTTCGAGTCTCTTTGCAGGATATTAGATGTGGATGAGCCTCAAAGCGCCATAATATTTTGTAAAACCAAAAAGGAGGTTAATGAACTAACCTCTGCCCTGCAATCACGGGGATATAATGCTGAAGGTATGCATGGGGATATCGATCAAAATCAGAGATTATATACCCTAAAAAAATTCAAAGATGGCGAGCTTGACTTCCTTATTGCTACGGATGTAGCTGCCAGGGGAATTGATATTAAAAACGTCAGTCATGTAATAAATTACGACATGCCTCAGGATGTAGAGTCATATGTACACAGGGTTGGCAGAACCGCAAGGGTAAATCGTAAAGGAACGGCATATACCTTGGTTACTGCACGGGAATATATGGCATTAAAACAGATTGAAAAGGCAATCAAATGTAAAATTATAAGAAAAGATATCCCCACAGTGGATGATATATTCCAAGCAAAATACAACGATATTTTAGGAATGGTTAAAGAAACACTCGCAGGCGACAGCTATAAGAAGTTTGTCCCGCTAGTCGTGGAAATGGATGAGGAATATAACATGGTGGATGTATCCGCGGCTCTAATGAACATGGTATATGATAATGAAGTAAACTTCAAATACACCGAAAATGATATAGGTGTAAGCTCTAAACGTATGAGGCTGTATATATCAGCCGGCCGTAAGAATAAGATTAACCGGAGAATACTACTCAAATTTTTAACGGAGACTGCGGGTATTGACAGAAAGGATATAGGAGATATTGATATCTATGATAAGTTTACGTTCGTAGATGCGGAAGAAAGAGCCGCAAGATCTATATTAAAGAGATCATCCGGTAAGGGCCTTAGAGGAATGAGGCTTAAAATTGAACCTTCCAGGTCAAAGCCACATAAATAAAGGATAAGAAAAAGAGGTGAATTTTTATTTCACCTCTTTATTCTTATATTCAATTTGTTGGGATACGCCGTTATTTATACAGTAGGGCCGGCATTTTTTATCTCTTGTGATACATCATCATATTGGGTAAAATTATCGATAAATTTACCCGCCAATTTTTTGGCTGTCTCATCATAAGCATCTTTATCCTGCCATGAATTTTTCGGATTTAATATTTCGCTTGGAACACCGGGGCAGGTATCCGGGACTAAAATATTGAAAATAGGATGCAGCTTATAATTTACATTTTCAAGTTTACCGCTTATGGCCGCATTTACCATTGCACGTGTGTAAGGAAGATACATTCTTTTGCCTGTGCCGTATGCTCCGCCTGTCCAGCCTGTATTTACGAGGTAAACAGGCACATTATGCTTATGCATTTTTTGACCGAGAAGCTGTGCATATTTCATAGGACCAAGAGGTAAGAACGGTGCGGCAAAGCATGTGGAAAATGTTGCCTGCGGTTCGGTTATGCCGCGCTCGGTTCCAGCAAGTTTGCTTGTATACCCGGAAATGAAGTGATACATGGCCTGTTCTCTTGTAAGTTTGGAAATAGGCGGTAGTACGCCGAAAGCATCGGCAGTGAGGAATATTATTGCTTTAGGATGTCCTCCAATTCCCGATGTTACCGCTCCGGGTATGTATTCCACAGGATAAGCAGCCCGTGTATTTTCCGTTATTTTATTGGAATTATAATCAGGTATGTGTTTATCGTCATCCACAATTACATTTTCCAGTAGTGTGCCAAATTTAATAGCATTATATATCTGCGGTTCTTTTTCAGGGGAAAGGCTTATACATTTAGCATAACAGCCGCCTTCAAAATTAAAAATTCCGTTATCAGACCATCCGTGTTCATCATCACCTATAAGCCTGCGGTTAGGGTCTGCGGAAAGAGTGGTTTTTCCCGTACCTGAGAGTCCGAAGAAAAGTGCGGTGTTACCATCGCTCCCCATATTTACTGAGCAATGCATGGATAATACGCCCTCTTTAGGCATCAGATAATTCATTATTGTAAAGATTGATTTTTTGATTTCTCCGGCATACATCGTGCCGCCGATAATTATTAATTTCTTGCTAAAACTTATTACTATAAAGGCTTCCGAATTTGTACCGTCTATCTCCGGTATAGCTGCAAAACCGGGTGCGCTTATAACTGTGAATTCCGGCATGTGAGTTTTTAATTCTTCATCGGTAGGTCTTCTGAACAATTGATGGGCAAAGAGGTTTTGATAAGCATACTCATTTATGATCCGTAACGGCAGCCTGTAACCCGTGTCTGCACCGGCATAGCCGTCAAACACAAAAAGGTCTCTTCTTTGTAAATATGCCAATAAGCGTTTATAGAGTATATCATAGGTTTCCTGCTGCATGGTCTTGTTATTGCCCCACCAGATATCATCGTGAATCTCAGGCTCATCTACTATAAATTTATCTTCGGGAGACCTTCCCGTATATTTTCCTGTATATACATCAAGTGCACCTTTATCGGTAATGACACCTTCACCTCTTCTGATTGATTGCTCAACTAAAAGTGAAGGAGACATGTTATAATAGATATTGCCGGTATTGATTAGACCGTCAAGTATTAATTTCTGCATTAATGAACACCTCTTCTAAAAAATGTGTAGCTAATATAATTATATTACAAATGATTTATCTAGTATAGGTATGCAGCTTTTTTATTTTATGCGGTCTTTAAACTGTGTATTGCAAATATTCCAGGAGAAAGGGAGCAAAGGTGAAATCAGAGTGCGGTTTAAGATGATTATTGATGATGAAACATCAAACATGAAAATAGAAGATATATTATTAAAAAGGTTATCCATGTCAAGAAGACAGATAAGGAAATTAAAGAACCAAAGATTGATATTGATTAATAACAGCCCGGCTTATATAAAATCGCAGCCGGCACCTGGTGATAGTCTTGAGGTGATTTTTCCCGAGGAATATGTGATGAACATAAGGCCGGAGAAAATGTATATAAATGTGATATATGAGGATGATGACCTGCTTATAATAAATAAAGATCCTGGGATGACCGTTCATCCGTCCTCAAAGAAAGAGGGCGGTTCACTGGCAAACGGAGTCGCTTATTATCTGGACCATAAGCATGAGAATCCGATGATACGTCCGGTAAACAGATTGGATAAACAGACCTCGGGTATAGTTATATTTGCTAAAAACCAATATACCCACTATTTTCTGCAGAAAGAAGGTTTTGAGAAGACATATATTGCAATAGTCCATGGGGCTATAGATAAAGCTTCATGGATTACCGAGCCGATTGCAAGGGAAGAAGGCAGTATTATAAAACGAAAGGTTTGTAAGACAGGTAAAAAAGCAGTAACATACATTGAACCGATTGAAAATACAAATGACTCAACCATACTTATGGTAAGACCGCTTACAGGACGTACACACCAGATACGCCTACACCTTTCACATATAGGTTTTCCCATTTACGGAGACATATTGTATGGTTATCCCGACATCATGCAGCGCCAGGCCCTTCATGCATGGAAAACGCGTCTTGTGCTGCCTTCGACTAAACGGCAGTTATGCTGTGAAGCACCGTTTCCTAATGACATGGAAGAATTAATAAAAGACTTGGATTATCCTATCACATGATGATTTTGCATGTAAAAAATCGCCTCATATTTCCGTATCAAAAATTAATCTTGTGAGCAATATAATGGTGGAGGTGTGGAAAATGGGTGACAAAGAGAAAAGAATAGAGGATATAGTGAATTTTGTCAACGATCATAGGGAATCTACAGCCAGTCAGATTGTGGGGCGACGTATACTCGGTTATGGGGATATTATGACAGGAGAAAAAATAAATGAATTAAAAAATGCTTTATCAAATGCCGATGAGGATGAAATAAACTCCCTTTTTTATATAATCAAGTAGCAGGGATCATACAATCCCGGCAAGCACCGATACCAAAGGCGCACCATCGTTAGATTGTGCTGCGATTTTGCTTAGATTGGTTGAGCATCTGCAAAATGCAGTCGCATATGCTTACGTATACATGACCTTTAGCAGGTTTACCGCCTTGCCTTGTACGATGACACGGTTTGACAGTTTGTTTGCGACATTAGCAGGAACTCCAGAGTTCCTGCATTAACTAATTAATGAGAACATGATAACTTGGGGGGAATTACAATGGCAGATATAATACGGCCGAAATATCAGCAGATAGCACTGGACATAGCGGGAAGGATTGTAAAGGGTGAATTTTTACAAGGGGAAAAGTTACACGGTCGATCAAACCTTGCCGGTCTTTATAATGTTTCTCCTGAAACTATAAGGAGAGCCGTTTCACTGCTGGAGGATATGGATGTGGTGATCTCCGAACAGGGAAGCGGTATTATTGTCAAATCCAAGGAGGCAGCGTATACATATATTGCCCGTTTTAATGAAAGAGATACCTTGGATTCTCTGCGCAAAGAATTATCAAATCTTTTACAATCTAAAAGTGAGATTGATAAACGATTTGATGAGATAATTACCAAGATAAGCGAATATGCAAACAGCTTAAAAAATATAAACCCATATAACCCCGTGGAAATTGAAATAAAAAATAACAGCCACGTAATAGGCAAGAGCATAAGTGAACTGAAATTTTGGCAAAACACAGGGGCGACGATAATAGCAATAAGGCGGGGAAATGACCTGATATTATCCCCCGGCCCCTATAACGAGATCAGTGAAAATGATGTATTGGTGCTGGTTGGGGATGAAAACATTGTGAAAAATACAATGGAGTTTCTTTATGGTTCATACTTATAAAACCATGTCTTTAATTTACAAGTGACAACTTTTGCTGTATAATAAGGTTGTCTGAAGGGAGGCAAATTATGATAAGATTTGAGAATGTGCGAAAAAACTTCGGTGACACCGAAGTAATAAAAGGGCTTAATCTTGAGATTAATGATAATGAGCTTGTGGTACTTATCGGGCCGAGCGGTTGTGGTAAGACAACAAGTTTGAAAATGATAAACAGGCTTATAGAGCCCACATCAGGTAAAATATACATTAATGATCAGGATGCATTAAAACTAAGCCCCATTGAATTGAGGCGTAATATAGGTTACGTAATTCAGCAGATAGGACTGTTTCCACATATGACCGTAGGTGAAAATATCGGGTTGGTTCCAACTCTCAAAAGTTGGCCAAAAGATAAAAGGGATAAAAGGACTAAAGAACTTTTGGAGCTTGTTAGTATGCCGCCGGATGATTACATGGACAGATATCCCAGCGAACTTTCGGGTGGGCAGCAGCAAAGAATCGGTGTGGCCAGAGCATTGGCTACAAATCCCGATGTAATACTCATGGATGAACCTTTTAGTGCCTTGGATCCTATAACAAGGAGACAGCTGCAGGATGAGCTGTTTAATATTCAAGAGGAATTAAAAAAGACAATTGTTTTTGTAACACATGATATGAATGAAGCTTTAAAACTTGGAGACAGGATATGCATAATGAGAGACGGACAGGTGCTGCAGTTTGATACGCCGGAGAATCTTCTAAGGCATCCTGATCATGGGTTTGTAGAAACTTTTATAGGTAAGGATAGAATATGGCAGAAGCCGGAATATGTCAGGGTAGAGGATATAATGATTCATAATCCTATAAAGGCTATACCGAAAAGAACCTTGACTCAGGCTATGGAGATAATGAGCGGCAGCGGAGTGGATAGTCTTATGGTTGTTGACGAAAAAGATAAACTGCTCGGTATTGCAACCGCAGGAGATATAAGAGACAAATGGGACAAGGCGAAGAGATTAGACCAGGTATATAAGCGGGACGTTCTAAGTGTGCACCCCGGCGACTCTATAGTAGATGTCTTAAAGATGATGGCACAAAACGATATTGGGTACATTCCCGTATCCGATGATGAAGGAACTTTAAAGGGACTTATTACACGAAGCAGCCTGGTAAAGGTGCTTGGCGAAAAATATCTTGGTTGAGGGGTGAGATGATGGCAGTACTTAATGAATATATCAGTTTTATAATAGAAAGGTCGGATCAATTATTAACTTTAACCGGTGAACATATTTATCTTACGCTTATAGCTGTTGTAATTGCTATTGCGATTGGTGTACCTCTAGGTATATTGATTACAAGAGTAAAGAAATTATCCGGTTTTGTTATAGGATTGGCTAATGCTTTGCAGGCAATGCCGAGTTTAGCCATGTTGGGTTTTATGATACCTATACTAGGTATAGGATCGCGCCCGTCAATTGTTATGATATTTCTTTACTCTCTATTACCTATAATAAAAAACACCTATATCGGACTGTCTAATGTAGATGAGTCTATGTTAGAAGCAGGCAAAGGTATGGGAATGACGGGCGGGCAACTAATGAGAATGGTTCAGCTGCCTCTTGCACTTCCTGTTATTATGGGAGGTATAAGAATCTCGGCAGTTACTGCAGTAGGTCTTACAACCTTAGCGGCTTTGATTGGCGCCGGTGGACTAGGACAATTGATATATAGAGGAATATCTATGGTAAATAATAAAATGATAATAGCCGGTGCTATTCCAGCAATGATTTTGGCACTACTTGTTGATTTTGTTCTCAGTCTTATGGAAAAGGCAGTTACACCTAAGGGGCTAAGAAAATAAGGAGAGTGGCGCGCAGATGAGGTTTTTAAGAAATCTATCTATTACCATTATAATCGCGATGTTATTTACCTCTTTAACCGGGTGCAGCGGTTTAAATACGAAAGCAGAAAGTGATTCAAATTCAGATAAGCAGCTTATAATAGGTGGTACTACGTATACAGAGCAGTTCATCGTAAGTGAACTGCTGGCCACTCTGGTTGAGGAAAAAATGCCTGATGTGAAAGTAGTAAGAAAACAGGGGCTTAACGGAACCATGGTTGTACACAGTGCCATGACAAACGGTGATATAGATGCCGCGGTAGAGTACATTGGCTCTGGCCTTATGCAGATATTACATAAGGATCTAATCAGAGATCCGGATGAGGCATATAAGGTTGTTAAAGATAATTATCATGATAAATGGCATATAAAATGGCTTAAGCCTCTCGGCTTTAATAATACCTATGCAATGGTGGTAAAGAAGGATTATGCTAAAGCACACGGACTTAAGAATTCATCAGACCTATCGAAAGTAGCATCGGATATTACCTTAGGTTGCAGTATGGAATTCAGTGAACGTCCGGATGGATATCCCGGATGGAAAAAAGCGTATGGTATAGACCTAAAAGATATTGTACCCATGGACTCCGGAATTATGTACAGTTCCATCAAGAATGGTGAAGTGAATGCAATTTCTGCATTTGCTACGGACGGACGAATACCCGAATTTGATCTGCAGGTTTTGGAGGATGATAAGGAATTTTTTCCTCCCTACTATGCAGTACCGATGATCAAGGAAGAAAAATTAAAGGAAATACCTGGTCTGGAAGAGCTTATAAATAAGCTGGGAGATAAGATAAACGATAAAGAAATGATGAAGCTTAATGCCAAGGTGGATATAGACGGTATGGAACCTCATGAAGTAGCAAAGGAATTTTTGAAAGAGAACAATTTGATTTAAAACTATAAAGGGTGATTTAATGAATAAGAAACTTGTCAAAATAGTTTCAGCCTTAGTTATATTGTCAATGGCAATACTTGCAGCAGGTTGTGGCAATAGCGGTTCATCAAGTGCATCTAAGGATGATACTATTGTTGTTGGCTCCAAAAATTATACGGAGCAAGTAATTGTGGGCAATATTGTAGCTGATTTATTAGAGGCTAATACAGATCTAAATGTTAAGCGTAAACTTAATCTAGCAACCAGTGCATGTGCTGAAGCAATAAAAAATGGTGGTGCTAATAACGGTATAGATACATATATAGAGTACACGGGTACCGGCCTTGTTGATATATTGAATATGGAGCCCACGACGGATCCGGATGAGGCATATAAGGAAGTTAAAAAGGCTTATAAGGATAAGCTGGATATTGATTGGCTCAAACCCTGGGGATTCAATAACACCTTTACACTGGCAGTGAAAAAAGATTTCGCTGAGAAGAATAACCTTGAAACAATATCGGATTTAGGGAAAATAGCCAATAAGTTGAAACTAGGGTGCTCAATGGAATTCCCTGACCGCCCCGATGCCTACCCCAGTGTACAAAAAAAGTATGGGTTTAAATTTAAGAATGTCGATGCTATGGATATGGGGGTTAGATACACAGCCATTGACAATAACGAAATTCAGGTGACGGACCCATTTGCAACAGATGGCTTACTCGTGTCCCATAACCTTAAGATTTTAGAGGATGACAAACATGCATTTCCTCCCTATGATGGGGCTCCTGTGGTAAGGGATGACGTATTGAAAAAGCATCCTGAGATCGCCGAGGTATTAAATAAAATGGCAAATACACTTACAGATGAAGACATGCAAAAGCTTAATTATAAGGTTGACGGGCAGGGTGAGGATGCAGCCAAGGTTGCAAAGGACTATTTAGAGTCTAAGGGATTGATATAAGAGATAGATGATTAATACGTTAAAGGAGGTAATCTAATGGATAAAAAATTAGTTAGGATAATTACAACTTTAGTTATATTGTCCATGACAACACTTGCAGTAGGTTGTGGCAATACGGGAGGCTCAGCAAGTAAGTCCAAGGGTGATACCATTGTTGTAGGATCCAAAAACTTCACTGAACAGATAATTTTAGGTAATATTATGGCTGACCTCATTGAGGCCAATACAGACCTTAATGTTAAGCGTAAGCCTAATTTAGGAGGTACCAGTGTATGCGCTGAAGCAATAAAGAAAGGCAGCGCGGGAAATGGCATAGATGTTTATATGGAATATACCGGTTCCGGCCTTGCAGATATACTGCAAATGGATCCTATAACAGACCCGGAGAAGGCATACGAGACAGTCAAAAAAGAATATAAAGACAAATGGAATTTAGATTGGCTGAAGAGGTGGGGATTCAATAATACCTATACATTGGCAGTGAAAAAGGACTTTGCTGACAAAAATAATATTGAGACCTTTTCAGACCTAGGTAAAATGGCAGATAAGTTGACTCTTGCTTGTACCATGGAGTTTGCTGAACGGGATGATTGCCTCCCCAGCCTTGAGGGGAAATATGGGTTAAAGTTTAAAGATATAAAGCCGATGGATATTGGGGTTAGGTATACGGCTATTGATAATAATGAGGTACAGGTGATGGATCCCTTTGCAACAGATGGGTTACTCATATCTCATAACCTTAAGATATTAAAGGATGACAAACAAGCTTTTGCATCATATGATGCAGCTCCAGTTGTAAGGGATGATGTACTTAAAAAACATCCTGAGATTGCCGAGGCGCTGAATAAACTAGCAGACACTGTTACAGATGAGGATATGCAAAAGCTTAATTATAAGGTCGATGGGCAAGGCGAGGATGAAGCCGCAGTTGCAAAAGAATATCTGGAGTCTAAAGGGCTTATATAAGAGATGATTTAATTTACATGAAATTATTTATTAAAGATTAAAGAAGGTAGGGCAAATGAATAAAAAGTTGATCAGAATAATTACAGCGCTTTCCATATTATCTATGACAGTGCTGGCCGCAGGCTGTGGCAATGCAGGCAGCACAGGAGGTACGTCCAAGGGTGATACCGTTGTTATCGGTTCTAAAAATTTTACAGAACATGTAATAGATGGTAATATGATTGCTGATTTATTAGAAGCCCATACCGACCTTAATGTTGTACGTAAGCTCAATCTTGGAGGAACCAGTGTATGTTCCGAGGCAATTAAAAAGGGCAGTGCTAATAACGGTATTGATATTTATCTGGAATATACCGGGACCGGCCTTGTTGACATATTGAAGATGCCGCTGGTTACCAATAAGGATGAGGCATATAACAAAGTCAAAAAGGCCTATAATGATAAATTGGATATTGACTGGCTAAAGCCTTGGGGTATGAATAATACCTACACACTGGCGGTGAAAAAAGATTTTGCGGAGAAAAATAATCTTGAAACAATATCAGATTTAGCAAAGATAGGCAATAAATTGAAACTTGGTTGTTCCATGGAATTTATTGACCGTCCGGATTGCTATGCCAGTATACAAAAAAAGTATGGGTTTAAGTTTAAGGATGCGGACACTATGGATGTAGGGGTTAGATACACGGCTATAGATAATGATGAGGTCCAGGTTATAGACCCATACGCAACGGATGGGCTTATTCTCTCCCATGATCTTAAGATTTTAAAGGATGACAAACATGCATTTCCTCCCTATGATGGGGCTCCTATTGTAAGGGATGACGTATTAAAAAAGCATCCTGAAATTGCTGATGTATTAAACAAAATGGCAAATAACGTCACGGATGAGGAAATGCAAAAATTGAATTATAGGGTTGATGAAGAGGGTGAGGATGCATCTAAGGTTGCAAAAGACTATCTAGAGTCTAAAGACCTGTTATAAGATGTTTAGCTAGTAGGCCACTAAAATAAATTAAAATAATTTACAGAAAGAGGGTAATATATGAACGGAAAATTGGTTAGACCGGTTACTGTCTTAGTAATATTATCGATGCTATTACTTGCAGTCGGTTGTGGTAATGCAAGCGGTGACGGAAGCGCATCCAAGGGTGATACAGTTGTTATCGGTTCAAAAAATTTTACTGAGCAGATGATTGTAGGAAATATAATGGCTGACCGCATAGAGGCCAATACAGACCTTAAAGTGGACCGTAAACTTCATCTTGGTGGAACCAGTGTATGTTCTGAAGCAATAAAGAAAGGTGGAAGCGAAAGCGGTATAGATATCTATATGGAGTACACAGGAACCGGCTTGGTTGACATACTTAATATGGAGCCCACAACAGACGCCGATGAAGCCTATAATACGGTTAAAAAAGAATATAAAGACAAATGGGATATTGATTGGCTAGAAAGATGGGGTTTTAACAATACCTATACTTTGGCAGTTAAAAAGGACTTTGCTGAAAAGAATAACCTTAAAACATATTCCGACCTTGGCAGGTTGGCAGATAAGTTGACCCTTGGCTGTACTATGGAGTTTGTTGAGCGCAAGGATGGCTATCCCGGTTTAAAAGAGAAATATGGATATGACTTTAAAAATGTAAAGGGTATGGATATGGGAGTAAGGTACACAGCAATAGATAATGATGATGTTCAGGTTATAAGTGCCACTTCAACCGACGGACAGCTTATATCTTATAATTTGAAGACATTAGAGGACGATAAGAAGTTTTTCCCGCCGTATGATGCAGCACCTATTGTAAGGGGAGACGTGCTAAAAAAGCATCCTGAGATTGCCGATGAGTTAAATAAGTTGGCAGATACTATTACGGATGAGGACATGCAAAAGCTTAATTATCAGGTTGATGGGGAAGGCAAGGATGAAGCTGAGGTTGCTAAAGAATATTTAAAATCTAAGGGACTAATTTAAAGGGCGCTGCCCTTTATTTTTTTGCTCTTTAGATTTTCTTTTCATTGGCTTTTTATTATAGTATTATATATACATTACATTTATTAAGGCCTGGAGGCATATATTTTGGACAAAGAGAAAGCGCTAAAAATAATAGAAAGACTTAAGGTGGTATACCCTGATGCAAAGTCGGCATTGCATTTTGCAGACCCTTTTGAACTTTTGATAGCCACCATATTGTCTGCACAGTGCACAGACAAAAGAGTTAACGAGGTTACTAATAGACTTTTTGAGAAATTAAGCAAACCGTCTGATTATCTTAACTTCACCCAAGAGGATATGGAACAGGAGATCAGATCCTGTGGGTTTTATCATAACAAAGCAAAAAACATATTAGGGACATGCAAAATGCTGGAAGATAAGTTCTCTGGTCAGGTTCCGCAGAATAGAGAGGATCTTATGAAGTTACCCGGTGTGGGCAGGAAAACAGCCAATGTTGTCTTGAGTAATGCTTTTCATATTCCCGCTATAGGTGTTGACACGCATGTTTTTAGAGTTTCCCGCAGACTAGGGTTGTCTGATGGGAAGAATCCCGTGCAAGTGGAAAAGGATCTAATGGATATTCTGCCAGAATATTTATGGTCCATTTCTCATCATCTTCTCATCTTTCAGGGAAGGAGAATCTGTCATTCTCGAAAACCCCAGTGCGAAGCTTGCCCTGTAAAACAGTGGTGCGATTATTATTTAACTAATTCTTAAATATTAGTGATATAGTATTGTGTTATAATTATTTTAAATAATCATAACTCGCATGAAAGTATATAATATAACAGCATGATAAATTTCCTTATTTGATGGGTTTAGGGGTTGATTTAATGGGAACCAACATGTTTTCTGGTGAGATCAAGAAAAAACACTTTTGGGGTTTACTGATTGCCATTTTTGCAATAATAATCATTTTATTTATATTTATATCCATATATATAAACAGACCGGTGATATATAATGGAATCAAAGTAAACGGGATAGAAGCAGGTGGTATGAAACCTGAAGATCTAGAAAAATCAATTAGAAAGTCTAACAAGGGAATTAATAAAGATATAACCGTGAAGGTGCTTGATAAGAAATACAGCATTGCCTTTATGGATTTATTTAATTATGATTACAAAAGCGCTGTGGATAAGGCATACGGTTATGGCAGAGAGGGGAATATTTTTTCTCGGCTTAAGGATATCACGAACGCGCGATTTGGGAAGCAGGAAATTAACTTTGAAGTAAAAACTGTACTTGATGAAAAGAAAGCAACTAATTACATAGATAAGATTGCCAAAGATATAGAACGGCCGGCTGTTAATGCGGATATTTCTATAGGAAGTAATGGGAAATTTACGGTCACACCGCATCAAACGGGTTATGAATTGGATAAAAGCTCTTCTCTTAAGGCTTTTAAAACAAGTAATAAATCGGTGGTTATAAAATTCCCTGTCAAAGAGATTGTACCTGATATTACCAGTCAGATGTTGGAACATGTAAACGGAATAATAGGTAAGTATTCCACAGGTTTTAACTCTGCAAATACAAATCGTACGCAGAATTTGCGGACTGCCGCTGATACGATCAACGGATATATCCTTATACCCGGCAGGGAGTTTTCCTTAAATAAGGTGCTGGGGCCGAGAAATAAGGAAAACGGGTACCATAAGGCCCCTGTTATAGTAAACGGTGGAATGGAGCCCGATTATGGTGGCGGGGTGTGTCAGATAGCTACAACGGTATATAATGCTGCAGTGAGAGCCAATCTTAAAATCACCGAAAGGCATCATCATTCTATTCCTGTTTCATATGTGCCGCTGGGTCAGGATGCAACATTGTCCGGAGATGTATTAGACTTAAAATTCAAGAATACCTTGTCTGCACCCGTATATATACGGGCATATATAAATAATAGTAAATTTTATGTGGATATATATGGCGATGACAGCAGGCAGTGTTTCAATATAGACCTTGATAGTGAAGTTAAAAATATGAAAGAGTCTACTACCGAGTATAGAGAAGATAAAAATTTGCCGGCCGGAAAGAATGTTGTAGAGAGGCAGCCACATAAAGGATATACAGTAAATGTATATAAATTGACATATGGAAGTGATAACAAACTTATAAAAAGAGAGCTGTTGCATAAAGATACGTACAAATCGGTCAATAGGATAGTAAGGCGACATTCAAATTAGGTTAATGATTTCAAAACAATGGGTGGCGGATTCGAGGGGGAAAAACTTTTGGTTAAATATATGGTTTATAATACTGAGACTCCGGCAGGTACTATTTATATAGCATCATTTAATGAAAAGATCCTGCGTATTGACAATAACTATGATGCATTTTTTAAGAGTATGGAACGGTACGGTAAAGCGCAGAGGGATGAGAGCGGTATTCTTGTAGAAGCTAAAAATCAGCTAAAACTTTACTTTGCAAAGAAACTAAGGGTATTCAAACTTCCGCTTTATATTGACGGTACTCCATTTAACATGAGTTTATGGAATGAACTTATGAAGATACCGTATGGAAAAACGACGACATACGGCAAAATATCAAAAGATATAGGCAAACCCAAGGCGGCCCAGGCCGTAGGGCGGGCTGTGGGATTAAATCCCATCCCATTTATAATACCTTGCCACCGGGTTATAGGAAAGGATGGGAGCCTTACGGGTTTCAGGCTGGGCCTGGATGTAAAAAAATTTCTTCTTAATCTTGAAGCTGAGAAATCTTATTTAAATGAATAAATAAAGCATGAAAAAAATGTTGAAAATGTAAATAGCCTATGTTAGAATGTTACTGAAATAACAAATCTAAATAATATCTTAGATGAAGGATTCGGGAGATTCAGTCTAATGGAGCCGAAGGTGCAAGCTGCATATGCCACGATATGCAGTAAAACTCTCAGGCTAACGAACCGGGTCTGGATAAAACTCTGGAAAGTCATATATCACCGAAGGGGAAGTCTTTGTAGATAATCTCTCAGGTAACAAGACAGAGTTATAGTGGGATTAGTCTGCTATTACTCTTTTTTTAAACTCTTTTTTATTGGGGGTGTATATGGACTGTGTCATTATCACTAACAATGATATAGTGATAAGGAATTTTAGTAAAGACAAAGAAAGCGTTATCTTTACTAAAAAAGTCAACAAGGTCTTTGAGATTGCCCGGGAGTACATCATGCATGGCTATCATTTCTACATTCACCCATTGTCACTTAATATTGATGTACATAAAATCCCTGTTAAATCTCTTGTATTGACCGAGGAATGCCAATGTGATATGGATGAGATCGCACTTATTGACGGTGTACTTAAAAAGGACTTTCGTCCATACAATGTTGCATTGGAAGACTTTAAAGAGATTGATGCAGAAGTAATTAATGATGCATTAAAGGAGGTGAGAAGATGATAGAGGTTAATAAGAAAAATTTTGAGGATGAGGTACAAAATTATACAGGGACAGCTCTTGTAGATTTCTGGGGGCCGAAGTGTGAGCCTTGTAAGGAACTGATGCCGTATGTAGAGAAATTAGAGGATACGTATGGTGATAAAGTAAAGTTTTGTAAGTTAGACACCTCTGCGAACAGAAGACTTTCCATAAGCCAGAGGGTGATTGGTCTGCCGACTATAGCTATTTATAAAAATGGCAAAAAGGTGGATGAGGTCACTTCAGATGTAACAATCGAAATGGTGGAGGAAATGATAAAAAGGAATTTATAGGAGGTGTAATAATGAAGCTTAAGCTCGGCTATGTTACCATCAGCGATATAAGGTTTGGTGATAAAACCTGCATATCGGGCGATGTCCTTTATGTAAATAAAAATGAACTGGAAAAATTGCTTACGGAAGATGATCGTATTACATCACTTGAACTCGATATTGCCAGGCCTGGTGAAGAGGTAAGGATGATACCTGTAAAAGATGTGATTGAACCCAGAGTAAAACTTGATGGTAAAAACGGAGTTTTTCCGGGGTTTATGAGCAAAGTAAACACCGTGGGCTACGGTGAAACCTTGGCACTCAAGGGTGCAGCAGTTGTGACATGCGGCAGCGTAGTGGGTTTCCAGGAAGGCATTATCGACATGTCGGGACAGGGCGCCGAATATACTCCTTATTCCAAAACAAATAATTTGGTATTGAATGTTGTTGTAAAACAGGATATTGAGAGGCATGAGAAGGAAGAATGCATAAGAATGGCGGGGCTTAAAACAGCCAAATATATTGGCGAAACGGCAGAAAACGTTAAACCCGATTATACTGAAGACTATGAGACACCTGCATTTGTTAGCGGATGCAATATGTATAAAGGGCTGCCGAGAGTTGCGTATGTATACCAGCTTCAGAGCCAGGGACTTATGCATGACACCTACGTCTATGGGGTGGATGCTAAAAAAATACTGCCTACCTTCATTTATCCCACAGAGATTATGGATGGAGCGGTAGTCAGTGGTAATTGTGTTTCAGCATGTGATAAAAATACTACCTATGCACATATGAATAACCCAATTATTAAAGAGCTTTATGCAAGGCATGGAAAAGAACTGAACTTTGTAGGTGTAATACTTACTAATGAGAATGTCACCTTGGCTGACAAGGAAAGATCTTCGGAGTACACCTCAAAGCTTGTTGAAATGATGAATCTTGACGGCGTTATAATCAGTGAAGAGGGTTTTGGAAATCCGGATACTGATTTGATAATGAATTGTAAAAAACTAGAAGGGAAGGGCATAAAGACCGTTTTAGTGACCGACGAGTATGCGGGACGGGATGGTGCATCACAGTCGCTGGCTGATGCCGATTCTTTAGCTGATGCTGTTGTTACCTGTGGTAATGCCAATGAGGTTATTACGTTGCCGCCTATGAAGAAGGTTATTGGAAATCCTAAGGCCGCTGATACTATTGCCGGCGGCTTTGACGGAAGCCTTAGAGAAGACGGAAGTATAGAAGCTGAACTTCAGGTTATTACGGGTTCAACCAGTGAGATTGGTTTTACTAACTTAAGTGTTGCAGGATATTAAAGGGGGTTTATATAAATGTTTGAGAATAAAAAGGTTGTAATAATAGGGGACAGAGACGGCGTACCCGGGCCGGCTATTGAAAATTGCATAAAGACAACAAAAGGAGAGGTTGTGTTTTCTTCCACGGAATGCTTCGTTTGAACAGCCGCGGGAGCTATGGATCTGGAGATCCAAAAAAGAGTTATGGATATGGCGGACAAATATGGTCCGGAGAATGTTATCGTAATTTTGGGAGGAGCTGAAGCCGAGGCTGCCGGCTTGGCCGCGGAAACAGTGAGCAACGGTGATCCTACCTATGCCGGCCCGCTTGCAGGAGTATCTTTGGGCCTGGCCGTTTATCATATAGTAGAACCGGAGGTAAAGGCTGAGATCGACCCCGAGGTATATGACAAAGAGGTCGGAATGATGGAAATGGTATTAGATGTTGACGAGATATGTAATGAGGTAAAACCCATTAGAGAGCAGTACAGTAAATATTAAAAAGGGGGGATATTATGCCCTACAGGGTAGTTCACTATATAAATCAGTTTTTTGGCCAGGTGGGAGGAGAGGATAAAGCCGATACCAAGCCCTTTGTGAAGGAAGGCGTAATAGGGCCGGGTATGGCATTCAAAGGTGCCTTGGGAAAGGATGCCACAATTGTAGCAACTGTTGTTTGCGGTGATGGATATTTTAATGAGAATATGGATACCGCAGAGCAGGAGCTGCTGTCCATGATAAAGTCATATTCGCCGGATATTCTTATAGCAGGCCCTGCATTTAATGCTGGGAGGTATGGGGTTGCCTGCGGAGCGATCTGCGCAGCAGTGGGCGGAAAACTGGGAATACCTGTGGTGACTGGCATGTATCCGGAAAACCCGGGAGCGGACATGTATAAAAAGAATTGTTATATTGTTAAAACCTCCAACTCGGCAGCAGGTATGAGAAAGGCAGTACCACTCATGGCTAAGCTGGCTTTGAAATTATTAAATGGTGAACCCGTTGCCTCCCCTGATGAGGATCAATATATTGCTCGGGGAATCAGAAAAAACGTTTTCAAAGAAGAGTTGGGTGCTAAAAGAGCTGTGGATATGTTGATTGCAAAGTTGGGTGATAAAGAGTTTACCACAGAATATCCAATGCCGGCCTTTGACAGGGTAACGCCTAATCCTCCGATAAAAGATATGAGTAAAGCTAAGATTGCCCTTGTGACATCGGGAGGTATAGTTCCAAAGGGCAATCCTGATAAAATAGAGTCATCCAGTGCATCTAAATATGGAAGATACAGCTTAGCTGGAGTTGATGACCTTACAGCAGACAGTCATGAAACAGCCCATGGCGGATATGACCCTGTATATGCGAATGAAGATCCTAACAGGGTATTGCCTGTGGATGTCATGCGTGATCTGGAAAAAGAGGGCGTTATCGGCGAGCTTTATGACCACTATTATGCCACCGTTGGCAATGGTACATCTGTTGCTAATGCGAAGAAGTATGCCCAGTCCATAGCAAAAGATCTTATTGCTGATGGGGTTCAGGCGGTTATACTTACATCCACATGAGGAACGTGCACTCGTTGTGGAGCAACGATGGTTAAAGAAATTGAAAGAGCCGGTTTGCCTATTGTTCATGTCTGCACCATAGTTCCGATATCTTTGACTGTTGGTGCCAACAGGATTGTGCCGGCTGTGGCCATACCGCATCCTTTAGGTAATCCTGAATTATCCAAGAAGGATGAAAAAGCACTTAGAAGGCGTTTGGTACTAAAGGCATTAAAAGCTTTGCAAACACCGGTGGATGACCAGACTGTTTTTGAATAAAGTGTACAATGTGCTGCCTCCCCCCCGGGGAGGCAGCCTTTAAAAGGAGGTAATAAAATGTATCCTGTAATAAAATCTGCAAGCTATATATTGGTGCATACCCCCAACATTATGATGGAGGGTGGTACAACTCAGCAGTTAGAGAGAGAAAGCAAAAACGGTTATATTAATAAGGCTTTGAAACACATAAGGACATTTGACAAAGCGGTAAATTATGCGCCCAACCAGGTATATATAGAGAATGCTTCTCCTGAGGATTTAAAAGATGTATCGCAGCCGTGGCATGAGAACTTATTAAAGGATTCATCCAGATTCTCAAAATATGGGGAGATTATGCCAGAGGATGAATTTTACATACTGATGCAGGTATGTGATAATTTTGATCTTGTCGAGCTAGAGAAAAGTTTTGTTGAGAATATGACTACAAAGATAAATCAGCACAAAATATTAAATGATTTTTATGACAAGATAAAACCGGGCTCAGATTTAAAAGAGATAAAGTTATTTATAGATAAAGGTGCCCTGCCGCTCACTATAAACGGAGATATTGTGGGCTGCGTCAGGAGCGCTCATGACAAGGATACAAACCTATCTGCACATGTGATGCTTGAGAATATAGCGAACAAGGCATCAGCCGTGTTGGCTTTAAAGCATCTTGTCAAAGATGGCGGCATTGATGAGGGTTCTGTCGAGTACGTTATAGAATGTTCGGAAGAGGCTTGCGGCGATATGAATCAAAGAGGAGGAGGAAATTTTGCCAAGGCGGAGGCAGAAATGGCGGGATTCTCCAATGCGACGGGTTCGGATACCCGAGCTTTTTGTGCGGGACCCACGCATGCGCTTATTAATGCGTCGGCGCTGGTTAAAGCAGGTATATATAAGAATGTGGTAATAGTAGGTGGAGGCGCCGTGGCAAAACTCGGTATGAATGGCAGAGACCATGTAAAGCACGATATCCCTCTTCTGGAAGATTGCTTAGGCGGTTTTGCCATATTGGTATCTAAAAATGATGGTGTTAATCCTATTTTAAATACGGATATTATAGGAAGGCATACGGTAAAGACCGGATCATCACCACAGCAGGTTATACAGTCTATCATTGCAGACCCATTGGAAAGAGAAGGAATGAAACTGGATGATATAGACAAATACTCTGTGGAAATGCAGAACCCTGAGATTACTAAGCCGGCCGGAGCAGGGGATGTTCCAAAGGCCAATTATAAAATGATTGCCGCGTTGGCTGTTAAAAAGGGTCAGATTACCAGGGATAAGATGAATGACTTTATAGATAAACATGGAATACCAGGATTTGCACCCACCCAGGGGCATATTCCATCCGGTGTGCCCTATATCGGACATGCAAGAAGGGCAATCTTAGATGGCCGGATAAATAACACTATGATAATAGGAAAAGGCAGCCTGTTTTTGGGGCGAATGACTAACCAATTTGACGGTGTATCTATTGTAATGAGCAAAAATCCCGGAACTACGGAAGAGAGCTCCATGGATGAGGACAAGGTTAGAAAGATTATTGCTTCCGCTATGAGGAAACTGGCTTCCGGTTTGGGGGAGGATTGAGATGACGGATATTGACACGATAAAGGATATTATCAATGATGCGGCAGACTATATTGAAACCGGAAAGGCCAAAGCGCAGAAGGTGAAAGTAGGCCTTACACTGCTTGGATCCGAGCACGGCCCACAGGAACTTATAAGAGGCGCGAGGGCAGCCGCCAAAGATTTTGATGATCTTGATATATCTCTTATAGGTCCAAAATTAACGGATGATTTTTGTACTTATGAGGCTGACTCGGAGGGTGATGTCCACACCATTATGGAGAAACTTTTGGACAGCGGCGAGCTGGATGCAGCCTTGACCATGCATTACAACTTTCCTTTAGGAGTATCTACCGTGGGACGCCTGGTATCACCTGCTAACGGAAAGGAGTTTTTTCTTTCCACTACTACGGGGACATCATCGACGGACAGAGTAAAAGCTTTAACATTAAATACCGTATACGGTATAGCCGTGGCGAAATCCCTCGGCAACTCTAAGCCTACTGTTGGCATATTAAATATAGACGGTGCCCGGCAGGCGGAGAAAAATTGCAAGCAGTTAAAAGATAACGGCTTTCCGATTAACTTTGCACAGAGTGTAAGGAAAGGCGGCGGGGCCGTACTCAGAGGAAACGATATTCTCACGGCATCGGCCGATGTTATTGTGACCGATACCCTGACGGGGAATTTATTGAATAAATTAATGTCGAGTTTCACCAGTGGCGGGACCTATGAGGTTACGGGATATGGATACGGGCCGGGTGTGGGAGAAAATTTTGATAAAACAGTTTTGATACTTTCCCGGGCATCCGGCAGCCCGATAGTCAAAAATGCTATAAAATATGCTGCAGAGTTAGTTAAAGGAAAACTAATGACGCATGTCGCCGATGAGCTAAAAAGCGCCAAATCTGCAGGGTTAACTGATATTCTGGAAACTATGCCGGGAGTTAAGGATGAGGGCGCAAAAGAAATTAAAGTGACCAAAAAGGTTGTGACCAAGGATATAGCCGGAGTGGATATACTCGTTTTGGAAGATGCGGTAAAGGCATTAAAATTAAACGGTATTTATGCAGAAAGTGGCATGGGCTGTACCGGTCCCGTTATCCTTGTGGCGGATGAAGATGAGCAGCCGGCAAGAAAAATATTAATAGATGAAAAATACTTGTGATTTAATAACAAGAGTATGTATTAATTATTTATAAATGAGGTTATATAAAGGTATAAAGAGATCATATATATACCTTGTGAAATTAAGAGGCTGGTAATCATGCATAGCTGCCAGGGCCATTATATAGCCCAGGCAGCATAATATTATTACATAGATAATGGTTTTATAATCTTTGTTTTTTTTAAGCGTTTGATATTCCAAAACAGCTATTGCTATATAGCCTGCTGCAATTAAAAATTCATAGATGATCATATCTTCACCCTATTCTTGAATAGAACGTGAGTTTACTCCATGTCTTCTTGTGTTGTATTCAACCTTTACATTAAGCTGGATGGTTGGAAACAGCTCGTCCCACCTGTTTTTATATATCTTATATTCTTTTGGATAACTCTTGCGGAATATATTCAAGAATTCCAAAAAATCGGCGTCTAAATTCTGCGCTTTGTTAAATGTGATATGAATATAATCTGAAAGCTTTTTTTCTACCGCTTTATTTATTTTATCTATGTTTTGGGGATTTAATACATTCAGGTCACATGCAATCTCGGTTATATCACCTTCCGCATTTACTTTTACATTGTAAATAAGTTTCCCATCTTTTATCTCTGCACTTGTATTTGATATTGCCCGAATTATATGGATTCCTATTTGTGAGTTTTTGATCCCCGGATATGTTACAGTGATATCCAATCTGGGCACTTTGTTTTTGATTAATGCATAACCATATGACTCATTTTGCGTTAAATAATCAATGAGTTTTCCTTTTTTTACGATGGCCAGGCCCTGCAGATTGATCTGCTTATCCGATTCCGGATCATTCTTACCTGACTGGTTTCCCTGCTCAGGTTGCGGCGACTTGGCGACACCTTCAATCTTGGTTGTTGCAAAACAGGAGGATGGTCCGATAAAACAGGCGGCAATGTCTTTGATTTGTGAAGGAACAGTGTTTGCAAAGGCCAGTGTGGTTATACTCTCCAGTATCTCACTGGACAGGACCTCCTCAATGTTTGGAGGTATGGCCAAAATATCATATGCATAACCTTTTGATATTAATACATAGTTTGTTAACCTTATCGTAGGCTCTCTGACAGTAGAATCAAGTAGTTTACCAAAACCGCTTTTCGCCAGACTCTCACCAATAATAATTATATTGTTCTGGGCTAAATAGAATGTTTTCGGCATACTGTTAGATATTTTTGAAATGGCTTGGCTTATGGTGTTCCCTGTTCCCGATACATTCCAGTATTTACTGCCCTGGCCGATGCCTCCTCCTCCAACGCCTCCTCCTGTTGGAGATATATTTGCAGGATTGATTATCTGCAGGGTGACTTTTATCTTCCCATCAGGGGTCTTATCAATCGCCATTGCCGATGACAGGGCGATATCTTCGATATCTCTGGCATCCCAGCATCCCGTTATAGTAAACAGCAATGAAAAAATAAGAACAAAACACATTAGTCTTTTCATTGAGTATCATCCTCTCGGAGTTTTCGGCTTCAGATCATCAGCCATGCGCTTTTTATTCGACGTAGTGTATGATGGACGCGTATGCATATACCACCATGGTGCCCGCAAAAATGTATCTTTTAAATCCTTTACGACCAATGGAGTAACAGGGTACAGATATGGTATTCCAAAGGAACGTAGGCTCTCCATGTGTATAAGTATACACAAAAAACCGAGAACTACACCCAATAGACCCAGCACTCCACCGAGAACCATTAATAAAAACCTAAGTATCCTATTGGTGATAGCCAGGTTGTATGAAGGTGTGACAAATGACGATATACCGGTAATGGCAACCACAATTACCATGGCAGGAGAAACAAGACTGGCGGATACAGCGGCCTGGCCGAGAACTAGTGCACCGACGATGCTTATGGCCTGGCCGATTTGTTTTGGCAATCTTATGCCAGCTTCCCTTAATGCCTCAAAGGTAAATTCCATTAGCAGTGCTTCAACTAAGGGCGGGAACGGTACGTTTACACGGCTACCCGCAATGCTGATCAGCATTGCGGTAGGTAGAAATTCCTGGTGGTATGTGGTAATGGCTATATATAATCCGGGTAATAAAAGAGACAAAATAAAACCTAGTAACCTTAATATTCTTATAATATTGGCGACAGAGTATCTTTCATAATAATCGTCACTGGCATTCATGAAGTTCCAAAATGTGGCTGGCACCGTTAGCACGAAGGGCGTCCCGTCTGTGATAATCGCTACACTGCCCTCTAAAAGGTTGGCGGCTATTTTATCAGGTTTTTCAGAGTGAAATATTGTGGGGAACGGTGAGAACGGTGCATCCTCTATAAACTCCTCTATATATCCACTTTCCAGTATGCAGTCCGTGTCTATACCACTTAATCTCGATTTTACTTCTTTTAATATATCAGGGTCTACAATGCCGTCAATATAGGCAATGTTTATTTCCGTGTGTGAATAATCACCGATGAATAGGGATTCCATCTTCAATTTTGGAGACTTAATTTTTCTTCTTATAAGGGAAGTGTTAACCCTGAGAGTCTCAATAAATCCCTCCCGCGGTCCCCTTACGGTGGCTTCGCTGTCGGGTTCTTCCACCGCTCTTGTCTCCCAACCTTTAGTATCGCATGACAATGCCTTGTTTATGCCATTTACAAAAATTACTGCATCACCCGATAGTATATGATGCAACACCTCACTAAAGTTTTTTAGTTCGTTGACTTTTGAATTTGGTAAAATCCTGTCTTTTAGCTCTTCAAAAAGCTGGGCGCCGTATACATCAGTCTCAATCATTGTTGATTTCAGTACACCGTCATAAAGAGTGGGCTTATCTGTAAGCCCATCGATACTTATTACCGCCACATTACTTGAACCTCTATCATCTGTCTTTATCTCTCGTATGTTCAGGTCTGAACAATTTTTAAATATTGTGCTTATAGCCTTGATATTTTTACGTATATCTGTACAAATATTTTGATCATCAATGTTATAATCATGTAATTCAGGGCTTCTCTTTGCAAATAACCTCTGCCAAAAACGCATAAAAAACACCTCGCTTAGTATATATATTTTGTCACTTTGTCATAAAATTATTTCAGGATAAAGAAGGAATTTGTAAAGTAATGTAGAATAATAAAAATGGCAGTAATAAGACATCAGACAACTGATTCTTAAATCTTAAATAATTTAAAGGGGGATAGGTTAATGAAAAGATTTTTTGTATTGGCTTTGACAGTGATTATGATGTTTTCTCTGGTAGCATGTGGACAAGCAGAACCTAAGCAGACTACAAAGCCGCAGGAAGACTCGAAATCTGCCGGTAAGGGCAAGGCAGAGCTGGCAATGATCACCGACCTTGGTACTATCGATGACAAATCATTTAACCAGGGCACATGGGAGGGTGTAAAAAAGTATGCTGAGGAAAACAATATCACTCACAAGTATTATAAACCGACTGAAAAAAGTGATGATGCGTATCTTTCAGCAATCGATCTGGCGGTAAAGGGAGGAGCTAAGGTTGTTGTAACACCCGGTTACTTATTTGAAGTGCCGATTTATAAGGCACAACAGCAGTATCCCGATGTCAATTTTGTATTGATAGATGGGAATCCGCATGATGCAGACAATAATTATAAAACGGAGAAAAATGCGGTCGGTGTAATTTTTGCAGAAGACCAGGCCGGCTTTTTAGCAGGTTATTCGGCTGTTAAAGACGGTTACACAAAGCTCGGTTTTATGGGGGGGATGGCTGTCCCTGCTGTTGTTCGTTATGGTTATGGATTTGTTCAGGGTGCAGAATACGCGGCTCAGGAAATGGGTTTAAAACCGGGTTCAATCACCATGAACTATCACTACACGGGTGGATTTGATGCAACACCCGAGGTACAGACACTGGCAGCATCATGGTATGAATCTGGAATCGAAGCCATATTCGGATGTGGCGGTTCTGTCGGAAACTCGGTCATGGCGGCTGCCGAGCAGGCTGACGGCAAGATGATCGGTGTTGATGTCGACCAATCATATGAAAGTGATGCCGTAATTACATCGGCAATGAAGAACCTCGGAGGAGCAGTTGAAGACATACTGGCGCAATACTATGACGGTAAATTCCCGGGAGGTCAGGGCCTTGTATTGTCAGCAAAGACCGATGGTGTGGAATTGCCTATGGATACATCTAAATTTAATAAGTTTACAAAGGAAGATTATGACTCAATTTATAAAAAGCTCAAAGACGATACGGACGGTTTGGCATCAAGCCTTATAAAAGATGCGGATAAAGACGGCAAACCTGTAGAATTGTCGTCTTTAAAGACATCGGCGGTTAAAGTAAACGAGATTCAATAATCTATGGGGTTTACTAAACCAGGAGGGCTTGCTTCCTGGTTTAGTAATGCCTTTTTTTCCTTAATACGATCATAACTAACCAGCGGTTAAATAGTACAAATACGCAATAATGTGAGGTAATATAAAGTGGATTATGTCATTGAAATGTGCAATATAACCAAAAAGTTTCCTGGGATCATTGCCAATGATGATGTCACCCTGCAGGTTAAAAAAGGAGAGATACATGCCATACTCGGAGAAAACGGTGCGGGTAAATCCACATTGATGAGTGTACTTTTCGGCATGTATCAGCCTGACGGCGGGAAAATTAAGATAGGCGGACGTGAAGTGGAGATAAATGACCCCAATGATGCTAACCACCTTGGCATAGGTATGGTGCATCAGCACTTCAAATTGGTCCAGAATTTTACGGTGCTTGAAAACATTATTCTTGGTGTAGAACCTACAAATAAAGGTTTTATTAAAAGAGATGATGCACGGGCTCGTGTGCTTAAGCTTTCCGAGAAATATGGTCTAAAAATAGATCCGGATGCCCTTATAGAGGATATAACGGTGGGTATGCAGCAGCGCGTGGAAATTTTAAAGATGCTCTACAGAAACAATGAGATTTTGATTTTTGATGAGCCTACGGCTGTATTGACACCTCAGGAAATAGAGGAACTCATGAAGATAATGAAAGGATTGGTAAGCGAGGGCAAGTCAATCCTGTTTATAACTCATAAACTCAATGAGATCAAGGCGGTAGCCGATAGGTGTACGGTTCTTCGCAAGGGTAAATGTGTAGGCACCGTGAATGTGGCGGACGTTACTAAAGAAGAGCTTTCTGAAATGATGGTGGGGCGCAGAGTGGATCTTGTGGTTGACAAGAAAGACGTAAAACCTGGCAATGTTATATTTGATGTACAGGGTCTTACTGTTAAGAATAAAGCATCAAGTAAGAATGCCGTTAATAACGTATCGTTTAATGTCCATAGAAATGAGATAGTGTGCATAGCGGGCGTAGATGGTAACGGACAGTCCGAGCTTGTGTATGCGCTTACAGGTTTAATTCCTGCAAATAAAGGAAAGATTGAATTAAACGGCAAGGATATAACTAATGCCTCCATAAGAAAGAGAACATTGAGCGGTATAGGTCATATACCTGAAGACAGACAGCGATACGGACTAATTCTTGACTATGATCTGGGGTATAATCTTGTACTTCAGAGCTATTTCTCACAGCACTTTACGAGCCACGGGATGTTAAAATATAACGATATATATAATTATGCGGATGAATTAATAGATAAATTTGACATACGTACGGGACAGGGAGCTAAGACCATGGTTCGCAGCATGTCGGGCGGTAACCAGCAGAAGGCTATTATTGCCCGTGAGATAGACCGCGATCCCGACCTGCTTATTGCTGTTCAGCCTACACGCGGATTGGATGTGGGAGCAATAGAATATATCCATAAACGCCTTATTGACGAGCGTGACGAAGGTAAGGGCATACTCCTTGTATCCTTTGAACTGGATGAGGTAATGAATTTAAGTGACCGTATTTTGGTAATGTATGAAGGAAATATCGTAGCAGATTTGAATCCTAAAGATACGACGGTACAGGAGCTGGGATTATATATGGCGGGTTCAAAAAGGGGTAATGTCGCATGAATACTTTAAAGCGTTATCTAAACAGCGAAGGAATGGAAAGCTTTGCTTCGTCTGTCTTTGCCATCATAATCGGGCTGCTGGTAGGCCTGGTGGTTCTTCTTATTAGTAATCCTCAACAAGCATTTGAAGGTTTTAAAGCTATCCTGCTCGGCGGACTTACTGATATGAAAAATGTGGGTCAAGTGCTTTACTTTGCCACACCGCTTATATTAACAGGACTGTCGGTGGGTTTTTCCAACAAGGTGGGACAGTTTAATATTGGCGCATCCGGACAGTTTATTGTTGGAGCTTACGCAGCTGTTTATGTCGGGGTTAAATGGACATTTTTACCCGGCCCGCTACATTGTATAACTGCCCTTATCGTTGCAATGCTTGCCGGTGCATTATGGGGGCTCATTCCGGGGATTTTGTGTGCGATTTGCCATGTAAATGTAGTCATTTCATGTATAATGATGAACTATATAGGTATGTACATGGTTAATTTTCTTGTAACACATACCATATTTGACTCGCTTAAGAACCAGTCTCTACCAATTAAGGCAAATGCGGTTATTCCCAAGATGGGTCTGGATAATATTTTTAAGGTAGGTAACAGTCCGTCCAGTGTAAACGGCGGTATATTTATAGCTGTCATTGCCGGCATTATAATATATATACTTATAGAAAAAACAAAGTTTGGTTTTGAATTGAAAGCATGCGGGTTAAATCCTGATGCCTCGAAATATTCAGGTATTGATTCAAACCGTACTATTGTAATTTCAATGATGATAGCCGGTGCACTCTCGGGCTTGGGTGGAGCGCTGCTTTATCTGGCAGGTTCAGGAAAGAGCATCGAGGTGGTCGACGTATTGGCTCCTGAAGGTTTTAACGGCATCCCTGTTGCACTGCTGGGGCAAAATAATGCTATCGGTATTATATTTGCAGGTATTTTTGTGGCATATTTGACAGTCGGTGGTTTTAATATGCAACTATATAATTTTGTACCGCAGATAACCGATATCATTATTTCTGTCATTATTTATTTTGGAGCATTCTTCCTTTTGTTTAAAGAGTTTATCAGATCACATAAACCGGCATATTCCGGCAATGTAAACGATGAGGTTACAGCCCAAAAGGAAAGCGCGGGGGGAAATTAAAGATGAATACTATATATTTTCTTATACAGCAGATGATGTATTTTTCGATTCCGCTGCTGATTGTTGCTTTGGGAGCGATGTTTTCCGAATGCAGCGGTGTAATAAACGTCGGACTTGAGGGTACGATGATTATCGGAGGATTTAGCGGTGTATTGTTCATTAATATGTTCCAGGACAGATTGCCCGGCCAGCCTATATTATTGATTGCACTTATTATATCCGCTCTATCGGGTATAATGATTTCTTTATTACATGCGTTTGCATCAATAAATATGAAAGCGGATCAAATAATAAGCGGAACGGCCATCAATATGTTTGCACCGGCATTTGCTATATATGTGGCCAGGATGATACGTACGGTACAGCAGATACCGTTTATTAATCAGTTTAGGATTAATAAGGTTCCGATATTAGGCGATATACCCATAATAGGGGACATGTTTTTTAAAAAGGCCTATATAACAACATATATAGGGTTTGCCATACTCATTATTTCCTGGATAGTCATGTACAAGACTAAATTTGGACTGCAGCTTAGATCGTGCGGTGAGCATCCTCAGGCTGCGGATTCCGTAGGCATTAACGTTTATAAAATGAGGTATATCGGTGTGGCAATATCGGGAGCACTCGGTGGTATTGGCGGTCTTGTATTTGTAATACCGACATCCACTAATTTTAACGCGACTGTGGCCGGATATGGATTTTTGGCTTTGGCAGTGCTTATTTTCGGCCAGTGGAAACCTTTTAGAATTATGTTTGCAGCATTTTTCTTTGGCTTAATGAAGACTATTGCTTCAGCTTATTCCGGTCTCTCGTTTTTGACGGCGGTGGATATACCCAGTGAAATTTATAAAATGATACCGTATATAGCTACACTGATAGTGCTTGCATTTACGTCCAGAAATTCTCAGGCACCTAAAGCGGAGGGAATACCCTATGACAAGGGGTCACGTTAAAAACACAAAATTGTTTAAGCGGAATGTGGTGATTATCTATGGGCTTGATACAAGGTGATAGAAGACCTTTATACGATTTGGCATTAAAAAAAATGGAAGAGTTTATTAAGGACGGGACTTGGCCTCCCGGTCATAGGTTGCCTTCGGAAGCAAATCTTTCAAAGGAATTCGGTATAAGCCGTATGACGCTGAGAGAAGCACTGCGTGTGCTTGAAGAGGAAAATATGATTGTAAAGCAGCAGGGTGTCGGTACCTTTGTAAGAAACCGTTCCGTAATTGAGAGCGGGATAGAGGAGCTTTTCAGTGTTACTACGGCAATAGAGAGGGAAGGAATGACAGCAGGTACCACCGATTTTTCTATCAGTGTATTACCGGCTGATAATGAAGAAGCAGAGAAACTTTGTATTAAAGTGAATGAGTTGATTTATAGGATTGAAAGGGTTAGGACTGCAAACGGTGAATCGATGGTATATTGTATAGATAGAATACCTGTAAAGATATTGGGTAAGGGTATGGATAAGTTTTCACAGTCCCTTTTTAGGTTACTTGACAAAAAATACAATATCAGAATTTCCTATGCCGTTTCAGATATCATACCTATCAATTATCATCCGGTGGCATCTAGGAAGCTGGGCTTAAGTAAAAACCATGCAATTTTACTTTTGAACCAGGTACACTATGATGAGGATGACAGGGCCATTCTTTATTCTTCTAACTTTTTTAAGCCCGATAAGTTTAGATTTTATGTATTGAGGAAAAGAGTTTAGCTTTTCTACGTATTAATATACTACATTGGAATGAGGTGTTTTTGTGGGCTGCTTTGATAGGATAATATTGATTGTTTTGGATAGTGTAGGAATCGGTGAATTGCCTGATGCTGGGAAGTTTGGCGATGAGGGCTCGGATACGCTGGGACACATATGCTCGGCTACGGGAGTGAAATTGCCTAATATGGGAAACTTGGGGCTGGGTAATATAAGGCCGCTTGTAAGCGTTCCACCATGCAATAACCCTATGGGGTTTTATGGAAAAATGGCGGAAAAATCTGCAGGAAAGGATACGACCACAGGACATTGGGAAATTGCCGGTGTTTGGCTGGAGAAACCCTTCCCGACATATCCCGACGGTTTTCCGGCGGATACTATAAGTGCATTTGAAAAAAGGATAGGTACCAAGATTTTAGGTAATAAACCGGCATCCGGAACAGAGATAATTAAGGAACTGGGTGAAGAACATATAAAAACCGGTTTTCCTATAGTATACACTTCGGCGGACAGTGTATTTCAGATTGCCGCTCATGAAGACATTATTCCTCCGGATAGGTTGTATGAGATGTGCCGTATTGCGAGAGAGATAATGACGGGAGAGCATGCCGTAGGAAGAATAATTGCCCGGCCTTTTATAGGTGAGCCGGGTAACTTCGTAAGAACGGAACGCAGGCGGGATTTTTCACTTACCCCACCGGAAGATACCGTGTTGGACAAAATGATAGCTAAGGGCATTAATGTTTATGGTGTGGGCAAGATTGAGGATATATTTGCCCACAGGGGTCTGGCATTAAGCAATCATACTGGCAATAACCGTGACGGCGTAAAAGCAACGATTGATTATATGGATAATCTTGAAAAAGGGTTAATTTTCACTAATCTCGTTGATTTTGATTCATTGTATGGCCACAGAAATAATGTCAGGGGATATGCGGATGCACTTAAGGATTTTGATGATTCTCTGTCTGATATAGAAAATAATATGAGAAGAAATGATTTACTTATAATAACGGCTGACCATGGATGTGATCCTACAACCGAAAGTACTGATCATTCGCGGGAATATGTGCCGCTCTTGGTGTATACCCCCTCCAACGTGAATGGAGAGTCCCTTGGGGTCAGAGATACATTTTCGGATGTTGCACAGACTATAGCTGAAAATTTTGGGCTTGAAGGTTTTGCACATGGGGTTAGTTTTCTCGAAATGGTAAGAGGTGGGGATTTATGAGGATGGTAGATCTTATTAAAAAAAAGAGAGACGGGAAGGCTTTTGATAAGAATGAAATTGAATATTTCATTCATGGGTATACAAACGATGATATTCCGGATTATCAAATGTCTGCTCTTATTATGGCCATATATTTTTCCGGGATGAGTGACAGGGAGACAACCGATCTCACCATTGCTATGGCTAGATCAGGTGAAACAGCAGATCTTTCCGCTATTAAGGGTATTAAGGTAGATAAACACAGCACCGGGGGTGTTGCCGATACCACGACGCTGGTACTGGCTCCTTTAGTGGCGGCATGCGGTGCACCTGTAGCTAAAATGTCGGGAAGGGGGTTGGGCCATACCGGCGGGACACTGGACAAGCTAGAATCGATACCCAATATGAATGTATCTCTCTCTATGGATGAGTTTATTGATAACGTGAACAAAGTCGGCCTGGCCGTTATAGGACAGACGGGAGATCTGGCGCCTGCTGATAAAAAGCTGTATTCGTTAAGGGATGTTACGGCGACGGTTGATATTATACCTCTTATAGCCAGCTCTATAATGAGCAAAAAACTAGCGGGAGGTGCGGATGCCATCGTATTGGATGTGAAGTTCGGGGAAGGTGCTTTTATGAAAAATTACGATGACGCCATAAAGTTAGCTAAGATTATGGTTAATATAGGGGAAAATGCAGGAAAGAAAACCGTAGCAGCTATTACGGATATGAACCAGCCGCTGGGCCTGGCCATAGGTAATTCGCTGGAGGTCATAGAGGCCTGTGAGACACTTAAGGGCCGTGGATGCAGGGATTTGCTTGATGTTTGCTTATTTCTCGGTAGCAACATGCTAGAGCTTTCCGGCATGGCCAAAACCAGGAAAGAGGCTGCTACAATGCTGGAGGATGCACTTAAGTCAGGCGAAGGTCTTGATAAGTTTAAAGAGATGGTTACATCACAGGGAGGCAACTGCGCGGCTTTGGATGATTATTCGCTTTTACCCCAGGCAAAGATTAAACATGAGATCAAGGCCGGCAGTGATTCGTATTTAGCGTCAATTAAAGCGGAAGAGCTGGGATTATGTGCCATGCGCCTGGGTGCGGGACGGGCTACCAAAGATGATATTATTGATTTGTCCGTCGGAATTATGCTCAATAAGAAGGTAGGGGATTTTGTCCATAAAGACGAGGTTATAGCTACAGTATATGCCAATGATGAGAAAAAATTAGACATGGTTTTGCCTGATATTACAGAAGCGATTGAGACTTCGAAGGAACGTATAGAAAGACCTAAGCTTATTTATTCATTGGTCACAAAAGACGGAATACAACAATATTAAGAGGTGTTATAATATGGAGATTACCAAAGAAGAACTGTCATCCATGATTGATCACACTTTACTGAAACCGGAAGCAAAAGAAGAAGAAATAAAAAAGCTTTGTGATGAGGCGGCAAAGTATAATTTTCATTCGGTTTGTGTAAATCCATCCTATGTAGGCCTGGCCGGGGAAGTTTTAAAGGATACCTCAGTCAAAGTATGTACTGTGATCGGCTTCCCGCTGGGAGCTACAACTACCGCTGCCAAAGAGAAGGAGGCGCGGGAGGCTTTATCCTGCGGAGCCGATGAGTTGGATATGGTGATTAATATTGGAAGATTAAAGAGCGGTAACTATGAATATGTTTTTAAAGATATAAAGGGTGTAGTCGATGCATCAAAGGGCAAGAAGCCGAATATTATTGTAAAGGTGATACTTGAAGCCTGCCTCTTAAGTGATGAAGAGAAGAAAAGAGCCTGTGACATTGCGGTTAAGGCAGGGGCGGATTTTGTTAAAACAAGTACGGGATTTTCTACAAGCGGTGCTAAAGTAAAGGATGTACGGCTTATGAGAGCTGAGGTAGGACCTGATATTGGTGTCAAAGCCGCCGGCGGAATAAGAGATATAAAAACAGCCATGGAAATGATTGAGGCCGGAGCAAACAGAATAGGTACAAGTTCTGGTATAAAGTTGATGGATGAGTTATAATAATGATAGGGTATATCTACTCTATCATTATTAGATAAGAACTTTATATTATTTACTGAGAATATATTAAACTGTAAATTCTGTAAATTGATTAAGGGGGTTAGGGTATATGGCCTTGGATTTAAATTTAACATTAAATCAGACACAAAAATTGACTATGACCCCTGAACTGAAACAGGCTTTAAATATTTTGCAGCTTAATGTTATAGACTTAAGTCAATATTTAGATGAACAGCTTGAATTAAACCCAGTGCTTGAAACTTCTGAGTCTGAAGTATCAAATATCGTAGAATGGAATAATTATATTAATCGGAACAAATCGGAGGATAGCGAATATAACGATGATAATGAGGACTATTCTCTTGAAAGTTATGTTCCTACACGGACCTCTTTGAGGGAGCATTTGTTATTTCAATTGCATGTTATGCCTATTAACATGAGCATAAGAAAAGTTTGTAAATATATAATCGATAGTATGAATGCAAACGGTTACCTAACTGCCTCTTTAGGGGAGCTTGCTAAAAATACTAATGAAAGTATTCATACCGTCGAGAAGGCACTGGAGATAGTACAGGGATTTGATCCCCCAGGAGTAGGTGCCCGGGATCTGAAAGAATGTCTTCTTTTACAACTTGAGGCAAAGGATATTTTAGATGAAGATTTTAAAAACCTGGTTAAGTTATATCTTAGCGATGTGGCTGAGAATAAACTTACCCAAATAGCTCGTAAAATGGACATTGATGTAATGAATGTCCAGCACATGATTGACATTTTAAAGACCTTGAATCCGCGGCCGGGCTGTAATTTCTCCGATTATAACGACATGCGGTATGTAGTGCCGGATGCATTTGTGAGAAGGTACGGTGATAATTTTGAAATTATTATTAACGACGGTGATATACCGCGGCTTGGTATAAGTAAATTTTATAGTCAGCTGTTGCATAGTCCGGGCAGAAGTACGGAAGAGTTTAAATACCTGGATAAAAAATTTCACTCGGCTTTTTGGCTTATCAAAAATATAGAGCAGAGAAAGAGTACTCTCTATAATGTAGTTAAGGCTATTGTCGAGTATCAAATTAACTTCTTTGATATTGGTGTTGACGGATTAAAGCCGCTTACCTTAAAGCAGATAGCCGAAGTATGCAAAATTCATGAATCTACAGTCAGCAGAGCTACAAATGGTAAATATATAGATACACCTAAGGGAATATATGAACTTAAGTTTTTCTTTACGAACGGTGTGGCAAATGATGACGGAGTCGTTTCTTCAAAATCGATTAAGAATATGATATCAGGTTTTATAGCCAACGAGAATACGCATGCACCCTTGAGTGATTTAAAAATTACTGAAATGTTAAAGCGTTACGGTGTGTGTATATCACGGCGTACCGTTGCTAAATATCGGGATGAGCAAGGAATTCCGTCCTCAAATAGAAGGAAAAGGTTTGATTAATAATTTATGGTATTGTGTTAACCTTTATCTTGGTATAAAATAAAGATGTAAGTTTTTTTATAATATGAGGGACATTTTACGTCTACGGGGGACAAATATGAATTACCTTGTTGAAATGGAAAAAAAGATTTTGCCGGAACTCGTTGAAGTTGTAGAAAAAAGATATAATATACTTTATTCTATTTTCTATAATCAACCCGTGGGTAGAAGAATGTTAAGTTCAATAACAAGTATGACTGAGAGAGTAATAAGGGATGAAGTAGATGTACTGCGTACCCAGAGATTGATTTCAACCTCCGCTACGGGTATGAGGGTGACCAAAGAGGGCGAAGAAGTACTGGAATCCCTTAGGGATTTTATTCATGATCTTAAAGGTCTGCCCGAGCTGGAAAAGTTTTTACAAAATAAACTTGGCATAGGCAATATAGTCATTGTACCCGGTGATGTGGACAAAAACCGTTTATTGTTAGATGAAATGGGTAAGAGAGCATCATCCATCTTAAGTGACCTGTTACATGATAACCTGATTCTTGCCGTTGCAGGAGGATCTACGATTGCGGCTATGTCTAAGGTTTTTGCAGTTGATAAGCAATATAATAATTTGACTGTGGTACCGGCTAGAGGAGGATTGGGCAGAGAGGTAGAGTTCCAGGCAAATACGATTACCGCTGTTCTCAGCAAAAAATTGAATGCTAATTATCAGTTTCTTAATATTCCTGATGACATAAGTACCATATCACTAAATGCTTTATTAAAAGAAAAAGGTATTAAAAAAGTCATTGATCTCGTTAAAAGTGCCGATATCCTTATATACGGGATAGGAAGGGCGGATATTATGGCGGCTCGCCGGCATTTGGACAAGGGAACAATGGAACATCTTGAAAATATCGGTGCGGTGGCGGAAACAATGGGGTATTATTTAAATATAGATGGAGAAATAGTATATACGACGGGTACCATAAGTCTTAACATGGATGAACTTAAAGATATGAGGCATAAACTTGCTATATCCGGCGGTACTTCCAAAGGAGAGGCGATATTGTCATCCTGCAGGGCAGTGCATCCTGAAAACCTGGTTATTGATGAGGGAGCAGCACTAAAAATGATTAAGCTAATTAAATCACTATAATTGGTGATAATTAATAATAAAATCTATAAGGAGGTTTTAAAGATGGCATTAGTAAAAGTTGGTATAAATGGTTTTGGGAGAATTGGTAGGAATGTATTCAGGGCTGCCTGTGATAAGAATTTGAAGGACATGGAGATTGTTGCTGTAAATGATTTGACAGATCCTGCAACACTGGCATATCTATTAAAACATGACTCTACATTCGGTACTTTCAAAAGTGAGGTTTCTTATACCGATGATTCCATCATTGTTGATGGTAAGAAGGTAAAGGTATTTAAAGAAACGGATCCTTCAAAACTTCCATGGAAAGAACTCGGCGTGGACATAGTGATAGAATCAACAGGCAGATTTACATCTAAGGATGGAGCCAACAAACATATAGAAGCAGGCGCTAAAAAAGTAATAATAACAGCCCCGGCTAAAAATGAGGATATTACAGTAGTTATGGGTGTCAATGAGGACAAATATGATCCGAAAAAACACAACATCATATCCAATGCATCATGCACTACCAACTGTCTTGCTCCGGTGGCGAAGGTCATCGATGAGAAATTTGGTATAAAGAGAGGCCTAATGACTACGGTTCACTCGTATACCAATGACCAGAGGATACTTGATCTTCCGCATAAGGATCTAAGGAGAGCGCGGGCTGCAGCTTTAAATATCATTCCGACTACAACCGGTGCAGCTAAAGCCGTGGCTTTAGTTCTTCCACAGCTAAAGGGTAAGCTCAGCGGTATGGCACTCAGGGTGCCGACACCTGATGTTTCAATTACGGATTTAGTCGCTGATCTTGATAAAAACGCTACGGTAGAAGAGGTAAATAAGGCGCTTAAGGATTCAGCTGAAGGTGAACTTAAGGGTATAATGGATTATACCGAAGAGCCTGTTGTTTCGATGGACTTCAAGGGCGACTGCCATTCTTCTATAGTTGATGCATTATCTACCATGGTTATTGACAATAATATGGTTAAAGTTGTCGCATGGTATGATAATGAGTGGGCTTATTCAAACCGTGTTGTTGATCTGGCGGTTTATGTTGCTAATAAAGGGTTTTAATCTTACGGGCAGGATGTACTCCCTGCCCTAAGAAGGAGTGGTATAATTGGCTAAAAAAACAGTCAAAGATGTGGACGTGACGGGAAAGAGAGTTTTTGTACGTGTTGACTTCAATGTGCCGATTGATGAAGAGGGAAATATCACCGATGATACGCGTATAAGAGCGGCTATGCCTACCATCGAGTATCTGACAAACAGTAATGCAAAAGTTATATTGGCATCGCATCTGGGAAGGCCTAAGGGCGAGATTAACTTAAAGTTTAGTTTGCGGCCGGTTGCAGAGAAGCTCTCGCGGCTATCGAACCGTGAGATATTATTTTCTTCAGACTGTATTGGTCCGGAAGCTGCTGAAAAAGTTAATAAAATGAACGACGGGGACATACTTCTTTTGGAAAATCTGCGGTTTCATAAGGAAGAAGAAGAAAATGATGCTCATTTTGCGAAGAAATTGGCTTCACTGGCCGATATATATGTAAATGATGCTTTCGGAACGGCACATAGGGCACATGCTTCAACGTCCGGTATAGCTAAATTTTTACCCGGGGTTGCAGGATTTTTAATGGAAAAGGAAATTACCACAATGGGGAATGCCATTGAAAATCCCGACCGGCCGTTTGCAGCAATATTAGGAGGAGCTAAGGTTTCGGACAAAATAGGAGTCGTTGAGAATCTCATTAATAAGGTGGATTGTTTACTCATTGGCGGAGGAATGGCGTATACTTTTATCAAAGCTCAAGGTTACGAAATAGGTAAATCACTACTTGAGACGAATAAAATAAAGCTGGCAAGAGAATTAATGCAGCAGGCAAATGCAAAAAAAGTCAAGCTTATTCTTCCGGTGGATACTGTGGCGGCTGACCGGCTAAGTGATGATGCCGAGCATGAGGTCTTAAATATTGAGGAAATGCCTGCCGATAAGATGGGGCTTGACATTGGTCCCAAGACTGCAGAGCTATTTTCTAAAGAAATAAAAAAAGCAAAAACTGTTGTTTGGAATGGCCCTATGGGTGTTTTTGAGATGGAGCCTTTTGCTACCGGAACTCGTAAAATAGCACAGGCTATGAGCGAGTGCAAAGGTAAGACGATAGTAGGTGGAGGCGATTCCGTAGCCGCCATAGAACAGATGGGATTCCGTGACAGTATGACTCACATATCAACAGGGGGAGGAGCCTCGCTGGAGTTTTTGGAAGGCAAGGAGCTTCCGGGCATAAGTGCTCTTCAAAATAAATAGGTGGTGATAAAATGAGGAAACCATTGGTGGCCGGTAATTGGAAAATGAATATGGGACCTAGTAAAGCGAATACATTTATAGATGAATTTTTAAAATGCAAGCTGGACGATAGCGTAGAGACCGTAATCATACCTCCTTTTGTAGACTTATCCGTGGTTTACAATAAGATAAAGGGTAGCGATATAAAGTTGGGTGCACAGAATATGTGCTGGGAAGACAGTGGAGCCTATACGGGTGAGATATCCCCACTTATGTTAAAGGAAATCGGAGCAGAGTATGTAATAATTGGTCATTCAGAAAGGCGGAACCATTTTAAGGAGGATGACCATATGTTGAATCAAAAGATGAAGGCATGTATAAATCATGGGTTGAAGCCGATTTTATGTGTTGGAGAAACCTTAGAAGAAAAAGAAAGCGGAAAAACCTTGGACAGGATAGGTAGCGAGCTCACAGAAGATTTAAACGGTGTCAGTGTAAATGAGTTAACTGTAGCCTATGAACCAATATGGGCTATAGGGACAGGTAAGAATGCTTCACCTGAGGATGCACAGTCTGTGATTAGATATATAAGGGAAAAAGTTGACAAATTGCTTGGGATAGGTAATGATGTCAGGATATTATACGGCGGAAGCGTAAAGCCGGGTAACATAAAAGGGCTAATGGCAATGGATGATATAGATGGAGCACTGGTTGGTGGTGCCAGCTTAAAACCAGATGATTTTTATCACCTTGTTAACTTTAAGGAGATTTAAAATGACTGAGTTATGTACTTTGATAATTATGGATGGATTTGGTTTTGGTGATGACAACAGGTATAATGCTATAAAGAAAGCGGATACCCCTAATCTGGACAGCTGCTTTAAAAGATATCCGAATACGCAGCTACTTTGCTCCGGCCAGGCCGTAGGTCTTCCGGACGGGCAAATGGGCAATTCTGAGGTTGGGCACATGAATATAGGCGCCGGCAGGGTTGTTTACCAGGACCTTACCAGAATAACGAAGGATATAAATGAAGGCGGTTTTTTTAAAAACCCGGTGTTAAAGAATGCAATGGATAATGTAAAGGAAAATAACTCACAGCTACATATAATGGGACTGTTGTCGCCCGGAGGGGTACATAGTCATAGCGATCACCTATATGCACTGCTTCGTATGGCTAAAGAAAATGGCATCAAAAAAGTATTTATCCATATATTCCTTGATGGGAGAGATACGCCGCCGAAATCGGCCACAGAATATATAAAAAAGCTTGAGAAAAAAATAATCGAGATAGGTATAGGGGAGATAGCATCCGTTTCGGGCAGATATTATGCCATGGACAGAGATAAAAGGTGGGACAGAGTAAAAAAGGCCTATGATGCCGTGGTAATGGGGAAGGGTAGGACAGCCCTCGACCCTTTATCGGCAGTTAAGTCTTCTTATGATGAGGGCATTAATGATGAATTTGTAGTTCCCACAGTGATTAAGGAACCTGATAAAAAAGTAGCTACCATAGAGGAAAATGACTCCGTCATATTTTTTAATTTCAGAGCGGACAGGGCCAGGCAACTTTCGCATGCCTTGGCTGATAAAGATTTTATCGGATTTGACAGGGGCAAGGGATATATCCCGACCTACTTTGTAACCATGACGCAGTATGATGATACTTTAAAAAATGTGCACATTGCTTATCCTCCGGAGGTATATGTTAATACTTTGGGGGAATATGTGAGTAAACTGGGTTTAAAACAGTTGAGGATAGCTGAAACGGAAAAATATGCCCATGTAACATTTTTTTTCAGTGGCGGTGTGGAGGAACCTTATGAGGGAGAAGACAGGGTTTTGGTCCCGTCACCTAAGGTTGCAACCTATGATTTGCAGCCGGAAATGAGTGCCTATGATTTAACCGGCAAGGTAATTAATTGTATAAAAGGTGGAAAATATAATCTTATAGTTTTAAACTATGCTAATTGTGATATGGTTGGTCATACGGGTGAATTCGATGCTGCTAAAAAAGCGGTCGAAACAGTAGACAAATGTGTGGGCAGTGTGGTTAATGAAGTGCTTCTAGCAGGCGGGAAAGCCATAATTACTGCTGATCACGGTAATGCCGAGAAAATGTGGGATAAAGCAACTGATGCGCCTCATACCGCTCATACATCTAATCCGGTCCCTTTTATAGTAATTGGAGAAAACAATGTTGAGCTTAAAACAAAAGGGCGGCTTTGTGATATAGCTCCTACAATCTTGGATATCTTAGGTAAAAAGATACCTGAAGAAATGACTGGACAGGATCTTATCATTAGAAAGGGGAAATAGAGTATGTCAACAATAATGGATGTACATGCCCGGGAGATATTGGATTCTAGGGGGAATCCCACAGTCGAGGTAGAGGTTCTCCTTGAAGATGGAGTAATTGGAAGGGCATCGGTTCCCTCCGGTGCGTCCACAGGCAGTTTCGAAGCAGTGGAATTAAGGGACGGCGATAAAACACGTTATAACGGCAAGGGTGTTTTAAAAGCGGTAGAAAATGTCAATGAAATTATGGCTCCCGAACTTGTCGGTCTTGATGCGATTGATCAAGTATATATTGATAAACTCTTAAAGAAAATAGACGGTACTCCAAATAAAGGCAAGCTGGGTGCTAATGCAATGTTAGGTGTATCGCTGGCCTGTGCGCATGCAGCGGCGAATGAACTGGATGTGCCGTTATACAGGTATTTTGGTGGTGTGAATGCCAGGGTGCTTCCTGTGCCGATGATGAACATATTGAACGGTGGAAAACATGCCGATAACAACGTTGATATACAAGAATTTATGATAATGCCGGTGGGTGCACAGTCATTTGCAGAGGCACTCAGGATTGGTGCCGAAGTGTTTCACTCACTTAAGGATGTTCTCACTTCAGACGGCCTTGCAACGACAGTAGGTGACGAGGGAGGTTTTGCACCGAACCTGACATCTAATGAGGAAGCACTAAAAGTTATAGTAGAGGCCATAGAAAAAGCCGATTATAAGCCGGGGGTAGATGTTGGACTTGCCATTGATATAGCTTCGTCAGAACTTTATAGTGAAGACGGCAAATATCATTTTGATGGTGAGGGTTTGGTAAGAAATTCGGAAGAATTAATTACCTATTATGAAGATCTGATATCCAGATATCCTATATTTTCAATTGAGGACGGTATGGCTGAAGAAGATTGGGATGGCTGGAAGATGCTTACCGATAGATTAGGCGGCAAGGTACAGCTTGTGGGAGACGATCTGTTTGTTACAAATACCGAAAGGCTGGGTAAGGGTATTGAGCTTGGAGTAGCAAACTCCATACTTATAAAAGTAAACCAGATAGGTACTCTTACGGAGACCATGGAGGCAATAAAAATGGCGGAGAGAGCAGGATATACTGCCGTAATATCGCACCGTTCGGGAGAAACCGAGGATACAACCATTGCAGATCTTGTTGTTGGAATGAATACGGGATTTATAAAATCAGGTGCTCCTTCAAGAACGGAAAGGGTCGCAAAATATAATCAGCTTTTGAGGATTGAGGAAGAGCTGGGAGAAACGGCGGATTTTCTTGGCTTAGCTGCTTTTTATAACTTGAAACAATAATAAGTGTGTAATTATATAAAAGTGTGCCATACACTTTGGCTTAAATCATTAAAAAGTATGCCATAAAATGGGCCATGAGATGTCTGGGCCCATTTTATGGTTGTAAATTTAATAATATTGTGCTAAAATATTTACATCAGACTAAAAATAGTGAGAGGTGGGGTAAGATTGATTACAGCTTTGAAGATAATACATCTTATAATAGCTATCGTACTGACCTTTACAGTATTATTACAGTCTTCTAAAGATCCCGGAGTACAGGGTACGGTCGCAGGGGGCGCGGAAAGCTTATTCGGCAAAAATAGAGCAAGAACTTTGGATGCTACATTGGGAAGGCTGACTGCTATATTTGCTGTTGCTTTTATTGTAACGTCTGTAGTTCTTACTATAATATTGAGATAATTTAAATATATTATTTTATAGAGGAGGGCAAAAATGGGCTTTTTATACCTTGCACCGGTAGCTGGTGCGTTAGCCCTTGTATTTGCATATTATCAGGCTACTCGTGTATTGAGAGAGGATGCAGGCAATTCCAGGATGCAGGAACTTTCTGATTTTATACATGAGGGCGCTATGGCTTTTCTTAGCCGCGAGTACAGGGTTATTGCAATATTCATGGTTGTTATGGTTTTGATATTGGGTTTTGTTATAAACTGGCTTACCGCACTTTGTTTTGTTGTGGGTGGACTATTTTCTGTTTTATCAGGTTACATAGGTATGAGTGTGGCTACCAGGGCTAATGCCAGAACTACTAATGCTGCTCAAAGCAATATGAGCAAAGCATTAAATGTAGCTTTCTCCGGCGGGTCCGTTATGGGAATGGCTGTTGTTGGGCTCGGCTTGTTAGGACTAGGTGTATTGTATATGATCTTTAAAGATCCTGATATAATCACCGGTTACAGCTTAGGTGCCAGTTCTATAGCCTTGTTTGCCAGAGTCGGCGGCGGTATTTATACAAAGGCTGCAGATGTAGGTGCGGATCTGGTAGGTAAGGTCGAAGTGGGAATACCTGAGGATGACCCGAGAAATCCTGCTGTCATAGCCGACAATGTAGGAGATAACGTAGGCGATGTGGCCGGAATGGGTGCAGATCTTTTTGAGTCTTATGTAGGATCTATAGTATCAGCTATTACTATAGGTGCCTTGGTTGTTGATAATGTAAATTATGTTTTGTTCCCGTTTTATATTTCAGGAATAGGTATATTAGCTTCTATTATAGGAAGTATGTTCGTAAGGAGTAGTGACAACAGTAATCCACAGAAGTCATTAATGATGGGTACATATACAAGTAATATCATCGTTGTTATTGCGACTTTTATACTTAGCAAGATGATGTTTGGAAATCTAAATGCTTTATGGGCGATTCTTACCGGGCTTGTGGTAGGAATAGCTATAGGAGAGATAACGGAGTATTATACGTCCGCTGATTATAAACCGGTAAAGCATATAGCAAAGCAGTCGGAGACCGGTGCAGGTACGACAATTATTAGCGGCCTGGCCGTTGGCATGACATCCACGGCATTTCCACTGATACTGATTGCGGCGGCCACAATTCTTGCATATAAGTTTATGGGCGTATATGGGATTGCCCTTTCAGCAGTCGGTATGCTTGCCACCACGGGCATGACCGTCTCAGTAGATTCATATGGACCTATTGCCGATAATGCTGGTGGTATTGCTGAAATGGCGGATATGCCTGAAGATGTGAGGGATATTACAGACCAGCTGGATTCGGTAGGTAATACGACAGCAGCCATAGGCAAAGGGTATGCAATTGGTTCTGCAGCGTTAACGGCTTTGTCGCTTTTTAATTCATATTGCCAAGTGGTTGGACTTGAGTCGATCGACTTGCTTAATCCTTATGTAATCGCAGGTCTGTTCATAGGCGGCATGTTGCCGTATCTGTTTGCATCTATGACAATGGAGGCTGTCAGTAAGGCGGCTTTTAAGATGATAGAAGAGGTAAGACATCAGTTTAAGGAAATACCCGGCATAATGGAAGGCAGTGGTAAGCCGGATTATGGCAGCTGTGTTTCAATAAGTACTGATGCCGCAATAAAAGAAATGATTTTACCCGGCTTGATTGCCGTAATAGCACCGATATTGGTAGGAGTCCTGTTGGGAAAGGAAGCCTTAGGCGGTTTGCTCACCGGAGCCGTGGTGACGGGTGTACTTATGGCAATACAAATGGCTAACTCGGGTGGAGCTTGGGATAATGCTAAAAAGTATATTGAAGAGGGTAACCACGGTGGTAAGGGAAGCGAGGCTCATAAGGCTGCAGTAGTTGGTGATACCGTCGGTGATCCGTTTAAGGACACGTCCGGCCCTTCTTTGAATATTTTGATTAAATTGATGACAATTGTTTCGTTGGTTTTTGCACCTCTCTTTTTATAGAATGCACCGGGAGGTGCTTTTTTTAAATTTGTAGTGTTGAGCTGATTTTTATTATAATATTTGTAACATAATAATATGGGGGCGACTAAGTTGGACAGAGAAGAAGCATTACAAAAAATACAAGACCATGTTTCCAAAGAGAGCTTGATTGATCATATGATTGCCACTGAAGCAATAATGAGGGGTCTGGCAAAAAAGCTGGGTCAGGATGAGGACAAATGGGCGTTAACAGGGCTCCTTCATGACATCGATTATGAACAGACGGCGGATGACCCGGAATCTCATAGTTTAATCGGTGCCGAGATGCTCGAGAATTTGGGTTTGGAAGATGAAGTGATACATGCTGTAAGGGCTCATAATGATGTACACGGTATCGAGAGGGAGAGTCTTTTGGATAAGGCTTTATATGCGGCAGACCCTCTTTCAGGTTTGATTACAGCGACGGCTAAGGTGATGCCGTCAAAGAAGCTGAAGGATGTTAAGGTAAAGTCCATAAAGAAGAAATTTAAGGATAAATCGTTTGCACGAGGGGCAGGCAGGGAACAAATAAATACTTGTACAGAACTTGGTATAACATTGGATGATTTTTTTGAAATTGCATTGGAGGAGATGAAAAAAGCGGCCGGAGAGCTCGGCTTATAACGTTTATGAAAATAAAAGATAGTATAATTGAGTACATGGGGGAAGAATCGTACAGACCTATGAGTTTGGATGATATTATGGCATCCTTCGATATTGATAAGAGTGAGAAAAAGCGGACGGAAAAGATATTAAAGGATTTGGAAAAGGAAGGCAGGATCATCAAAAACAGCAAGGGTTTGTATGGACTTCCCCAGCATATGGATATGATTGCAGGCACCGTCCAAGGCAACGAAAAGGGATTCGGATTCTTTCTAAGGGATGATGGCGAGGAAGATGTTTTTATACCTTCCTCAAGCATGAATGGTGCCATGGATGGGGACAGGGTAATTTTAAAGTTGACGAGAAAAAATGAAAGCCGGAGAAAACAAGAAGGAGAGGTTGTAAGGATACTAAGCAGGGCCGTGACTAAGGTGATAGGCAGGTTTGAGTATAATAACAATTACGGTTTTGTTGTTGCTGATGATAAGAGGATGTATTATGATGTGTTTATACCCAAGCATGCGTTTAACGGAGCCAAAAATGGTTGTAAGGTTGTAGCCGAGATCACAAAATATCCGCAGCCGCGAAGAAATCCTGAAGGCTGTATTGTTGAAATACTCGGTAATGAGAATGACATTGAGACAGAGATAATGGCTATAATTAAGACGCATGACTTGAATGTGGAGTTTCCCGATAAGGTGATGAGACAGGCTGAAAGTATGACAGACAAGGTTACGGAGGAAGAAACAAGAGGCAGGCTGGATTTGACACAAGAAAACATTGTAACCATAGATGGCGAAGATGCCAAGGATTTTGATGATGCCGTGTCTGTGAAAAAGTTGGACAACGGCAATTATCAGCTGGGTGTCCATATTGCCGATGTGACTCATTATGTTAAGGAGAAATCTGTCATTGACAAAGAGGCAAAAAAAAGAGGGACCAGTGTATATATTCCCGGACGTGTCATACCAATGCTGCCGTTTAAATTATCTGATGGTTTGTGCAGCCTTCGACCCGGTGAAGTCAGGCTGACTTTAAGTTGTATAATGGAAATAGATGCACAGGGTGATGTATTAAAATATGATATAGAGGAGAGTGTAATAAAGAGCAAGGAAAGAATGACTTACAACCAGGTATATAGCATACTGGAGGGTAATGATAAGTCTCTTTTGGAGAGATACAACTACCTTGTTAATGACTTCATGCTTATGAAAGAACTGGCTACTATATTGCATAAGAAAAGATTAAAAGGTGGAAGTATTGAGTTTGAGATACCGGAAACAAGTGTAATTTTGGATGAAAAAGGCTATCCAGTTGATATAACTAAAAAAGAAAGAAATATGGCACACCTGATAATTGAGGAGTTTATGCTTGCATGCAATGAAACGATAGCCGAGCATGTTTATTGGTTACGCTATCCATTTATATACAGGATACATGAGGACCCCGACACGGAAAAGCTGTTTGAGTTCAACAGATTCGTCAGCAATTTTGGATTAAGCATTAAAGGCCTGGCCAGTGGTAAAGTACATCCTCGAGCGTTACAGGTTTTATTAAACAAAGTTAAGGATAAACCTGAGGAAATGGTAATAAGTAACCTGCTTCTGCGGTCACTAAAACAGGCAAAATATTCCAAAGAATATTTTCCTCATTTTGCTCTTGCCGTGAAATATTATACACATTTTACATCGCCTATTAGAAGATACCCAGATCTTCAGATACACAGAATAATAAAGGATATAATAAATAACAGGATGAATGCGAAGAGAATAAAATTTTATGACAAGATCCTCGATAAGGTAGCTGAAACAAGTACAAAAATGGAGAGAGTTGCTCAGGTTACTGAAAGGGATTGCGATGATCTGGAGAAAGCCGTATATATGAAAGATAAGATTGGGATGGTCTATGAAGGCGTTATATCAGGTATCACTCATTTCGGTTTCTTTGTAGAACTTAACAATACTGTAGAGGGACTGGTCACTTTAAGCAGCATGAAGGACGATTATTATCATTATATAGAAGAGCAACATATTTTGCTGGGAGAACATACTAAAAAAATTTTTAATATAGGAGATAAGGTCAGGATTAAGGTATCAGCAGTAAATGTATCACGACGGCAGATTGATTTTTCATTGGATGATGAGTAAACCTCAAGGCTTGACAAACAACTTATCCCTGTTATAATATAAAGACGTGGTGAGGGGGTAATCCTTATAGAAGCAATCAAGATCATTGCCCAAAATAAAAAAGCATTTCATGATTATTTTATAGAAGATACTTATGAAGCGGGTATTGTTCTTTCCGGAACGGAGGTAAAATCCATACGTTTAGGGAAGGTTAGCATACGGGATTGTTATGCAAGGATAGAAAAAGGCGAGGCTATCTTAATTAATATGCATATAAGCCCTTATGATAAAGGCAATATATATAATAAAGATCCATTGCGATCCAGAAAGCTTTTGCTTCATAAGCGTGAAATATCAAAACTTGCCGGGTATATATCCAGAGGCGGATTCACATTGGTTCCGACAAAGATATATTTTAAAGAAGGCCTGGTTAAAGTCGAGATAGCCGTAGCGAAAGGTAAAAAGCTCTACGACAAGCGAGAAGCCATAGCCGAGAAGGCATTAAAAAGAGAGACGGAAAGAAAATTCAAGATTAAAAACCTCCAATAAATATGGGGGCGTGCAGGATTCGACGGGGGTACTTGAGATGTGAACAGCGGGTCGAGGTTCCATCAGCTCGTTAAACGGTGGGCATAAATATAAACGCAGACGATAATTTAGCTTTAGCTGCTTAGTTTAAATAAGTAGCCGTCCACTTCAGGCTACCCGCCACCTGAATGTTGGGCGTCGACGCGGCGGGGAACGGTCCTGCCAAAGCTTTGAGACAGGATTGTATTTATGAAGCTAGCCGGCCCGGAATCTTGTTCCTGGGAGTTCGGTGAGGCGAATACCAAAACAGGAAATGCACCCGGAGAAGTTTATGTTGGGGTACCTTCGGACGGGGGTTCGATTCCCCCCGCCTCCACCATACATAAGGAATAAATTCGATATACTAATAAAGCCCCTTGATTAAAAGGGGCTTTGCTTATGTCGGTGTTTTTAGGCACCAGCTGGTGTCTTTTTTATACTCAAAACAGGTAATAATTCTAGATACGGATACGATATAGTAAACTTGTACATCTATACATAATTTGTTAAAATAAAGCTAAGGTAATCGGAGTAACGCAGGTGTGGTTGTCACTTCCTAGTAAGGGAGGTGATGCTTATGATGAATACATATGAAACACTAACTTTAATGATAGCGTTTGGAATGTTGATCATAGCAATTCTGGGTTTTCCCAGAAAAAAATAACCGCCCTGTCGTAACCAAGGCGGTTTAGAATTATCTTTTAAGCTGTTTTGGCAACCACATTTTGTGGTGCCGATTACCTTTATTTATATTATATCATAAAGGGTATAAAAGTAAACATCAATATTTTTATTACAAATTAAAAATGGAACTGTGGTTAAAGCCTGTTGGATTTGTTGTAACAAAAATTTGGGGATATATTCTTAATATATGTATAGAACATAGGTTACAAGAAAATTTACCTATGTTTTTTAATTAGATAAGGAGGACAAGATGGATAAACTTTGTATTGTAGATAGATTTGAAGATGATTATGCAGTAATAGAATATGGTGAGCTTTCGTTTAATTTCCCAAAAGAATTATTACCAATGCATATTAATGAGGGGGATGTTCTTGATTTCCATATTATAGTGGATACTGACATGACAATAAAGCGCAGCAAAAAAATAAAAACTAAGATGGATCAGGTGTTTAAGAATGAAGATTAAAAAGATAATAATATTTATTCTTACGTTGTTACTGGCGGTTGTTTTGGCTTACTTTTCTTTTGATACGGTTACTCAGGTTGAGCAGCCGGACAAAACAAAGTTAAACGTTCATTTTATTGATGTTGGCCAGGCCGATTGTATGCTGATAACGACGCCGGATGATAAGACCATGCTCATCGATGCCGGGAATAATGCTGACGGCGATGATGTGGTAAATTACATAAAGAAACAGGGCATAGATACTATAGATGTTTTGATAGGCACTCATCCCCATGAGGATCACATAGGCGGAATGGATGATGTCATAAAGAATTTTAATATAGGGAAATTTTATATGCCACGTGCAGCCAACAATACTAAAACCTTTGAGGATGTACTTGACGCCGCACAAGAAAAGGGGTTGAAGATAACTGCGGGCAAGGCAGGGATGAATATTGGCCTTTCCGATTCTGTAAATGCGGAAATACTCGCTCCCAACTCTGAAACCTATAAAGATCTCAACAACTATTCCATTGTGGTCAAACTTACATATAAGCAGGATAGCTTTCTGTTTATGGGCGATGCCGAAAAGCAATCAGAGAATGAAATACTAGATAAAGGATATGATATCAGTACAGACGTATTAAAAATCGGGCACCACGGTAGCTCAACCTCCACATCGGAAAATTTCCTAAAGGCGGTTTCTCCGAATGATACCGTCATATGTGTGGGCAAAGGAAATGATTATGGCCATCCCCATAAAGAGACTATGAAGCTATTGAAAGATTATGGACTGACAGTTTACCGGACTGACGAGTGTGGCACAATTATTGCCACAAGCGACGGAAACGGAATAACCTTTAATGTAAAACCGGGAGATTATAAATATCATTCTAAATAGCAAAATATAAGGGGCTAAATGTCCCTTATTATTTTACCATCTATATAAAAGGGTATTGTCTCAGTTGTATCTTCCTTAAGAGAATACATTATGTCTTCTTTAAAACCCTTGTTGACAAGATATTTAAGATGTGTACATGTTTTATATAGAAATTCGGGATCTTTGTTCATGCTTTCATAGAGGCATTTGGCAGCAAATGCAGAATCAGTCAGATCGTATCTTGCTGTTTTTGATATTATACAGCCGGCCGTATATGTATCCTCCATTGTAAACCTGCCTTTTGTACCAGAGCATACTATAGTAATTTCATTTCCGGCAGACTTTATGTAGTCTGAAACGGCTTTGGAATTAATCAAGGCAGCTAAAATTATTTTGCTTCCCAGGGCACTTTTAATAGCCCGGGTACCATTGGTTGTGGTAAATATGATGCCGCTGCCTGAAACAATATCTTTTGAGTATTCTAGTGGAGAATTTCCCAGGTCAAACCCGTCTATCTTTAATCCCTTTCTCTCACCGCCAAGGAGTGCATCTTTATAAACATTTTTTTGCTTTGATGCCTCATTTACAGTTTCAACGGGTATGATGTATCTGGCGCCATTGTTTAAGGCTGTTATAATAGTAGTGGTTGCACGCAGCGTATCTATTATTACGGACAATTTACCGCATGTGTCCTGCAATTCGGAATAAGTAAAGCAAACATCAATCATTCATATCACCCGTAGCATTGGAGATAAATCTTGCCATACTATTGTATATGCAAATTAATATATCTATTGACATAGATAAAACCTCCTTATAAAATATATTATAGCAGATTTAGCAAAGCCTTGAGGAGATAATAAATATGAAAAAAACAGCGCTTATCCATTTATACGGTATGGTACAAGGTGTAGGGCTGAGATATCAGGTGTATATAAAAGCTAATGAATTAGGACTTAAGGGATATGTAAATAACTTATTTGACGGTAGCGTAAAAATGGAAGTGGAGGGGGATAAACAGGATATATTAAAGCTTATTGAATTCATAAAAAACGATATGCACTATGTCAGGGTTGAGGACATGGATATCGAGTGGAGTGAATATAAGGGCAAATATATGGATTTTGATATACATTAGGTTGGTTTGTGAAAATAGTTTGGGCCATCAGGAATATGACTCTTGAAAAAATGTAAATATGTTGTTATAATATTAGATGCTGTGGGGATATAGCTCAGTTGGGAGAGTGCCTGCTTCGCATGCAGGAGGTCAGGGGTTCGAATCCCCTTATCTCCACCATTGATTGTTGCCTGAAATATGTTGATATGCTATAATACATAGCAATGTTGGGGTTATAGCTCAGCCGGTTAGAGCGCTACGCTCACATCGTAGAGGTCACAGGT